>Ga0316576_10000963_pt1 | contig 14774 bp, 12 predicted proteins | sample S0NA_FD_203075 | JGI IMG/M metagenome (GOLD analysis project Ga0316576, IMG submission 203075) | Rhizosphere microbial communities from salt marsh grasses in Alabama, United States - S0-2_050615r3r5 | ecosystem: Host-associated > Plants > Roots > Rhizosphere | place: USA: Alabama | collected... | reverse complement strand
GTCCACGCTTCCAGCCATTTTTCGCGGCCCTCTTCGATGGCCTCGGGGGTCAGCAGGACCGGCTCTTCAGCTACCCGGGTGTACTTTTTGAAAACATCCGGCATCGGCACCGAGGCATCGGCGGGAAACACCCACATGTACAGCGGAATGCCCTTCTGAAAATCCGGTCCCAGCAGAAAATCCACCAACCGGGCGGCCATTTCCTTTTTTTTCGTACCCTTCAGTATGCCCACGAATTCAATCTGCCGGAAAGCGGAAAAAGGGCTGAGCACAGCCGCCGTGGGCGATGCATCGAGCTTTGTTTCGCTGAAGTAAACCTCCGCGGGAGGGCTGGAGGCATAGCTCACCACAATGGGCCGCGTTCCGCCTTTGGCTCGGGTGAACTGGCCATAGTAGGCTTCGCTCCACCCGTTGGCGACGTAGACCTCGTTTTCCCTCAGGGCGTTCCAGTATGTCAGGTAGCCGTCACTGCCGAATTTTCCAATGGTGGCTAAAAGGAATGCCATTCCCGGTGAGGATGTGGCCGGATTCTGCACGACCGTAAGGCCTTTGAAGGCGGGTTTGGCCAGGTCTTCCAGGCAGGAGGGGGGCTGCATCCCGTTTTCAGCGAACCAGCCCTTGTCGTAGTTGAGGCACACGTCGCCGAAGTCCACCGGCAACAACCTGTTTTGGGGGTCCAACTTCAAATGATCCGGTATGTGTTCGAGCTTGGGCGACGCATAGGGCGTGAAGATGTCCGCTTTCAGCGCCCGGCTCATAAACGTATTGTCCACGCCGTAGAAAACATCCGCCAGAGGATTTGATTTGGACAGAATGGCCTGATTCAGGGCAGCGCCGGCATCCCCGCTTTTCAGTATGTTGAGGGTGACGTTGTTTTGCCTTTCGAAGCGTTCCAGCAGGGCTTTGTCGGCTGCGAAGCTGTCGTGGGTCATCAGTGTCACAACCGGTTTGTTCTGGCCGGCAAGGCCCGTGGCGGAAAAAACGAGCAGCCACGCGGTTGCCGCAAATAGATTCAGTTTCATGGGTGCCCCCGTTAATCATGCATTGAATTCGTTTAGAATATAGGAATTGGTATTTAGGGCTTGCACGTTTCAATGGAAATAATCGCTCCCTGAATTTTGAAACGTGCAGATCAGGTTTCTTTGTCTCCTTTGTGCCTTTGTGGTGCCATACATTTCATAGCCGAGAGCATGTGGCGGGCGGCGAGGGCATAAAAAAAGCCCTCGGCGGAGGGCAATGCAGATACGGCTCTTTTCCTCCACCGGCATTATCCGGATCAGGTTCAGCGGTCGGACCCACTGTCGCCAGCAGGGTCCCTCTCAGCCCGATTGCTCCGAGCTCCCGAGTAGCCTTATAGCGGTTGCATGCGTTTCACGGATGCTGACAAGCGCTATATATAGTCTTATATTAAATCAAAATTGAGCGTTTCAGATTAGATTAAACCGTGTTGTCGGCCGGGAGTCAAGAAAAAAGGGATAAAACGATTGCCTGTTTTAAGCTCGCCCGGCAAAGGCAGCAGCGACAACATCAATGAGTTGATATGGATGTTAAATGATTCTAACAAGATATAAAAAGGGTTGCGTTCTTTTTCTGTGGATCTGCCTGGGGATAGTGGTTGGATTGACGGGCTGTGCCGGGCAGGGAATCCATGGACGAGGCACTGTGGCGGCGCGCGACCAGGCGTCGGCGACGTTCTTTTCGAGGTTGGACAACCTGGTGGCGCAATACGGTGTCAGGGATGCCTACCGCTTTCCGGTGAAGGGGTTTCCTTACCTGCGCACCGACCGCTTTCTGGAAGGCATGCAAAAACACCTCCAAAGTCCGGAGCAACGGCATTACTGGATCGAGCAGATGCGGCTGATGGATCTCGAATCCCGGCGCAGGGAGATTGACAACCTCCCAAAAGTGGCCCTCATGGGGCTAGCGGACCCGGGGGAGCCTGTTCCCGTGTCGGATGCCGTTTACGCTATGGCGGAGCGCTTTTCCCTGCAGATGCTGGCGGATGATCAAAACGACGAGGGATATTTTCAAAGGGTTGAAAAGGCGGCGACCGTTCCGGACGAATACAGTACGGCCATGCGTTTTTTAGGGCTGTATCCGTTGGCGGCTTTTCCGGTCAGCATCGGCACGGCCCATGCGTATGAAAAATACCGAAGGTGGCACGCGACGCCGCCAGGGGACCTTCCCGTGGTCGGCCGTCTGCTGCGCTATGGCCCCCGGAGAGATTACCGGCAGTACAATCGGCAGGATCTGAAACGGCTTTTTCCATCGACCGCAAGGGATCCGTTCGGGTTGCCGCAATGGACCGGGGAAGAGGTCCGGCTTCTGGCGGAGATATTTGCCCCGGTCATCACGCAGGATGTCGTTGCCGGATACGACAGCTTCGGTGCGGTCGCATGGAAGAACGGGCAGGTTTCGATAGATCATGACCGGCCGACGGTGTATTATTATGTGACCTACGCCTTTTTCCAAACCATGCCGGTGGCCCAGATCAATTATGCCATCTGGTATTCGGAACGTGCCGGAAAAAACGCCCCCGCCATCGAACGTGGCCCGCTTGACGGACTGACCCTCAGGCTTACTTTCGACAGGCAGGGGGCCGTGGTCATGGCCGATGTGATGAACAACTGCGGCTGCTATCACTTTTTCATTCCCCGCAAGGAGCGGGTTGAAAGGGTGATCATCCGCGACAATGATTTCGAACCCCTGGTTCCCGCCTGGCTGCCCGCGGCGGTTCCGCAAAGCAGAGTCGATCTGCGGGTCAACTCCGGTTGGCATCAGGTGCAACACGTTGGAGCAGTCGATCCGGGCGGGTTTGAAGGCTTTTTCTACTCGCTGCGGCCCTATGCGGTGCTGGAATCACTGCCCGTGTCCGACGGCCGCAACGCGAGCGTTTTTTCGGCTGAGGGCATCATGAAGGATTCGAAGCGTATCGAGCCTTACCTGTTCTTTTCCATGGGCATCCCCAAGGTCGGGTACATGCGCCAGCGGGGGCATCACGCCATCAAGATGGTCGGACGGGAGCATTTCACGAATCCGCACTTGTTCGACCGGAATTTCATTTTTGTCCTTCGATCCGGTTGATTACGCGGTCGGTAAACTCGACAGTGGTGGCACAGCCGCCAAGATCGGGCGTCAGAAAACCACTCGATGTCACCGCTTCGATCGCTTTCATCAATTCATCCGCAGCCTTATTCTCGCCTAAAAAATCAAGCATCATCTGCACGCTCCAGAGGGTCGCGATCGGGTTGGCGACGCCCTTGCCTGCAATGTCCGGAGCGGAGCCGTGGACGGGTTCAAACATAGAGGGATATTGCCGTTCCGGATTCAAATTTGCGGACGGCGCAATGCCGATGCCGCCGGCCACGGCCGGCCCCAGGTCGGATAGGATATCACCGAAGAGGTTGCTGCCCACGACCACGTCGAACCAGTCGGGGTGCATCACGAAATTAGCGGTGAGGATGTCGATGTGGTACTGGTCGGTGCGGATGTCCCGGTATTCTTTTGCAATGGCCTCGAAGCGCTCATCCCAGAAGGGCATCGTGTAGCGGATGCCATTGGATTTCGTCGCCGATGTGACGTGCCGGTCCGGCCGTTGGCGCGCAAGGTCGAAGGCATAGCGGAGGATGCGGTCTACCCCCGTTTTTGAAAACAGGGCCTCCTGGACAACGACCTCCCTTTCCGTACCGGCGAACAACCGCCCTCCTATTTCCGAATACTCCCCCTCGCTGTTTTCGCGGACGACCACGAAATCGATATCCTCTTTTCCGCGGCCGGCCAGCGGGGTCTTGATCCCGGGAAGCAGGCGCACAGGCCTTAAGTTTACATACTGGTGGAAGGTTCTGCGGATCGGCAGCAAGAGCCCCCACAAGGAAGCGTGGTCGGGAACACCGGGAGCGCCTACGGCGCCCAGCAGGATAGTGTCAAACGATGTTAATGCTTCCAGCGCTTCCTGCGGCATCATGACGCCGTGATCGATATAGTATTGGCAGGAATAGGGGAACTCCGAAAAGGAAACCTCAAAGCCGAATGTATCGGAGAGCACTTTTAACGTTCGGGCCCCCTCGGGAATAACCTCCCTGCCAATACCGTCTCCGGGAATCAGGGCAATTTTATAGGCCACGGCGTAATCCTCCTTCATCCACCGGTTTTGATTTTTTTCAGAGAAGTTCGTTTCCGAGCATGAAGATGGGCTTTGCGGCTATGCGCTTCTCCATCCGTTCGCACACCAAGGTGTGACGGTCAAATCCCTCTTTCTACATTATGTTACAAATATGCAGTCCCATATACAACGAGACTGCATCTGTAGAAATTTCGATCCTTACACTTATCAGCAGTTTGGGTTGAAGCAACGCAGTCGCATTCCATAAAAGCGTGGCACACGCTTTTATCAGGCTTTGCCGGCCAGCAGCACCCCCTCGATGAAGGGGTCGATATCCCCGTCCAGCACGGCATTGACATTGCCGACATCCATGTTAATGCGGTGGTCCTTCACCATCTGGTAGGGGTGCAGGACATAAGACCGGATCTGGCTGCCCCAAGCGATCTCATCCTTGCTGTCGTGCATCTCCTGCATTTTTTCATCCTGCCGTTGCTTTTCGGCCTGGTAAATGCGTGCCTTGAGCACCTTCATGGCCATGTCCTTGTTGCGGTGCTGGGATTTTTCCTGCTGGCACTGGACGACGATTCCCGTGGGCAGGTGGGTGATGCGCACCGCGCTGCTGGTTTTGTTGACGTGCTGACCGCCGGCACCGCTGGCCCGGTATACGTCGATGCGCAGGTCCTTGTCCTCTATGTCGATGTTGATGCCCCTGTCCAACTCGGGGTAGACAAAAACAGACGCAAAAGAGGTGTGGCGCTTCCCGCTGGCATTGAACGGCGATATCCGCACCAGTCGGTGAACGCCGATTTCGGATTTCAGATAGCCGTAGGCATAGCTGCCGGCGGCAGTGAAGGTGACGCTTTTAATACCAGCCTCGTCACCCGGCTGGTAGTCGATGACGCTTACCTTGAACCCCTTGCGTTCCACCCAGCGAATGTACATTCTGAACAGCATTTCCGCCCAATCCTGGGCTTCCGTTCCTCCTGCCCCGGCGTTGATGGAAACGATGGCATTGTTGGCATCGTCATCGCCGTTCAGCATAATGGTGAGCGATAGGTCCTTGGTTTCCTTTTCCAGCTTGGCGATATCATTGCCGACCTCCTCTATGGTGGCAGCATCCGCTTCCTCCATGGCCAGGTCCAGCATGATTTTATTGTCTTCCAATTGGGCGTACAGCCGGTGAAAGGCGTCCAGCTTGTCCTTCAGTGCCGTGCGCTCCTTCAATATGGGCTTTGTCTCTTCGGGGGCATCCCAGAAATCTTTCCGGGCCATGATGCTTTCAAGTTCTTGCAGCCGGATCTCTTTTGCATCTATGTCAAAGATATCCTTTCAGATCTTCGAGTTTCTGGTCGAGATCTTTGAGGGCCTGTTTCAGGTCGACTGACATGGTGTTTTCTCCTATAAATTTCCTTGGCCGAGATTGGAAAATTTCTTCTACCACGAAAGGACGAAAGGACGAAATAAGCGAAATGCTTGGTGGCAGAATTGCTTTTTTCAGAGTTCGTGTTTTCGTGATGATTGTTTAATTTTTTTGACGAAATATCCTGAAAATCATCATCGCAAACGACAATATCACACACGCAAGGGAAAACCAATCCCCGAAACGGGTGTACAGGGTCGAAATTTGCATTAAGGGAACGGTCCCCGTCAGGGCGGCTTCTTCGAAAATAGGTGTTGTCGCGGAAATTTTCCCTGTCGGTTCGATAAAGCCGCTGATGCCGGTGTTGGCTGACCTGGCCAGGGTCCGTCGATTTTCGACGGCCCTGAACACCCCCATGGAAAAATGTTGATAAGGGGCGCTGGTTTTGCCGTACCAGGCATCGTTGGTAATACTGACCAACAGGTTGGCACCGTTGCGGGTGCTTTCCCTGGACAGATAGGGAAAGATCAGTTCGTAGCAAATCAGCATGCCGATGCGGTGGTTTTCCCATTCCAGTGCAATCCCTTGCTCGCCGGGGGTGAAGTCCCCCACCTGCGCCACCAGCTTGCCCAAAAAGGGAAGCCACGCTTTCAGGGGCACATATTCGCCGAAGGGTACCAGGTGGGCCTTGTCGTAGATGCCCGTGATGCGGCCCTCGCGCGAGGAAACCATGAAGGCCCTGTTGCGGTAGGCCACGGTGTCGCCCTGACGTATAAATGACGGGCTGCTGACGATGTAGTCCGCCCCGGTGGCGGCTATGCCCCGGAAAACCCGGTTGGTGAGAGGGGCGTTGTGACCGAAATAAAATGGCATGGCCGTTTCGGGCCAGACAATCAGCTCAGGGTCTGCCGCGGCTTCACGGCGTGACATGTCGAGGTATCGGTCGACGGTGGCCAACTGGAAGGCAGTGTCCCATTTTTTCTCCTGGGGGATATTTCCCTGGATAACGGCAACCCGCTTCAGCGGCGCCTTGGCGGCCTGAGCCTCGATCGTTTCGAGTCGCCGGACGCCGTATCCCCAAAAAGAGGCGAGGACGAGAATGAAACAGGCCCACGCCGTCAGAACCTTATTCCGGGTCAAGGGACTTTTGTGCCAATTGCTTTTCCGTAGTGCCAGAACGAGACAGAGAATCGAGCAGTTGCCCAGGACAAGCAGCCAGGAAACACCGTAAACACCCAATATGTCGGCAAACTGGATCAGGGGTGTGATCCGGAACTGTGAGTACCCGAACAGTTCCCACGGGAAGCCGGTGAAGAGGTTCGCCCGGATATATTCGCAGGCAACCCAGATGACGGGCGCGGCGAATAAGAGCATTTTCACGCTGCGGCAGGTCCAGTTCAGAATAGCGGCGAAGCCGGCGATAAACAGCGACAGATATGCGCTGAACAGCAGTAGAATGGCGACACTCAAGTAAAGCGGGAGCATGCCGTAATTCCTGAGACAGGGAATAATCCAGTAAATCAGGGAGAGGTAATGCACCATGCCCCCCAGTAACCCGAGGCGAAAAGCGGCAAGGGGTGACCCCTCTCTGATGGCGCCCATCAGCGGCACCAGGGCGAACCATGCGATATAGGACCGTCCCATATCAGGAAAGGATGCCGTGAGCAGCAGCCCCGTTAGGATGGCACCGCCAATTTTAAAGACACTTATTTGTCGTCTATTGTTCATTCTTTGGTTGTATGCATCAGGGAATGAAAATGGATTCTCAGTCCGGGTGTTGGTTGTAGCAGATTTGGTGCCGGCTTAGAAAGGGTTTTAATGCCCCATATGAGGAATGGGAGAAAATGCCTCGCTTTTAGCCGAAGGTGGTCGACCTTTGCAGAACCTCGGGCAGGGCCCTGGTAGTGCAGCGACGTCGTCGTGCCGCATAAAAGCATGGCACACGATTTTATTTTTGAGTATTGACCTATTTTTTACAGTAGGTTAAGATCAATTGGTTTAGCTGCATGGTTGCAACCCTGGGGTCAGTGCTTTAAAGGGGCACTTCACGTTTTCAGCAGATTGGAAGGTTTTTTTAACCTAAATCGAGCGATTTTCGGGTTTGACGCTTAGGTTTACGTGCTGCTGTGTGCAATCCAACATGAGAATCTAAAGCCTTTGGAGAGCGAATATGATGGCTTCAAACGAACAGTTGGAACGGTACCGTATGATCGGTCGTATTGCCGAACTCGTTCAGCGGTTGTCCACGGAAGGGATGACTACTTTCTTAAACGACCTGGAAAAAGATGCGGCCGAGCGCTCGAAGGTGGATGGAGACCGCAAGGATTTGCGCATCAACTGCCTGATCAGCGTCGACTATTCGGATTCGGACCGTTTTTTCAAGGATTATATTCAGGATATCAGTTCAAGCGGGGTTTTCATAAAAACGAGGGAATCTTTCGATATCGGTGAAGAAATTGTCCTTTCCATGGCCCTTTCCGGCGATGAAAACGCTTTCCGGATACCGGCGGAAGTCGTCAGGACATCTCCGGAAGGCATTGGCGTACGCTTCAAGATCAAAAGCCAGGTCCAGGAGAATATCATCGCTTCTTTCGTAAACGAAGTGAACCTGCGGAAGGGATGACCATTTTCTGCTTTCATAATCCATGCCGGTGGTTTTAAAGAGTGCCATGAACGAGAAAAATAAGCGAAGTCAAGCGGACATCGAATGGGAAAACCGAACGCTGTGCAGTGACGAAAGCTGCATCGGCGTCATCGGCCCGGATGGCCGCTGCAAGGAGTGCGGTCTTCCGTTCGACGGGGAATTCACTCCCTTGCAGCCGGTTGATGAAACGGGTGACGCAAGCGCCGGGCCCGAAGAGAATGCCACGGCCGATCGGGGAGACGATACCGCCGAGGACTTCGAAGAAGATATGGACGTCGAATGGGAAAATCGCACGCTGTGCAGTGACGAAAGCTGCATCGGCGTCATCGGTCCGGATGGCCGTTGTAAAGAATGCGGCAGGCCCCTGGATGATGGGGCGGCGTGACCCCTGTTCAGGCTTAGGGAGGACTGCAAGATGATCAGATTAGGTGCCGAGTCGTCTAAGATGAGAGAAATTGAACTGGATGATGTTTTCCTTTCAAGACTCCAGCTGTTGATCATTATGTCCAAAGCTTACCTAAACGGGTATCCGCTGGGAAGGCATCGCATAAAAAGCATTTTGGAAAATGCTAAGCATGTCAAAGTGGAAGCGGAAGGCCTGGATGAAGACCTCGAGCTGTTTGGAGATGACGACGGTTGCGCAAACACGCTTGGCTTCGACAGCGCCTTCTATCAGCGTGTCAAGCTGCTTTCCGTCATGGCCGAGGCGATCGCCAAGGGACATGATCTGGAAAGCCACAAGCGGGAAGCTCTGGAAAAGAACCTGAATGCGGTTTGTGAAATCATCACCTTCAACAAACGGGTCAGCGACATCCAGTTCCTGAAAGTAGCGTGAGGTAAGCCATCATACCCAATGTCAAAATAGCCGTTGTCGATGAGGACCCCATCGTCAGAGACTTTGTGGTGGGAGCCCTGATGTACAGTGTGAACCGGGAAGTGCTGCCTTTCGAAAACGGCCTCGACGCATGGATCTATTTCGAGAGCTCCGGCGCGCCCGATATCGTCGTGGCTGACGTCATCCTGGCCGAACTTAGTGGAACGGAGCTGTCGGAAAAAGTGAAGGGCCTTAACCGGAATACGGTTGTGATCCTTTACTCGCACTTGTCGGAGAGGGAAGCACTCGCCAGGCAGGCCGGGGCGGATGCGTTCCTGGCCAAACCGTTCGGCGTCAGCGAGATTTTCAACCTTGTGCAGCGGTTCGTAGTGGACGGCCAGCCCAGCGGCTGATGCCGGCAAGACCCCGTCTGCAGCCCATCCTTATGCCGCCTCTTTCGTATCTGCTCCTAAGCTGGGCGTTTCAATACAATAACGGAAGTTTCATGCTTCGTATGGCGCGCCGGTGTATGAACATTTATGATAAGTGGAATATTGCCAAATAACACGGGGGAGAGGGCATGCGCTGTCTAAGGGATGACGATCCTGTCATGGCGAGCCTCGTCGACAAGGAAAAGGCCCGTATCGAAACGACGCTGGATCTGATTGCGGCGGAAAACCACGCGCCTGCATCCATCATGGAGGTGCTGGGTTCCGTCTTCAACACCAAAACCATCGAAGGGTATCCGGGAAGGAGGTACCACGCCGGTTGCGTTTATGCCGATGAGGTCGAACGCCTGGCCGTTTCCCGCTGCAAGGATCTGTTCGGTGCCGATTATGCCAATGTCCAGCCTCACAGCGGGACATCGGCCAACTTGGCGGTATTGTTTTCGGTTTTGGATGTTGGCGACAGGATACTTTCCATGGCGTTGTCCCATGGCGGGCACCTGTCGCATGGCCATCGGGCGTCGATTGCGGGAAAATGCTTCGAGATCGGACACTACGGCGTCGATGGCGACACCGGCCGCATCGACTACGAGGCGGTCGCCGCCATGGCTGAAGCGTTCAGGCCGGCCATGATCATCGCCGGCGCCAGTTCCTATCCCCGTCTGATCGATTATCGGAAAATGGGCGCCATCGCGGCATCGGTGTCGGCCTATCTGCTGGTAGACATGGCGCATATCGGCGGCCTGGTGGCGGCCGGTGTCATTCCGAGTCCTGTGCCCCACGCCGATTTCGTCACGTTTACCTGTTACAAAACAATGATGGGCGGCAGGGGAGGCGTGATTCTTGGCCGTAAGCAGTTCGCCGACGGAATCGACAGGGCGGTATTCCCGGGTTGCCAGGGGACAAGCGCCGTCAACAGCATCGCGGCCAAGGCGGTTATATTCAACCTGGCGCAAACCGACGGCTTCAAGCGAACCCAGGCGCTGACGTTGAAAAATGCCGTTCGCCTCGCGGGGGCGCTCGGCGAAAAGGGCTTCTCGGTCGTTACCGGGGGGACGGACACGCATCAGGTGCTTGTGGATGTCACGACCAGAGGGCTTGACGGTAAAAGGGCTGAACGCGCATTGGAGGGCGCCGGAATCGTATTGAATCAGAACGTCATCGCGGCGGATAAAAACAGAGGCGGCGCCGCAAGCGGGATAAGGATCGGCACTGCCGGCATATCCTGCAGGGGAATGGGGCCGCAGGAAGTGGACGTGATCGCGGGTTGGCTGGACCGGGTGACAACCCATCACCGGGATGAGGGCGTCATTGGAGAAGTCAGGAACGAGGTGGAAAATTTGTGCCGGCAGTTTCCTGTCTACGATCGATAATTATAACACAATGGAAACATGCGTCCGCACGGTTGTTCTTCTGTGCCCCGGGCTTGGGAAAAGAGAAACCGTTTCTCAACATGCATGCGTGTTTCCAACGAATGAAGGGAGAGCACCACATGGAAATCGATTTGAAACTGGATGGAAACAATTTGTACAGGGAGGAGTCTTTTACGGATATGAAAACCGGTGCCGTGAGGAGAATGTCGCCGGTAACGTCGGACGGGTCTCCGGACGAGAGCCGGTCCCCGATATTCATTGCACAAACGCAACTGATGTCGCCGGAGGGGCCCCTTCCGGTGAGTGCCATGCTCGAGGCCGGCACGCTGGCCGAGGCCGTCGAAAAATTTCCCGAGGCTGTCAGCCGTGAGGTGGACCGAATCGTCGAGATCGCCCAGAAAGCCAAACAGGAGGATAGTTCACGGATTATCGTGCCCGGGCAGTCATAAAAAAGAAGGATCTTGCGAGGGCGAGTACGTTTGTGACAATAAAAGTACCCAACATCCGGATGAATCAAACAGAAGCGCCCCGTCGTCTTTCGGCGGGGCGTTTCTGTTTTTTTTTGTTCTTGACAATCGCTCGATAAATAATTTAGATTCATCTATCGAGCGCCACTCAATAGGATATAATCCCCTCTTGCTGGGAGCGTTGGATGCGTTCAACTTAGATTAAGATCCATTTTTCGCATAGAGCGACGTCGTCGCGTACGATAAAATCGTGGGACACGATTTTATTGCAGGAGGTGAACATGTACGAGGATTTAAAGGGAAAAACGGCCCTGGTAACCGGTGCCGGAAAAAAAACGGGCATCGGCTACGCCATTGCAACCAGGCTGGCGGCATCGGGGGCCAATGTCATTGTTGCCGACTTGGGTGAAGCCGGGGATGCAGACCACCAGGTCAGAACCGGAACCACCGGCGAGATGGAAACGATTGCCACTGATCTGAAGGCTGCATTCGGGATACGTTCGCTGGCGGTAAGCGTCGATGTCGCCGACGGCCGTTCCATCGAACGGATGGTGGCGACCGTCAGGGAATTCTTCGACGGCGTCGATATCCTTTGCAACAATGCCGGCGCATCGTTCGGGGTGCCCAACACCGTTCAGAATTATGATGAAGACGCGTGGATGAAGACGATCGACATCAATCTTCACGGCGTTTTCAGGGTTTCACGTGCTATGTTGCCGATGATGAAAGCAGGTGGAGCCATCATCAACACGGCTTCGAGAGCCGGCAAGGTGCCGCCGCTGTTCAACGGCGCCTACGCCGTGGCCAAAGCGGGGGTGATCATGTTGACGAAAGTCATGGCCATGGAACTGGCCGGTAGCAATATCCGTGTGAACGCCATCTGTCCCGGTCAGATTATGACCGATCTCGAGAAGTGGCGCTTTGGCCTGGAAGCCCAGTTTTTCAATTCGACGGTTGAAGAACGTGAAGCGGAAATGTGTAAAACCATTCCCCTCAAAAGAATCGGGACGGTGGAAGAGGTCGGGAATCTGGTGGCATTTCTCGCTTCCGACACGTCTTCCTACATGACCGGTCAGGCGGTTAACATCACCGGCGGCCAGCTCATGGAACTGTAAATTTTCAAGGCGCTTAGAACAATGGTTGGTGCTTGAGACCACAGCCTTTTCAAGAGGTTTTACGACACTCGCTACAAGCGATTTTTCAGCATTATTGGCACGATAATCTACAGGAGGTGCGGCATGGGAACAGTAACAGGCGGACAGTTGGCTGCCGAGGCGTTGATTGAACGCAATGTGGAATATATCTTTACTCTCAGCGGCGGGCATATTACACCGATTTATCAACATCTGGAGAATAGCGAGATAACGCTCTTCGACACCCGTCATGAACAGGCGGCCGCTTTCATGGCAGAGGCCTGGGGGAAGCTGACCCGCAAACCCGGCATCGTCATGGTGACGGCGGGTCCCGGATTTACCAACGCGTTGACCGGCGTGGCCAGTGCGTACTTTTCCAACACACCCGTCGTCGTCATCGCCGGCTGCGTTGGACTGGAACACAAGGAAAAGCTGGACTTGCAGGATATGGACCAGGAGCCCGTTATCCGTCCGATGGTCAAAAAAACCCTGGTCTGCCAGAAAACGGAACGGATTCCGGAATATTTCGATCTGGCTTTTCGCTATGCCACCAGCGGGAGACCGGGGCCGGTATACCTGGAGCTGCCGGTGGATATTCTCAATGGCTCGGTCGAGCGCGACAGCGTGAAACTGTTGGGAACCGAGGTGACGGCCAGAACGACCGATCCGGGAAAAGCGGAAGCGATGCTTTCCATGATGGCGGAAGCGAAGAATCCGGTGATCATTGCCGGCACCGGAGTCTGGCAGTCCCAGGCGGAGGAGGAACTGGTCAAATTCATCGAGGGCTCGGGCATGCCGGTCTTTACCTCCCTTTCGGGAAGGGGAACCATCGCCGACAGCCACCCCTTGTGCTTTGAAGGCGCCCTGGCCATACGCCCGGGAGGCGCATTTGCCGCCTACCTTGAAGCAGACCTGGTGATCCTGCTGGGTACGCGGATCTGCCTCTACTACATGTTCGGCGACGTGTTCAATCCTGCCGCCAAAAAGATACAGGTGGACATCTGTGCCGAGGAGATCGGTCGCAACACGGTCATCGACCTGCCGGTGGTTAGCGATATCAGGGTGTTTTTGGAAAGCCTGAATGAAGGCATTGCCCGGAAAGGGATCGCCGAAAAGCTGCAACAACGGTATGCTGCTTGGGTCGAAAAGCTCATGCAGGCAGACAAGGACGGCAAGGCTCCGGCACAGGCGGACTGGAACAGCGACAATGTGCCCATCCACCCGTTGAGACTTACGAAAGAGATCAACACGTTCATGAACCGGCCGGATGACATCATCGTGGCCGACGGCGGCGACACCACCACCTGGATGGGGATGACCCGCACAGTGGCCCAGGCCGGGCACTACCTGGATTACGGCATCTACGGCAGCCTCGGCGTGGGGCTCCCGTACGCCAATGCCGCCAAGCTGCGCTATCCGGACAAACGGGTACTACTGATTACCGGCGACGGGTCCTTCGGGTTCAATTTCATGGAAGTGGAAAATGCCATCCGCAAGGGGATCCCGCTGGTCGTCGTTATTTGCAACGACCTCGGGTGGGGAATGATCCGGCACAGTCAGGAGATCCGCATCGGACACGCCATCGAGGCCGGCACCTTCATCGGACGCATCGACTACCACCGGTTGGTGGAAGCTCTGGGCGGGGTGGGGATGCTGGTGGAAAAGCCGGAGGAGATCAGGCCGGCGCTGGAGGCGGCGTTCGCTTCCGGAAAGACGGCCTGCATCAATGTGCTGACGGACCCGACGACCGTCAGCCCGGGAAGTATGGCGTTGGCCAATGTCGGGGCATATAAGGCGTGATGATGCAACCCTCAGGTTAGGTTATCATAAAGCCAGGGGCCGGGGTGTTTTAGCTTAAGCCTTTTGTCATTCCTGCGAAGGCAGGACACGCAGTGAAGCGTCGGCAATATCCAGAAAGCAATCAGGCGAATGCTCTGGATACCCGCTTGCGCGGGGATGGCGTTAAAAAACAGCCCGATGGCTCATTTAATCTACTATGCAGGACCGATTCAAAATTCAGGAGGGGAATTATGGATGCCGCAGCAATCGATCATGTGAGACTCAACTTCAATCCCCAGGGGCTGATGATTATCAATGTCGCCATCGGTCTGATGATGCTGGGCGTATCCCTGGATTTGAAAATGGAGGATTTCAAACGGGTGATCACGGCACCCAAAGCGCCTTCCATTGGTCTGGCCGCCCAGTTTCTTCTTCTGCCGGCCATGACCTTTTTGCTGATCACGGTTTTACGGCTTATTCCCTCCATCGCCCTGTACCCATCCATGGCCCTGGGCATGATCCTGGTGGCAGCCTGCCCCGGCGGTAATCTTTCCAACATCATCACCTACCTGGCCAAGGGCAACACGGCGGTTTCCATCAGCATGACGGCCATTTCGACGGTCGTTGCCATCTTCATGACTCCCCTCAATTTGTCC
>Ga0316576_10000962_pt1 | contig 14782 bp, 7 predicted proteins | sample S0NA_FD_203075 | JGI IMG/M metagenome (GOLD analysis project Ga0316576, IMG submission 203075) | Rhizosphere microbial communities from salt marsh grasses in Alabama, United States - S0-2_050615r3r5 | ecosystem: Host-associated > Plants > Roots > Rhizosphere | place: USA: Alabama | collected... | reverse complement strand
CTCAGCGCCACGCCCACCGGCGAGCTCCCGCCGCTGGATCTGCCCGACGGCGAGGACCTCTCGATCAAGGACAAGGTCAAGCGCTACGAGGCCCAGCTGCTGCTCGACGCCCTCGAGGCCAACGACTGGAACCAGACCCGCACGGCCAAGGCCCTGGGCATGCCGCTGCGCACGCTGGTGCACAAGATGAGCGTGCACAACCTGAAGAAGCGCTACGGCACGGACTGAGCGGCGCGGCTCACCCCTCGCGGTACAGGTCCTCCAGGTCGTGCCAGGAAGCCCCCGGCACGTCGGGCAGCGCGCGCTTGCCCTGCTTCTTGAGGAAAAACCGCCGCTGCAGCGTGGCGCCCCGCGGGTTGGGGAAGGCAGAGACCCGGCGCTCCAGCTCCTGGACCAGGGCGGGGTAAGAGCGCACGCTGCCCCACTTGCACTCGCCCAGGTCGGTCCAGCCGTCGTCGCGCAGGCCCACCACGTCGATCTGGCTCTCGCGGTCCCAGTACTCCCCGATCTCGAACGACGCGGAGACGCCCTCGCGGTGGTAGAGGTGGCCCAGAGCCTCTCTACACAGCCGCTCGAAGCAGGAGCCGAAGTAGGTCTCGAGCTCGGGGCGGATCAGCTCCCGCAGGGTCCGCCGCGGTCCCATCTGCTGGATGAAGCTCAGGTTGGGGAAGACGAAGCGGAACCAGAAGCGCAGCAGCGGATCCTCCAGCACGTAGCGCACGTGGCGGACGGCCGGCCGTCGCCCGGTCAGCGGATGCCGCCGGCCGACGTAACCGAGCTGCTCCAGCTGTTGCACGTAGTAGTGCAGGCTGCGCTCCGGCAGGCCGGTCTTCTGGGCGATGGCCGGGCTGGAGGTACAGCCGGCGGCGATGGCCAGCAGCACCGCGTGGTACTTCTCGACGTCGCGCAGCTCCTCCCGCAGCAGAAACTCCGGCTCGCGGAACAGGGGCGCGAACTCGTCGAGCACCTGCTCCTCGATGTTCTTCTCCACGGAGCGGCCCGGGTCGAACAGCCGCAGGTAGAACGGCACGCCGCCGCAGATGAAGTAGGCCCTGGCGCGCTCCACGAGCGACCAGCCGGGGTGGAACTCGGCGGCCTCGCGATACGAGAAGGGAGGGAGCAGGATCTGAGCCGTGCGTCGACCGAAGAGCGGGCTTCCCCGTCCCAGCACCTCGCGCTCCATGAAACCGACGTAGGAGCCGCAGAGGATCAGGGTGACTCTGCCGTCGCGGCTCCACTTCCGGTCCCACAGCTCCTGGAGCACCGAGGGCAGCTCCGGGCTGGCGCCGACGGTCCACTGGAACTCGTCCAGCACCAGGGGTAGCTTGCCCGGACCGGTCCAGCGCTCGGTGACCGCGGTGAGCGCCTCGGACCAGCTCTCGGTGGCCAGCGAGGCGAGGAGCGGCTCGTTCAGCGCCCGCGCCGCCTCGCGCAGGAACTCGCGTAGCTGCAGCGCCGCCGGCGCGGCCTTGCCCAGGAAGTAGAGCCCGGGCCTCGCCCGTAGAAACTGCAGGATCAGCTCGCTCTTGCCCACCCGCCGCCGGCCGTAGAGGGGGATCAGCGCGGAGCGCGTGCCAGAGTGGGCCCGCTCCAGCAGGTCCAGCTCGCGGCGTCTGCCGATGAAGGTCATGTCATTTCCGCGAGTTGTTCCATCGACAAGTCGTAACTTGTCAAGTTGTAACTTGTCAAGTTGTAACTTGTCGAGTTGTAACTTGTCGAGTTGTAACTTGTCGAGTCAGGGCTGTTGTAACCGGATCGCCCTACGGGAAGTTGAGCACCGCGGCGCGGGCCTCGACGTCGTCGCCGCCCAGGGTCAGCGGAAGGACGATGGCCGTGGTGACCACGGCCACGCCGACGAAGGTCCAGGCCCACCAGTAGCGGCGGAAGTGGCCGGCGAGGCCGCCCTCGCGGTCCCGGTCGTCGTCGCGTGTCTTCGTCTCGCCGGCGGGCTGGCTCGTGGGCTGGCTCGCCGAGGCGACGGCGGTCGGCTTCGCCGGCCCGCTGGCGATGGCCCGCGCCGTCTTCTGGACCACGCTCTGCGGGCTGGCCGGGGCGAGGACCAGCGTTCGCTCGCCGGAGCGGGCGAGGACGCGCAGGCGCAGGCCCGCCTCGGTCTCCTCGGGCAGCACCACGGCGTCCACGCCGAGGAGCTCGGCGGCGCGCCCGGCGGCCTCCGGGCTCTCGCCCAGGGCGGCGAGGAGCTGCGCCGGCCCGGCGGGCTCGAGCTTGACCTGCAGCTCGGCGCTGGTGCTGAGCACGATGCGCTCGCCCCAGGGCCGGTACAGAGGGTGCTCGACGATCAAGTAGTGCTCGCCCTTGAACTGGTCCGGGATCGTCGCCGGCGACGGCCCGCGGTCCACGCCGTCCCAGGTGACCCGCGCCCCGGCGGGCTCCGAGCGCACCACGACCTCCATCGACTCGCGCTCGCGCTTGGCCTGCTCGAAGGCCTCGCGCACCGGCGGCGAGATCAGATCGGGGTTCGGGGAGAGGGCGGGGTCGTAGCCCGCGGCGGCCGTGCAGTGGCGCCGCATGGAGCGCGTGCGCCGCAGGGCCTGGTTCACCGCGGCGAGGAGCAGGTGGATCTCGGCGAGCTCCCGGGACGAGAGGCCCCTGGCGTGGCTCTTGCCGGCCAGCCGCAGCGCGCGCTGGAGCTCGGCCCGGGCGCTCTCCATCTTCATCGTCAGGTAGTGCTCCCGGGCCTGCTCGACGTTCTTGCGGATCGCCTCGGCGTGGGAGACGGGCGGGCGCGGCGGCTCGGGCTGGACCTGCTCGATCTGCGCCCGCTCGCCGAGAGCGGCGAGCAGCTCGCGCAGCTGCCCCGGCTCGGGCTCGCGCTTGACCACGATGACCCGCACGTCGGGCGGCGGCGGTTTCACGGTCGCCGGGCCCCGCGCGGCCGGGCAGCCCCCGGCGAGGATCAGCAGCGGGCCGAGCCAGTTCCGTCGAGTTGTCACCAGAGTATGATAGATTAAGGACGAAAACCCGGTCAAACAATGGAAGCCATCGCTGCCCTGAGCCAGATCCGCCCCGCCGCGCCGCTGCCGCTGCCGGCGCGCTTCGGGCGCTACAGGCTCATACGGCTGCTCGCCGTGGGCGGGATGGCCCAGATCTACCTCGCCAAGGCCTTCGGCGCCGAGGGCTTCGTCAAGAAGCTGGTGATCAAGCGGCTCGACCCCAACCTGGCCAAGAACCCCCACTTCACCAGCCTGTTCATCAACGAGGCCAAGCTGCTGGTCACGCTGAACCACGGGAACATCGTCCCGGTCTTCGACTTCGGCCGCGTGGACGAGGACCTGTTCATGGCGATGGAGTACATCCCGGGCGCCTCCCTGCGCAACCTGGTCCAGGCCCTGCGCCAGGACAGCCGCTTCCTCGACCGCCAGCTCGCGGCCCACGTGGCCACCGAGGTCTGCAAGGGCCTGGACTACGCCCACCGCAAGAACGACGAGCTGGGCCGGCCGGCGGGGATCATCCACCGCGACATCAAGCCGACGAACATCCTGATCTCTCTCGAGGGCGAGGTGAAGATCGTCGACTTCGGCGTGGCCAAGCTCGCCGGGCGGATGGAGACCGGCGGGATGCTCACCGGCACCCTGGCCTACATGTCGCCGGAGCAGGCCGAGCGCCAGGCCGTGGACCCGCGCACGGACATCTTCTCCACCGGGCTCGTGCTCTACGAGATGCTCACCGGGCAGCGCGCCTACGTCTGCGAGACGGCGCTGGACATGCTGGCCCTGGCGCGCAAGGCCGACCTGGCCCCGCTCCCCGACGATGTCCCCGCCGAGCTGCGGGCCATCGTCGAGAAGTCGACCTGCCGCGACCCCACCGGGCGCTACGCCTCGGCCCACGAGATGGAGCAGGCGCTCTCCGAGTACCTGCTCCTCGCGCGCTCCGCGGGCAGCACCGTGGACAGCGTCTCGCCGGCCTCCAAGCTGAGCGCGCTGATGAAGGAGCTGCCCCAGACGATCCTCGGGCCCGCGGCGGAGCTGGAGGACGACTCGGACGAGGACCTGGAGCTGGAGCTCGAGCTGGACCCGCCCGAGGAGGAGGTCTCCGGCCTGCAGGACGGCTCGATGCTCGTTCCGGTGGACCTGAACCTGATCCACGACGCCGCCGAGACCTTCCACTCCGAGTTCATGACCCGGGTGCTGATGGAGGAGGACGAGCGGCCGCCCCCCCGGCGCTGGGTCTGGCTCGCCGTGGGCGCGGCCGTGGGGCTCACCGCCGTGGCCGTGGCGGTGGCCGTGGTGCTCGTGCTGCGCGCGCGGCCCCACACCCCGCCGACGCCCATCGTCTCACTCGAGCTCGACTGGGGCGTCGCGGTCTCGCTCCCCGCCGACGCCGGGCCTCACGACGCGGCCGTCGCCGCGGCGGACGCCGGCGCGCCGGTCGAGGACGCCGGCGCCGAGGCCGCGGACAGCGCGCCCCCCGCCGACACGCGGCCCGGTCCGCGTCGCCCCGGGCGACGGCACCGCTTCGGCTACCTGAACATCAACTCCATCCCCTGGTCCAACGTGACCATCGACGGGCGCCGGCTCAAGCGGCCGACGCCGCTGCTGCGCATCCGCCTGCGCGCGGGCCGGCACACCGTGGTGCTCGAGAACCAGGAGCAGAACCTGCGCAAGACGCTCAAGGTCTGGGTCCGCGGCGGCACCACGACCTGGAAGGTGGTCAAGCTGAGGTAGCAGTGTGATTGCCGCACGCAGGTGGGATCAGCCCCGGAGCGCCATCGCCCGGCGCGCGGCCTCGGCGATGGCCTCGGGGGTCAGGCCGTAGTGGCGCAGGAGCTCGTCCGCGCCGCCGCTCTGGCCGAACTGGTCCTGCAGGCCGACGCGGACCACGGGCACCGGGCAGCAGGCGCAGACCGCCTCGCAGACCGCCGAGCCCAGGCCGCCGATCACGCTGTGCTCCTCCACGGTGACCAGGGCGCCGGTCTCTCTCGCGGCGCGCTCGAGCGTCTCCGCGTCCAGGGGCTTGAGCGTCGAGACGTTGAGCACCCGCGCGTTGACCCCGTCCTGGGCCAGCAGCTCCGCCGCCTGCAGGGCCAGGTCCACCATCAGCCCGCAGGCGGCCAGGGTGACGTCGCCCCCCTCGCGCAGCGTCGGGGCGCGGCCGAGCTCGAAGCGGTGGCCCGGCGGGTGCACGTCGGGGCCGGCGCCCCGGGGGAGGCGGACGTAGAACGGGCCCTCCTCCCGCGCCACGGTCTCGATGACCTGCGCGGTCTCCGGGCCGTCGGCGGGCACGACCACGCGCAGGTTGGGGATCACCCGCGTGACGGTCAGGTCCTCCACCGCCTGGTGGCTGCCGCCGTCCTGCCCCACGGTGATCCCGCCGTGGGTCGCCACCAGCTTGACGTTGAGGCTCGGGTAGCAGATGGAGTTTCTCAGCTGCTCCCAGGCCCGGCCGGTGGCGAAGATGGCGAAGGTCGAGGCGAAGGGCAGCAGGCCGCTCGCCGCGAGGCCCGCCGCGGTGGAGAGCATGTCCTGCTCGGCGATCCCCATGTCGTGGAACCGCGCGGGGTAGGCCTTGGCGAACAGCGAGGTCTTGGTCGACTTGGACAGGTCGGCGTCGAGGACGACGATCTCGGGCATCTCGGTGCCGAGGCGCACGAGGGTCTCGCCGTAGACCTGGCGCAGGGGCTTGGGCTTGCTCATGACGACGCCTCCAGCTCGGCCAGGGCGCGCCGCACCTCGTCCTCGCTGAGCGTCGAGCCGTGGTACTCGATGATCCCCTCCATGAAGGAGACGCCGTGGCCCTTGATCGTGTGGGCGACGATCATCGTCGGCCGCCCGGCGGTCTGCCGCGCCTGGTCGAAGGCCGTGCAGAGCTCGGAGAGGTCGTGGCCGTCGACGTTGATCACGTTCCAGCCGAAGGCCTTCCACTTGTCGGGGAGCGGCTCGATGGGGGACTTCACCTGGCCGATGCTCCCGTCGATCTGCAGCGCGTTGTAGTCCACCACGGCGCAGAGGTTGTCCAGGCCGTAGTGCGCCGCGGTCATCGCCGCCTCCCAGACCTGGCCCTCCTGCACCTCGCCGTCGCCCATGATGCAGTAGACCCGGTAGCCCTGGCGCGTGTGGCGCGAGGCCATCGCCATGCCGTTCGCCGCGCTCAGCCCCTGGCCCAGCGAGCCGGTGCTCATCTCCACGCCGGGGCAGCGCTTGCGGTCCGGGTGGCCCTGCAGCGGGCTGCCGAGCTTGCGCAGCTCGGTCTCCAGCGCCGGGTCGAGGAAGCCGGCCTCGATCAGCGTGGAGTAGAGCGCCGGGGCGGCGTGGCCCTTGCTCAGCACCAGGCGGTCGCGGGTGGGCCAGTCGGGCTGCTGCGGGTTGTAGACCATCGTGTGGAAGTAGAGGACGCTGAGCACCTCGACGATGGAGAGCGAGCCGCCCGGGTGGCCCGAGCGCGCGGTGTAGAGCATGCGGATGATGCGCCGGCGGATGCTGCTCGCGCGCTGGGTCAGCTCGCGCACCGTGTCGCTGCTCGAGGCGTAGAGCTCGCCGTCGTCGGTGTGCCCCGCGCGCTCGGCGAGGAAGCGCTCCACGTCGGCGGTGGAGGGCAGCGAGGCCTGGCCGCCGGGGCGCGAGAGCGAGACCGCCATCGCGGCCAGGCCGAAGCGCACGGCCTGCTCCAGCTCGGGGTCGGAGCAGCTGCCGTCGTCGCCGGCGCACTCGGCGCTCGACAGGTGGTGCACCAGCCCGGAGATGAACGCGCTGGAGGCGACGTTGCTGTCCTGGACCTTGACCTTGTAGCCCCCGATGAAGTTGCTGCAGCCGGTGGTGCCCTGGCGACCGGCGCGGGAGACCAGCACGCCCCGCAGGCCCATGGAGACCAGCACCGTGCCGACCCCCTCGGCGAGCAGCCGCTCCGCCGCCGCCGCCGCCGTCTCCAGGTGCTGGGCCGAGCGGCCGCTGATCACGTGGAGCTCGGTCTGGTTCAGCACCAGCACGTCGACCAGGCGCAGCAGCTCGAGGGGGAAGGTCACCGCCGGGGAGGCGTGGAGCAGCGTGCGCAGGTTGTGGCGCTTGGCCAGGCGCAGCAGGTGCGCCGTGGTGGGCACGGGGATCTCGAGCTGGGTCACCAGCAGGGCGCCGCTCGGCGCGTCGCGCAGGAAGCGGTCGACGTGGGCGGTGGAGAGGTTGTTGTTCGCCCCGGGGGAGACGACGATGGTCCGGGTGCCCACGCGGTCGAGGGTGATCAGCGCGACCCCGGTGGGCGCCTCGCGGTCGACGGCGATGCCGCTCACGTCCAGCCCCTGGGACGCGAGGTGCTCGAGGACCTCCTGGCCGTAGTGGTCCTGGCCCACCCGGCCGAGGAAGCGCACGGCGGAGCCGAGTCGCTGCAGGCCGAGGGCCTGGTTCGCGCCCTTGCCGCCCGGGAAGCCGAGGCAGGCGCCGCCGAGCAGGGTCTCGGAGGCACCCGGCAGCCGCTCGGTCTGGATCGTCAGGTCGTAGTTGCAGCTCCCGACCACAAGGACAGGGGAGCCGCTGGGCTCGGCGTTCATCGCTGCTCCGTTTCTCTCCGCACCGGAAGAGGTGTAGCCGCATTCTGCCAAAACCCGGGGAGGAAGGACAGCCCGCCGCGCGGAGGAACGACCGGGACCCCCGCCGGCGAAGGGCGTATAATGGTGGAGGGCTGCACGTGCGGACGGTCTGCGACAGCTGCGGGGCCCGTTTCCGGATCGCCGACGACCTGGTGCGGGGCAGGACGGTGAAGGTCCGTTGTCGCCGGTGCGGCGCGGCGGTGGAGGTTTCGCTGCCCGCTGGCCGCGGGCGCCGCTCTCCCCCGCCTCCGCCCGCTGGACCCGAGGAGTGGTACCTCGCCGTCGGAGCGGGCTGCATCGGCCCGCTGAGCATGGAGGAGCTCCACCTGCGCGTCCAGCGGGGTGAGGTCGGCGCCGAGGACCTTATCTGGCGCGAGGGGCTCTCGGGCTGGGAGACCATCGCGCGCGTGCCCGCGGTCCGGGTGGCCCTGGGCCTGCCCCGGCTGCCCCGGCGGACCAACCCCCCGCTGCTGCCCGTGCTGGACAGCCCCCCCCTCGCCGCGGGCGCGCCTCGCCTCGCCGTGATCAACGGCCAGGCCGCGGTGGCGGCGCAGATCCAGCCCGCCCCGGCCCAGCCGGCGCCGCGGCCCACGCCGGCACCGGCGCCGCGCCCGCTGGCCCGCTGGCCCGTGGTGCTGCTGATCCTCGGCAGCCTGGCCCTGGCCCTGGCCGCGGTGGTGGTCTTGCTCGGGCGCGAGCCCGCCCCCGACGGGACGACGGCCGCGCCGCGCCGACCGGTGCACCAGCCACGGCGGCCGGTCTACCTGCCCCCGGAGCAGGAGATCGACGAGGAGCCCTACGAGGGGCCGGTCGTCGAGGAGCCGCCCCCGCCCTTCGAGGTCTTCGCGCGTCGCCAGCCCCAGCGGAGCGGGCCCACGGACGCGGGCGCCGTGGCCGCCGACGCGGGCGCCGACGCGGGCAAGCACCTCGACGTGACGATGGCCGCCCGGATCCTGCGCCGCAACCGCGGCTCGCTCTCCGCCTGCGACCAGCTCGCCGAGCGGCGCGGCGAGAGGCTGGAGGGCAACCGGGCGCGGTTCGCGGTGCGCGTGGACGCGGCGGGCCAGGTCACCGTCGCTGTCAGCGGGGAGGGGCTCAGCGCGCAGCTGCTCGCCTGCTACCGCTCGATGGTCAGCCAGTGGGAGATCCCCCGCATCGGCCGGCCCTACGCCACCCAGTTCTCGCACGTGCACCGGCCGGCGGACCATCCACGCTAACCCCCTTCTCAGCGCCGTCAGGACCGGCGATAATGCCTCCGATGGCATCGTCGTTGCCTCCCTCCCCCGTTGGCTTCGAGCGCAGCCCGGTCCCGGGCGCCGAGTTCGAGGATCTGGACCAGGACAACCTGCAGAGCTTCCTCGTCCGACGCGCGCCTCAGCTCGTGGAGAGCCGTCCGCCGGAGCAGCTCGCGACCAGCTTTGGCCTGCTGGCGCAGACCGGCGGCAGGCCGGTGCCCACCGTGGCCGGGATGATCCTCTTCGGCACGCAGCCGCAGCTGCGCCACCCGGAGTGGGGGCTCGCCGCGGTGCGCTTCAAGGGCTCCCGCATCTCGGACCCGGTCGTGGCCCAGCTGGACGCCGAGGGGAACCTCGAGGCGCTGATGGACCAGGCCCTGGGCTTCGCCCGCGAGCACTCCCAGAGCGTGGCCGACCTGGTGAACCCGGAGGCCTCCGAGAGCGAGTACCCGGACAAGGCCCTGCGCGAGGCGCTGCTCAACGCGCTGATCCACCGCGACTACCGGCTCACCGGTCGGGTGAGCCTGCGGCTCTACGACGACCGCGCGGAGGTCTGGAACCCGGGCGGGATGCCGGTGCAGCTCTCGCTGGAGCACCTCGCCCAGCACGGCGGGGTCTCCTTCCCACGGAACCCGATCCTCGCCGCGGCGGCCCGCGCGCTCGGGCTGATCGACCAGATCGGGCGGGGCCTGCCCACCATCCGGCGCACGATGACCGACGTGACCAACCAGCCGGCGCACTTCGGCACGTCGCAGAGCGACTTCCTCGTGGTCTTGCCCTCGAGGCTCTGGACCCGGCCCGGGAACGAGCAGGGCAACTGACAGCGCCGAGGTCGGTGGAGGGTTCGGGCGAAGCGGCGTACCGAGTGCCAACCGGCGGTTGAGCTGCAGTTCCGGTTGGCAGGTCCGAGCGAGGCTTGCGGCCGCCCACCGGCCGCCCTGGGGAGGGCGGCCACTGCAAGCCGAGCGTCCGCGAGCCCGAAGCCCGCCGCCGACGACTGGAGCCCGCAGGCGAGCCGCCGGACCGACGGGGCTCAATCACACCCGGTGACACTTCTGCTTTGACAGCATGGCCCGTTGGCCACTAGCCTCGAGGGGCGCTAACACAGGGGTGGCATGGCACGAAGGACCGATGCCCTGGGCAGGTACAGGAACCTCCTCGAGGTGGACCCGGAGAGCCTCGAGGATCTGCTCCCCCGTACGCGGGAGCCGCCGCCGGAGGGCGCCGTGGAAGAGGCGCTCCAGCCGGCCGAGTGGGAGCGGCTGACCCAGATCCTCAAGCACCGGATGGGCGGGCTCCACGACCCCGCGCTCCGGCTGCTCGCCATGGAGCACGTCGGCGAGATCTACGAGCACCAGCTCGGCGACCTTGAGCGGGCGTTCCGCTGGTGGGCCCAGGCGCTGACCGCGCACCCCTTCGTCGAGGAGTCCTGCGCCGAGCTCGAGCGGCTGGCGCGGACGATGGACGACTGGGGGCGGGTGGTCCAGGTCTACAGCACCGCGCACAAGAAGCTCCAGCCGGCGGCCCAGCGCCAGGTCCAGCTCCGCGAGGCCCGGGTCTACCTCGAGGAGCGCGGCGACGCGGCCAAGGCCGAGCGCATCTACCGCTCCCTGTGGCAGGCGGACCGGCAGAACCCCGAGCTCCTCGCCGCGCTGGAGCAGTTCTACGTCCGCGTCGGGCGCGAGGACGAGCTGGTGAACATCCTGCGCCAGCGGATCGAGATGGCCGAGACCGTGGAGGAGCGCACAGATCTGCGCCTGCGCCTGGGCTACCTCCACGAGGTCGAACGGGGCGAGCCCGACCTCGCCGCCGAGTGCTACCGCCAGGTGCTCAAGGAGGACCGGCTCAACCGCCAGGCCCTCGAGGCTCTGGAGCAGATCTACCTGCGGCAGGAGCGCTGGCTCGACCTGATCTCGGCCTACGAGCGCATGGCGTCCTCCGCGCCCGACGACTCCGAGCGGCTGGACTACCTCGCGCGCATGGCGCGGGTCTACGACGACACCACCGGCGACCGCGCCCGATCGCGCGAGATCTGGCAGCAGGTCCGCGATCTGTGCGGCGACGATCCGGTTCTCCTCGGAGAGATGGCCGCGCGCTTCGAGGCGATGGAGCGCTGGGAGGAGCTGGTCGACGTGCTCCGGCGCCAGGCCCGGGTCGAGCTGGACCCGCGGGCGCGGCGGCGGCTCTACGAGGCCCAGGGGCGCATCCTCGGCGACCGGCTCGGCGACAAGCAGGGCGCCGTGGCGCGCTGGCGGCAGGTGCTGGAGATCGAGCCGAACGATGTCCAGGCGCTGCTCGCGCTCTCCGAGCTGCAGGGCGGCCTCGAGGCCTGGGAGGATCTCCTGCTCACCCTGGGCCGGTTGATCGAGATCGCGGAGCGCGAGGGGAACGCCGACCTGCTCGGCAAGCTCCACGCCCAGGTCGCCCGCGTGGAGGCCGGTCGGCTCGGCCACAGCGACGAGGCCGTGGGGCACTGGAACCGGGTGCTGGAGCTGGCGCCCGCGGACGCCAGAGCCCTGGACGCGCTGGACGAGCTCCACGCCGCCGCCGGGCGCTGGCGCGATCAGATCGAGGTGCTCGAGCGCAAGCTGGAGCTGGTAACCGGCGACGAGCAGCGCATCGAGCTGCTCCTGCGGCAGGCCGCCGCCTGGCGCGACGGGGTGGGCAACGTCGCGGCGGCGGCGCAGGCGCTGCAGCAGGTGCTGGCGCTGGATCCGGGGGACGAGGGGGCCCACGTCGCCCTGTGCGACCTGTACCGGGACAACAACCAGCACGAGGAGCTGGTCGCGCAGATCTTCGGCTGGCTGGAGACGGTCGAGGACCCGCGGCGGGCGGTGAAGTTGCTGCAGGAGGCGGCGCTGGTGTTCGAGGAGCGGCTGGGGCAGCCAGACAAGGCCTTCGCGGTCTGGCAGTCGGCCCTGCGCCAGGACTGGGGCAACACCGTCACCGCCTCCAACCTGGAGCGGCTGGCCGCCGACCAGGGCCGCTTCGACGAGCTGCTCGCGATCTACGGCGAGGGGGTGCAGAGCACCCAGTCCGCGCCGATCAAGGTCAGCCTGCTGGTCTCCATGGGCCGCTGCGTCGGGCTCGAGCTCGGTCAGGTGGACCGGGCGGTGGGGCTGCTTCACGACGCGCTCCGCATGGACCCGGAGGCGGTCTCCGCCCTCGAGGTGCTCGCCGAGTGCTACCGCCGCGCCGCGCGCTGGCCGGAGCTGGTGCCGGTGCTGCGGCGGCTCGCCGAGCTGGAGCGCGAGGGCGGCCGCGTGGTGGCGCTGCTGCGGGAGCTGGCCCAGAAGCTCTCGCGGCTCGGCGACACGGCCGGGGCGATGGCGACGTTCCAGAGGGTGCTGGACATCGAGCCGACCAACATCGAGGCGCTCTCGGCGCTGGAGGCGCTCTACCTCGCCAGCGGGATGTGGGAGCCGCTGGTCGGGGTCCTGGAGCGGCAGCTCGAGCTCGCGGCGGACGATGCGGCGCGCGTCGTGGCGATCAAGGGCCAGATCGGCGCGATCTGGGACCAGCAGCTCGCCGACCCCCAGCGCGCGATCCGCTGCTACGAGGAGGTGCTCGCCCTCGAGCCCGAGAACACCGAGGCGATGGGCGCGCTGCAGTCGCTCTACGATCGCACCGACCAGAGCGAGGCTTACCTCGAGATGGTGGAGCGTCTGCTGCGCCACACCGACGACGCGGAGGAGCGGGGGGCGATGTACCCCCGCATCGCCGCGGCCTGGGAGGAGCAGTTCGATCGCCCGGAGCGGGCGATGGTCACGCTGGGCCAGTGGCTCGAGGTCGACCCCCGGGCCGAGAAAGCCTACATCGAGCTCGAGCGGCTCTGCCGCGAGGTCGGCGACCACGCCCGGCTGGTCGAGGTGCTGCGGCGCCACGTCGACGCGGTGAAGGACACGGGGGAGAAGATCGGGCTGCTCCTCCGGCTGGGCGAGGCGCAGGACCAGCTGCGCAAGGACCCCCGGCAGGCCATCGCGGCCTACGAGGAGGTCCTCGGCCTCGACGCCGAGGAGGTCCAGGCCCTCGAGGCGCTGGCCCGATTGCACGAGCGGCTCGAGGCACACGAGCGGGCCGCGGCCGCGCTGGTGAGGCTGGTGCCGCTGCTGAGCGGCCCTGGTCGCCGCGACGTCCTGTTTCGCCTGGGGCGCATCAACCAGGACAACCTCGAGCGCATCGATCAGGCCGAGGCGTACCTGGAGCAGGCCCTGGCCGTCGACCCGGCGCACTTCGACTCGATGGAGCGCCTGGTGGAGATCCACCGCGGGCGGGGCGACTGGCCCCGGGCCGCGGAGATGATGATCCGGGCCGAGCCCCACACGTCCAACCCGGCGAAGAAGGCGCAGCTGCTCTACGACGCGGGCATGCTCCACCTGGAGCAGCTCGGCGACGAGGCCCAGGGCGTGGAGCTGCTCGCGCGGACCCTCGCCGTGGATCCGGACCACCTGCGCGCGGGCCTCCCGCTCTCGGAGATCTACTATCGCGACGGGCGCTGGGCCGAGCTCGAGCCGGTGCTCGACATGCTCGCGCGCAAGATCGACCCGCGAGACAAGGGCACGCGCCAGCGCGTCAGCTTCCGGCTCGGCCGCACCTCGGCCGAGCTGGGCAAGATCGACAAGGCGATCCGCTTCTACCAGGAGGCGCGCAACGTCGACGTGACCCACCTGCCCACCCTGCAGGCCCTGGCCGAGCTGCAGTACCGCACCGAGAGCTGGGGCGAGGCGTTCAAGACCTACCAGACCATCCTGGTCCACCACCGGGAGAAGCTCGAGCTGGACCAGGTGGTCGAGCTCTTCTATCGGCTGGGCAAGGTCAAGGAGCACCAGGGGGAGCGGCGCAAGGCGCTCAACTTCTTCGACAAGGCGCTCGAGGAGCACGCGAGCCACCGGGGGTCGCTCGAGGCGGTGATCGAGATCCAGGCGCGGCAGAGCAACTGGGAGGCGGTGGCCAAGGCCAAGACGGCGCTGCTCGCCGTGGCCGACCCCGACGAGCAGTTCGAGCTCTTCCGGGACCTGGGCCGCATGCAGCAGGAGAAGCTCAAGGACACGGACGCCGCGGTGGAGGCCTACCGCGCGGCCGTGGCGCTCCGCCCGTCGGACCGCGACCTGCTCACCGAGTTCGTCGAGCTGCTCACGACCCACACCACGCGCTGGCCGGAGGCGCAGCAGCTCGTGCTCCGGCTGGCCGAGCTCGAGACGCACCCCGAGATCCGCGCCCGCTTCCTCTACACCGCGGCGGTGATCGGGCGCGATCAGCTCGACCAGCCGGACCAGGCCCTGCACTTCTTCGGCGAGGCGCTCGACGCTCACCCGCGGCACCTCAAGGCCTTCGAGTCCATCGACCGGCTCTGCACGGCGCGCAAGGACTGGGCCGCGCTGGAGCGGCACTACCGCCGGATGATCGAGCGGCTCGCTCGCGACGCCGGGGAGGAGGACAGGGCGCTGCTGGCGATGCTCTGGCACAACCTGGGCGAGGTCTACCGCTCCCGGCTGAAGCGCCTGCCCGACGCCATCGCGGCCTTCGAGGAGGCCGTGGGCCTCGAGCCGGGCAACATGGGGCGCCAGGTGATCCTCGCCGAGCTGTACCAGCTCGCCGGATCGACCCACGCCGCCAAGGCCATCGCCGTGCACGAGACGCTGATCGGCGCCGATCCGCTCCGCCTCGAGTCGCACCAGGCCCTGTTCCGGCTGCACCTCGCCGCCGGGCAGCCGGACAGCGCGTGGTGCGTGGCCGGCGCGCTGATCTGCCTCAAGCGGGCGGACGCGGCCGCGCAGCAGCTCTACGAGCAGCACCGCCGGCCGAGCCCGCGCCGGGCGCGGGGGCGGATCGGCGAGGCCCTGTGGCGCGAGGCGATCCTCGACCCGCGGCAGGACCGTCGCATCGACGCCGTGCTGGCGGCCATCGCGCCCACCCTGATCACGTTGATGGCCAGACCGGCGAAGGACTTCGGCCTCAAGCGCAAGGAGCGCGTCAAGCCCTCGGCGGGCCAGCCGATGGTCGACCTGTT
>Ga0316576_10000961_pt1 | contig 14787 bp, 11 predicted proteins | sample S0NA_FD_203075 | JGI IMG/M metagenome (GOLD analysis project Ga0316576, IMG submission 203075) | Rhizosphere microbial communities from salt marsh grasses in Alabama, United States - S0-2_050615r3r5 | ecosystem: Host-associated > Plants > Roots > Rhizosphere | place: USA: Alabama | collected... | reverse complement strand
TTGCCTCTCGAGGCGGTGGGCCACATCCTCGCCGTCGACCGCTTCCTCGACATGTTCCGGACCGCCGTCAACGTCCTGAGCGACTCGGTGGGGACGGTGGTCATCGGCAAGCTCCAGGGGGAGGACGTGTTGAGGGACGGCCCCGCGCCGGAAGCCGCGACGCCACCCCGCTACGCCTGAGACGGGACCTTCATCCGCGGTACAATCTCGCCCGATCTCCCAGATCTGAGCGACAGCGGACCAGCGGTTTCGGGGGCAGGCCATGATCGGCCAGAGCGTCTCGCACTATCGCGTCACCGAGCGGCTCGGCGGTGGGGGGATGAGTGTGGTCTACCGGGCCGAGGACACACGTCTCCACCGCCCAGTGGCCCTGAAGTTCCTGCCCGAGCGGTTCTCCGGCGAATCCACCGCCCGTGAGCGCGCAGAGCGACCTCAGGGGACGCTCCCGCGCTCCACGACCCACTCCATGGGCTGGCCGGTCACGCGCGCGATGATGTCGAAGTCGCCGTCGTAGTGCAGTACGGTCAGGGGCGCCTGCTCGGCAGCGGCGGCGATGATCAGGTCGGGGATCGGCAGACGGTGGTGGCCGCTCCTGGCGAGCTCCTGCTGCACATCGATGGCTCGCTGGAAGGTCTCTTCCGTCAGAGGAATCTGGCGGTATGCGAGCTCTCTCCGGCGGCGCGTTGCGACGTAGTCGGCGTGGGTTCGGGCGCTGAAGAGCACCTCGAGATCGACGATGGCGCAGCTCGCCGCCTCGCCCTCCTCGATGATCGGCGCCAGGCGACGGCGGACGGGGGGATGGATCATGCGGGCGAGAGCTGGAATCCAGTCTCGTGACTCCGGTGCCGGACCCTCTTCCGGCGTGGTAGGCTCGACTCTTCCCGGCAAGACCCACCCGACGGCATGACAAGGAGAAGCTCGATGAGACTACGGCTGCTGGCCTTCGTCGTTCCTCTGATCACCCTCTGCGTCGGGCCCGCCGTGGCCCAGCAGCAGGACTTCTCGAAGGTGGAGATCCAGTCGGAGAAGGTGGCCGACGGGATCTACATGCTCACCGGCTCCGGGGGCAACATGGGCCTCTCGATCGGGGAGGACGGGACCTACCTGATCGACGACCAGTACGCCCCCCTGACGCCGAAGATCCTGGCGGCGATCAAGGAGCTGACGCCAGACCCGGTCCGGTTCGTCTTCAACACCCACTACCACGGCGACCACACCGGGGGGAACGAGAACATGGGCGAGGCGGGGGCGTTCCTCGTGGCCCACGAGAACGTCCGCCGGCGCATGGCCACCGGGACCTTCATGAAGGCCTTCAACCGGCAGGTGGAGCCGGCGCCCGCCGGAGCTCTGCCGGTGGTGACCTTCAGCGACGCCATCAGCTTCCACTGGAACGGCGAGGAGATCCGGGCCTTCTTCGTGGGTCCGGCCCACACCGACGGCGACTCGATCATCCACTTCGTGAAGGCCGACGTCTTCCACATGGGCGACACGCTGTTCAACGGCATGTACCCCTTCATCGACGTCTCTGCCGGCGGGCGCATCGACGGGTTCATCGCCGCCGCGGACCGTGTGCTGAAGGTCGCCGGAGACGAGACGCGGCTCATCCCCGGGCACGGCCCGCTGGCCACGAAGGCCGATCTCCAGGCCTTTCGGGACATGCTCGCCGAGGTGCGCGACCGCGTGGCGAAGCTCAAGGCCGAGGGGAAGACGGCCGAGGAGATCGTCGCCGCGAAGCCCACCGCCGACCTCGACGAGAAGTGGGGCGGGGGCTTCATGAAGCCCGACGACTGGGTGGGCCTGGTCATCGAGTCCATGAAGTGACCTGCGGCGGCCACCCCGCCGCAGGTCATCCTGAGGAGCTTCGTCGTTCGAGCGCGCGACGCGACCCCACGGTGGCTCGCCCTCAGCAGGCCGTTTCGATCGTCAGAATGACGGCTTGTTTCCCACCAGCCGCAGCAGGTACTGGCCGTACTCGTTCCTCTCCATCTCGCGGCCGATCCGGCGGACGTCCTCGGGGGTGATGTAGCCCATGTTGAGGGCCACCTCCTCCGGGCAGGCCACCTTGAGGTCCTGCCGCTGCTCGATGGCCTGGATGAAGGTCGAGGCCTGGAGCAGCGCCTCGTGGGTGCCGGTGTCGAGCCAGGCCACCCCTCGCCCGAGCTCCTCGACGTGGAGCTCGCCGGCCTCCAGGTACGCGCGGTTGACGTCGGTGATCTCGAGCTCGCCCCGGGCCGAGGGTGCGAGAGAGGCCGCGATGTCGAGGACGCGGTTGTCGTAGAAGTACAGCCCGGTGACGGCGTAGGGCGAGCGGGGCTTCGAAGGCTTCTCCTCGAGGCCGATGGCCTTTCCGGTGCCGTCGAACTCCACGACCCCGTACCGCTGGGGATCCCGGACCCGGTAGGCGAAGACCGTCCCGCCGCGCTCCCGTCTGGCCGCCTGGCGGAGGATCTCCGGCAGGTGGGCGCCATAGAAGAGGTTGTCGCCGAGGGCGAGGGCGGCGCCCTCGGAGCCCACGAAGTCCCGACCGATCACGAAGGCCTGGGCCAGGCCCTCGGGGCGCGCCTGGGCGGCCCACTGGATCTCGAGGCCAAACTGCGAGCCGTCCCCGAGAAGCCGCTTGAAGGCACCCTGGTCGTGAGGCGTGGTGATGATCAGGATCTCGCGGATCCCCGCCAGCATCAGGGTGCTGAGGGGGTAGTAGATCATCGGCTTGTCGTAGATGGGAATGAGCTGTTTGCTGACGCCCCGGGTGATGGGATAGAGCCGTGTCCCCGATCCCCCGGCGAGGATGATGCCCTTCATGGTCGCGAGCATATCACCGGGGGGCGACCGGACCTGATACCGTGGGACCACTATGGCTCTCATCAGATGGACGATCACCCTCGCCCTGGCGCTGGCTGGTGCCGGGGCTCAGGCCGGCGAGTGGCAGTGGCTCTTCGACGGCGAGACCCTGGCCGGCTGGCACGTGGCGGCAAAGCCCGAGGACCGGGGCAAGGGCTTCTGGCAGGTGCGCGACGGCGCGATCACCGCCGACTCGCTGGGCCGACCCGGGCACGACTACGTCTGGCTGGTGTCCGACGGAGAGTTCGACGACTTCGAGCTCGCCCTCCGGGTTCGGGGCTACCGGCACTCACCCGGCAACTCCGGCGTGCAGTTCCGGAGCCGCTACGACGAGAGCGCCGGCTGGCTGAACGGCCCCCAGATGGACGTCCACCCCCCGACGCCCTGGCGCACGGGGCTGATCTACGACGAGACGCAGGAGACGAAGCGGTGGATCCATCCCTCGCTCCCGAACTGGAAGATCGAGCCGTCCCAGGGTCCGAAGGACTGGACGTGGCGCTACGCTGACGAGGGCGACGGCTGGAACGAGGTTCGCATCATCGCCCGGGGCACGAAGGTCACGACGGTCGTCAACGGGATCACGATCACCGATTTCGACGGCGCCGGCATCCTCGACGACGACGCCCACCGGGCGCACGACGTGGGGCTGAAGGGCCACTTTGCCCTCCAGCTCCACGTGAACGACGAGCTGCTGATCCAGTTCAAGGACATCCGGGTGCGCGCTCTCGACTGAGCCGGTCCGCCCGGCCCCCAAACGCCCGGAACTCAGCAGGGGGCCGGCGTCTCGGATTCGATCGCGCCGATGAGGGCCGGAATGGTGAACGGCTTGGGGACCGTGGCCTGGGCCCACTGGGCGGCCCGGAGCAGGCGGCGGCGGTCTCCGGACATCACCACCACCCGGGGTGGGTTCTCGAGGTTCCCGGCGGCCCAGGCCAGGTCTTCCCCGGCAAAGTCGCCGACCTGGAGATCGGTGACGAGCACGTCCGGGGGAGCGGACCGAAGGGCCTCGAGCGCCTCTGGTCCCGATTCGAAGGTGCGCAGGGTGTACAGGGTGCCCAGCACCTTCTCGAGCAGTGCCCGCACGCCCGGGTCGTCCTCCACCACGTAGACCATTGTCGCCTCCCTTGCCCTCACGCTCCTGCTCCTCTGTCGGCAAGGTCCGCCCGGGGGGGCCTCCCGTCGGCGGGGTCGGGCCAAAACGAATCCTAAAGAACTCCAAAACCCCGGCCGTCCGGGCGTGTTAGTCTGCTGGTCCTGGTGAGCGCCCAGGTCTTCGAGTTCGGCCCCTTCCGCCTCGACGCCGAGAAGCAGGTTCTGTGGCGTGACGGCGAGGTGGTGTCGCTGACCCCGAGGGCGCTGGCCCTCCTCCACGCCCTCGTCGACGCCGGAGGCGACGTCGTGCCCAAGGCCGACCTCATGGCCCGGGTCTGGCCGGACGCCGCAGTCCAGGAGGCCAACCTCTCTGTCACCGTGTCCATGCTCCGGCGGGTGCTCGGGGTCCAGGACGACGGGCGCTCGTGGATCGAGACCGTCCCCCGCCGCGGCTACCGCTTCGACGGCCCGGTGCAGGGCCCGGCCTCCGGCTCCGACGTGCACCTGGCCGTCCTCCCGTTCGAGGTGCTGGGTCCGGGAGCCGAGCCCCACGTTGGCCTGGGGCTCGCCGACGCCCTTATCTCCCGGCTCACCGGGCTCGAAGGGCTGCACGTGCGCCCGACCGCCGCGGTGACCCACCTCAGCGGCCAGCACGCCTCACCCCGTGAAGCCGCGGCCGACCTCGGTGTCGACGCGGTCCTGACCGGAACCGTTCGGCAGGAGGGAGACCATGTCCGGCTGAGCTTGCAGTGCGTGCCGCGTCGGGTCGACCTGCGCCCGTGGGCCCGGCAGGTCGACACCCCGTTCACCGATCTCTTCAGCGTCGAGGATCGACTGGCCGACGAGGTCGCGACGCTCCTGCACGCGCGCCTCGCCTCGTCAAAGGACCGGCCGGCGGCCTACGTCCCCCGCCGCGAAGCGTGGGAGAGCTACGTGCGGGGGCGCTACTTCGAGGCCTGGCTGAACGTGGACGGGGTGTCCAAGGCCATCGGCCACTTTGGCGAGGCGATCACGCAGGACCCGCAGTGGGCCGCGCCCCACGCCGGGCTGGCCGACGCCCACGTCCTGCTCACCTTCGGGGGGGCGGCGCGGCCGCGGGAGGCCTGGGATCGAGCCGCCGACTGCGCCGAGCGGGCGCTCGAGCGCCACGCCGGCTTCGCGGCCGCTCACGCGGTGGCGGCGTGGGTCACGCTCTTCCGCGACTGGAACTGGGACGCCGCGCACGGCCTGCACCGCCGGGCCCTGGCCCTCGAGCCCGACTGCCACGTCATCCGTCTCCTCTATGGCGCCTTCCTCGACCTGGCCGGCGACGCCGTCGGCGCCCGACGGGAGATCGAAGGCGCGCTGGCTGCCGACCCGCTGTCGGGGCTGGCCACGGCAACCCAGGCCTTCTTCCGCGACCCCGAGTGGACGCCGGAGCGGTGGCTCACCTCCGCCCACCGGGGCATCGAGCTGCGGCCCGACCGGGCCCTCGGCTACTGGGGGCTCGCCCTCGCCTCCATGGCCGCCGGACACCCCGAGCGAGCGGCCGAGGCACTGCGCACGGCCGTGGAGCTCAGCGACGACGGGATCGTCATGCGGGCGCAGCTCGGCTGGGCCCTGGCACGCTGTGGCCACCGCGACGAGGCCCGGGCGCTGCTCTCCGACCTCGAGGGCCTCGAGGAAGCGGCCTTCGTCTCCCCCTATCAGCTCGCCGTCGTGCGTCTGGCCCTGGGCGAGCGCTCTGCGGCCCTGGACGAGCTCGAGCGGTCGGCCGCCGCCCTCGACCCCTGGATCGTCTTCCTCGACACCGATGCCGCTCTCCTCGACCTGCACGGGGAGCCCCGGTTCGACGGCCTGGTGGCTCGGATCCGTGGCCGAAGCTGAGGATCGCGTGACGGGGAGGTGGCGCCTCGAGCGGGCGGCGCGCGGCGAGTTCGGCATCCGCCGCGGCCACCCGTTGCCCTACGGCGCCGCCGCGCGTCGCGACGGCGTCAACTTCTCGGTCTTCTCGAAACACGCCACTGCCGTCACCCTGGTCGTGTGGAACCCCGGGGACGCCGATCCCGTTCTCGAGCTGCCTCTCGACTCACGCTACAACCGCACCGGCGAGGTCTGGCACGTCTTCGTCGAAGGGATCGACCCTGGCACCGAGTACGCCTTCCGGGTGGAGTGCGCGCCCAACCCGAGCCCCGCCGTTGTCCGGTGCGATGGCAGCAGGCTGCTGGTGGATCCCTACAGCAAGGCGGTCTCGGGTCTCGAGGTGTGGGGAGAGACGGCGGGCGCCGAGAACCGCCTCGGACGGCTGCGCTCACGCGTCGTGGACGAGGAGTTCGACTGGGGGCACGAGCACCCGCTGAACGTCTCCCTCGCCGACTCGATCATCTACGAGATGCACGTCCGTGGGTTCACCCGCCACTCGTCCTCCGGCGTGAACCATCCCGGCACCTTCCGCGGCGTCGTCGACAAGATTCCCTACCTGAGGGATCTCGGGGTGACCGCGGTCGAGCTCATGCCGGTCACCGAGTTCGACGAGGACGACAACGACTTCCGGAACCCCGTCACCGGGGAGCGCCTCCGCAACTTCTGGGGCTATCAGCCGGTCTCGTTCTTCGCCCCCAAGGCCTCCTACGCTGGCGCCGGTGAGACCCGGCAGGCGGTCCGGGAGTTCCAGGAGATGGTGAAGGCGCTCCACGAAGCGGGCATCGAGGTGATCCTCGACATGGTCTTCAACCACACCGGGGAGGGGGACGAGCGGGGCACCACCTTCTGCTGGCGAGGTTTCGACAACCCGACCTACTACCTCCTCGACCCGGCGACCGGCCGCTACCTCAACTACTCGGGCTGTGGCAACACGATGAACTGCAACCACCCGGTGGTGCGCCACATGATCCTGGCCGCGCTGCGCTACTGGGTGACCGAGATGCACGTCGACGGCTTCCGCTTCGACCTCGCGTCCATCCTGGGTCGGGGCCGTGACGGCGAAGTCCTGCCGAACCCCCCGATCCTGGAGGCGATTGCCGCGGATCCGGTGATGGCTCACGTGAAGCTCATCGCCGAGGCCTGGGATGCGGCGGGTCTGTACCAGGTGGGGAGCTTCCCGAGCTGGGGCCGCTGGGCGGAGTGGAACGGCCATTTCCGCGACGATCTGCGACGCTTCGTCAAGAGCGACCCGGGCTTGGTCCGGCTCCTGTCCACGCGCCTGGCCGGCAGCCCCGATCTCTACCAGGGCTCGGGGCGGGCGCCGTGGCACTCCATCAACTTCGTCACCTGTCACGATGGCTTCACCCTGAACGACCTGGTCTCCTACGACGAGAAGCACAACGAGGAGAACGGGGAGGAGAACCAGGACGGGCACCCGGAGAACCTCTCATGGAACTGCGGGGAGGAGGGCCCGTCCTCGAGCCCCGAGGTGAACGCCCTCCGGTCCCGCCAGGCCCGCAACCTCCTGACGCTGCTCTTCCTCTCCCAGGGGGTGCCCATGCTCCCCGCCGGCGACGAGATCGGCCGCACCCAGCGGGGCAACAACAACGCCTGGTGCCAGGACAACGACATCTCCTGGGTCGACTGGTCGCTTCTCGAGGAGAACCGCGACCTCTTCGAGTTCACGTCCCGCCTCATCCGTTTCCGCAAGGCCCACCGGTCGCTGCGCCGGCGGACCTTCTTCGAGGAGGAGAAGCGTTCGCCGGTCAGCTGGCACGGGGTGAGGCTGGGCGAGCCCGACTGGGGCGAGGAGTCCCGGGAGCTCGGCATGCACCTCGAGGGTTGCAGCGGCGGCGATCCGATCTACCTGTTCGCCAACGCCCACTGGGAGCCCAGGCAGTTCGAGCTGCCTCGTCTGAAGCCCCCCCGCCGGTGGCGGCGTTTCGTGGACACCAGCCTCCAGCCCGGCACCGCCGCTGCCGATCCCGGGACCGAGCCCCCGCTGCCATCGGCCAGGGCCTACGTGGCCGGCCCGCGGTCGGTCGTCGTCCTCGTGGGTCGCTGAGCCGGAACTGGCGCCAGGAGCGGCGTCCACATCCCTTGCCGACGCCTCCGCGCCGCCGCGTGCTAAGGTGCCCGGAGACTCGCAGTCAGGAGGTCGATGCATGCTTCCGGGCGCCCGTCACGCCATCGCTCTGTGCCTCTTCGCGGCCCCGGCCGCAGCCCAGGAGCCAGGCCCCCCCGTCTTCTCGGCGGGGGCCGAGGTCGTTCTCCTCGACCTGGTCGTGCGCGACGAGAAGGGCCGCATCGTGGACGACCTGCGACCGGAAGAGATCCAGGTCTACGAGGACGGCGAGCTCTGCCCCATCCAGTCCTTCCGCCTGGTGCGGGCCGACATCGAGGTGACCCCGAGCGCCCCGGTCCCTGGTGAGGCGACGGCCGGCCCCCCGGCCGCCGCCGTCCCGGTCGAGGAGGAGCGACGGCTCACCAGCGTGGTGGTCCTCGTGTTCGACCTGCTCACCCACGACCCGGCCCGCCGAGCGCGCCGAGCGGCGCTGGACATGCTCAAGAAGCCTTTCCCGCCGGGGACGGTCTTCGCCACCTTCAAGGTGGGGCAGGGGCTCGTCATGCTCCACCCCTTCACCGACGACCCGTCGTCTCTGAAGGAGTCGATCGAGCGCGCGACCGCGGGTGGCGAGCGTCCCCGCGAGGCGGCCATGAACCCCAACTTCGACAGCGCCACCGAGGAGGCTTTCGCCGCGATGCTCGGCAGCATGAGCGCCACCGTCGGCGACCGAGGGGAGGGGGCCGCCGAGGCGGCCATGGCCGAGAGCGAGGCGCAGATGCTGCGGTTCGCCGACGTCCTCAACCGGGAGGCTCGGGGGCACGGCTCGCTCTACCCGCTGATGGCGATCGCGCGCTCCCTGGCCAACGTCCAGGGCCGCAAGACGCTCCTCTACTTCTCCGAGGGCGTCGAGGTGCCGCCGGCCGTGGAGGAGGCCTTTCGCTCCACCCTGAGCCAGGCCAACCGGGCCAACGTCTCGATATACGCCTTCGACACGCGCGGGCTCCAGAGCACGTCGACCTTCGAGGAGACGCGCTCCTCGGTGACCGTCTCCCGCTGGGGGTCGCGGCGGGCCATGACGCGGCGGAGCGGGGCGGTCTCGAAGTCGGAGATCCAGGCTCCGGAGATCGCCATGGAATCCCTGCGCCTCAACCGCCAGGCGACGCTCCAGCAGATGGCGGAAACGACCGGCGGCTTCCTGACGGCGAACACCAACGACCTGCGCAAGGGTCTCGAGCGGGCCGCCGCCGACCTCCGCGAGTACTACGAGATCGCCTACACGCCTGCGAACCCCACCCCCGACGGCCAGTGGCGGAACATCGAGGTGAAGCTGTCCCGCGAGGACGTGGAGATCAGGACGCGCAGGGGCTACTTCGCCCTTCCCCCCGGCGTTCCCATCGTCCGACCTTCGGAGCTGCCGCTCATGGCCGCTCTCGAGGCGCGGACCCCTCCCCGCGACGTCCCCCATCGGGCCGCGGCCCTGCCCCTCGCGATGGCTGGCGATGGCCGCGACACGGTGATCCTGGTGAAGGTGCCACTGTCCTCGCTGACCTTCGAGCCGGACGAGACCGCGGGCGTGTGGCGGGCCGAGCTGCGGCTGCTGGGTCTGGTCAGGAACGAGCACGGAGAGCTCGTGGCCCGGATGACCCACCAGACGCCCCTCGAGGGTCCGCTGTCCGAGGCCGAGGCGGCCCGCCGGCAGAACGTTGTGATCCGGCGCTGGCTCAGCCTCGGCCCCGGACGGTACACCATCGAGACCGCGGTCCAGGATCACGGGGCGCAGCGGATGGGAGTCACGAGGGGAGCATTCGAGATCCCGGTGGACGGCGGCCTCGACCTGGGCAGCCTCATTCTCGTCCGCCCCCAGCCCGTGGCTGCGGACGTGGTCGACGCCGACCCGCTGCGGGTCGGCGACGTGCGCGGCGTGCCACGCCTGGGCGACCCGGTGGTCCTCGGCCGCGACCCCGTGGTCGCCGTCTTCCTGAGCCTTCATCCGGACGAGAACCCGGAGCCCCCTCGGCTCACGCTGGAGATCAGCCAGCGAGGCCAGGTGGTCGGGCGGGCCACGCCCGACCTGCCCGAGCCCGACGCCAGTGGACGGGTGGCGTACCTGGGGGAGTTCCCGGCGGATCGCTTCGCCCCCGGTCGCTACGTGATCCGCGCCGTGGCGCGCCAGGGAACCGAGGAGTCGACCACCGCGACGTCGTTCCGGGTGGTCGCCAACACGGCCCCCCCTCCGACTCCACCGGCCGCGCCCGCCTCGTCGCCGGTCTCGACCGGAGACGGACCGTCCCCGAGCCCGCGATAGGCGGCCGGTCAGACGCGAGGCGGAAGCCCACCCGTGCCCCGAGGCCGGGGATGCCGGCGAGGGCCACCCGGGCCCCGGCCCGATGTGACAGAATCCGTCGACCCGCGGAGGAACGATCATGAAGACACGCTGCCCGCTTCCCTCATCGGCCGTGCTGGCTGCTCTCGTCGCCGGGGCCGTCGCCTGCTCCAGCCCCTCGCCCGAGCCTGCTGAAGACGCCACGCCCGCTCCGGCGGCCTCGCCGCGCACCGTCGAGGGGACGGTGGCCGAGGCGAAGGAGGTGGCCGCCCGCGGCCCCTTCGCCCCGAGCTGGGACTCCCTCGCGGAATTCGAGGCACCCGACTGGTACGTCGACGGGAAGTTCGGGATCTTCATCCACTGGGGGCCGTACTCGGTTCCCGCGTTTGGCAACGAGTGGTATCCCCGCAACATGTACAAGCGCGACACGAAGGAGTTCGCCCACCACGTCGAGACCTGGGGGCCGCAGAGCGAGTTCGGGTACAAGGACTTCATCCCGAAGTTCACGGCGGAGAGGTTCGACGCGGGCGAGTGGGCGTCGCTCTTCCGGGCGTCGGGCGCACGCTACATCGTGCCGGTGGCCGAGCACCACGACGGCTTCCCCATGTACGACTGCAGCTTCACCGATTGGAGTGCCATGAAGATGGGCCCGAAGCGGGACGTCGTTGGTGAGCTCGCGGAGGCGGTCCGGGCCGAAGGGATGGTCTTCGGCCTCTCGACCCACCGTGCGGAGCACTGGTGGTTCTTCGACCAGGGGATGACCTTCGACTCCGACGTCAGGGACCCGGCCTACGCGGGTCTCTACGGGCCGGCCCGGAGCCGGGAGAAGGCCGAGGACCAGAGCGAGCCCCCGGACCAGGAGTACCTGGACGACTGGCTGGCCCGCACCGTGGAGCTCGTGGACGAGTACCAACCCCAGCTCGTGTGGTTCGACTGGTGGATCGCCCAGCCCGCCTTCCACCCCAACCTGCAGACCTTCGCCGCCTTCTACTACAACCGCGGGGCGGAGTGGGGGAAGGGTGTCGCCATCAACTACAAGAAGCACGGGGGCGAGTCGTTCCCCGACACCGCCGGCGTTCTCGACATCGAGCGCGGGCAGCTCGCCGATCTGCGGCCGATCTTCTGGCAGACGGACACATCGGTCTCCAAGACCTCCTGGGGCTACGTCGAGAACCACGAGTACAAGACCGTGGACTCCATCGTGGACGACCTCGTGGACATCGTGAGCAAGAACGGAAGCCTGCTCCTGAACATCGGCCCGAAGCCGGACGGAACGATCCCCGAGCCGGAGGAGCAGATGCTCCGCGAGATCGGCGCCTGGCTCGACGTGAACGGTGAGGCCATCTACGGGACGCGCCCCTTTGCCATCTTCGGCGAGGGGCCGACGACGGTGATCGAGGGACCGTTCGGCGACACCAAGCGGAAGGCGTTCACTCCCGCGGACATCCGGTTCACCACCCGCGGACAGACGCTCTACGCCATCGTCCTGGCCTGGCCCGAGGACGGGAGGGTCACCATCCGGTCGCTGGCGTCCGGCGAGTCGCCCCTCGCGGGCGAGATCGGAAGCGTGGCGCTCGTGGGCGCCGAGACGCCGCCCGAGTGGAGCCGGGACGAGAAGGGCCTTCACGTCGAGCTGCCGGCGGAGCGCCCCAGCGAGCACGCCCTCGCCCTCAGGATCACCGGTTGAGCGAGGAGTGAGAGGGGGATTGCTTTGAGGAATCCGAACCCGTCTTCGAGGACGCTCGTCGCGAGCATCATCGTGCTTTCCGTCGCCGGCCTGGCGGGTCTCGTGGGGTTTCTGCCGACAAGGTCCGGCGCCGCCGAGGGAGACGTCGCCGAGACCTGGGCCGGCACCTGCGCCAGCTGCCACGGGGCGAAGCTGACCGGCGGGCAGGCGAAGAGCCTGCTCGACGACGAATGGAGCTTCGGCGGAGACGACACCAACCTGGCCGAGAGCATCCGCAACGGCCGGGAAGACGCCGGGATGCCTCCTTTCGGCGGGTCTCTCTCCGAAGAGGAGATCCGCGCCCTGGTCATCTTCATTCGCGAGCAGCGCAAGGCGTACGAGCGCGATCAGACCACCTTCGCGGCGCCGGAGGGCGACACCGTCGTCGAGAGCGAGAAGCACGCCTTCCGCGTGGAAACGGTGGTCGACGGTCTCGAGATCCCCTGGTCCATTGCCTTCCTGCCCGACGGGCGGATGTTGGTGACCGAGAAGGCCGGCCGGCTCCGCGTCGTCGAGGAAGGGCGCCTTGCCCCGCAGCCGATCGTGGGGACCCCCGAGGTCTGGTCCGAGGGCCAGGGTGGTCTGCTCGACGTGGCCGTCCATCCCGCATACGAGAAGACCGGCTGGGTGTACCTCTCGTTCAGCGATCCCGGGAAGGACGACACCGCCATGACCGCGGTCGTGCGTGGCCGGATCCGGGACGGGAAATGGGTCGATGAAGAGACTCTCTTCCGGGCCCCGGCGGAGCTGTACCTCAAAGGGCGGGTGCACTTCGGGAGCCGGTTCGTCTTCGACGGCAAGGGATACCTGTTCTTCACCATCGGCGAGCGGGGCCATCAGGACCACGCCCAGGACGTGACGCGACCGAACGGGAAGGTTCACCGCATCCACGACGACGGGCGCATCCCCGAGGACAACCCGTTCGCCGACCAGAAGGGCGCCATCCCGAGCATCTGGAGCTACGGACACCGCAATCCCCAGGGGCTCGCCCGAGACCCGTTGACCGGGGACCTCTACGATGCCGAGCACGGCCCCCGGGGTGGCGACGAGCTCAACATCGTCGAGCCCGGACGCAACTACGGCTGGCCGATCATCACCTACGGGATGAACTACGACGGCACCCCCATCACGAACCTCACCGCGAAGGAAGGGATGGAGCAGCCGGTCGTCCACTGGACGCCGTCGCTCGCGGTGTGCGCCATCGACTTCTACGTGGGCGACCGATTCCCGGGTTGGCGAAACGATCTCTTCCTGTCGTCCCTGGCGGCGGAGGAGCTCGTGCGTCTCGAGATCGAGGACCGGAAGGTGGTGCACCAGGAGGTGCTCTTCAAGGGCATCGGCCGGGTCCGCGACGTGGTGAGCGGCCCGGATGGATACCTCTACGTTTCCCTCGAGCCTGGCCGGATCGCCCGGCTGGTCCCCGCCGTGGGCGCCGTCGAGACGCGGTGATCTGGCAGGTCTCGGTCGACACCGGGGGCACGTTCACGGACTGCGTGGCCGTGGACCCCGAGGGCCGGCCGCACCACGCCAAGGTGCTGAGCAGCTCGGCCCTGCGGGGGGCGGTGGCCGAACAGCTCGACGAGAGACGGTTGCGGGTGACCGTGGCCTGGTCGGCCCCGCCGGACCTGGTCGAGGGGTTCCGGTTCCGGTCGCTGGCCCACCAGGGAGTCGAGGCCGACGTCGCCGGCTTCGACCCGGGGGGGGGGATCCTCGAGCTGGGCGAGCCGATCTCCGTCGTGCTGGAGGCCGGTGACGCCTTCGAGGTCGTCTCCCCGGAGGAAGCCCCGCTCCTCGCCGCGCGCCTCGTCACCGGAACGCCGGCGAACGCGGCGCTTCCGCCGCTCGCCCTGCGCCTGGCCACCACCCGCGGCACCAACGCCCTCCTCGAGCGCCGGGGCGCGGAGGTGGCCTTCTTCATCACCCGGGGCTTTGGCGACGCTCTCCGGATCGGCACCCAGCAGCGTGGCGACCTCTTCGCGCTCGCCGTGCGAAAGCCCGAGCCGCTCTACGAGCACGTCGTCGAGGTCCCGGAGCGCCTGGCCGCCGACGGCTCCGTCGTCGAGGGCCTGGACCTCGAGGAGGTGCGTGCGCTCGCCCAACGCTTGCGCGGCCGCGGCGTCCGCGTGGCCGCGGTCGCGCTCCTGAACGCCTACCGCGACCCTCGCCACGAGCGGGCGCTTCGGGCCCTTCTTCTCGAGCAGGGCTTCGAGCACGTCTCGATTTCCAGCGAGCTGGCGCCCCGGATCAAGATCCTGCCCCGGGCGGAGACCGCCGTGGTCGACGCCTACCTCGCCCCGGTCATCCGCGACTACCTGGCACGGGTCGGCGCAGGTCTCCGGGGCGGAACCCTCCATGCCATGACGAGCGCCGGAGGGCTCCAGCGCGCCGGCTCCTTCGCCGCCAAGGACAGCCTCTTGAGCGGGCCGGCCGGGGGGGTCGTCGGGGCCGCGGCGGCGGCCCGCCGCTCGGGCTTCACCCGGGTCCTGGCCTTCGACATGGGGGGCACCAGCACCGATGTGGCCCGCTTCGACGGGGACTACGAGTACCAGTTCGAGCACACGGTGGGCGACGCCCACCTCTTCGCGCCGGCCCTCGCCATCGAGAGCGTGGCCGCCGGGGGCGGGTCGGTCTGCGGCGTGGGTTCCGGAGGCCTGCACGTGGGGCCGCGGAGCGCCGGGGCCGTCCCCGGCCCCGCCTGCTACGCCGCCGGGGGACCGCTCACCATCACCGACGTGAACCTGCTCCTGGGACGCCTGGACCCCGGGCGCTTCACGATACCCATCGACACCGGCCACGCCCGGGCGGCACTCACCCGGGTTCGCGAGCACCTTCAGG
>Ga0316576_10000960_pt1 | contig 14792 bp, 12 predicted proteins | sample S0NA_FD_203075 | JGI IMG/M metagenome (GOLD analysis project Ga0316576, IMG submission 203075) | Rhizosphere microbial communities from salt marsh grasses in Alabama, United States - S0-2_050615r3r5 | ecosystem: Host-associated > Plants > Roots > Rhizosphere | place: USA: Alabama | collected... | reverse complement strand
TACTCGACCCGCGAGTCCTACAAGGTGGACATCTGCTCCGCTTGCCACCCGTTCTACACCGGCAAGCAGAAGCTGGTGGACTCCGCCGGTCGCATCGAGCGCTTCAACAAGAAGTACGGCCGCAAGACGTCGACCTAGCCTCCCCGCCCACGCCGCATGCCAGCCGAGATCCCGAGCCCGACCTGCAACGTGGGCGGCCAGGCCGTCATCGAGGGCGTGATGATGCGCTCTCCCCGCTCCTTCGCCGTGGTCTGTCGTCGCCCGAAAGGCGAGATCGTGATCCGCGAGGAGCGCTGGCACTCGATCTGGGACCGGCTGCGGTTTCTGCGCTGGCCATTCTTCCGCGGCGGCGTCGTTCTGCTCGAAGCCCTGGTCAACGGGATGAGCGCCCTCTCCTTCTCGGCCCAGCAGCAGGAGGAGGAGAAGGCACCGGACGGGGACACGTCGACAGCGCCGGCGACCGGTGGAAAGGCCAAGGAGGCGGTCAGCTTCACCGGGGTGATCGTGCTCAGCATCGCCATGGCCATGGGCCTGTTCGTCGCCCTGCCCCACCTGTTGACCTGGCTCCTCGGCCTGAGCACCGACACCTTCGCCTTCCACCTGGTGGACGGCGGGATCAAGGTCTCCATCCTGGTGGCCTATATCGGCGGTATCGGGCTGATGAAGGATATCCGGCGTGTCTACATGTACCACGGCGCCGAGCACAAGGCGATCTACGCCTATGAGAAGGGCCTGGAGCTCAGCGTGGAGAACACGCGGGAGCAGAGTCGCTTCCACCCGCGCTGCGGCACGTCGTTTTTGGCGATGGTGATCCTGGTCAGCGTGTTCCTCTTCGCCGTGCTGCTCCGGCAGCCGCTCTCGTCGTCGACGCTGGTCGACCACCTGCTCAAGATCCTGGTCAAGATCCCGCTCATGTTCCCGGTGGCCGGGCTGAGCTACGAGGGGATCAAGCTCTCGGGGAAGTACCGGGACAACCCGGTGGTCAAGGTGCTCGTCGCGCCGGGGCTCTGGCTGCAGCGGCTGACCACGCGGGAGCCCACCGACGACCAGCTCGAGGTCTCGATCCTCGCGCTGCGCAAGACTCTGTGGCGGGAGCAGCTCGCCGAGGAGATCGCCGAGGCGGGCGGCGTGCAGGTCTTCGCCTCCTACCGCGAGGCGCTGCCCGCCGTGGAGGGCTGAGCCATGTTCGACAAGCTGCAGGAGGTTGAGGCGCGCTACGCCGAGCTGGACCGCCAGCTCTGCGAGCCGGAGGTGATCGCCAACCGCGAGCAGTACCAGAAGCTCTCCAAGGAGCGCGCCGACATCTCGGACCTGGTGGAGACCTACCGCCGTTACCGCGACACGCAGCAGCGCATCGCCGAGAACAAGGAGCTGCTCTCCGACCCGGAGTTGAAGGAGCTCGCCCGGGAGGAGCTGGACGCGGACCAGAAGCTGATCAGCTACCTCGAGGAACAGCTGAAGGTGCTGCTGCTGCCCAAGGACCGCAACGACGAGAAGGACATCCTGATCGAGATCCGCGCCGGCACCGGCGGACAGGAGGCGGCGCTCTTCGCCGGGGACCTGTACCGCATGTACGGCCGCTACGCGGAGCGCCACCGCTGGAAGCTCGAGGTGCTGACCCTGCACTACGCCGAGGCCGGCGGCATCAAGGAGGCCATCGCCAGCATCAGCGGCGAGAAGGTCTACAGCCAGCTCAAGTACGAGAGCGGCGTGCACCGGGTCCAGCGCGTGCCGGTCACGGAGTCCCAGGGGCGGATTCACACCTCCACGGCGACGGTCGCCGTGCTCCCCGAGGCCGAGGACGTCGACATCAAGATCGCCGACAAGGAGCTGAAGATCGACGTGATGCGCGCCGGCGGCCCGGGGGGCCAGAGCGTCAACACCACCGACAGCGCCGTGCGCATCACCCACATCCCCTCGGGCATGGTCGTCGTCTGCCAGGACGAGAAGTCCCAGCACAAGAACAAGGCCAAGGCGCTCAAGATCCTGCGCTCGCGGCTCCTCGAGCTCGAGCAGGCCAAGCAGGACGCCGAGCGCAGCGAGGCCCGCCGCTCCCAGGTCGGGACCGGCGAGCGCTCGGAGAAGATCCGGACCTACAACTTCCCCCAGGACCGCCTCACCGACCACCGCATCGGCCTGACCCGCCACAACCTGCAGGAGGTCCTGGACGGCGACATCCAGGACTTGATCGACGCCCTGCGCACCCACTTCCAGGCCGAGGCCCTCAAGCGCGCCCAGGAGACCGGCGGCAACTGAGGGCCGGGGCGACCGCTACCTGACCGGACGGCTGCTCGCCCCGGCCTTGGCCAGCGCGATGGCCTCGGCGATCCAGTCGAGGAAGTCGGGCACGGTCTTCGGGTCGGTCATTCGCCGGCCGTTGATCAGGAACGTCGGCGTGCCGGTGAGCTGCAGGCGGTCGGCCTCGGCGACATCGGCTCTCACGCGGCGCAGGACCTCGTCGGAGTCGAGGTCTTGCTTGAAGCGCGCGACGTCCAGCCCCACCGCCTCGGCGTGGTCCACGAGGTCCTCGCGATCCAGCTCCTCGCGGTGTGAGAACAGGCGATCGTGCATCGGCCAGAACTTGCCCTGGAGCTGGGCCGCCACCGCCGCGCGGGCGGCGAGCTGGGCCTTCTTGTGGATCTGGGTCAGCGGCCAGTTCTTGAAGCAGACGCGCAGCCGGTCCCCCGCCGCGTGCTGGACCGCCTCGGTGAGCTTGGCCCCCAGCGCGCAGAACGGGCACTGGAAGTCCGAAAAGACCACCATGGTCACCGGCGCGTCCGTGGGCCCGCGGCAGGGCGCCTCGCGAATGTCGATCTCCTCCGGCTCACGGGGGCCGAAGCGCTCGAGCAGCCGCTCGCTGACCACCCCCTCCTTTTCGCCGCGATCGACAGCGCGGACGATGGCCCGCACGGCGAAGGGCGCCCGGATGCAGCTGCCCTTGCGGTCCACGCACTCGCCCAGGGTCCCCTCGACCTCCGGGCAGGGGCACTTCTGCTGGCTCGCCAGGCGCACCAGGGCACGTCGGGCGGCTTCGTCGGTCATCCGCGCCCCGTCAACCTCGGCGATGGACAGCAGGCGCGCGGCCTCGGCTTTCTCGGACTCCGATAGCGGCGGCCCGGTGGGCTCCGGGGCGTGCGCACAGGCGGTGAGCAGAACGAGCGGGAGGAAGGTCAGACGCATGGCAGAGGGGTAGAGTCAGCGGCGAGGAATGTCAACTCGTGCGCGGGTGGGCCGCTGTTGACAAGCGCTGACGCGGCGTGTTAATCGTTCTCCGCCGGGAACGGTGCGTCTCGCATCCGGACCCAAGCGTACGTAACCAAAGGCGTCAGAAAGGAGACCCCATCGTGAAGATACTGGTCACCGCCAAGCGTGTTCCCGACCCGGAACAGAAGGTCAAGCTCAAGGACGGCGCCGTCGATCTGAGTGGGATGAACTTCGTCGTCAACCCCTTCGACGAGTACGCCGTGGAGACCGCTCTGCGGCTCACCGAGAACGCCGCGTCCAACAAGCGCAGCGGCGAGGTCGTGGTGCTCTCCATCGGCCCCAAGGAGGCGAGCCAGCAGATCCGCTCCTGCCTCGGCATGGGGGCGGAGCGCGGCATCCACATCAGCGGGAGCGACGACGAGCTGGACTCGGAGCAGGTCGCGCGGATGGTCGCGGCGGTCTACGAGAAGGAGAAGCCAGACCTGCTGCTGATGGGGAAGCAGACGGTGGACGGGGACAACAACCAGGCGGCGCAGCTCGCCGCGGGCTACCTCGGGCTGCCCCAGGCCTGCTTCGCCGCCAGCATCGAGCTCGCGGCGGACAAGCAGTCGGTGACGGTGGGGCGCGAGGTCGACGCCGGCGTGGAGTACAAGAAGGTCCCGCTTCCCGCGGTGGTAACCGTGGACACGCGCATCGTGCTGCCCAAGGCGGTCAAGAACAACGAGACGCCGGACAGCCACGAGTACGCCGAGGGCCCGCGCTACGCCTCGCTCAAGGGGATCATGCAGGCCAAGAAGAAGAAGATCGACAACCTCGACGCGGGCGGGCTGGGCGTGAGCCTGGCGCCGAGGGTCAAGGTGGTCGCGCTCGAGGCGCCGCCCGAGCGTGGGGCCGGCATCAAGGTGGAGAGCGTCGACGAGCTCGTCGAGAAGCTCCAGAACGAGGCGAAGGTCCTCTAGCCGCACAAGGAGATCACGAATGGGTAACGTGCTCATCGTTTGCGAACAAAAAGACGGCAAGCTGCGCTCCGCCACCCTCAACGGCATCACCTGCGCCATCACGGCGGCGAAGGCCAGCAACGGCGACGTGATCGCGCTCGTGCTCGGTGCCGGGATCGGCGACGCGGCCAAGGAGGCGGCCCGCTACGGCGTGAAGAAGGTGGTCGCCGTCGACGACGGCGGCCTCGCCAAGTACATGGCCGAGACCTACGCGCCGGTGGTGGCCAGCGTGGCCAAGGCCCAGGGCGCGAGCGTGGTCGTCGCCACGGCGACAGCCTTCGGCAAGGACCTGATGCCGCGGGTCGCCGCGCTGCTCGAGGCCGGCATGGCATCGGACATCGCCGAGGTCGCCGGGCCCAAGACCTTCAAGCGGCCGATGGTCGCCGGCAACGTGATCGGCGTCGTCGAGATCACCACGGACGTGGCCGTGCTCACCGCGCGGCAGACCGAGTTCGACGCGGCGCAGCCCAGCGGCGACGCGCCGGTGGAGAGCGCCAGCGCCGACGGGGCAAACGCCCTCGGCGCCGAGGTGGTCAAGCTCGAGGAGGTGACCAGCGCACGCCCGGACCTGTCCGAGGCCAAGGTGGTCGTCTCCGGCGGCCGCGGGATGAAGACCGCCGAGAACTTCAAGCACCTCGAGGCGCTGACCGACATGCTGGGCGGCGCTCTCGGCGCGACCCGCGCGGCCTGCGACGCGGGCATGGTGCCCAACGACCTGCAGGTGGGCCAGACCGGCAAGGTGGTCGCGCCGGACCTGTACATCGCCGTGGGCATCAGCGGCGCGATCCAGCACCTCGCCGGCATGAAGAGCTCCAAGGTGATCGTCGCCATCAACAAGAACGAGGAAGCGCCCATCTTCCAGGTCGCCGACTACGGCCTGGTGGCCAAGTGGGAGGACACCCTGCCCACGCTCATCGAGAAGGTCAAGGCGATCAAGGGCTAGCGCCCCGACAACCCTCACCGTGAAGAGCTACGCCTGCAGGAGCTGCGGCGCGAGGATCACCGTGGGGCATCCGCGCGCCCTCCTCCGACGTCAGGCCCTGGCGCTGGCCCGCGAGGCCACGAGCTGGCTCGTCCGGCTGGTCCGTCGGGGAAAGACCCTCCGCGCCTACCTCGCCGCCCTCGAGGACCGGTACTACCTCGAGCCCGACCGCTACCGCGCGCTCCCGCGAGGCTGCCCGCGCTGCGGCTTCCGGGGCGAGCGCGATCTGCCCTGGTGGCGCCCCGGGAGCTCCTACCCCGGTTAGGCCAGGATCCGGATACCGCACCGTGCCGGACCGGCCCACCGGACGCGGCCCTGTTTTCGTGCTGCATCCCGTCGAAATGACTGCATCGAAAAGTGGCACCTCCGTTGCTTCGCACCGCGGGCAAAGGAGGTTGACCATGGCGAAGACGACGAGGAACGAGAGCACACACGGCAAGATCGGCCGCAACGAACGATGCCCCTGCGGCAGCGGGAAAAAATACAAGAAGTGCTGCCTCGGGCGCGCGGAGGAGGCCTGCGCCTCCGCCACGCGGGAGCTCGACGTGGCAACCGTCGAGCAGATCAAGGAGGGCCCGGGCTTTCGCGCGGGGGAGCTTCGGGGCTACGTCCTCGCCCGCGCGCTGGAGGAGCCCCGGATGTGGGGCCGGATGTCCGCCGCGGACCGCGCGGCGCTGGCGAGCTGCACCACCCCCGGCCGGGTGAGCCCGATCTCCACCGCGCACATCGTGGCGATGCTGGACACGATGGGCATCCACGTCGACGAGGGCCGCCTCCGGCGGTCGGCGCGCGGCGTGACCCGGGCCTGGGACCTGGGCCTGAGCTGGCTCGCGAGGCTCAAGCGCCTGCCCCCGGCGGACCTGCCGCTGCCCAGAAGCGCCGAGCTGGAGTGCTTCCTCGGCCTGTGCGCGGTGGAGCTCTGGCGCCGCTTGATGCCAGACCGGCCCTGCGCCGAGATGCTGGGCGACCTCGTCGACGAGGGATACACCGAGCTGGAGGAGGGGCGACGCGACGCGGCCATCGAACGCTGGCACCGGGCGTGGCAGGCGCTCGACGGTCGGCTGGGCCCCGGGGCTGGCCCCGGGGATCTGGAGCGTGAGGTCTGCGCCACCAGGTCCATCACGCGGTGGCTGAGGGATCTGGGCCTCGAGCTCTGCGTGGCCGCGCGCACCGACCCCGCTACGTGGCTCGAGCCGGCGCTCGCGGCGCTGCGCTCGCTCGAGGAGCGCCCCGAGCTCGACGACTGGGCCGGGGCCTCACGCCGCCGCGCCGAGCTGCTGTTCGTGACCGGCCGGCGCGGGGAGGCGGAGCTGACGCCCGGCAGCCCCTGCTGGCACGCCTCGCTGCTGGTCTGCGGGCAGCACCCGCCGCCCGCCGCCGACCTGACCCGGGCGCGCGAGCTCCTGGACGGTGTGGCGCCGCACCTCTCCGCCGGGCTGCTCGCGGCCGTCGAGCTGCTCGAGCGCGAGCCGGCGCAGGAACCGGCCCGGGCGCGGGTCGAGCTTCTCCGGCCGCTGCGCGCCGATGTCCCCGCGCTGTTGACATGGCAGATCATCGCCGACGGGGCGGCGGCCGTGCCACACCTGACGACCCTCCTGGCAGACGAGCGAGAGCCGCTCAGCCCCCAGCGCGCCGCCTCACTCCTCGGCCTCCTCCACTGCCGTGGCGCCGTCGGTCCTTTGCTCGACGGTCTCGCGCGCCTGCCGCAGGGCTCGCTGCCCTGGTGCGCCTGTGCCGACGCCCTGAGCCGTCTGGGGCGCCCGGCCCTGGAGGCCGTCATCGCCGCCCACCGCTGGTCCGGCGATCCGGAGCACTGCGAGGGCCTGCGCTGGGTCCTCGCGCGCATGGGCGTTCCCGACGAGCGAGTGCTGGCGCTGCTCGACGGCGGCCTGGGCGAGGACCCGGTGGGCGGCACGGACCTCCTCGTCGAGTACGGCGACCCCCGGGGCGTCAGCGCGCTGACCCACATGCGCTCGTGCGTCGAGCGTGACGACAGCGTGACCGCGCTCCTGGACGCCGCCATCGAGGCCCTGGGCGGAGCGCCCTCGACGCCGACCTGGGCGCCGCCGGAGATGGTCAACTGAGTGACCCGTCGCGCCCGCTCTGCTACGATCGACAGCAGATGCTTGGTGGACGCGCGCCGCTGGCCCTTGTGCTCCTGGTGCTCGTCGGCTGCGACCGGCTGCTGCCCCTGGGCGCCCCCACCGACGATGGACCGGCGCGCGGCATTGGTGAGGTTGTCTTCCCGGCCGACGGGCCGGCAGCGATGGACGGCCCGGCCCCCGTTGACGCGGTGTCACCCCCCGACGCTTCGCCAGGCGACTTGTTGTGGCCGCTCGAGTCGGGGCCCGTGCCCCTCGAAGCATCCAGCCCCGCCTGTACCCCGCAGACCTGCGCCGGGGGATGCTGCGGTCTGGCCGGCTGTGTCCCCCACATCCAGCAGGACAGCCTGACCTGCGGCACGGCCGGTGCCCCGTGCACCACATGCACCGGTTTCAACAACGTCTGCTCCAGCGGCGTGTGCGTGCCGGGGCAGCCGTGCAACAACGTGACCTGCCCGGGAGGCTGCTGTAGCTCGACGGGCGCCTGCGTGACGAACGGAGCGTCCAACAACAGCGCATGCGGGGTCAGCGGCGCAGCGTGCGCGGACTGCTCGGCCTCTGGTAGCTACTGCTCGAGCGGGACATGTGTCACCTCGTCCTGCGGCCCCTGCTCGGGCTGCTGTCAGAACGGAAAATGTGTACAAGCGGACGCCAACCACTGCGGGGCCCTCGGCTCCCCCTGCGTCAAGTGCCAGTTCAGCGAGAACTGCTGCAAGGGTGTGTGCACCCCCGCGATGTGCCTCTGACCCTCGCGGGACAAATCTGTTAAAACCCTGGGGTGCTCCCCGCGCTCGTCCTTTTGCCCTTCGTCCTCTGGGACGTCGCCGTGTTCCTGCTGCGGCGAAGGGGAGACCCCTCGCCGGCCCGGCGCGCCGAGCTTCTGCGGCACTTCACCGACGAGGATCTGGCCGTCGGGCGCGCCCAGGCCCTGCGTCGGCTGAGGTTGATGCCCTGGGGCCGGCTGCTGTTCTACGGCTTCTTCGGCGCGCTGCTCTTCGGCGGGCTCGCGGCCCGCCTCGAGGTCAGCCTCCTCGAGCTCGTCGGCCACTGGGCCGCCGCGCTCCCGCTCTTCGTGGTCGGCCTGCTCCTCGCCTGGTCGCTCGCCACGCTGCCCCTCGAGGCGTACGCCGAGCTCGTGATGGAGCGTCAGGCGGGCCTGTCGACGACGACCGCCACGACGTTCGTCGTCGACCAGGTGAAGGGGCTCGTCGTCGGCGCGGTGCTCGCCTGCCTGCTGGCCTTCCCCGTCGTGGGGCTGGTGCGCTGGCTCTCGACCCTGTGGCCCCTGCCCGCGGCAGCCGCGATCGTCCTGATCACCGCGTTCGCCACCTGGCTCAGCCCGTGGATCATCGCGCCGCTGTTCAACCGCTTCTGGCCCCTGGAGGACGAGGCGCTCGCCGGTCGCCTGCGGGAGCTGATCGAGCGCGCCGGCCTGCGGGTGGGCCAGGTGCTGGTCACCGACGCCAGCCGGCGCTCGACGACCCTCAACGCCTACTTCACCGGCCTCGGCTCCAGCCGCCGCGTGGTCCTGTTCGACACCCTCGTTCAGGCCTGCGAGCCGGACGAGGTGCTCTCCACCGTGGCGCACGAGCTCGGCCACTGGAAGCACCACCACATCGCCAAGCTGTTCGCGCTGCAGACCCTTGGCGTGCTCACCGGTCTGGCCCTGCTCAAGTGGCTCCTGGACACCCCGGAGGCGCGGGCGCTCTTCGGCGTCCCCGCGCCCAACAGCCTCGCCCTGCTCGCCCTCCTTCCGTTCCTCGGCGCGCTGGCCGCCAGGCTGAGCGGCCCGCTGCTGGCCGCGCTGTCCCGCCGCTTCGAGCGCCAGGCGGACAGGGTCGCGCTGGAGCTCACCCGCAACCCGCAGGCGTTCGTTCAGCTCGAGCAGCGCCTGGTCCGACGCGCCAAGGCGGACCTCCTGGTGCCCGTTTCCCTACATCGGCTCTATGGCTCACACCCCCTGCCGGAGGAGCGGATCAGGGCCGCGGAACAAGTGGCTGGCACCTTCCCGGACCGCCAAATGTAAGGGGCAAGACACACCATTGACGGGGGTGCTGGGTGTGCTAATGTACCGGCCGTTACAAAAGAGGGGGTTGGACCCCGGAGGAGCAGACTGGTGCAAGACGAGAGGCGTGCGCTCTACTATCTTAAAAAGATACCTATTTTTACTGATCTCAAGGGCGAGGAGCTGGCCTTGCTGGCGAATCAGGTCAGCCTAGAAGAAGTCCGTCGACGCCGCGTGATCTTCCTGCCGGGCGACCCGGGCTCCTCGGTCTTTTTCGTCAACGGGGGGCGTGTGAAAATCTCCCGCGTGACCCGGGACGGCAAGGAGCTCACCCTCGCCTACCGCGGCCCGGGCGAGATATTCGGCGAGCTCTGCCTGGTAGATGGCGGTCCCCGCGAGGAGATGGCCGAGGCGATGGAGAACGCCCTGGTCACCGAGGTCCCGCGCGAGGAGTTCGAGCGGCTGCTGGACACGCACCTCACGGTGGGCGCCAAGATGACACGCACGCTCTGCCGCCGGCGCCGCGAGCTGGAGAACAAGGTCGAGGACCTGGTCTTCAAGGACGTCAACGCGAAGCTCGCCGAGCTGCTGCTCAAGCTGGGGCGAGACTACGGCGTTGACGACGAGCGCGGCACCCTGGTCGCGGTCAAGATCACGCACCAGGAGATGGCGAACCTCATCGGGTCCACCCGCGAGACGGTGAGCCTCACCCTGTCCCAGTTCAAGAAGAACAAGCTCATCGCCACCGAGGGCCGCAAGATCATCCTGACCGATCGGGAGGGGCTGAAAGCCCTGCTCTGACCCTCGTCGCGAGGGTCAACCCCACCGCGAACAGCGCCAGCGCCCCGGCGAGGAGCGGCCAGCTCAGCGCCGTGCCCCCCTCCTCCAGCGCCTGCTCCCCCAGCGCGCGCCCGGCGACGATGGCGCTCGCGTTGTTCAGGAAGTGGAAGACCATCGCGGGCAGGATCGAGCCCGCCCTCAGCACGATGAACGCGAGCAGGAAGCCGAGCAGCATCGTGGAGACGAAGCGGTAGGGGTTCATGTGGAACAGGCCGAACAGCGCGCCGTTGAGGACGATGGCCCAGCCCGCGCTCATCGTGCGCCGTGTCGCCTGGAGCAGCACGCCGCGGAACAGCAGCTCCTCGCAGATCGCCGGCGAGAGCGCGAGCGCGAACAGGTCGACGGCCAGGCTGCGCTGGGTCGTGAACAGCGCCTTGTGGTAGCTCCGGATCAGCTCCTCGGGCATCGGAAAGATGCGTTGCTGCACGAGCTCGACCAGCACGCCGACCAGGTACCAGGCGCTGAGGCCGGCGAGGATCGCCCCGAGCACCGCGATCGGTCCGGCCGGCTTGATGGCCAGGGCGCTCCCGGGGTGCAGCCGCCCGAGGCGCACCAGGAGCAGCACCGGCAGCCCGATGAGCAGCCACTCGGTGACCAGCAACCCGCCGATCAGGTGGCGCGACTGCAGCGGCTGTCCGACGAGGAGGATCAGGGCCATCACCACCATGAACAGCACCGCGGCCTGCGCCGAGCTCGGCGCCTCCACCCGCGGGCCCGCGTCAACCTCGCGGCCGAGCAGCAAGGCCCAGAGCTTGCGGCGGGGGCCTGACCCGGGGTCGGGGGCGAACAGCAGCCGCTCGCTCTCGAAGATACGCGCCGCCAGCCTGAGCGCGACCCCGGTGTAGAGCAGGACGGAGCCCACGGTGAGCAGGCCAGGCAGCAGCGACGCGTCGCCGGCGATCAGGTCGCGCGTGAGGAGGGAGATGTTGACGACGGGCAGCAGCGCGATCACGGGCGTGAGCGAGACGCCCGGCAGCTGCGCCGCCAGGGCCGGCAGCATGAACACCATGTAGATCGGCGTGAGCAGGTTCTGCGCCTCCTTGAACGAGCGCCCCAGGGCCGCGATGGCGATCATCGTCGCCGCGAAGAAGAGCGCCGCCGGGACCATCGCGACCACCGTCAGGGCCACGGCGGTCCAGGGCACGCCCGTCGCGCTCATCCCCGCCGCGCGCAGCGCCGGTCCGAAGCCGAGGACCAGGGTCAACCCCATGGAGCCCATGTTCAGCAGGCCGGTGAACAGCGCCGTGCTCGCCACGACGAGGTACTTGCCCGCCAACAACGAGACACGGTCCACCGGGGCGGCGAGCAGCGTCTCGAGCGTCCCCCGCTCCTTCTCGCCCGCGGTAACGTCGATGGCGGGATAGAACGCGCCGAGTAGGACCATCAGGATCACCAGGAGCGGGACCGTCCCCGCCGCCACCTGCCGGCCGCGGTCCCGGCCGCTGACGCCCTTCTCCTGGGTCACCAGCGGCTCGATCAATCCCGGCGCGAGCTCCCTGCGCTGGAGCCGGGCCTTGACGATGCGGCGGGCCATCTTGTCGACGGCCGCGCGCACCCGCTCGCGGGCCAGCCGCGAGCGGCCCCGTGTCTCGTCGTAGGTCAGCACGAGCCTCACCGCGCGGTCCTCCGCGAGCGTATCCACGGCCCCGGGGGGCACGCTGAGCAGGAGGTCGAGCTTCTGGTCGATCAGGTCCCGTTTGCCGTCGCCCCCCGTCCGGTCGATCTCGATCTTGCCGGAGCGCTCCAGCGCCTGCTCGAGCCCGGGCCAGCTGTCGCCCTGCAGCCGGACGCGCGAGACCTCCTCCCCGCGCCGCGCCTCGTGGGCGCCGATCCACTGCGTGATGCTGATGCCCACGATGGGGTAGAGGCAGATCGGCAGCACCACCATCACGATGAGCGTGCGGCGGTCGCGCAACGTCTCGCGCAGCTCCTTGCGGTACACGGTGCCGACGACGCCCAGGTCCACGCTCAGGCCCCCGCGCCTTCGCTCGTCCCGTCCGCGCCGCCGTTTGCGTTGATCAGCTGCAGGAACGCCTCCTCCAGCGAGCGCGCGGACCGCTCGGCCTTGAGCTCGGCCGGGCTCCCCTCCCTCAACAGCCGCCCCCTGTGCAGGAGGCCGATCCGGTCGCAGAGCAGCTCGGCCTCGGCCATGTAGTGCGTGGAGAGCAGGATCGCCTTGCCCCTGTCCCGGGCCTCGCGCACCACGTCGGCGACGAAGCGGCTGGCCATCACGTCGAGCCCCGCGGTGGGCTCGTCAAGGATCAACACCGGAGGATCGTGCACGAGCGCCCGGGCGAGCGAGACGCGCTGGCGCTCGCCGGTGCTCAGGGTTCCGCAGCGCCGCCCCTGGAGCCGCCCCAGGCCGAGCTGCGCCGACAGCTGCGCGACCCGCGCGGTGATCGCCGCGGGCTCCATGCCGTAGAGGCGGCCGAAGTAGCCCAGCGTCTCCTCGGGGGTCAGCCGTTCGTACAGCCCTGTGGAGCCGGTCTGGAACGCCAGGGAGCGCTTGGCCCGGCGAGGCTCGCGCTGCACGTCGTGGCCGCAGATCGTGGCGCGTCCGGCCGATGGTCGCATGAGCCCGGCGAGCATGCGCAGGGTTGTGGTCTTGCCGGCGCCGTTGGGGCCAAGCAGGCCGTAGACCTCTCCCGCCTCGACCTGAAAGGTCAGCTGATCCACGGCCAGGGTGCCCAGGAAGTGCTTGCTGAGCTCGTCAGCGGCGATCATCGGGGGAAGTGTAGGCGGTAAGAGCTGTCATTTCCAGAAGATAAGGAGCCGGGAAGGACGGTGGGCGAGGCTCGTACATCCACCGAGATGTCACCCAACGCAACAGGAGGCGAACGATGCGGCGATTTCTGATCCTCGGGCTGCTGCTCGGAGGCTGCGGCCTGCAAGGCGGGGACGGCACCGATTCGGGCAAGGAGCCCTGGCGGCCCGGGCCCCTGGGCGGCAAGGCCGACGACACCATCGTGGACAAGGGCAGCCTGGCCTTCGGCGCCGCGGTCAAGGGGGTCACGATCAACAAGAACGAGCTCCACCGCTTCACCTTCTTCGCGATCCAGGGCGCGGACATTCTCGTCGAGATGAGCGCCGACGCCGGCAGCGGCAGCCCCGACACCTACCTCCAGCTGGAGACTCCGGGCGGCAAGATCTACACCGACGACGACGGCGGCGCGGGGCTGAACTCCCGGCTCGAGCAGCTTGGCCTGCCCGAGAGCGGGACCTACACGCTCTACGCCACGACCTACCGCCGCGCCGGCAGCGGGGACTACTCCCTCTCCCTGTCCTGCCTCAGCGGGACCTGCGCGGTCACCCCGCAGATGAAAACCGACGACGACCACGACGGCTACGCCGAGCTCGACGGCGACTGCGACGACACCACTCCGGACCGCTCCCCCGCGGCGCCCGAGATCCCGGGCAACAACAAGGACGACAACTGCGACGGCAAGGTTGACGAGGGCTGCAACGACCCGACCTCCTGCGACCGTCCGCCCCGCGCGCCCCAGGCCGTCAAGATCCAGGGCAACCTCTACGGCTACTCCTACAAGTGCCGCGTCACCGGCCAGGCCGAGCCCGGCACCAAGCTCACCGTCCACTCCAACAGCCGCCGCCAGACCCTGCTCTCCAGCGGCGCCGTGCCCACCTCGGGCAGCTTCTCCTTCGACCTGAACAGCAACTGCTACCCCGGCGACGTGCTCGTGCTCTCGGTCGCCGACCAGGCCAGCCAGAGCGGCAAGGTCTGGCACGTCGTCAGCGGCAGCGACGGCGTCGCGCCTCTCGCCGCGGCCGGTGTCGTCGCCACGGTGCAGGTCCAGGGGCAGGTGGTCATCGAGGGCACAACGGAGCTCGGCGCCACGGTGCTGCTGACCAACACCTCCCAGGGCGGCGCCGCGGTGGAGGCACCCGCGGGCGCCGGGTTCGAGACCGCCTTCAAGGGCGCGCTGGCGGCGAGCGCCGGCGACTGGATCAAGGTCCAGCCCCGGGACGCGGCGAGCAACCTCGGCCCGGCCACGCACGTCCAGGTCCCGGGCGCGGACGCCAGCGCCCCGGCGTCGCCGACGGGCGTCGGCGCCCAGGGCAACCTCTACGGCTACTCCTACAAGTGCCGCGTCACCGGCCAGGCCGAGCCCTACGCCAAGCTCACGGTGCACTCCAACGCCCGGCGCCAGACCCTGCTCTCCGGCGGGGGCGTGCCCGCCTCGGGCAGCTTCTCCTTCGACCTGAACAGCAACTGCTACCCCGGCGACGTCCTCGTGCTCTGGGTCTCCGACGGCGCCAACGCCAGCACCAAGGTCACCGCCACGGTGAGCGGCAGCGACGGCGTCGCCCCGCTGGCCCCCGACAGCGCCGCGGTCTCGCCGGTCCAGGCCGGACCGGTCACCGTCACCGGCAAGGGCGAGATCAACGGCAAGGTCGTGGTGCACAACGACACCCAGGGGGGCGGGCCGGTCAGCGCGGCGACGAGCTGGAGCGGCCTCGAGGCGAGCTTCTCGGCCCAGATCGGCGCCGACGCCGGCGACTGGCTCCGCGTGCAGCTCGAGGACGCGGCGGGCAACCTCGGCCCGGCCTCGATGCTCAAGGTCCCGGGCGCGGACGCCAGCGCCCCGGCGTCGCCGACGGGCGTCGGCGTCCAGGGCAACCTCTACGGCTACTCCTACAAGTGC
>Ga0316576_10000959_pt1 | contig 14799 bp, 10 predicted proteins | sample S0NA_FD_203075 | JGI IMG/M metagenome (GOLD analysis project Ga0316576, IMG submission 203075) | Rhizosphere microbial communities from salt marsh grasses in Alabama, United States - S0-2_050615r3r5 | ecosystem: Host-associated > Plants > Roots > Rhizosphere | place: USA: Alabama | collected... | reverse complement strand
TGACCTCCCCGATACCCCGGATGCGGGCCAGTACGTCCTTGATGTTGATCAGGGCATAATTACCCAGGAAATCCTGGTCATAGCGGTCGCCTTCGGATGTCAGGGTGACCAGCATGAGGATGTTGGGCAGCGACTTTTTGGTGGAGACGCCCAGGCGTTTGACCTCTTCGGGCAGTTTGGCCGTGGCGGCCGCCACCCGGTTCTGGGTGAACACCGTGTTCATGTCCGGATCGGTGCCCACCTCGAAGGAAACCTGGATCGCCATGGTGCCGTCATTGGCATTGGTGGACTTCATGTAGATCATGTTGTCCACCCCGTTGATCTCCTGCTCCAGGGGCGTGGCCACCGACTGCTCGACGCTGAGGGCATTGGCACCCGTGTAGTTGGCGCTCACTTTTACGATGGGAGGGGTGATATTGGGATACTGCTCAATGGGCAGACCGAGCAGAGAAAGTGTCCCCACGATGACCGTTATGATAGCAATGACGATGGCCACAATGGGCCGTCTGACAAAAAAATTCCCCATACCGGATCATTTCTCTTGAGGAGGATTGGCGGAAATATCTTTTACCACCGGTTTGACCACAACCCCGTCGCGGACCAACTGCAACCCTTCGTAGACCACCTGCTCTCCGGCCTTGAGGCCTTCTTTGACCAGATAGGCACTGCCAACGGCCGGTCCCAGGGTGACCTTGCGCTCTTTGACCGTGTTGTCCTCGCCCACCACGTAGACACTGAACAGCCCCTGCAACTCGCTGACGCAGCGCTGGGGAATGAGGATGCCGTCCTTGACGGTTTCCGCACGGACCTTGACCTTGGCGAACTGCCCCGGACGCAGAAGCCCCTGGGGGTTGGGGAACGAGGCCTGCAACAGGATGGCGCCCGTGGTGGGATCCACCTCCCGGTCAATGAAGTCCACCTGACCCTTTTCGGGGTAGACGGTGCCGTCGGACAGAATCAATTCCAGTTCGACGCGCTTGCCTTCCGGCGGCCTGCCGTCCACGGTTTCCTCCAGATAGCGGCGCGCGGCTTCCAGATACTGATTCTCGGTCAGGAAGAACTCCACCAATACCGTGTCGGTCTGAGACACCACGTTCAAAATCACTGGGTTGGGTTCCCGCCCGACGAAATCACCCACCTTGGCCCGGGTTTTGCCGATAATGCCGTTGATGGGCGAATAGATCTCCGTGTAGCCCAGTTGGATTTTTGCCGCCCGGAGGTTGGCCTGGGCGGCCTTCAGGGCCGCCTGGGCCGCCTCGTACTGCGCCACGGCACCGTCCAGGTCACTCTGGCTGACGGCCTTGAGCTCGGCCAGGGGTTTGATGCGCCCCAGATCGCTGGAGGCCTTGGCCAGCATGGTCTGGGCCTCGGCCACCTGGCTCATCCGGTTGGCCACGGCCTCTTCGAAGGGCTGGCTTTCCAGCGTGTACAGCAGCTGCCCCTTTTCCACCTGGGAGCCTTCTTCAAAATGAATGCCCTCCAGAAACCCTTCCACACGGGCCCGGATGGCAATGTCCTTCAAACCGTAGACCTGGCCCACAAACTCCAGGTAGAGGGGAACATCCTGGGCCTGGGTGACGATTACCGGGATCTCGGGCGGGGGCGGTGGGGCCGCGGCCTCTTCCTTGTTCTCGCAAGCCGGCAGCATCAAAAAGAGGCAGAAAACCATTGTCAGTTTCTTCAGTCTCATAGGCTTATCTTTAAGTTGAGGGAGAAAAAACAAGGTGGCGTTGTGTCCCTATGCCGCACAGGCACATGCCACCCTCAATCGATATCGCCGGCACAGGTAGATGAAAAGCCATGCAATTTCAGCGGGCACATAGCATTCGAACCGGGCTTGCCGTGGCGATGGTTGCTAACATCTTTGATTTATACGGATTTTTTTTCTGCCTGTCAAACATTATTGTTGTGCTTGATGGCGCATCTCGGCTTTTTCAAAGGGCGTATATCACCCGTCGCATAGAGCCTGCTCCCTGCGAAACTGTCCCGCCACGCAGTGCGCCGCACCCGCAGCGGCGAATTCGATCAGTTCGGGCAGGGAGATGGGCTGGTTGAAGCCTCCCAGGTGAGGACCGGTCATCAGCGTAATATCGGCCGCCCCCTTTACTTTCCGCTGGGCTTCTTTTAATGACATACCCCGGGACTGGAGAAACGACAGGAACATGGTCCTGCTCATGGCCTGCTGGTCGACCACTCTCAGAATCTCTTCCATGTGACGGTCCACCCCCATTTCATCGATCATGCGATCCACCAACCATGCCGGAATGACCGCGGAGCTCTCCCCCGGTGCTTGACCGAAAAATCCTTCTGCATAGGCCTCCCATATACGTCTGACAATGGCCTGCAGAAGATCACGATCGAAGAGATCGCGCGCATCCACGGGCCGACGGTTGGCATCCAAGCCGACCCGCTCCGGAGATTTTTGACGGAAATAGCTGCCGGCCACCAGCAGCAGGCTGATCAGATGGCTGCCGATGGTTTCATAACGCAGCAGGGGACGCCCCGCAACGGTAGTAAAATGCTCGAAATCCCGCAGTCCGCTCACGCCGAAATTCGGATGGTGACAGGTGGCCAGCCAGCGGTCCAGCCGGCCCCGGTGGGTCCAGCGGTAGCGTCCGCCGTCTTCACGTCGATGGCGCTGGGCCCGGTTGTGAAACAGGGGAATCGGCGCCGTGTGGGCGATGCCTTTGGCCATGAGCCGCCCCATGAGCCAGGCATTGCGGCCCAGAACCTCGCAAATCGCCTCCTCCGAAAGGCGCCGGTCCGGGTCGGCTTCGTTGGGATAATGAAAGTAATCGGAGGAGGTCAGAAAGGCCACAGCATAACGCTTGGGATGCAGGTGGGTCCGTGTCGAGGCCTGCCATGCAAACCGGGGGGCGCGCACCAGCCAGCCTTCATCGTGTTCCAGGGGTATCGGAACATCGCAACGGCGTTCCAGGGAAGGGGTGAGCCTATCCAAATAGCGCATCCAGGCAGCCTCCCGCTGCAGGGCGAGCGGATCTTCTCCCCTGCGCAGGCACTTGACCACCAGCGTATCTCCCGATTGGGTTCGGGTCAGGAGGCTTCGGCCCTGCCAAATCCACCCGTTTATGGTTTGAATGCCGCGATGGGCCAGCCAGTCATCGTCCAGCACCTGAAGAGCCCCGGGAACAGGTGCGCTCGCATCCGGTTCGGTCGGCGGGCCGTAATCCACGGCCAAAGGCAGCATCCCCAACCCTTCGGCCGAGGCCCGGCGCAGGCTTTCATGGGGCGATGTCAGGCCGGTCAGGAGCAGATCGAGGGCCCGGCGGCGGCGGCCTTTTACTTCCGACGGAAACCGTGTCATCACATCGTGTAAGATCTCCGTCACCGAACGATAGAGGAAATAGGCCTGGCTCTGCTTTGTAAAAGACGGGCATGCCAGGATCCGTTCGCAGACCGACAATACGATCTCGGCAGGTGCCTGGTATTCTTCCCGAAGGCTGTCCCGGATGCCGTTGAGCATCATGAAGGCCGTGCCGAAATCCTGATCGGTTCGCAGAAGGGAATGGCAGAAATGCTCCAGTGAGGTCATATTGACTTCCATGGTCTGTAGAACCCATCTCAAAATTAGGATTTTGGTTCCAGATCAAGGCGGACGCGAGTTTTGACCCGCAGGAATACATTGGTATTTCGAGGACTCAAACGAACGCCCAACGCCGATATGGGGCCAAGAAACTTTTTTGAGATGGGTTATAGTAACCTTGACGGCGCCCCATCGGCGCCGAACCCTTGCTGATGGTCAGCAATAGCGGCTTTGCCTTTGACTTTCAATAGAGCACTTCTTATATCATCTTGCATGGAATGGTTTAGGCCCATGAGGGTCGCACGCCCGTACCGCGTCGATATAAAATGGAGGATGGATCCATGAGAAAACACCTGTGGTTGCTCCTGGTAGTGGGAATCTTCGTGATCCAGGGTTGCATCGCTCCCAAGATCCGAATCTTTACCGACAGCACCGATCCTTACGAAGAATACACCCTGGAGGGAACCAAGACACCCAAAGTCCTGCTCATCCAGGCCAACGGCACCATCGATGTAGGCCCGTCCAAGGGCATGCTGCGCGACCGCCCCGGCATGGTGCCCGACATCGTGGCCCAACTTAAACTGGCTGAAAAGGATAAAAAGATCGGCGCCGTCGTCCTCAAAATCAACTCGCCCGGCGGAACCGTCACGGCCAGTGACGTTCTCTACCACGAAATCCAATCCTATAAGGAAAAGTCCGGCAACAAGGTGGTGGCGGTTCTGATGGGCGTAGCAGCCTCCGGCGGCTATTATATCGCCCTGCCGGCCGACCGCATCGTGGCCCACCCCACCACCATCACCGGTTCCGTGGGTGTCATTTTCCTGCAGCCCAAGGTCGAGGGGTTGATGGAAAAAATCGGGGTCGGCGTGGATGTCAGCAAAAGCGGCGACCAAAAAGACATGGGTTCCCCCTTCCGGGCCAGCACCCCGGAGGAGGCGCGTCTGATGCAGGAGCTGACCGACCGCTTGGGTCAGCGCTTCGCGGATCTGGTAATCCGCCACCGCCAAATTACGTCCGAAGCCCTGGCCCAAGTGCGCACGGCCCGCATTTTCCTGGCCGAGGAGGCCCGACAGCTGGGTCTGGTGGACCAAATCGGCTATGTCGAGGATGCCATACAATCCGCCAAGACCCTGGCCGGCCTGCCGGACGATGCCAAGGTCGTCACCTATCGCCGGGCGGAATTCCCGGACGACACGGTCTACAACGCCGTCGGCACCACCAGCACCACCGGCGAGCCGGACCTGATCCATATCGACCTGATGGGATCCATGGGGGAGTTGAGCAGCGGCTTTTTCTATATCTGGCCCCCAGCCGCGGGATTGTGAACCGCCTTGGTTCCAATGCTCTGATCAGCAAACATGAACACCGCCGCCTGCCGAAGACACCGGTAATAGAAGATCGGTGGAAATTTGGAGACGGCGGTGATGTCCGTGTCGGCACGATGGCGTGTAAAACGAGGTAGCGGGCTTGCATTTGAACACGGACATTGCTATCAAAATAAACGTTCCATAATATTCTGCTTTTTTTCACACCCGACAAACACAATGCCGATCATCACGTTCTGATTGCCGCTCAGACGGCAATTTGACCACAAGTTCCTTATCGGCCTGTAGAAATCGTTCTGATTCACACGATTCGAGCCAACGCGCCTTGCGTCCAGGACAGTCCAGCACGAACGGTTTGACCCCATCGAAAGGAGACAACAATGCCGAGGCAAAGGGGGTTTTCCCATTCGTTGAAATGCGCCCTTCTTCTCGTTGCCTTTACCATATGGCTGCCCGCGCCCTTTTCCGCAGCGGCTGAAGAGGGCGCGTTTACCGGAACCTGGATCGCCAGCGGTGAACGGCAGTTGCAGGATTTCATGGCAGGACGCCGCGTGTTCACCTTTCGAGTGAATGGTCACATGAACCTCAAAGATCCTTTAGGGAAAGTGTCGGATTTCTGGGCGGAATGCTCCGGGCTTTGGGACGCTGCCACCGGCGCCACGGCACGCTGCGTCTGGCGCGGCGAGAGAGGCCAGGAGATATTTGTCGTCCTGGACGGCCAGCCACTTGAAACGGGTGTTCAGGTCAGCGGCCGAATCGTGGGCGGCACCGGTCGGTTCGAGGGTATTGAAGGTGCCTTCACGTTTACCTGGACCTCCGTTTTCATCAACAAGGATACCTCCACTCTGACAGGGCACACGGAGAATATTGCCGGCACCTACCGCATCCCTTAAATCAGAAACCGGTCGATCCGACGAAAGGAAAATACGATGTGGCTCATCGAACTTTTGGTCGTTCTCTTTTTCATCTGGTTGGGTGCCCGGTTAGGCAGCATCGGGATAGGGTATGCCGGGGGTTTCGGCGTTCTGGTGCTCGCCCTGGGTTTCGGTCTCAAACCGGGCGGCATCCCCATCGACGTCATTCTGATCATCATGTCCGTCATCGCGGCCATCGCCGCCATGCAGGTGGCCGGGGGATTGGACTACATGGTGTATCTGGCGGAGAAGGTGCTGCGCAGCAATCCCAAGTACATCACCTTCCTGGCGCCGATCGTAACCTATGCCATGACCATTTTCGCCGGCACCGGCCTGACCGCTTTTTCCACCCTGCCCGTGATTGCCGAGATCGCCAAGGAGAAGGGTGTACGCCCTTCGCGCCCCCTGGCCATTGCAACCGTGGGCTCCCAGATCGGCATTACGGCTTCACCCATATCGGCGGCGGTCATCTTTTTCGCCAGCGAACTGGAAAAGCTCGGTGTCAGTTACCTTCAGCTGCTCATGATCAGTATTCCCAGCTCGTTTATCGCCGTCATGCTGGGGGCCGTGGTGACCAATTTCCTGGGCAAGGAGCTCGAGGATGATCCGGTCTATCAGGAGCGGCTGGCCCAGGGGTTGGTAAAAAAAAGCACCGCCAACCAGGCCCGCGAAATCAAACCGGGCGCCAAAGCCTCCGTTTTGATCTTCCTGGTGGGACTGGTTTTCGTGGTGTGCTACGCCTCGGCCATAAGCGGCAGCGTGGGCTTGATCAAAGATCCGGTGCTGCCGCGCGACGAAGCCATCATGACCATCATGCTGACCGTGGCGGCGCTGATTGCCCTGCTATGCAAGATCAAGACCAACGACGTGTTGAATGCCCCCACCTTCAAATCCGGCATGAGCTCCTGCATCTGTGTTTTGGGGGTGGCCTGGCTGGGCACCACCTTCGTTTCCGCCCACATCGATCAAATCATCGTTTTGGCCGATTCCGTGCTGGAAACCAAGCCCTGGCTGCTGGCCGTGGTCCTGTTCTTTGCCGCCATGCTGCTCTATTCCCAGGCCGCCACGACGCGCGCCCTGATGCCGGCCGCCCTGACCATGGGCATCAGCCCGGTCTCGGCGGTGGCGTCTTTTGCCGCCGTCAGTTCCCTATTCGTGCTGCCGACCTATCCCACCCTGCTGGCGGCGGTCGAGTTCGACGATACCGGATCGACCCGTATCGGGAAGTATGTCTTCGATCATCCCTTTCTGATTCCCGGTGTCACCACGATTGCCTCGGCTGTCCTTCTGGGATTTTTGATTGCCCCTATGGTCATTTGAAATCGCAGAATGCGGGCAAAGGTCCGGCGCGACAATGCAACTTTTTCATAGGAGGAGGCACACCATGAGTCCCGTCAATTCGGAACGCCTGATCAAGGAAGCGGCCCACCGCATGGGCATATCGATCGAGGATATGCAGGCTTTTTTCGACCGTGGCACAACTGAACGCTATGAACCGGAAGCCTGGCTGTTTCATGAATCCACACCACGCCAATGGGCCGGGGTGATCATCGACGGTGAAGTCGCGATTACGCGGGGCCGGCACGGCAAGACGCGGCACGTCGCGGTTCTGGGTCCCGGCGCCCTGATCAGCGAAAGCGCCCTATTGGACGAGCTGCCTCATTCCACCGGAGCTTTTACGCGCCAGGGAGCCGAAGTTTGGTACATCACCCGGGATCAGATCGATCGCTTCCGCCAAAAGCAACCCGACATCTTCTATCGTCTCGTGGCCCGCATTGCCCAACGTATCAGCGATCGCCTGCGCACTGTATCTTCTCAATTGGCGGGCTTCCAATCCCCCGAGCAAATGGTCGAAGGCGTGCGGGTGGAGCATGATTCCCTCGGCGAGCGGGAATTGCCGAACCAGGTCTACTATGGGGTCCAGACCCAGCGGGCCCGGGAGAATTTCGCCATTTCGGGCGTCCGGCTGCACAATTTCGAACATATGATCGAGGCTCTGGCCTTCGTAAAAAAGGCCGCCGCCCTGGCCAACGGGGAATTGGGGGTCATCACGGAAGCCCAGGCCAAGGCCATCTGCGGCGCATGCGACGAGCTGCTGAACGGCAAGCTGCACGAGCACTTCGTGGTGGACATGTTTCAGGGGGGCGCCGGCACCTCCACCAACATGAATGCCAACGAGGTCATCGCCAACCGTGGTTTGGAACTGATGGGCTACGACAAGGGGCAGTATGAATTCCTGCATCCCAATGATCACGTGAACGGCTCCCAGTCCACCAACGATGCCTACCCCACCGCCATCAAGCTGGCCGTCCTGCTGTCTCTCCAGGATCTTCAGGGCGCCATGCAACAGCTGCAGAAGGAGCTGCGATCCAAGGGAGAAGAATTTGCCGATGTCCTGAAAATGGGGCGTACCGAAAATCAGGATGCCGTCCCTATGACCCTGGGGCAGGAATTCAATGCCTATGCCGAAATGATCGATAGCGCCATGGATGCTTTGAAACGCAATGGGGATGAATTTCTCCACATCAATATGGGGGCCACTGCCATCGGCACGGGTTTGAACAGCCCGCCGGGCTATGCCGACCTGGTCACCGTAAAACTGAGAGAAGTGAGCGGTTTTCAGGTGCAGAAGGCCGACAACCTGGTGGAAGCCACCCAGGACTGCGGCGCCTTTGCCCAGATATCCGGCACGCTGAAGCGGGCCGCCGTGCAGATCTCCAAGATCTGCAACGATCTTCGCTGGCTTTCGTCGGGACCCCGCTGCGGGCTGAACGAGATCGATCTGCCTCCCATGCAGCCGGGCTCTTCCATCATGCCGGGCAAGGTCAACCCGGTCATCCCGGAGCTGGTCAACCAGATCTGCTATCAGATCATCGGCTATGACGCCATTGTCTCCATGGCGGCCGAAGCCAGCGAACTGGAGCTGAACATGGCCGAACCGGTCATGGCCTATGATCTGCTGCACGGATTGATGATACTTAAAAACGCCTGTATCACGCTGACGAGCCGCTGCATCACGGGCATCAAGGCCAACCGTGATGTCTGCCGGGGATACGTCGAGCGCAGTATCGGGCTGGTGACAGCCCTCAATCCGGTCCTGGGCTACGAAAAATCCGCCGCGATCGCCAAGGAAGCCCTCAAGACCGGCGGCAATGTCTATGATCTGGTGCTGGAGAAGGGCTGGCTGTCCAAGGAGCAGTTGGACGACATGCTCAAACCTGAAAATATGACCGACCCAAGGCAAATACCGAAATTGTAATGGATACGTTCCTGACGATTCTGGCCGTTGCGCTCCCCATGTTGGAACTAATGGGAATCCTGGCAGCCATGCATGCCGTGATGAACGCCAGGACCTCCCAGGGTGCGATCGCCTGGGCCATAGCCTTGGTGACCCTGCCTTTCATGACCCTGGTGCCCTATGCCATTTTCGGCCGGAACAAGTTTCATGGGTACGTGAGCCTGCGCAACCGGCAGGACGCGCGCCTTCTCCACCTCAGCAATCGCTTCCAGGCCGAAGCCCGGGACAAACACCTCATGCGACCGCCGGCCACGAAGGCGGACAATGCCCTTGTTGGCCTGGCCCGCATGCCCATCATGGGATTTAACAGGAGTCAACTTCTAATAAACGGCCAGACAACCTTCGAGAATCTGTTCCACGATATCGCCGCCGCCCGGAGCTATGTTCTCGTGGAATTCTACGTCGTCAAGGACGATCAACTCGGCGGCCGGCTGAAAGAGAATTTAATTCGCAAAGCAGAAAACGGCGTCAAGGTTTATTTTCTCTACGATGAAATCGGCAGCTACCAACTGCCGGGAAGCTATCTGCGGGAAATGGAACAAGCCGGCATAAAGGTATCCGCCTTTCACAGTACCCGGGGACGCACCAACCACTTCCAGCTCAACTTCCGCAACCACCGCAAAATTGTGGTAATCGACGGTAAAACCGCCTACGTGGGTGGACACAACGTAGGGGACGCCTATCTTTCGCGCCATCCCAAATTCGGACACTGGCGCGACACCCACGTGAAGATTGAGGGACCCGTTGTCAAAAGCATTCAATTTTGTTTCCTGGAAGACTGGCACTGGGCCACCGCCACCATTCCCGATCTCGCATGGGACCTGCATCCCGGCCCGGATGGCGATGAAGAAGCATTGCTGATCGCCTCGGGCCCGGCCGATACTTTGGAAACTTGCGGCCTCATGTTCACCCAAATCATTCATATGGCCCGGGAGCGTTTGTGGATCGCCAGCCCCTATTTCGTGCCGGACACCCAAATTCTGGGTGCTCTCAAACTGGCGGTCCTGCGAGGTGTGGATGTGCGCATCCTGCTGCCCGAAAAAGCCGACCACCGTTCGGTGCACCTGGCGTCTTTTTCTTATTATGACCGCGCGCTGCCCGCCGGCATTAAGCTCTATCGCTATACGGCCGGCTTCCTGCATCAGAAAGTGTTGGTGATGGACCAGACCTGTGCCGCCGTGGGCACCGCCAATCTCGACAACCGTTCAATCCGTCTGAACTTCGAACTGACCCTGCTGAACTACGATGCGGCCTTTGTCCAGGCGGTAGCGGCCATGCTTGAAGATGACTTCCAACACAGCCGCCTGGTAACGATGGAAGAGTTCAGCGAACGCGCCTTTCTTTTCAAGCTCGCCGTTCAATCGGCACGTCTGTTGGCCCCGATTCTTTGAAAGTCTTGCGAGGAAGGAATAGGTACGGTGGGCTTCAGTTGTGAAACAAGATAGATACCCCGGGGAATTAGGCGCCACCTCAAGGGAGACAACGATGAAAAAGAAGCTTGTTGTTCTGTGGCTCGTGCTCATGGTGTTGACAGCGGCCACGGCCGGAGCTGGTGAACTGGAACGCATACGTGAAAAGGGCGTACTCACGGTCTCGCTGAACAGGGACTACCCGCCTTTCTCCATGGAAAAGGACGGGGCCGTCATCGGGCTGGATGTGGACCTGGCCCAACTCATGGCCGAAGTACTCGGCGTAGAGGTAAAATTCATCCGCCCGGACGCCTTTGATCAGCAAATCCCAAAGCTTCTGGCCGGTGAAGCGGACATCATCATGGCCGCCATGACCCGCACCATGGAACGCGCCCTTATGGTCAACTTCTCCGAGCCCTACTTCGAAGTCAGCCAGGCCGCGCTCGTCCGGCGGAGCAAAGCACCGCGGGATGCGCGCAGCTATTTCGACCTGCTGGATATCGACGGTCTCAGGCTCGGCGTCAAAACGGGCACCACCCATGAGGCTTTCGCCCGCAAGCTTTTTCCCACGAACGTCATCAGCGGTTACCCGACCGCGGCGGCGGCGTCCGAGGCCCTTGTTGCCGGTGAAGTGGACGCCATGGTGGCGGATTCCCCTTTTGTCCAGGTATGGCACAGCACCCATGTCCAGCATTACGCGCAAATCACCGCTCTGCTCGAACCGGTAACCCGGGAATTCTACGCCTTCGCTATCCGCAAGGGTGATCCGGATTTTCTAAACTGGCTCAACGTCTTCGTCGCGCAGATTCGAACCGACGGCACAATGGAACTGCTCCGTTATGAATACTTTGAGCAAATGGCCTGGGTTGCCGGAGAAAAAAGTCCCCCCGAAAAAAGCAACAGACCTCTGTTTCTTAAAAACCGATTTATGGCCGAGAAAAAAGCCATGATCGAAAAACGCCGCCGGAAGGCCTTGGAAAAGGGGGCCAGCTATGACTAGCGGCCTCTTCAACGCGAAAATTCCGCCGCGAGATCGAGACGAAACGATATTTTCGGAAAGGATATAGCACCATCATTTGCAACCCCATGCTGCGGCATGCAAATACCAACAAGGAGGCACGATGAAGCTGCTTGGCTGGTACTTTAAATCCAACCTGCTGGTGCGCATCCTCTTTGGACTTGTATTGGGGGCTGTCTGTGGACTCGCTTTCGGACCAGCCATGGCATGGGCCACACCGTTGGGCACCATTTTTATCCGGATGCTCAAGATGATCGTCATGCCGGTGATCCTGTTCACCCTGACGGTCGGCGCGGCCAGCGTTCATCCTTCGCAACTGGGCCGCGTAGGCGCCAAAGCTTTGGGATTTTATGTGATTACCACAGCATTCGCCGTGAGCTTCGGCCTGCTGTGCGGCAGCATCTTCCGGCCCGGACATGGGATGGCCATCACGGCCTCGTCTACCACGGGCGTGGCCGCAGACGTAGCGGCTCCGTCGCTGGTGGAAACCCTTATCAACGTGGTGCCCGTCAATCCTTTCGGTGCCATCGCCGAAGGTAATGTGTTGCAGGTGATCTTCTTCTGCCTCCTCTTCGGAATCGGGCTGGCCTATGCCCGCAACAGTGAAAACCCGCAGATCCAGAAATCCGGCGAAACGGTGTTTCTCTTTTTTAACGGTGGCGCCGAAATTATGTACAAAGTGGTTCACTGGATCCTGGAATATGCCCCTATTGGTGTCTTCGCTTTGATCGCTGACGTATTCGGCCGACAGGGACCCGAGGCCTTCGGTCCGCTGGGTTGGACGACCCTGGCCATCTATCTGGCGTTTGTGGGCCACATGGTGCTGATTTATGGCGGAATGCTGCTCATCTTCAAATTATCCCCGCTGAATTTCTACAAAAAAGCCAAGGAAGCCATCGTCACGGCTTTTGTCACCCGCAGCAGCGGCGGCACCCTGCCGGTAAGCATGGAAACCGCCGGCCGTAAAATGGGGATCTCCCAGGGCGTCTACTCCTTTTCCCTTCCATTGGGCGCAACCATCAACATGGACGGCACGGCCATCTACCAGGGGGTTTGCGCTATTTTCGTAGGATTTGCCATCGGCGCCCCGTTGAACTTCTCCCAGCAGTTGACCATCATTGCAACCTCTCTTCTGGCCTCCATCGGTACGGCCGGCGTTCCCGGCGCCGGCGCCATTATGCTGATGATGGTGCTGGAATCCATAGGATTGAAGGTGGAACCGGGATCGCCCGTGGCCCTGGCCTACGCGATGATCTTCGGCGTCGATGCGCTGCTGGACATGGGGCGAACGGCGTGCAATGTGGCCGGCGATCTGACCGTAACCTGCCTCGTCGCCAAATCCGAGGGGCAGATGGACATGTCGAAATGGTCAGACGAGCAGGAATCGCCGGGAACGGGCAGCGAAATGGCCGTATCGGCGGAAATCTCATGAAAGGTCTGGCGCGGCATCGACAACGTGATTGCAGCCCCGCCGGAAAAGCAACCGGAATGGGACGGTGGTCGCCTTCCCATTCCGGTTGATGTTCGGCTTAGCGATGTCGGCCGGTTTTTAGCGCGTGAACTTCACCGCCAGCAATCCCCCTCCGCCGCGGCGCAGCAACATTTGAACGGTGTCGCCTTTTTCTATCTTGCCCAGCTGGCTGTTGTAGTCATCGATGGATTCCACGGGTTGACGGTTGATCTCGATGATGACATCGCCCTGGCGGATATCGGCCTGCCCCGCTTTGCTGTCCGGGTCCACGTCGGTGACCACGACGCCTTTGGCGTTTTCATCCAGGCCCAATCGTCCGGCGATTTCCGGGTCGATCTCGCGCACCCGCAGACCGAAATCGTCTGAACGAGATTCCCCCCGGGCCATCGTAGGCTCGGTGTCGGGGCGTTTAGCCAACTTTACCCGCACTTGCTTTTCGCGGCCATCCCGCAGCAGGTTGATGTTCATTTTGCTGCCGACACCGGCTTCCGCCACGGTACGGGATAATTCACGGCTGGAGGCGATGGGTTTGCCGTCCACGGCGATAATGATGTCGCCTTCCTTGATGCCGGCTTGGTCGGCCGGGTCACCTTCGTAGATCTGGGTCACCAGAACCCCTTCCTTGGCTTCAATGCCGTAGTATTCAGCCAATTCAGGCGTAAGATTCTGGATACCGACGCCCAGCCAGCCGCGTGACACTTCACCGGTGTCCCTCAGCTGGGCAATGATGCCGTCTGCCATATTGACGGGAATGGCAAAACCAATGCCCTGGCCGCTGGCGACGATGGCGGTGTTGATGCCCACCACTTCACCCTTGAGGTTCAAGAGCGGCCCCCCGCTGTTGCCCGGGTTGATGGAAGCGTCGGTCTGGATAAAGTCATCGTAGGGCCCGGAGCCGATGATGCGGCCCTTGGCACTGACGATACCTGCCGTTACCGTCTGTTCCAGCCCGAAAGGGCTGCCGATGGCGACCACCCAGCTGCCTACGGGAAGATCGTCGGAATTCCCCAGTTTGAGAGGCTGCAGCTCGGTGTCGGCGGCATCGATTTTGATGAGGGCGATGTCGGTTTTGGGATCACGCCCGATGACCGTGGCGTCGAATTCGGTCTCGTCATAAAGCCGCACTTTGATCTGGTCCGCATCTTCCACCACATGGTTGTTGGTAACGATGTAGCCGCCTTTATCGATCAGAAAGCCCGATCCCAGACTGCGTTGTTTGAACTCCCGCTGCGGCCCGAACCCGAAAAAGTCACGGAACGGATCTTCCCGCAGGCGGGGGTCACGTCCGAAGAAATGCCGAAATACCGGTCCACCGCCGTTGACGGTCTTGACCGTACGGATATTCACGACACCGGATTTGGCCTGTTCCGCCAACTGGGTAAAATTGACCGGCACCATGACGGCTTCGGCGGCAACGGCCACGGATTCGGTCAGGGGATTGTGGCCGGCTATTGGGAAGCTGCCGAAGGTCAATGTCCCGGCAACGCCCACCCCCAAGACAATCCCGGCTGTCATCAGCCATCGTTTGATGTTGCGTTTCATCGTCAGTCCTCCTGGTGGAAAAAGGTATCGAATAAGGTCAGGTTATGGTTTCTAACTTGTTCCGTACTATAAAGCACCAAGTTCACCGGAAGATGGTCTCAAGATGATCAAAATGTTATCTTGGCGGGCGAGGGCCTGAAAGAGTGCCCGGCATCGCGGCCGCCAGCCTTTTTCGAACACTTCCCAATTAGCCCTTTACCCACCTCCCGTGACGATACTATACTTGATAGATAAGTCATCGTGGATCGGCCCACTCAATTGGCGGACAACAAGCGTGT
>Ga0316576_10000958_pt1 | contig 14800 bp, 13 predicted proteins | sample S0NA_FD_203075 | JGI IMG/M metagenome (GOLD analysis project Ga0316576, IMG submission 203075) | Rhizosphere microbial communities from salt marsh grasses in Alabama, United States - S0-2_050615r3r5 | ecosystem: Host-associated > Plants > Roots > Rhizosphere | place: USA: Alabama | collected... | reverse complement strand
CGGCCGACGTCCTCTCCGAGGACCACCACCCGCGGGTCGGCCGCCATGGCGGTGCCGAGGGCGTCGTTGAGGGCGTGGGCCAGGTTCATCTCGGCCATCAAGCCTCCCCCAGGTCTCGCAGCAGCATGGCCCGTTGCTCGACGAGCGCCGCGGTGGGTTCGGCGAACATCCCGCCGAACACCTCGTCGGGCCCGAGGGGGTCGGTCGCCTCGGCGGCGGCCACCGCTTCCTCGATCTCGGCGGCGGCGTCCTCCTCGATGCCCCGCTCCCAGCCCTCTTCCCAGTCGTCGATCGACTGCAGGTAGCGGCGGACCCGGTCGATCGGGTCGCAGGCCCGCCAGGCGTCCACCTCGTCCTGGGGCCGGTACCGCAGCGGGTCGTCGGTGGTCGTGTGAGGCCCGGTGCGGTAGGTGTTCGCCTCGATCAGGGTGGGACCGTCGCCCCGGCGGGCCCGGTCCACCGCCTCGGCCGTCGCCGCGTACACGGCGAACAGGTCGTTTCCGTCCACGAAGCGGCCGGGCATCCCGTAGCCGTCGGCCTTGGCGGCGATGGTCTCGGCGGCGGTCTGGCGGCGTCGGGGCATCGAGATCGCGTACTGGTTGTTCTCGCAGAGGAACACCACCGGGGCCCGGGAGACGCCGGCGAAGTTCATCGCCTCGTGGAAATCGCCCTCCGAGGTCGCTCCCTCGCCGAAGTAGGTGAGCGCCACGGAGTCCTCGCCGAGCAGGCGGGAGCCCCAGCCGAGGCCGACGGCGTGCACCATGTGGGCGCCGACGGTGATCGAGGCCGGCAAGCAGCGCACCCCCTCCGGCGGGCTGCCGCCCCGTTCGTCGCCCATCCGGAAGAGGATCAGGTTCTCCAGGGGGTAGCCGTGCATCCACATCGCGGCGGCATCCCGGTAGGTGCCGGCCACCCAGTCGGTCGGCCGCAGCGCCGCTGCCGCGCCGATCTGGGCCGCCTCCTGGCCCTCGAAGGGGGCATAGGTGGCGAGGCGCCCCTGGCGCTGCATCGCCGACGCCTTGTGGTCGAACGTGCGGGCGGTGACCATCGCCGCGAACAGGCGGCGGGTCTCGTCGGTGCCGAGGGGAGCCTCCCCGAGCAGCCGGCCCTCGGGGGTGAGGATGCGGAACGGTTCCATGAGCCGGGGAAGCGTAGTGGCCCGGCCGCCACTGATCTCGTGAACCGGCCGCCCGGGCTCCTCGGGACGCGCTGCCGGGCCGTCACGGGGACGGCCCGGCAGCGCCGCAGGCGGGGAGGAAGGGAGGAACTCAGCCCACGATGTCTGCGAAGAGCGATGCGTCGAGGACGGCCGGCGAGTAGTCCACGCCGATCGCCTCGAGGTTGCGGACGAAGGCCCGCAGGTGGTTCTCGGAGCCGGAGAGCAGCCGGCCGAACACCCGCTCGACCATCGCCTCGTCGGTGTCGTCGAGGGCGTCGATCAGGTCGGCGATGTCCACCTCTTCGATGAGCGCCCCGACTTCGAGGGCGGCCTCGAGGGACTCACGGCCCCGTTCGACCAGTTCGTCGTAGAGGGCCTGCAGGTCGGGGTCCACGAACTCGCCGGGCCCGGTGGCCGCCGCCGGATCGTCCACCCCGTAGGCGTCGAGCAGGCGGCCGACGGCGTCCATGTGGCGCTGCTCGGAGCGGGCGATGGCGCTGAACACGCGGGCGTCCCACTCCTCGGCGAGCGCCAGGTAGACGTCCCGGGCCACCTTCTCCTCCTCCCGCATGAACTGGAGGTCTTCGGCGAGCGCCGCCGATGCCGGTGCGGTCGCCTCGACGGCCGTGCAGGTGCGGTCCCCGGCGGCGGCGTCGGCGCGACCCCGGTTCGGGGCGGCGAAGGCGGCGGCTGCGGTGACGCCGACGAGCACGCCGGCGACGGCGAGGACGGTGACGGTCTTGCGGATCATGATGAGCCTCCTGGGTCTCTCAGTGTGGGGCCCATCGTGGGACGGCCACATGAAGCACGGCACCGCGCCACCGTGAAGCTCTCGTGAAGGCCGAATCGGATCCGCCGGGCGGCGCCGGTCAGGTGGCCACGGGTTCGCCGGCGAGCACGTCGTCGAGTTCCTCGACGCTCACCAACACCGCCCGGGCCTTCGAGCCCTCGGAAGGACCGACGATCCCCTTGCGCTCCAGGATGTCCATCACCCGGCCCGCCCTGGCGAAGCCGATCCGCAGCTTCCGCTGCAGCATCGAGGTCGAGCCCAACTGGGAACGCACCACCAGTTCGATGGCCTGGCGGAGGATCTCGGCGTCCTCGCCCTCGTCGTGGTCGGTGGCCGACGCCGTCTCGGCGGCCTCCTCGGTGACCGACTCCTCGTAGCGGGCTCGCTGCTGCTGCCGGACCCATTCGACCACGGCGTGGATCTCCTCCTCGCCGACCCAGGCCCCCTGCACCCGCTCCGGCTTCGGATCGCGGGCGGTCACCACGATCATGTCGCCGAGGCCGACGAGTTTCTCCGCCCCGCCCATGTCGAGGATCACCCGGCTGTCCGCCTGGGAGGCCACCGAGAAGGCGAGCCGCGAGGGGATGTTCGCCTTGATGACCCCGGTGATCACGTCCACCGACGGGCGCTGGGTGGCGATCACCAGGTGGATGCCGACCGCCCGGGCCATCTGGGCGATCCGCACCACCGCCTCCTCGACGGTTCGCCCGGCCACCATCATCAGGTCGTTCAGTTCGTCCACGACGATCACGATCCACGGGAACCGGTCGAAGCGGTCGGCGTCGAGCGCCCCGGCGTCCCACTTCTCGAGGTAGCCGTCGATGTCGCGCACCCCGGCGTCGGCCAGCTGGTCGTAGCGGCGGTCCATCTCCCGCACCGCCCACTGGAGGGCGTCGGCCGCCTTCTTCGGGTTGGTGATCACCCGGGTGAGGAGGTGGGGGACGTCGTTGTACTGCCCCAACTCGACCCGCTTCGGGTCCACCAGGATCATCCGAACCTGGTCGGGGCTGGTGCGCATGAGGACCGAGGTCACCACGGCGTTGATGCACGACGACTTGCCGGCGCCGGTCGCCCCGGCGATCAGCACGTGCGGCAGTTCGTGCAGGTTGAGCATCACCGGCCGCCCGGAGATGTCCATGCCGAGCGCCACCGAGAGCGGGTGGTCGGCCTCCTTCGCCTCGGGGCTGCGGAGGATGTCGCCGAGGGTCACCAACTGGCGGCGCCGGTTGGGCACCTCGACGCCGATGGCGCTGCGGCCCGGGATCGGGGCGAGAATCCGTACGTCCGGCGTCGCCAGCGCGTAGGCGATGTCGTGGGCCAGACCGGTCACCTTGGCGACCTTGACGCCGGGCGCCAGTTCGATCTCGTAGCGGGTGACCGTGGGGCCCGGGACGATCCGGGTGAGCCGGGCATCCACCCCGTGCTCGACCAGCGTCTCCTCGAGTTCCCGGGCGGTCTCGTCGAGCATCCGCTTGTTGTGGCCGCTGCCGCCGCCGAGGGAGAGCAACTCCAGGGGCGGGCGCTCGTACTCGGAGGCGGCCGCCGGCCTGGGGACCGGCCGGGGCTTCGGCCGGGGCTTGGCGGCCTGCTCGTCGGGCGGCGCCTCGGGGACCGGCCGAACGGGGATCCGCTCCGGTTCCGTGGCGACCACGTCGGGCGCCACCGCGATCTCGGGGCGCCGGCCGCGGCGCCTCCCGCGGAGACCCTTCACCGCCTGCCATCCTGCGGAGAACCCGTCCGAGAAGGCCAGGCCGAGGTCCCGGATCGTGGTCCGGGTCATCACCAGGACGCCCACCGCGGTGAGGGCGGTGAGCACCACGAACGCCCCCCAGAACCCGATGACCCGCCGCAGCGGGAAGGCGAAGAGGGCCCCCACCGCCCCGCCCCGATCCCTGACGAGGTCGATCGATGCGGCCAGCGATACCGCCCCCGTCATCAGGTGGAAGAGGGCGAGCGAAGACACGAAGGTGATCAGGAACCCGGTGGCGATCCGGCCGTAGTCGTTGCGGGGCCGGGCGATGACGAGGGCGGCGCCCAGGAGGACGAGGGCGCCGGCGACGACGTAGCCCCAGACCCCGAAGGCGACCTCGAGGCCGGTGGTGATCCCCCCGCCGGCCGGGCCGGCGAGGCCGAAGAACGCCAGGCCGACGAGCACCCCGGCGACGATCAGCAGGACACCCCAGACGTCGTCGGTGTGCCGCCCGAAGCCGGACCGCACCCGCTCGCGGATGCGGACGATCAGGGGTGCCTTGTCGGGACGCTTCTTGGCGGCCGGCTTCCTGCGCTGGGGCCGGCCGAAGAAGGTCCGCGCCTTCTTCTGTTTGGCGGTGGTCGCCCGACTCCGCCCCGTACCCCGACGGGCGGGCTTCCCGTTTGCCATCGACATCACTGGAGGTTACCGGAGGGGGCCCGAACCACAAACGACCCTCGGTGTCCCGGGTGCCGGCACCCCCGGACGATCCCGGCCGGTCGAGCCGAGCGGGTCGTCGGGAACGTCGGACCCGCGGCACCGACCCGGGTCCGGGCAACGATCGGGTCGATCCTCGACCTCCCCCGAGAGGCCGCTCGCCGGCCTCAGTCGGTCGCCGCCGACCCGGTCTCGGTGGTCGTCTCCGGCGCCGGGAGCGCCACCCAGATCTGCCGGATGCCCGGGGCGACCCAGATCGGCGTCCCGTCGACGACGAGCGCCTCGCACATCGCGGTGTTGACCCCGGGTGGGTTGGGGATCGTCACCCAGTGCTCCAGATCGCGGCTGTACGAGAACACCGATGACCCACCGACGGCGAACCCGACCAGGCCCTCACCGAAGGTCTGGACGCCCTGTCCGGTCGTCCCCGGCAGCGGGATCTCGTCCCATCGTTCGCCGTCGTTGGAGCGCAGCCACCCGTCCCGGGACCCGAGCAGGAGAGCGCCGTCGAGGACCAGCAGCCGGGGAGCGGCATCCGCGTCGAGGCCGACCGATGAGCCCGACTCCCAGGTCCACCCGTCGGACGACGACGCCACCCGGTAGACCGCCTCGTCTCCGGTGACGGTCACCGAGTCCCCCACCGAGCCGGTGCGTCGCTCCATCCCCTCGAAGAGCAGCGTGAAGAAACGGCCGTCGAGGATCGCGACGTCGGCCGGCGACACGAACGTCCCCAGCATCGCCGGCATGGCCAGGAAGCGAAACGTGCTGCCGTCGTCCGACACCCACAAACCCTGCAGCGGCTCGAAGTCGGCCGGCAGGAACTGGTCGCCCCCCTGCCAATCCTCCGGGGGATCCGGGTAGGCGACGCTCGCCCGGCCCAGCGAGGCGTCGCCGGCCGGGTCGGGACCGGCGCCGTCGGCGGGCAGGCGAAACGCCTCGACCGTCACGGTCGGGCCCTCGACCGAACGCACGAAGTAGACGTTCTCGACCACCTCGTCCCCCACCATCACCCGGTACTCGGCCGGCTCGTAGGTGTCCCACTCCCACTCGAGCCGTGCCCCGGGCCCGAACATCGCCTCGGCGTCGGGAGAGAAGTCGAGGCGGCCGGGAACGACGACGGAGGTGCCCGCCCGGGCGCCGGCATCGGACGTGGCGCCGAAGCCCCACCCACCCCAGTTGAGGCCGGGCGACACGACGACGTTGGAGGTCTCGACCTCGAAGCCGAACGCCGCTTCGGTCCAGGACTCCCCGTCGGTGGTCGTCCACCAGGTGCCGGAGACGAAATCGTCGCTCACGGTGCGGACCCACAACGTGGCGCCGCTCACCAGGCCGTACGACGGGTCCAGCCCGCCGAGCGCCGGGACCGCCTCCCGCTCCCAGGCCAGCCCGTCGGTCGAGTGCCACAACCACGCTCCGTCGGATCCGATCTCCATGGTGACGAGTTCATCACCCAGCCGCCCTGCGACGGCGTCGGGGATCTCCCCGGCCCCGCCGGTGACCGTCTCCCATTGCCACACCGGACCGGGCTGCCCGGCCGCGGTGGTGCTCGCCGCCGCCGTCGTGGTGGTCGAGGCGGCGGTCGTGGTCGAAGCCGCAACCGCCGTGGTCGAGGGGATCTCCGGGAGCGTGTCCGCCGAGGTCCCCGCAGGATCGTCGCCCCGCCCGCCGGGCAGGACGAACAGGACGAGCAGGAAACCACCCAGGATCACGACCAGCACGGACAGCGCCGGCAGTCCGGGGCGCGCCCGGCTCCCGGATGGACCCGGCCCTTTGCGGACACCGCCTCCCGGGGACTCCATGCCCCCGACCCTACGCCGGAACCAGGTCTCAGACTTCGATGATCACCGGGACGACCACCGCCCGGCGGGCCGTCTCCGCCCGGGTCACCCGGTTCACGGCACCCTTGACGTGGCGACGCACCGTCTCCAGTTCCACCGGCCACTCCCCCAGGCGGGCGATCTCGGCCCGCACCGCCTCGGCCGCCTTGACGAACAACGGGTCCGGATGGTCCATGAACCCGTGGCTCTCCAGGTCGGGACCCCGGACGATCTCCCCGTTGCGCCCGTCCACCGCCACCGTCACCACGATGACCCCGTCCTCGGACAGGTTGCGCCGGTCGCGGATGATCCCCCGTGCGGTGGTCCCCACCTCGAGGCCGTCCACGTAGACGTGGCCGGCGGGGACCGCTCGATGCTCGTAGGTGGCCTCTCCGCCGTCGAGGGTCAGGCGGTCGCCGTCCTCGCAGAGGAAGACCTCGGGTACCTGCATCTGCTCGGCGAGGTCGGCGTGGGCCCGCAGGTGGCGGTACTCGCCGTGCACCGGGATGAACGCCCGGGGACGCACCACGTTGAGGAACGTCTTCAACTCCTCCTGGGCGGCGTGGCCCGAGACGTGCACCGGGGCGTTGTTGCCGTGGAACACCTTCGCCCCGCGCCGCAGCAGGCCGTTGATGACCCGGGACACCTTGGTCTCGTTCCCGGGGATCGGCTTCGCCGAGATCAGCACGGTGTCCCCCTCGCCGATGTCCACCCAGCGGTGCTCGCCGGCGGCCATCAGCGACAGGGCGGCGAAGGGCTCACCCTGCGCCCCGGTGCAGACGATCGCCACCTCGGACGGATCGTGGCGGGCGACGTCCTCGATCGGGATCACCAGGTCCTCGGACACCGAGATCAGCCCGAGGCGCGAGGCGATCTCGACGTTGCGAACCATGGACCGGCCCAGGAAGGCGACCTTGCGTCCGGCGTCCACGGCGGCATCCACGATCTGTTGCACCCGGTGGAGGTGGCTGGCGAAGCAGGCGGCCACCAGGCGGCCCCGGGTCTCGACGACGATCTCGTAGAGCGGCTGGGCGAGGCTCGACTCGGAGGTCACGAACCCCGGCATCTCGGCGTTGGTGCTGTCGGCCAAAAGCAGGCGGACCCCCTGCCGTCCCAGATCGGCGAATGCGGGGAGGTCGGTGGGGGCCCGGTCGATCGGGGTCGGGTCGAGTTTGAAGTCGCCGCTGTGCACGATGATCCCCTCGGGGGTGTCGAAGGCGACCCCGGCCCCCTGGGGGATGCTGTGGCTGACCGGGATCATCTGGAATCGGAAGGGACCGTGCTCGATCCACTCCCCGGTGGGGACCTTCCTCAGGTCGGGCTTGATCCCGGCCTCCTCGATCCGGCTGCGGGCGATCTCGACGGCCAACTCCGTCCCGTACACCGGGACGTTCACCTCCGACAGGAAGTAGGTGAGGGCGCCGATGTGGTCCTCGTGACCGTGGGTGAGCACCACGCATTCGACGTCGGCACGCCGCTCCAGCACCGAGGAGAAGTCGGGCAGCACCAGGTCCACGCCGTGCATGTCCTCCTCGGGGAACATCAGCCCGCAGTCGAGCAGGGCGACCTTCCCGTCGATCTCCAGCGAGGCGCAGTTCCGCCCGATCTCGCCGAGTCCCCCGAGGAAGGCGATCCGGACGCTCATGACTGCTGGGCGGCCGCCAGCGCCCGCTCGATCGCCGCCACGGTCGCCTCCGAGGCCGCCACCAGCGGCAGGCGGGGATCGCCGACGGGCGCCCAGAGCCGGGTGAGCGCCGCCTTCACCGGAATCGGGTTCGGCTCCAGGAACAGCGCCCGGAACAGCGGGGTGAGCGCCAGGTGGAGCGACCGGGCGGTGGCGACGTCGCCGTCGAGCATCGCCTCCACCATCCGCTTGACCTGAAGGCCGGCCACGTGGGCGGCAACCGACACGATGCCGTCACCACCGACCGCCATGATCGGCAGGGTGAGGATGTCGTCGCCGGAGTAGATGGCGAAGTCGGGACCGGTGGCCACCCGGGTGTCGGCGGTGAACCCCAGGTCGCCGACGGCGTCCTTGACGGCGACGATCCCGGGATGGCCGGCGAGGCCGGCCAGGGTGTCCACCTCGATGCGCCGCCCGGTCCGGCTCGGGATGTTGTACAGCATCACCGGCAGGTCGGTGGCGTCGGCGATGGCCGCGAAGTGGGCGGCGAGTCCCGCCTGGGGCGGCCGGTTGTAGTAGGGCGTCACCGCCATCACGCCGGCGCAGCCGGCCTCGGCGGCCGCATGGGTCAACTCGACCGAGTGCGCCGTGTCGTAGGTCCCGGTGCCGGCGACGACGGCCGCCCGGCCGCCGACGGCGTCCACCACGGCCCGGAACAGGGCGACCTTCTCGTCGTCCGAGAGGGTCGGCGACTCCCCGGTCGTCCCGCCGACGACGATCCCGTCCGACCCGGTGTCCACGAGGTGCTTGGCGAGTTCCCAGACCCGGCCGTGGTCGACGGCGCCACCGCCGTCGAACGGCGTGATCATCGCGGTCAACACGTGCCCGAACGGTGCGGCCATCACTCCTCCGTAGTCGGTCCCCTCCGACGATAGCCAGCGGCGGGACCGGGCTAACCTCGGGAATCCTCCGAAACCGACCCGGGTTGACAGAAACATGAGCAACGTCAAGGACATCGATCAGCAGACTTTCGGCCGGGACGTGCTGCAGCGCAGCCACGAGGTCCCGGTCGTCGTGGACTTCTGGGCCGCCTGGTGCGGGCCCTGCCGGGTGCTCGGACCGGCCCTCGAGAAGGTCGCGGCCGAGTACGACGGCGCCTTCGACCTGGTGAAGATCGACGTCGATCGCAACCAGCAGATCGCCCAGCAGTTCCGGGTGCAGAGCATCCCCACCGTGATCGCCTTCCGCGACGGCCAACCGGTGTCGCAGTTCATGGGGGCGATTCCCGAGGCGCAGATCCGCCAGTTCGTCGAGCAGATCCTCCCCACCGAATCGGACAAGATGGTCGACCAAGCGCGCGACCTGGCGATCGAAGGCGACGAGGCGGCCGCCGAGGCGATCTACCGCAAGGTGCTCGCCGAAGTGCCCGACCATCCCGAGGCCGGCACCGGCCTGGCCTCGCTGCTCCTCGCCCGCAATGAGGCGGAGGAGGCGCTGATCGTGCTGGGCCGCCTGCCCCGCACCTCCGAGGTGGAGCGTCTCGAGGCCGCCGCCCGCGTCGCCGGGAGCCGGGGCGTGGACCTCTCCGGCCTCGAGCAGCGGGTCGCCGCCGACCCCGACGACCTCGACGCCCGGCTGGAGTTGGGCCGGGCCCTGGCCGCCAAGGGCGAGTACGAGCCCGGGCTGGACAACCTGCTCGAGGTGGTGCGGGCCGGCGGCGACCTGCGGGAACCGGCTCGCCAGGCGATGGTGGACGTGTTCGGGATCCTCGGGCCGACCCACCCGCTCACGACCGCCTACCGGCGGGCGCTGTCGAACACCCTCTTCTAGACGCCGCCTACCCTGGTGGGGCGATGCCGTTTCGCTACACCCGGGGGGTGCTCGAAGCCTTCCCCGCCACCCGCGGCGGGGTGATCGTCGCCTCCGGTCTCGTCAACGGGCCGCCGCCGGCGACGCTGGCGGCGGCGTTCGAGGCAGAACAACAGCGCGTGCGGGGCCACATCGGCGACGGCCCGCTGTCGGAGGTCCCGAGCCTCGCCGCCTGGCGGCGGGTCTTCTCGGCCTTCGGCGCCCAGCCGACCCGCTACCGCAACGCCGCCGAGGCGCTGCTGCGGCGGCTGACGAAGCACGGCTCGATCCCGTCGATCAACGCCCTGGTGGACGCCGCCAACCTGGTGAGCATCCGCCACGCCCTGCCGGTGGCGGTGTTCGATCGCTCCGGCCTCGCCGGGACGACGACGGTCCGCTTCGCCGACGGCTCGGAGCGGTTCACCGACCTCGGAGCCGACGAAGCGACCCACCCCGAGGCCGGGGAGGTGGTGTTCGTGGACGAGGCCGGCGTGGTGTGCGCCCGCCGCTGGTGCTGGCGGCAGAGCGACGGGAGCGCCGCCCGTGAGGGGACCACCCGGGCACTCATCACCGTCGAGAGCCAGCACGACGACGGCGGAGCCGCCGTCGCCGCTGCGGTCGCCGACCTGCTGGACCTGCTGGCCGCTCATCAGCCGGACGCCTCGGCGGAATCGGCGCTGCTCGGGCCGGGCCGGCCGGCCTTCTGACTAGGCCGGCAGCAGGCGGTCCGACAACGCCGGCACCAGCACCACGAGCACGATGACACCGTTGGCGACCAGGCCCATCGGTGCCTCCTTCGCCCAGATCAGGCAGAGCAGCGACGACAGGACCGTCGACCCGATGAGCACCGGCATCAGCCAGTCGGCGTCCCGGAGCACGCCGATCCCCGAGAACACGAACCCGGCGAGGGCGATCGCCCAGGCGACCGCCATGATCCGGACCTGCCAGTCGCCCGGCGCGTACTGCGTCAGGATCAGGCTCGGCCTGCCCGATGCCCCTTCGATCGAAGCGAGACCACCGACGCCGATCACCCCGACGGCGTGGGCGAAAGCGTGGAGGAACAGGAACACCGCGAACGCCACCTTCATCGTGCGCCTCCGATCGTCGCCCCGAGTCTCGTCCCGTCACCCGCGTCCGTCCAGAGAGCCCGGCCCTCGCACCGGGCGCGTGGGCGCGGGTAGCGTCGGGAGGCACACCGATGACGGCGACGCCCGAGACCTTCGAGGAACGGTTCACCCCGGACGAGTGGCGCACCCTGCAACTCGCGCCGATGTGGGTGATCGGCGTCGTGGCGAGCGCCGACGGGGACGCCGGCGAGGAGGAGCAACGGGCCGGGATCGCCGCACTGTCGGAAGCATCCCGATTGACCGGCCGCCTGGCGCGCGAAGTGCTGTCCGCCGCTTACGAGGATCGCCGGCGCCTGTTCACGGCCCTGTGGGAGGACGGCCGCCGCCCCGACGACGGCCTGCGGGACGCCGCCGCCGTTCTCGATCGTGTCGATCGCGCCGAGGCCGTGCTCTACAAGGCATCGCTGATGCGCATCGGCATCCGGGTCGCGGCGATCGCCGCCGGGGAGGACGGCGCGATCGGCGGGCCGGAGGCGGCCGCCCTCGCCTGGCTCGAGACGCGCCTCGGGATCACCGAGGAGGAAGCCATCCGGGTGGCGGGAAGGTACGGCATGCGGCCCGAGTTCGAACCGGACCGGAGGAGGACCGCGCCGCCCGACTGACGGCCGCTACAGGCCGAGCAGGCTCTCGAGGCCGACGGTCACCGGGACGGGGAGGCGGGCGACGCCCCGCACCGCCAGCAGCACCCCGGGCATGAAGGCCACCCGTTCGGTGGTGTCGTGGCGGATCGTCAGCGTCTCGCCCGGCGACCCGAGCAGCACCTCCTGGTGGGCCAGCAGTCCGGGGAGTCGGACGGCGTGGACCCGCACTCCCCCGGCGTCGGCGCCCCGGGCTCCCGGCGCCAGTTCCGCCGACTCGACCCGGCGCTCCTGGCGCCCACCGGCCTCCTCGATGCGGGCGGCGGTGGCCAGGGCGGTGCCCGAGGGGGCGTCGGCCTTGGCGTCGTGGTGCAGTTCGACGATCTCCGAGGCGGCGAAGTGGGGCGCCGCCATCTCGGCGAAGCGCATCATCAGCACCGCGCCGATCGAGAAGTTGGGGACGACGAGGCAGTTGGGCCCGCCACTCCCCCACAGCCGGCGGAGGTCCTCCACCCGTCCGGCGCCGAATCCCGACGTCCCGACCACGGCATGGAGGCCGAGACCCCGCCAGACCGCGAGGTTGTCCATCACGATCGACGGCACCGTGAACTCGACGACGACGTCGGCCCCTGCGAGGGAGGCCGGGTCGTCGGACACCGTGATCCCGGCGACCCCCAGCCCGGGATGCGCCGGGTCGTAGCCGGCCGCAAGGTCGAGGTCGTCGGCGGCCGCCACGGTCTCGCAGACGAGGCGGCCCATCCGCCCGCCGGCGCCGGAGACGGCCACCCGGGTCATTCCACGTACCTCTGCAGGTCGATCTCGGAGAAGGGACCGACGGCGCCGAGCGACTTCGGCCCGGAGAAGATCTCACCGGCGATCTGGTGGACGTCCTCGAGGGTGACGGCGTCGATCCGGGCGACCGACTCGTCGAGGGTGAGGTGCTCCACGCCGGTGAGCTCGTGACGGCCCAGGCGGACCATCCGGCTGTTGGTGTCCTCCATCGACAGCGCCAGCGAGCCCTTCATGTTGCCCTTCGCCCGATCGAGTTCGTCGGGGGTGATCCCCTCGGCGACGACCGAGTCGAGTTGGTGGCGGACCAGTTCGAAGACCTGCGAGGTCTGGTGGGGGGTGGTCCCGACGTAGATGCCGTAGGCGCCGGAGTCGGCGTAGGGCATCCGGAACGAGTACACCGCGTAGGCCAGCCCCCGTTCCTCCCGGATCTCCCGGAACAACCGGGACGACATGCCGCTGCCGAGCACGTGGTTGAGGATCCCGAAGGCGAACCGCCGCTCGTCGTCGCGCCGCAGCCCCCGGCCCCCGAACACGAGGTGGGCCTGCTCGGTGTCGCGGGTGCGCACCACGACCGACGGCCCGAACTCCGGGTCCCGGTAGGCGTGGTCGTTCCCCGAGCCCTCCCAGTCGCCGAAGCCCCCGGAGACCATCTCGACCACCTCGTCGTGGTCGAGGTTGCCGGCGGCGGCCACCACCGTCGACCCGGGGCGGTAGCGGCGGCCCCAGTAGCCGGCGATGATCTCCCGGCCCATGGCCGTGATCGACTCCCGGGTGCCGAGGACCGGCTTGGCCAGGGCGTGCGACTGCCAGAGCGCCCGGGCGAAGAGGTCGTGGGCGACGTCGGCAGGGTCGTCCTCGTTCATGTTGATCTCCTCGAGGACCACGTGGGCCTCCGAGGCGATCTCGTCGGGACGGAACGCCGGACGCTGCAGCATCTCGGCGAGGAGGCCCAACCCCATCGGCAGGTCCTCGTCGCGCAGTTGCGCCCAGTAGCAGGTGTATTCCTTCGAGGTGAAGGCGTTCGAGCGGGCCCCGACGGCGTCGAACGCCTCGGCGATGTCCTGGGCGCTGAGCTTCTCGGAGCCCTTGAAGAGCAGGTGCTCGAGGAAGTGGGAGCAGCCGGCCTCGGGCTCGGTCTCGTCCCGGCTGCCGGTGTCCACCCAGCAGCCGACCGCCACCGACCGCACGGACGGCATGGTCTCGGTGATGACCCGCAGCCCGTTGGGCAGCGTGGTGAGCTGATGATCCATAGACGGGTGATGTTAGGGACGAGCGGCGCCCAGCGGCATTCGGGGGCGGGCGAGACGCCGCCGTGGGCTCCGGCCCGGACGGGAACCGCCGTCGGCCGGCGCTGCTGAGGAGACCCGGAGACCGCCGGCCGAGCACCGCCGGCTCACCGGCGAGCCCGGCCGGGGCCTTCAGGCCGCCGCCGACGCACTCCACCACGCCAGCACCCGGAGCGCTCGCAGGGTGATCCACCGGGACGGCTCGCCGGGGCCGTCGTCCACGTCGAACCACGACGCGCCCTCCGGGTTCCAGTCGAGGTCCCAGCGGCCGTCGTCGCGGCGCCGCGACCGGACGTACCCGATCGCCTCGGCCGCCCGCGGGTCGGGAGCGGCGCCCGTCACTTCGCCGGCCGCCCGGAAGTAGTCGAGGGCGCGCAGCACGTCGTAGAACCAGCGGTTCGGATGGGTGAGCAGCAGGAACCGGCGGTCGGCGGGCTCCCCGGTGCCGAGCCGCTCGAACAGGCGCCGCTTCAGGAGGTACTCCTCGCCCGACCGGCGGGCGCGGCGGGACTCCGGCGTCCCCCCGGTGGCCCGCTCGAACTCGAGAAGACCCTCGAGCACGTTGATGGTCGTGTGGAACGACGACCGAACCGACCCGCTCTCGGCCTCGCAGTTCCACCCCCCGTCGGGAAGCACCTCTCCGACCAGGCGCCCGACCACCGGGCTCACGTCCACCCCGAAGTACGCACCGTTGGCGACCAGTGCCCCGTTGATGCACGGCTCGACCTCACCCCCCCAGTAGGGCAGGCCGTCGTACTCCCACCGGCAGTTGGCGCCGATGAGCGCCACCGACCGCTGCAGGCGATCCGACTGCGGATCGACCCCGAACTCGCGCAGCAGGGACAGCACGTGCGACGTCGAGGTCCACGGCTGCCCCGCTCCCGGCCAAGGCTGCCCCGGGCCGTCGAACGACCCGGGCGCCGGGAACTCGAAGCCGGCCGGGAAGTGTGCACCGCCGGCCCACGGCCCGCCCTCGTCCTCGAGAGCCAGCAGCCGGGCACCCCACCCCTCGGCTTCCACCCGGGCCCGTTCCGCCGCCCATTCCGACTCGGGACGGCCCAGCAGGTCGCGCATCACCTGCCAGCGGATCGAAGGGTCCGAATCGAGCAGCCAGTCGACGACGTCGGCGCGCACCGGGGAACCGTATCAGGCCGCAGCGGTCGGAACCCGGGCCGGGCCCGGGAACCGATCCGGTTCACGGGCGCAACCCCGGACTCCCGGGGGTGACGGCGGGGGCGACCCGGCTCCGTCCCCCGGGGAGCACGCCCGGCGAACCGGGACGGCAGACCTCGCCTCCTCAGATCCCCCGCTGCATCCAGTCGCGCACCGCGGCGGCGACCTCCTCGGGGGCGTCGGAGGGGATCCAGTGGGT
>Ga0316576_10000957_pt1 | contig 14802 bp, 6 predicted proteins | sample S0NA_FD_203075 | JGI IMG/M metagenome (GOLD analysis project Ga0316576, IMG submission 203075) | Rhizosphere microbial communities from salt marsh grasses in Alabama, United States - S0-2_050615r3r5 | ecosystem: Host-associated > Plants > Roots > Rhizosphere | place: USA: Alabama | collected... | reverse complement strand
TGCTGCCCAAGTTCAAGGTCGAGGTGCAGACCGACCACCCGTTCTACCTGCCCAGGCAGACCGTGAAGGGCACGGTGCGCTCGGACTACTTCTTCGGCAAGCCGGTGGCCTGGGCCCGGGTGAGCGTCGAGGCCTCGACCTTCGACGGCGTCTCGTTCAAGAAGTTCTCCACGGTGAACGGCAAGACGGGTCGCGACGGGAGCTGGAAGTTCGAGGTCTCGCTGCCCGACTACTTTGTCGGTCAGCCGCTGCTCAAGGGGGACGCCCTGGTCAAGCTGGCGGTGAAGGTCACCGACACGGCCAACCACCCGGAGCAGGGCACCCGCTCGGTGCCGGTGGCCGCAGCGCCGATCCGCGTGACGGCGATCCCCGAGGGGGGGAGGCTGGTCCCGGAGGTGAAGAACCAGGTCCACGTGGTCGCGACCTACCCCGACGGGAGCCCGGCCCGGGCCACGGTCCGGGTCAGGCACGGCAACCGCCACATCACCAGCCTCCAGACCGACCCGGCTGGCCTGGCGCTCCTCGAGATCACGCCCCACGAGAAGGAGATGCGTCAGGGCGGCATGCGCTCCAACGTCCGCTTCGGGCGGCACGTCGGCTACGTCCACACCCGCGTCCTCGACCTGACCCTCGAGGCCCAGGACGCGCGCGGCAACCGCGCCTCGGTGACCAAGGCCTTCACCACCGATCCGGAGCGGGACACTCTCCTGCTGCGGACGGACAAGGCGATCTACCGCGCCGGCGACCTGCTGGACGCCACCGTGCTCAGCTCGAGCGGCGCTGACACCGTGTTCGTGGATCTGATCAAGGATCGGCAGACCGTGCTGACGCGCGAGGTGCGCATCCGCGGCGGCAAGGGCAACCTGCGCCTGCCGCTGGCCGGGGACGTCTTCGGCACCGTGGAGCTCCATGCGTACAAGCTGCGCAGCGACGGCGAGATCGAGCGCGACGGCCGCGTGCTCTACGTCCAGCCGGCGAGCGAGCTCAGGGTCTCGGTGGCCCCGGACAAGAAGGTCTACCGGCCCGGCGAGCGGGCTGTGATCCGCTTCAAGGTCACCGACGCCCGGGGCGAGGGCCAGGCAGCGGCGGTGGGCGTCATCGTCGTCGACGAGGCGGTCTACGCCCTGCAGGAGCTGAAACCGGGGCTGGAGAAGGTCTTCTTCACCCTGGAGAAGGAGCTGGCCAAGCCGCAGTACGAGATCGAGTTTGGACCCGATGACAGCCTGCCGCAGATGATCCAGGCTCGCGAGCTCGAGCAGCGCCGGCAGCAGGTGGCCAAGGTGCTGCTGGCCCAGGCCAAGCCGGCGGCCCAGCCCGGTCTGTGGCAGAACCCGGTGGCCGAGCGGATGCAGCACGCGCAGCAGGACTACTGGGCGATATACAACGCGATCCAGAGCGGCGTCCGACAGCTGCGCGTGGCGCGGCGCACGGCGGAGGGGCAGTGGACCTACCGCTCCGATCTGATCAACCTGCTGCAGAAGAAGGGCTACCTCTCCGCCAACAACACGAAGGACCCCTTCGGCGTGCCCTACACCACAGGGAGCATCGGGCGCACCTGGCCGGAGCTCTCGGCGCGGCGCCTGGTGCCGGCGATGGAGCTCAACGTGCTCTGGAGCCTGCACCACCAGGTCAAGAGCGTGGTGCAGCGCCAAACCCTGGGCTTCACGCGCATGGGCGGGCGCAGGCTGGCGAGCCACATCCGGCGGGCCTACCGCGACGTCGCCCGGCGCTACCCGCAGATGGCCGAGGATCCCAGCGGCGCGACCTACAGCTGGGCCCGGCTGCGGCGGCTCCCCGGCTTCCGCGAGCGGGACCTTGTCGCCGAGGAGCACCAGCGGCGGGTGAGCCAGATCTACCACGCGCTGAGCCGCTACGCCCAGAAGCGCCTCCGTGACCAGGACAAGCAGATCTGGGACCGCAAGCGCAACCGCTACCTGCTGCCCGGCGACGTCGTCCGCCGGATGGAGCGCGAGGGTCTGAGCAAGCGCTACAGCCGGGACATCTGGGGCCACCGCTTCCGCCTGCAGCGCCAGGGCAAGGCGCTGCCCGGCTTCTACTTCGACCGGCGGCTGCGCCACTACGCCGTCGTCTCCGCCGGCGCCGACGGGCAGGGCGGCACGGCGGACGACCTGCGCTACCCGCAGCGGCCGAACAACATCTACCAGGTCCTCACGCGGACCCTGGGGGTGAAGCAGGGCCATTCGATTGCCCTGGGCTGGATGCGGCCCGGTCGGCACCGCTTCGCCCTGCGCCGCGCCCGCGCCGGGGGTGGGGGAGGACCGGTCCCCGCGGCGGCCCCGCGGATGGCGATGGACGATCTGATGGACGGCGCCGTGGGCGGTGCGGAGCAGGAGCGAGCGCGGGACAAGCGCGTGGCCACGAAGACCGCGGCGACGGGCAGCGGGCCGACGGCGCCCAAGCAGCGCCAGGTCCGGGTGCGCAACTACTTCCCCGAGACGCTGCTGTTCAAGCCGGCGCTGATCACCAACGGCCGTGGCGAGGCGAAGCTCGAGCTGGCCATGGCCGACAGTATCACCACCTGGCGCATGACGGCCTCGGCGAACAGCGCCGCCGGCAGCCTCGGCGCGACGAGCCAGGGGCTGCGCGTGTTCCAGGACTTCTTCGCCGACATCGACCTTCCGGTGGCGCTGACCCAGAACGACGAGGTCTCGATCCCCGTCGTGGTCTACAACTACCTCAAGCAGCCCCAGCGGGTGCGGCTCGAGCTCAAGCCCCAGAGCTGGTTCGAGCTCAAGGGGGGCAGGGTGCAGGAGCTGACCCTCAAGCCCTCGGAGGTGGCCGCGACCTACTACCGCATCCGGGTCAGGGGCCTCGGCCGCCGCACGCTGCAGGTCCAGGCGGACGGCTCGAGCATGTCCGACGCCATCCGCCGCGAGATCGAGCTGCTCCCCGACGGCGAGGAGCGCAACCTGGTGCACAACGGCCGGCTCAAGGGGACGGTGGAGAAGACGCTGCGTATCCCCCGGGACTCGGTGGACGGCGCGTCGAAGATCCTGGTCCGGCTCTACCCCGGGGTGTTCTCGCAGGTCATGGAAGGGATGGAGTCGATGTTACGACTCCCAGGTGGGTGAATGGAGCAAACCTCCTCGGTATCGTACCCCAACGTGTTGGTGCTGCGATACCTGAGGAGGACGGGGCAGGTTGCTCCGGAAGTCAAGATGAAGGCACACCAGTTCGTGAACCTCGGCTACCAGCGTCTGCTCACCTTCGAGAGCCCGACGGGCGGCTTCAACTGGTGGGGCAACGGCGAGCCCGGCAACATCGTGCTCACCGGCCTCGGTATCCAGCAGTTCGACGAGATGTCCAAGGTCCACGAGGTGGACCGGGGGATCATCGACCGCTCGCGGCGCTGGCTGGCGCGCAAGCAGGCCGGCGACGGCTCCTGGGACAGGGAGAGCCACCTCCACGGCTACAACATGGCGCTCGGCACCTCGAAGCTGCGCACGACGTCGTACCTGCTCTGGTCGCTGCTCCAGACCGGTGACCGGGGCCCCCACGTGTCGCGCGGAGTGTCCTACGTCAAGCAGCACCTGCAGGACGCCGAGGGCGACGTCTACTCGCTGGCCCTGGCAGCCAACGCCCTCGCCCTGTGGAGCCCGAAGGACCCGGTGACCACGCGGCTCCTCGGCGAGCTCTACAAGCTGCGCAAGGCCGACCCCAAGACCCGAGCGACCTACTGGGAGACCAAGGGCGACACGGCGACCTACTCCCGCGGCGCGGCGGCCTCCATCGAGACCACGGCGCTCGTCGCCATGGCGATGATGAGGGTCGGCGCCTACACCGGCGCGGTGAACAGCGCCCTCGGCTTCCTGGTGCAGAACAAGGGGGCGTACGGCAACTGGGAGTCGACCCAGGCGACGATCCTCGCGCTCAAGGCGCTGCTCCTCGCCATGGGCGGGACGAGCAGCAACACCAGCATGGAGGCCACGGTGCTCCTCGACGGCAAGGTGGTCGGCAGGGAGCGCTTCACCGATCAGAGCTCGGATGTGCTGCGGCTCATCGACGCCGGCGTCGTGGGCGCCGGCGAGCACAGGGTGACGATCAAGTCACGAGGGAAGGCCAACGTGATGTACCAGATCGTCGGCCGCTACTTCGATCCCTGGCGACAGACGCGGAAGGCGAGGGAGCCGTTGACGATCAAGCTGCGCTACGACCGCGGGCGGCTGAAGGTCGACGACACGCTGACCGCGGACGTCGAGGTGCGCTACCACCTGCGGCGCACCACGTTCATGGTCATCGTGGACCTCGGCATCCCGCCGGGCTTCGACGTTCAGACCGCCGATCTGAAGCGGCTGGTGCGGCGCAAGCTGATCACCCGCTACAGCATGACCGGCCGCCAGATCACGCTCTACGTCGGCGAGATGCGCCCCGACCGCCCGCTGCGCCTCACGTACCACCTCAGGGCGAAGTTCCCGGTCCGGGCCAAGACCCCGAGCAGCACCGCCTACGAGTACTACACGCCCGACGTCCGCGGTGTGCAGCAGCCTCAGCTCCTCGAGGTGGTCAAGCGTTGACCCTGGCCATCGCGCCTAGCGCTGCCCCCAGAACCAGTGCATCTCCTGCACCAGCGGCTACTTCGACTGCAACAACACCGAGGGCTGCGAGTAGGACAGCGCAAGCTGCAACGGGACCGCCTGCGCCGGCAAGTGCCTGGGCGGGGAGTGCTAGCGACAGGCAACACCAACGCCCCGGGATGGGGTATGATCGGCTATTGCCCCCCGATCATTCGTGAGCTCATCAATGCAACACAGCCTTGCCTCGTTGGTACTCGCCGCGGTTCTTCTCCAGGGCTGCTTTCTCGACTGGCCCGACGACCTGGTGGCGGACGGCCTGGGGAACGACTCCGGCCCGGACGGCGGCGCGGAGTGCTCCCAGGCCAGCGACTGCGAGTCCAAGACGCCCCCTGGATGTGCCGGCGCCTGGAGCTGCGTAACCGGCAAGTGCGTCTGGAGCTGTGACGACTGCACCGACGGCGACAACGACAACTACGGCACGGGGGAGGGGTGCCTGGGGAGCGACTGCGACGACACGCGGGCCGATGTGCACGCCGGGGCGGCGGAGGTCTGCGACGGCCGGGACAACGACTGCGACGGAATGGTCGACGAGGGGCTGGGCCGGATTTCCTGCGGGCTCGGCGTCTGTCAGGTGACGGTGGACGTGTGCCAGGGCGGCAAGCTGCAGGGCTGTCTCCCCGGCGCGGGCGGGGCCGAGCTCTGCGGCAACGGCCTCGACGACGACTGCGACGGGATGGCGGACGAGCTCTGCCCCTGCAGCAACGGAGCGGTGCAGACCTGCTCGCTCGGCCCCCCGGGGACCAAGGGGGTCGGCCTGTGCACGGCCGGGACCCAGTCGTGCAAGAACGGGCTCTGGGAGCCCTGCAGCGGCGCGGTCATGCCGCTCGGCGAGGCCTGCGACGGCGAGGACAACGACTGCGACGGCCAGATCGACGAGGACCTGGTCGCGCCGGTCTGCACCCTGACGGACGGGGTGTGCGAGCGCAGCCGCCCGAGCTGCGGCGGGACCCAGGGCTGGCTGAGCTGCGCGGCCAAGGAGTACGGGCCGGTCTACGAGGTGACCGAGTCGCTGTGCGACGGCAAGGACAACGACTGCGACGGGGCGGTCGACGAGGGTTGCGGCTGCACGGTCGAGGGGACGACCCGTCCCTGCGGCAGCGGGATCGGCGAGTGCAAGAAGGGGTCACAGACCTGCACCGACGGCAAGTGGTCGGCGTGCAGCGGCGGGACCGGCCCGGCGACGGAGTCCTGCGACGGCCTCGACAACGACTGCGACGGGAACGTGGACCAGGGCTTCGACGCCGACGGGGACGGGTTCACCACCTGCGGCACCAGGCCGGGGGGCGGTCTCGACACGACGCTCGAGGACTGCGACGACAGCTCGGCGCTCGCCTACCCCGGGGGGCTCGAGCAGTGCGATGGCCTGGACAACGACTGCGACGGGCTGGTGGACGAGGCGGCGGTCGGCGGCGCGGGCGGCGGCGACGCCGGCGTGCCGGACGGCGGGGCGAGCGGCACGGAGACGGCCTACGGCGCCTGCCAGTGCGGCAACGGGAAGGACGACGACGGCGACGGGCTCACCGACCACGCGGGGAACGACCCCGGCTGCACCGGCCCCGGGGACAACGAGGAGCGAGGGGTAACGCCCTGCGACGACGGCCAGGACAACGACGGCGACGGCAAGACCGACTACCCGGCCGACCCGGGCTGCAGCGGGCCGGGGGGCTCGAGCGAGCTGGGAACCGCGGCGTGCGACGATGGCCTGGACAACGACGGCGACGGGAAGACCGACTACCGCGCGGATGGGACCGGCGACCCCGGCTGCACGAGCCCGACCGACACGGGCGAGAGCGGATCGGACCCCTGCGACGACGGTACGGACAACGACGGCGACGGCGCCATCGACTACAAGGTCGACGGAAGCGGAGACCCGGGCTGCACGGACGTTGCCGACACCAGCGAGCTGGGCACCGACGAGTGCGACAACGGAATGGACGACGACGACGACGGGGAGATCGACCAGGGCGACCCTGGCTGCACCGGCCCGTCGGACCCGAGCGAGCTCGGGACACTCGCCTGCGACGACGGCCAGGACAACGACGGCGACGCGCTGATCGACTTCAAGGTGGACGGAACGGGGGATCCGGGCTGCACCGGGCCGGACGACACCGCCGAGACGGGCGCCGCTGCTTGCCAGGACGGCGTGGACAACGACGGCGACGGGCTGACGGACTACCCGAACGACCCGGGGTGCAGCTCGACAGCCGACGGCTCCGAGAAGGGGACCGACGAGTGCGACGACGGCCTAGACAACGACAGCGACGGGCTCACTGACTACCAGACGGGCGGGGGCGGCGACCCGGGCTGCAGCTCGGTCACCGACGGCTCGGAGAAGGGGACCGACGTCTGCGACGACGGCCTGGACAACGACGGGGACGGCCGGACCGACTACAGCACGGACGCGCTGCTCGGGGACCCGGGCTGCGCCAGCCCTACGGACACGAACGAGCTCGGCACCGCCGAGTGCGACGATGGCGCGGACAACGACCTCGACGGCAAGACCGACTACCCGGCCGACACCGGTTGCACCGGGCCGGGCGACTCGAGCGAGAAGGGCGCGATCGCCTGCGACGACAGCACGGACAACGACGGGGACGGAAAGACCGACTACCGGGCCGATGGGAGCGGGGACCCGGGCTGCAGCGGGCCGGCCGACACCAGCGAGAACGGGACCGACGTCTGCGACGACGGGCAGGACAACGATGGGGACGGCAAGACCGACTACCGGGCCGACGGGAGCGGGGACCCGGGCTGCAGCGGTCTGTCGGACACGAGCGAGAAGGGGAGCCTGGCCTGCGACGACGGCACGGACAACGACGGGGACGGCGAGGCCGACTACCCGGCCGACCCCGGCTGCGCAGGACCGGGCGACTCGAGCGAGAAGGGCACCATCGCCTGCGACGACGGCCTGGACAACGACGGGGACGGCCAGACCGACTCCCCGGACGATCCGGGCTGCAGCGGCCCCGACGACCCGAGCGAGCTCGGGACGGCGGCCTGCGACGACGGCCAGGACAACGACGGCGACGGGGTTACAGACTACAGGGCCGACGGCAACGGGGACCCGGGCTGCAGCGCCCCGGGCGACACCAGCGAGCAGGGGAACATCGACTGCGACGACGGCAAGGACAACGACAAGGACGGGTTGATCGACTTCAAGGTGGATGGCAGCGGGGATCCGAACTGCACCGGCCCGGCCGATGCCAGCGAGGGCGGGGACACGGCGTGCAGCGACGCTGTCGACAACGACGGGGACGGCCTGACCGACTACCCGGCCGACCCCGGCTGCAGCGACCTGGCCGACGGAAGCGAGAAGGGCTCGGCGGCCTGCGACGACGGGCTGGACAACGACGGCGACGGGAAGATCGATTACAACGTGACGGCGGGCGCCGGTGATCCGGGCTGCAGCGGCTCGGCGGACACGAGCGAGCAGGGGACCGACGCCTGCGACGACGGCAAGGACAACGACGGCGACGGGAAGATCGACTACAAGGTCACGGCGGGCGCCGGCGATCCGGGCTGCAGCGGCCCGGCGGACACGAGCGAGAAGGGGACCGACGTCTGCGACGACGGGCTGGACAACGACTCGGACGGGAAGATCGACTACAGCGCCACGGCGGGTGCGGGCGACCCGGGCTGCAGCGGCCCGACCGACACGAGCGAGAAGGGGACCGACGTCTGCGACGACGGGCTGGACAACGACGGCGACGGGAAGGCCGACTACAACGTCACGACGGGGCTCGGCGACCCGGGCTGCAGCGGCCCGGCGGACACGAGCGAGAAGGGGACGATCGCCTGCGACGACGGCAAGGACAACGACTCGGACGGAAAGACGGACTACAGCGCCACGGCGGGGCTCGGCGACCCGGGCTGTAGCGGCCCGGCGGACACCAGCGAGAGGGGGACCGACGTCTGCGACGACGGCCTGGACAACGACTCGGACGGAAAGACCGACTTCCCGGCCGATACCGACTGCGACGGGCCGACCGACACGATCGAGGCCCGCTGCACCTGGAAGGCCGTCAGCTCGGGAACATCCGACACCCTGCGGGCCGTGTGGGGCAGCTCGGCGAGCAACGTCTGGGCCGTGGGCTCGGATGGCACGATCCGGCGCTGGAACGGCTCGAGCTGGTCCGGCCAGAGCTCGGGGACGTCCAGCACGCTCCACGGCGTGTGGGGCAGCTCGGCGAGCAATGTCTGGGCCGTGGGCTCGAGCGGCACGATCCGCCGCTGGAACGGCTCGAGCTGGTCCGGCCAGAGCTCGGGGACGTCCAGCACGCTCTACGGGGTCTGGGGCAGCGCGGCCAACGATGTCTGGGCCGTGGGCTCCGGCGGCACGATCCGCCACTGGAACGGCTCGAGCTGGTCCGGCTCGAGCTCGGGCACGTCCTACAATCTCTACGGGGTGTGGGGCAGCGCGGCCAACGATGTCTGGGCCGTGGGCTCGAGCGGCACGATTCGGCACTGGAACGGCTCGAGCTGGTCCGGCTCGAATTCGGGCACCTCCGAGTCTCGATACGGGGTTCGGGGCAGCTCGACCGGCGATGTCTGGACCGTGGGCAACAACGGCGTGATCCGGCACTGGAACGGCTCGAGCTGGTCCAGCTCCTCCTCGGGCACCTCGAACGACCTGAACGGCGTGTGGAGCGTCCCCTCCGCCAGCTACGGCTGGGCCGTGGGCGACAGCGGCACGATCCGGCACTGGAACGGCACGGGCTGGACCTCCCACGCCTCGGGCACCTCGTACAACCTGGAGGGCGTGTGGGGCTTCGGCAAGGCCGACGCCTGGGCCGTGGGGAGCGGCGGCAGGATCCGCCACTGCACCAAGCCCTAGAGCACCACCCGCTGCCCACGGATGTCCTCACTCCCGGTGGTCCCGATCTTGCTGTACGCGTTGACCTCTCGACACGCCGACGACTATGGTCGGCCCGAGACATCCCGGGAGGTCCCATGCGCGTCCCCCTTCTTCTCGCTGTCGCGGTGTCGTTCCTGCTCCCGTCCTGCGTGGACGGCGACCCGCCCGCCCAGACGCCCCTGCCGCTGACCCGTCTACGGGTCGATCGCACCTACCTGCGCGACGGCCACGATCGCTACGTCTTCTTCCACGGCGTGAACGCGAGCTGCAGCACCAAGGTCCCGGTCAAGATAGACCCGGCGACGGGCATGCCGGTCTACGTCGGCCGGCCGTTCCCGCTGGCGACCGCGCGCCAGGAATTCGCCCGGCTGCGGGACATGGGCTTCGACTCGATCCGGCTGCTCGTGATGTGGGAGGCGATCGAGCCCCGCGCGCGGGGCACCTACGACACCGCCTACCTCGAGTACATCCGCGAGATCGTGAAGATCGCGGGGGACCACGGGCTCTACGTGCTGATGGACATGCACCAGGACATCTTCAGCCGCCACCTGCTGGCCAAGCTCAACAGCAAGCCGGAGTACGGGGAGCCGGGGTCGGTGGAGCACAGCCTGCTCTCCCTCGCCCCGTCGTTGACCGGCGGCTACGACGAGGCGGTGCAGGGCGACGGCGCGCCGCTCTGGGCGGTCGAGGCTTGCCTGCAGGAGAAGAAGCTCGACTCCAAGTACTGGGGGGTGCCGCGGATCCTCAGCGGGCTGGACACGGCGCAGCTGGACAAGATCTACAAGCTGTTCCTCCGGCTCACCGGCCAGCCCGACACCGGCGGGCCGCCCCCCGACTGGGCCGTCTACCTCGCCCTCGCGCTGCCCGGCAAGTTCGAGGTCAACGAGTCCACCGACCTGCTGCCCTTCACCAACTGGGGGCTGGCCTTCACGCTGTCTTTGGACGTCGCGCGTTGCTACGCCTGCCTGTTCGCCGGGGACAAGGCGTTCCCCGGCCTGGAGGTCGGCGGGCAGAACGTGAAGGAGTACCTCCAGCGGGCCTACGCCGACGCCTGGGCCCAGGTCGCCGCCCGGGTCAAGGACCTGCCCAACGTGATGGGCTACGACCTGATGAACGAGCCCGGGGGCAACTTCATCGTCCTCGGCGCGGCGGCGGCGATGATCAAGGCCGGCGTCGCCGACGGGGCCAAGTCGATGCTGGAGAGCCTGCTCGGCCAGCAGAACGGCGCCGACCTCTACGACGCGCTGATCACGCTCAAGCTGCTGCCCCCGGACACCACGCCGGAGACCCTGGAGAAGTGGGGGCTGGACAAGGTCGACGTCTTCAACGTGCTCGGCATGAACAACGGCTTCGACGAGACCTACCTCCGCCCGTTCTACGAGCGGGTCGGAAAGGCCATCGTCAAACAGGACCCGGACGCGCTGATCTTCATCGAGAGCACGTCGGGCCTGACACTGCTCACCGGCGGCTACGGCGGTCTCGGCGGGATGTGGGAGGTGCCGATGACCCACCCGCAGGGGCCCGAGCTCGCCGGGCGGGTGGCCTATGCGCCGCACTGGTACGCCGACATCTACCCCTTCCTCGGCTTCAACGTGGACCCGCGGCAGCTCGGCGCCGAGCAGGTGCGCTACCGCGACTACCGGCCCAAGCTCGAGGAGGCGGCCGGTCTGGCGCGCTACTCCCTGGGCAACGTGCCGGTGGTCTTCGGCGAGTTCGGCACCTACTTCAACTTCAACAACACGGTGGAGCAGGGGCAGTATGTCAACCGAGCCCGGGCCGCGGGCTACGAGGTCAGCGCCCACGTCCTGGACAACTACTACGAGGCGTTCGAGGCCCTGTTCCAGAGCCGCATTCTCTGGTGCGTCTCCACCGAGAACGACGAGCGAAGGGGCGATCTGTGGAACCGGGAGGACTTCTCGATCCTCGGCCCCGATCAGCAGCCGCGGGCCGCCCGGGGCTGGAGCCGACCACACGCCCGGGCGCTCTGCGGCAAGCCCATCTCCACCCACTTCTACTCGGACCTGCACTACTTCGACCCGGACAAGGGCGTCCCGGTCCCGACCCGCGAGTTCGAGGTGCGCTACGCCAGCAAGGAGACCGAGGCGCCGTCCGAGGTGCAGATCCCGGCCTGGCTCTACCCCGACGGCTTCCACGTCTGGATCTCCGACGGGACCTGCCACTACGATCCGCACACCTCGACGCTCTACCACCACCCCGGCCGTGACGAGCCCGGCGTCGAGCACTGGCTGCGCATCCGGCCGCCGCTACCCGGCGAGGAGAACCGGGGCTGGTCCTACTTCTTCAGGGGCGGGGCCAAGGTCGGCCCGGTGGGGGGCCAGCGATGACCGCTCACCTTCGAAGGTCCCGCGCGCCGCTGGTGTTCCTGCTGCTCGCCGGGCCGGCCCTGGCCCGCGGCGAGGGCAAGGCCGAGGTGGAGCAGAGCCCCGAGGCGCGGGTCGAGCTCCGCGCCGACCTGCAGAGCCTGTTCCACTTCCGCAACGACTCGGACTTCGACCGCAGCCCGCCGCTCTACGACGAGAGCGGGCAGACCGTCGGCGCCTTCGCCACGATCTTCACGCCGCGGATCAGCCTGCGGATCCTCGAGCGGCTGCGCATCTACTACGAGGTGGAGCTGGGGCTCAACTACTGGAGCAAGCAGAACCCGGACCAGCAGGACCCGCTCGCCGCGGACATCTTCGTGCTCAAGCACCGTGAGATCTTCGGCGAGGGCGAGCTGGGGTCGGGAGGCTTCAAGGTGGGCTACGCCCACCTCCGCGATCCCACCGGGCTGTTTCTGGCGCACTGGATCGGCGTGGCCCAGGGCTGGATCGGGCTGGGGGAGGGGGCCGGTCGCCTCGGGCTCTTCCTGGGCCAGGTCCCGGACCAGACGTACGAGGGGATCCTCCTCGACGACAACAACTTCAAGCGCGACATCTGGGTCGGCGGGGCGCGCTACGATCTGTTCGCGCTCTCCGAGCGCTGGCGCCTCTGCGCCGCGGTGACCGCCCTGGTCGACACGCACCTGCCGGAGCAGGCGCGCTGGGTCGTCGCGCCGTCGATCCACGCCGACCTGCTCCTCGAGGGGGTGGCGGGCTACCTCGACCTGGCGCTTCAGGCCGGGCGGCAGCGGGGGCAGGCGGCGGGCGGCGCGGACCAGACCATCGTGGCCTGGGCCGCCCAGGGGGGGGTGACGCTCACCAAGCTGGGCTGGCTGCGCCTGGAGGCGAACCTGCTCGCGCTGTCCCCCGACGACGCGTACGACGGGAACCGGCGCAACCACGGCTTCCTCTACTCGGGCAAGTCCCGGAGCGCGACGTTGATGCTCAGCGAGGACGAGCTCCGGGACTGGTACGACAACCTGGACGAGCGGGCGAGCAGCTTCAGCGGCGGGTTCTTCATCAACCGCGCCGGCTGGCTGGTCGGCGACGTCAAGGCGACCCTGACCCTCAACGAGCGCGTCCGCCCCGCGCTCGTCGTCGGCGCCGCCTCGGTGCTCAAGCCAAACAACGCCTTGGACCGCGCCTTCGTCGGGGCGGAGATCGACGCGCTGCTCGAGCTGGGGATCTCGGACTACCTCGTCGGCCAGGTGGTCGTGGGCGCGCTGGTGCCCGGGGGGGCGGCGGCGGCGCTGTTCAACCACATCAACCGCCAGGCGAAGGACCCTGTCGTGATGACTGAGCTTTCTCTCGTCCTGCGCTATTGATGGCGATGGACAGCCGCGCCCGGAGTGTCACGCTTGGCTCAGTCTTCACCCAGAAGGAGGAAAAATGAGCACCAAGGAACAGCAGGAGATCCTCAGGCACAAGATGGTGCAGTGGCAGAAGCTGGAGACCGCCGCGGTGGCCCAGACCGCCAACATCATCGGTCGCACCGACCACCCGGTGATCCGCGCCGTGGCGGAGATCATCCAGCGCGACTCGCAGATGCACTTTCGGGTCCAGCAGCTGATCATCGACAGCCTGGCGCAGGAGGCGATGGCGGTCCCCGTGGAGCAGCTGGTCGAGATCTGGGACGCCATCGAGGAGCACATCAAGATCGAGAAGCGGACGATCGAGATGGCCCAGGCGAGCCTGGCCGCCATCGAGGGGACGCACAACGTGGTGCAGCAGTACCTGCTGAGCTACCTCCTCGCCGACGAGGAGAAGCACGACAAGCTCCTCGCCGATCTCGAGCTGATCAAGCGCAAGATGTACCCCTGAGCGCCGCGGGTCGGGCGAGGCCCAAAAACTGCTCCTCCCCCGCGCTGGACGGGACTACAATACCGGGTCAGCCATGGGTACCGTCACCAACCTGATCCCGCGGGACACCCTGCACGCCTTTCTCCGACGGCAGATGGGCGGCAACAAGCTGCTGGTGGTGGCGGTGTCGGGGCCTCACGCCTACGGCTACCCGAACGAGAGCAGCCCGCTCGAGCTCAAGGGCCTGCACGTGGAGCCCACCGAGCACCTGGTCGGCCTCACGGCGCCGCCCAAGGCCCACAACTGGGTCGGGGAGTTCCAGAGCTACCTTATCGACTACTCGACGCTCGAGCTGGGCGAGGCCCTGCACCGGCTGCTCCGCGGCGACGGCTCGATCCTCGAGCGGGTGATGTCCTCCCGGCAGCTGGTCAAGGGCGAGGACCTGCGCCGCCTGCAGAAGGTCACCCGGGGCGTGGTCTGTCGACGGTTCTACAACTACTACCGCAACTTCGCCCGCGGGGTGACCCGCGAGCTGGACAACGGCGAGCGCCGGACGGTGCGCCACATCCTCTCGGTCTACCGGCTCGCGTTCACGGGCATCCACCTGTTTCGTACAGGCAAGGTCGCCGTCGAGCTGATGCCGCTGGCCAAGCAGTACCGGATGGCCCGGATCCGGGAGCTGGTGAAGGCGTACCAGCAGGACGCGAACGCGATGATCCCGCCGGACAGCCCGTGGCTCAACCGCATCGTCAAGCTCCACGCGTTGCTGGAGGAGAGCGTGGAGCACGCCAAGCTCCCCATCGATCCCGACAACCCGAAGGGCGCCGAGGACTACCTGCTCGACATGCGTCGCCGTTTCTTCGACGCGCCGACGGTCAAGCAGTGACCGACCCGGCCCGGCGGCTTGCCGCCGGGCGATAGCTCCCGCCGTCGCGCACGATCCGTCCCTCGCGCTCGAGCTTGATCAGGTGGGCCAGGGCGGAGCGGCTGGCCAGGCCGAGCATCCAGGGCGGGACGTCGTCGTAGGCGGCGAGCGTCAGGGCCCACAGGTCCCGGCCGCCGCTCCCCAGCGACTCGAGGAGCCGCTGCTCGCGCCACAGGCGGTGGGCGATGAGCCGCCGCACCGCCGGCTCGGCGTCGGTCAGGGCCGGGCCGTGGGCCGGGAGCAGCAGCG
>Ga0316576_10000956_pt1 | contig 14803 bp, 11 predicted proteins | sample S0NA_FD_203075 | JGI IMG/M metagenome (GOLD analysis project Ga0316576, IMG submission 203075) | Rhizosphere microbial communities from salt marsh grasses in Alabama, United States - S0-2_050615r3r5 | ecosystem: Host-associated > Plants > Roots > Rhizosphere | place: USA: Alabama | collected... | reverse complement strand
CTCCGGAAGCAATTCAAGGACCTCGTCGCGGTCGACGACGTCAGCTTCTCGATCGCCGAGGGGGAGACCTACGGGCTGCTGGGTCCGAACGGCGCCGGGAAGACGACGTCGATCTCGATGATCGCCGGCTTGCTGGAGCGGGACGGGGGAGAGGTCGTCGTGGACGGCAAGCCGATGACCACCACGTCGACGGCGGCGAAGGCGGCGATCGGCCTCGTGCCCCAGGACCTGGCGATCTACCCGGACCTCACCGCCCGCGAGAACCTGATGTTCTTCGGTCGCCTGTACGGGATGGGTGGCAAGCCGCTCGCCGCCCGGGTCGCCGAGGTGCTCGAGATCATCGGGTTGGCCGACCGGGCCGGGGACCGCACCGAGGAGTACTCGGGTGGCATGAAGCGGCGGCTCAACATCGGTATCGGCCTGCTCCACCGGCCCCGGCTGCTGATCCTCGACGAGCCGACGGTGGGGGTCGATCCCCAGAGCCGCAACGCCATTCTCGAGAGCGTCGAGCAGTTGAGCGGCGAGGGCATGGCGGTCCTCTACACCACCCACTACATGGAGGAGGCGGAGCGCCTCTGCGACCGGGTGGGCATCATCGACGAAGGACGGATCAAGGCCGAGGGCACCCGGGCCCAACTGGTGAGCCTGGTCGGGGAGCGCGACCGGGTCCTCCTCGGGGTGACCGGTTTCGCCGAACCGGCCGTGGCGGCGCTGCAGGGCGTCGCGGCGGTCGAGGAGGTCTCCACCCGGGACGGCGCCATCGTGCTGATCGTGGACGGGGCCTCCCGGGTGCTGCCCGAGTTGCTCCGGGTGGCCGCCGGCGCCGGGGTGACGATCACCGGCGTCGAGGTGGAGGAGCCGAACCTGGAAACGGTGTTCCTCCACCTCACCGGCAAGGCACTGCGGGACTGATCCGATGCGGGCGACCCTGCTGATCGCCGGGAAGGACCTCCTGCAGCGCTTCCGCGACCGGAGCGTGTTCATCTGGGGGCTCGTCGCCCCGCTGGGCCTGGCGGCGGTGTTCACCTTCCTGCTCGGCAGCGTGTCGGACCCGTCGAACCTGAGCGTCTCCTACGCGGTCGCCGACCTCGACGGTGGCGCGCTCTCCGCCTCCTTCGTCGACCAACTGCGCGGCATCGACCTGTTCGACCTCGACGAAGTGGCGACCGCCGAGGAGGCCGAGGACCTCGCCGCCGCCGGGACCGTCGACGCCGCCTTCGTGATCCCCAAGGGCTTCACCGCGAGCGTCGAGGCCGGCGGGCTCACGACGATCGAGGTGATCGGCTTCGTCGACAGCCCGACGTTCACCCAGGTCGCCCGGTCGATCGCCGGGCAGTTCGCCGGCGAGATCAACTACGTCGGGGCGGCCGTCGCCACGGAGGCGGCGGTGTCGGGGGAGCCTCTCGACCCCTCGGGGATCCAGGCGGCCGCCGCCGTGCCGCCCCCCCTGGAACTCGGCGAGATCGCCCGGGCGTCGAAGATGCTTCCGGCCGAGACCTTCTATTCGGCGGGGATGGCGATCCTGTTCCTGTTCCTCACCGTGCAGTTCGGGGTGCTCGGCCTGCTCGACGAGAAGCGGATGGGCACGATGCACCGGCTGCTGGCGGCGCCCATCTCGAGGACCTCGATCGTGGGCGGCAAGACGATCACCTCGTTCACCCTCGGCGTGGTCAGCATGGCGGTGATCGTGGCCGGCACGACCCTCATGCTCGGTGCCGACTGGGGGAACCCCCTGGGGGTGGCGGTGCTGGTCGTCGCCGCGGTCTGCGCCGCGATGGGGGTGATGTTCGTGGTGGCGGCCTTCGCCCGGACCCCGGAGCAGGCGAGCAACCTGCAGACGATCGTCGCCTTCCTGCTGGCCATGCTCGGCGGCTCGTTCTTCCCGGTGGCCGGCACCGGGTGGCTGGGCACCGTGTCGCTGCTGACCCCGCACGCCTGGTTCCTCCGGGGCCTGGGCGACCTGGCGGCCGGGGGCACCGTCGCCGACGCACTGCCGGCCGCCGGGTGGATCCTCCTGTTCGCGGTGGTCACCGGGGGGCTGGCATCGCTGCGGATCCGCAAGGCGGTGCAACTGTGAGGAAGGTCGCGGGGATCGGCTGGGCCAACACGGTGCGGTTCCTGCGCGACCGGTCTTCCTACTTCTTCGTGTTCGCCTTCCCGATCCTCATCATCCTGTTCCTCGGCGTGGTGTTCGGCAGCGGGTTCCAGGGCACGATCGGCGTGTACGTGGCCGGGGAGGGGCCGCTGGCGGCGTCGCTGGTGGAGCGGATCGACGCTCTCGACGACATCACCGTGAAGCCCTACGACGACGAGGACCGGATGGTCGACGAGGTGCAGCGCGGGATCCTCGAGGGAGCGCTGGTCGTGCCGGAGGGGTACGACGAGACCCTGCTGTCGGGTGGGGTCGCCGAGTTGGGGTTCGTCTCCCGGCCCGACCAGTCGGCCCAGCTGATCGGGGAGGCGGTCGGGGAGGCGGTCACCGCCGAGGCCACCCCGATCCGGGCTGCCCGGTTCGTCGAGCAGCGGGGCGCCGGATCGTTCGCCGAGACGCTGCCCGTCGCCCGGGTGGTGTCGTCGGAGGTCCACTCGGTCAAGGTCGAGTACCGGGAGGCCGGCGAGCCACTGTTCGAGGGCTTCGAACGGCTCGGGCAGTTCGATCTCGGCGCTGCGGCACAGCTGACCCTCTTCATGTTCCTCATCTCGCTGGCGGCTTCGACCGACCTCATCAAGACCCGGCAGCTCGGGGTGGCCGCCCGGATGCTGTCCACGCCCACCCGGACCAGCACGATCGTCGCCGGCGAGACGCTCGGCCGCTACGGCGTGGCGCTCACCCAGGGTCTCTACATCATGCTGGGTACCCTGCTGATGTTCCGGGTGAACTGGGGGGATCCCGCCGGGGCGATCGCCCTGGTACTGGTGTTCGCCGCCGTCGGCTCGGGCGCCGGGATGCTGATGGGGGCGATCTTCGAGAACGACCAGCAGGCCGGCGGCCTCGGAGTGCTGTTCGGCCTCGTGCTGGCGGCGGCCGGCGGGGCGATGGTGCCCGTCGAGGTGTTCCCGGAGACGATGCAGGCCGTCGCCAAGTTCACGCCCCACTACTGGGCCATCGACGGCTTCACCGAGATGGTCCGCCGGGGCGGGTCGCTCGACGACATCCTCCCCAACCTGGCGATCCTCGCCGGCTTCGCGGTGCTCTTCCAGGTGCTCGCCACCTGGCAGCTCCATCGCACCCTGACCCGGTGAGGGCTGGGCCTTCCGGCATCGGTACAGTGCTACGGGCGCCGGGCCGCTACAGTTCGCATCAGCGCACGCAGTGTGGCGTGCGGCGCCGGTCTTCGCTCCCTCGTTCCGTCGGGTGAAGTCACCGCGGTGCCCCGGAACGGTTTCCCCGTGTCCCCGGACCGCCGCGTGGCGTCCAGTCCGACGGTTCATTGCTCAAAGGAGCACAGCCATGTCCACCAACATCTACGTGGGGAACCTCGCGTTCTCCACCGACTCAGACGCGCTCCGGGCGCTCTTCGCCGAGTACGGCGAGGTCACCAGCGCCCAGGTCATCGCCGATCGCGACACGGGCCGTTCCCGCGGTTTCGGTTTCGTCGAGATGGCCTCTCCGGAGGCGGCTCAGCGGGCCATCGCCGAGGTCGGGCGGTCCACCGTCGACGGGCGTCAACTCAACGTCAACATCGCGCGTGAGCGCTCCCGCTAGATCCGGATCCGTCGGGACGGGGGCGGGGGATGACTTCCCCTGCCCCCTCCTCCCACCGAACCGGCAGGCCTCGCCGTGAAGCAGGTTCCCTGGAAGCTCGAAGGTCACGAGCGCTTCCGGCTGGGGAAGATGACCCACCCGGTGCGGGGCTTCCTGCACGGGACGGCCGCCGTCGTGTCGGCCGTCGGGGCCGTGCTCCTGACCGTGCTCCCGCCCGGAGGCGCCGGACGGCGGTTCTCGCTCCTCGTCTTCGGGCTCAGCCTGGTCGCCCTCTACAGCGTGAGCGCCCTCTACCACTCGATCCCGTGGCGGCCCCAGTGGAAGCAGCGGTGGCAACGGGCCGACCACACCATGATCCACGTCCTCGTGGCGGGGACCTTCACGCCGATCGCCGTCATCGTCCTCGACGGATGGCTGCAGGTGGCCACCCTCTCCGTTCAGTGGCTGATCGTGGCCGTCGGGGCGGTGCAGAACCTGGTGCTGAAGCGGCCGGTTCGGGCGACGTCGATCGCCCTGCAGACCACCCAGGGCTGGCTGGCGCTGCTGCTGCTCTGGCCGCTGGCATCCCGCCTGCCCTGGCCGGCGATCTTGCTCGTCGTGCTCGGCGGCGTCTTCTACACGGTGGGGATGGTGGTGATGGTGACCGGGCGCCCGCGGCTGTGGCCGCAGGTCTTCTCGTCACACGAGGTGTTCCACGTCCTCGTCGTGGCGGCCAGCAGCGTGCACTTCGCGGCGATCGCCCGCTACGTCTCGGTCTACTCGGTCTCCTGACCCCCGCCGGGGCCGGCCCTCAGTCCTCCACCGGGTGCGGCCCGGCGTCCACCACGGCCGCCGGCAACCGGTCGGCGAAGCGTGAGATGTTCTCGGCGAACATCCCGGCGAGCTCCGCGGCCTTGGCGTCGTAGTCCTCGGGGTTGGACCACGTCGAACGGGGATCGAGCAGCTCCGTCGGGATCCCCGGCACCTCGCGAGGCACCTCGAAGCCGAACACCGGGTCGATCCGGTAGTCGGCCGCGTCGAGCACCCCGTCGATCGCCGCTTTCACCACCGCCCGCGAATGGGAGATCCTGAACCGATCGCCGACTCCGTAGGGGCCGCCGGTCCAGCCGGTGTTGACCAGATAGGCGGTCACCGAATGCTCCTCCATCTTCCGGCCGAGCAGCTCGGCGTAGATCGCCGGGTGGAGCGGCATGAAGGGTGCGCCGAAACAGGCCGAGAAGGTCGCCTTCGGCTCGACGACCCCCCGTTCCGTCCCCGCCACCTTGGCGGTGTATCCCGAGACGAAGTGGTACATCGCCTGCTCCCTGGTGAGCCGGGCGATCGGGGGGAGGATCCCGAAGGCGTCGGCGGCGAGCATCAGGATCACCTTCGGGTGGCCGCCGATCCCCTCGAGCACCACGTTGTCGAGGTGGGTGATCGGGTAGGCGCCCCGGGTGTTCTCGGTGCGGGCCTGGTAGAGGTCGATGCGGCGGGTATCGGGGTCGAGGGTGACGTTCTCGAGCACGGTGCCGAAGCGGCGGGTGGTCTGGTAGATCTCCGGCTCGGACTCGTCGGAGAGCCGGATCATCTTCGCGTAGCACCCGCCCTCGAAGTTGAACACCCCGGCGTCGGACCATCCGAGCTCGTCGTCACCGATGAGCGCCCGGTCTCCGACGGTGGACAGCGTGGTCTTCCCGGTGCCCGAGAGCCCGAAGAAGACCGCGGTGTCGCCGGCCTCGCCGACGTTCGCCGAGGAGTGGAGGCTCAGTACGCCGCGCTGGGGGAGCAGGTAGTTCATGACGGTGAAGACCGACTTCTTGATCTCGCCGGCGTACGAAGTGCCGCCGATGATCACCATCCGCCGGGCGAAGTTGAGCAGGATGAACGCTTCGCTCCTCGTCCGCTGACGGGAGGGGTCGGCCTGGAAGCCGGGGCAATGGAGCACCGTCCAGTCGGGCTCGAAGTCGGCGAGCACCTCGGGATCGAGTTCCCGAAGGAACATGTTGCGGGCGAACAGGCTATGCCAGGCGGTCTCGGTGATCACCCGGACCTTGATCCGGTACGCCGGATCCGCTCCTGCGTAGCAGTCCTGGATGAAGAGGTCCTTGTTCTGCAGGTAGGCCTGGAGCCCGAACAGCACGAGATCGAAGTCGCGTTCCTCGAACGGCCGGTTGACCGGCCCCCACCAGATCCGTTCCTCGCTGGAGGGCTCGCGGACCACGAACTTGTCCTCCGCCGAGCGGCCGGTGTACTTGCCGGTGCTCACGACGAGGGGACCGAGGTGCACCACGTGGCCCTCGCGGCGGCAGAGCGCCTCCTCGTACAGCGCCGGGGTGGACAGGTTGCGGTACACGGTGCCGGCGTTGTAGATGCCGGCGTGACTCAGGTCGACCATCGTCCCTCCACAGGCTGGAACCGCTTCCAGATTACCCATCCGACGGCCGCTCGGTCGACCCGCCCGGGGGTAGTGGCGATCGCCGTTGCGGGACGGCACAATCGGGGGCGGCATGGAGCCTGCTCGCTTCCGCCGGTACGTCGACCGCCTCGTCGAGGGGCTCGCCGCCGATCCCCGGGTCCTCGGGATCGTGGGGCTCGGCTCGACTGCGATGAACGGCCGGGCACCCGACCGCTGGTCGGATCACGACCTCTGGGTGGTGGTCGAGGACGGGGCCGAGGAGGAGTTCCGCAGCGATCCCTCGTGGCTCCCCGACGCCGACCGGCTCGTGCTGTGGTTCCGGGAGACGCCGCACGGCATGAAGGGCGTCTTCGGCGACGGCCACCTGGTGGAGGTGGCGGTGTTCCGACCCGAGGAACTGGCCGTCACCCGGGCGAACGTGTACCGGGTGCTCCTCGATCGGGAGCGGATCGGAGAGCGCATGAAGGCGGTCCGGGAGGAGACCGTCGCAGCGCCGGCGGAGGGACGGGCCCGATTCCTGGCGGGGCAGTTCCTCACCAACCTGCTGGTCGGTGTCGCCCGCTGTGCCCGCGGGGAGCGGCTCAGCGCCCACGACTTCGTCCGGGGTCAGGCGGCCGGCCACCTGCTGGCCCTGATCGCCGAGGTGCTGCCGCCGGAGCGGCCCGGCGTCCTCGACGACCTCAGCCCGTGGCGGCGGTTCGAGGCGGCCTACCCGCGGCTCGCCGATCGGATCGAGCACGCCCTTCGAGAACCGGTTCCCGATGCGGCGCTCACCCTGCTCGACCTCCTCGAGAGCCAGATCGCCCCCGGGTGGGGGGAGTACCCGTCGGAGGCGGCGGAGGCCGTCCGGTCGTGGGTCGAGGCGGTCGCTCTCGCCGAGGAGTGGCAGGAGGCCGGCGCATTCGCCCCGCCGGACGCGGCGCCGATAGGCTGACGCTCGATGGCCCCATCGCAGGATTCGCCGGCCCGTGCGTTCGGCGTGCGCTCCGCCGCCCGCATCGAACTCGACCTCGACGACGATCTGTTCCTGGAGACCGGTCCGCTCGCCCTGGCGTCGATCGACGACGCCCGCGAGGTGGCGGCGTCGCTGAATCGCCTCGTCGAAGCCTCCCGTTACCCGGAGCAGGCGGTCCGCGCCGGCGACCTGATGGCCGCCGCCCTCATCCAGGAGATCCTTCGCCTGGTCATCGCGCTCCAGGTCGAGCGGTCGGGCCGGCCCGTCCTGGCGGCGGCGGCCGACCGCCTCGGGGAGCGGCTGACGGCGCCCGGGGTCGAGGCCCTCCTGACCGGGTTCGCGGGCCGCTACCCGCCGACCCCGGTGTTCCGGGGTGAGCGCACCCCCGGGGAGTTCCTGCAGGGGTCGACCGCCGGGGTGGGCCACCGGGAACTGGCCGTCGAGGAACTGGTGATGCTGCGGCTCGCCAACGAGAACGCCGCCTTCGCCCGGTTCCGGGCGCTCCACGACGATCGGGAACTGGCGACGACCACGCCGTACGAGCGGGCCCTCGCCGAACTGGAGTCGTTCTTCGCCGACGAGCCGCCAATCGGTCCCGGCGGCCGCTCGCTGTTCGACCTCCTGCGGGCCCCGCTCCGGGCGAGTCCCACGTCGCTGATGGGGCAGCTCGACTTCATCCGTTCCAACTGGGCGGGGCTCCTCGGGGATCGATTCGGTGCGCTGCTGGAGCGGATGCTGCGAGCGATGGACGTCATCAACGAGGAACGGGCGGTGCGGGGCATGGGCGACGGCCCGCCGCCGGTGCTCGACGTCGCCGCCCTGCGAGGCGCCGGCGAGTACGAACGCTTCACCGAGGACCGCTCCTGGATGCCCCGGGTGGTGATCATCGCGAAGAGCACCTACGTGTGGCTCGACCAGCTCTCCCGCCGGTACGGGAGGGAGATCTCCCGGCTCGACCAGATCCCGGACGAAGAACTCGACCTTCTCGCCGAGGCCGGGTTCACCGGCCTGTGGCTCATCGGGCTGTGGGAGCGCAGCGAGGCGTCCCGCCGCATCAAGCACCGGCGCGGCCAGGTCGACGCGGTGGCGTCCGCCTACGCCCTCTACGACTACGAGGTGGCCGCCGACCTCGGCGCCCGGGAGGCGTACGAGAACCTGCGCGACCGGGCGTGGCGGCGGGGCATCCGCCTGGCGTCCGACATGGTGCCGAACCACGTCGGCATCGACGGCCGCTGGGTCGTGGAGCACCCCGACTGGTTCCTGCAGCTCGACCGGCCGCCCTACCCGGGCTACACCTTCGGGGGCCCCGACCTCTCGTCCGATCCCCGGGTCGCCGTGCAGATCGAGGACCACTACTGGGACGGGACCGATGCCGCCGTCGTCTTCCGGCGGGTCGATCGGGCGAGCGGCCGGGAGCGATTCGTCTACCACGGCAACGACGGCACGTCGATGCCCTGGAACGACACCGCCCAGCTGGACTACCTGAAGCCGGAGGTGCGCGAGGCGGTCATCCAGACGATCCTCCACGTGGCCCGCATGTTCCCCATCATCCGGTTCGACGCGGCGATGACGCTCGCCAAGCGGCACGTGCAGCGTCTCTGGTATCCGCCTCCCGGGCAGGGAGGAGCGATCCCGTCGCGTGCCCAGTTCGGCCTCACCGAGGAGGAGTTCGAGCGGCGGATGCCGGAGGAGTTCTGGCGGGAGGTCGTGGATCGGATCAATGCCGAGATGCCCGACACCCTGCTGCTCGCCGAGGCGTTCTGGATGCTCGAGGGCTACTTCGTCCGCACCCTCGGCATGCACCGGGTCTACAACAGCGCCTTCATGCACATGACCTCGAACGAGCACAACGCCGATTACCGCAGCCTGGTGCGCAACGTCCTCGAGTTCGACCCGGAGATCCTCAAGCGGTTCGTCAATTTCATGAACAACCCCGACGAGGAGACCGCCGCCACCCAGTTCGGCACCGGCGACAAGTACTTCGGCGTCTGCACCCTCATGGTGACCATGCCGGGCCTCCCGATGTTCGGCCACGGCCAGTTGGAGGGCTTCACCGAGAAGTACGGGATGGAATTCCGGCGCGCCCAGTGGCAGGAGCAGCCCGACGAGGCCCTCGTCGAGCGGCACCGCCGGGAGATCTCGCCGCTCCTCCACCGGCGTGAACAGTTCGCCCAGACCGCCGACTTCCTGTTCTACGACGTCCGCAACGAGCACGGCACCGATGAGCACGTCTACGCCTACTCCAACCGGGTGGACGGCCGGGCGTCGCTGGTCGTCTACCACAACCGGTACGCCGAGACCTCGGGCTGGATCACCGAGTCGGTGCCGTTCAAGGACAAGGCGTCGGGATCCGTCCGGACTCGGCACGTCGCCGACGGCCTCGGGCTTCGGGCCGGCCCCGACGACTACGTGCTCTTCCGGGAGCATCGCTCGGGACTCGAGTACATCCGGGCGAGCCGCGACGTGGCGGACCGGGGCTTCCCGGTCTCGCTCGCCGCCTACGACTACCGGGTGTACCTCGACATCCGGGAGGTGACCGACACGACCGGGGCCTACGGCGCGCTCGCCTACCGGCTCGACGGGATCGGGGTCCCCAGCCTCGAGGAGGTCCTCGAGGAACTGCGGACCGAACCGCTCCGGGAGGCGGTGGCCGCCCTGGTGGAGGCGGCCCGGCCGGTGCTCGCCGGGGCGGCCGGCGCTCCCGACCTCGAGGTGGACCTGCGCCGGGTGGCCGACGAGGCCGCCGCCCTCGGAGGGAAGCCGATCGCGGTTCGCAAGGTCTACGAGGATTTCCTCGCCGACCTCGAGGTGGCCGCCCGGGCGGCGATCGACGACCGTCGCGAACCGCCCTTCGATCCGGGCTGGCTGGTGGTGCTGGCGCTGCTGCGGGCGTATCCCGAGGGATCCCGGCTGCCGCTCCGCCTCGCCTCGCTGGACCTCGAGGGCGCCGCCCTGTGGGCGCCCGCCCTGCCGATCCTGATGCGCCACGCCGCCGCCGCACGGTCGTGGGTCCGCGGCCGGGGGACGGCGGCCGGGCTGGGCCGGCTCGTCGAGTCGCTGCTCGAGGACGACGAGGTGCGGGACCTCCTCCACGTCCACGAGCACGGCGGGATCGTCTGGTTCGACCGGGACGGGTTCCGCACGCTGGCCCGGGGACTGGTCGTCGCCGGCCTGCTCGGCTCGCGGAGCCCGGCTATCGCCGACCGGGCCGCCGCGCTGCAGGCAGTCGTGGAGCGAGCCGAGGACCGGTCCGGCTACCGCCTCGAGCGCCTGCTGGGAGCTCCGCCGGCCGCCCGGCGCCCCGGCTCCGGGCCCCCGCCGGCCGAGACGTCGTGAGGCAGGCTGCTGTGGGCCGCCCGGAGGAAGGCGTACGGGGTGGCGTGCAGGAAGTTGCTCACCCGCGAGGTGTAGACGTCGGCGTAGCGCTCCACCTGCCGGGCGAACAGGCTCTTGTCGTACCCGGATCGCATGAGCGGGCCCCAGGCGGTGTTCCCCAGTTCGCCGGCGGCCCGGGCGAGGGGTCCGATCCGCTCGTCGAGATCGGCGAGCTCGGCGGTGAGCCGGTCCACCTCGGAGGCCCCCCGGCCGGAGGCCGGGCCGTAGCCCTTCCGGCTGCGCTGACGGTCGAGCCGGGCGGCGGCGAGCCGCTGCTCGAGGTTCTCCTTGGACGCCATCAGGTCGGCCAAGCGCGCCTCGGTCGGGGCGAATTCGGCGGCCTCGCGGACCTCGTCCTCCAGTTCGCGGATGATGAGGGCCGTCCGCCACCGCAGCAGTGCCTTGGACACGCGCACGTCGGAGAACAGGTGGTCGCCGACGTAGAGGATCTCGTCGCCGCTGAGGCCGAGGTACTCCTCCACCCGGGCGGCGCAGCCGCCCTCGTACACCCCCCCGGACTCCAGTGATCCGGGGCTGGGGAGCAGCAGCCCGGCCTCCTCGTCCACCACGCGGTAGAGCGGACGGGTCCCCGTGAAGAACTCGGGCTTCGCCGAGGAGACGATCACCGTGTCGAACAGGTCGCGCCACGTCGACCCCTCGGGGAGGTACCGGTCGAAGGCGTAGGCCATCACGCTGCGGGTGTAGGCCCAGTCCGAGTTGGTGATCAGCAGCAGCCGCTTCCCGGCGTGGCGCTGGTCGAGCAGCGTCATCACGGTCTCCGGGTCCGACTCGACGAAGCGGTCGGGGTCCTCGAGGATCTCGCCCTTCAGGGTCCCCTCCATGTGGGCGGCGTCGAGCGTGGAGCGCACCGTGCGGTAGAGGTCGGCGTATCCGAGCCCGAGCGGCAGCCTCCCGGCATCGAGGAGATCCACCAACTGGGCGAACAGGGCCGCCTCCGACATGCTGAAGAGCGTGTTGAGGAAGACGAAGCGGGGTTCGCCGAGGTCGACGAAGGTCCCGGCATAGGCGGTGCGCAACTCGTCGAAGGAGAGTTGCCGGGTGCCGTGGGCGGCCTTGATGACGTAGCCGAACCGGGTGGGTTTCACCAGGTTGCCGAGTTCGAGGTCGATGGTGAGCCCCCGGATCACGGTCGCCGGATCGAAGGTGAGCCCGTCCACCGGCCACCCCTGCTCGGCGAGGCGGCCGACGATGTGGGCGTACGCCCGCCGCTCCCACTCCTCGACGCGGTAGTGGACCAGGGTGTAGTCCATGTCGTACCCGATCGCCGAGATGCGGCGGAGGTTCAGGGTGCGGTTGCCGAAGATGCGGCGCTCGTGGGGGATGGGCGGACTCATCGAGGGGAATCGTACGCTGCCGCCGGCCGTTTCCGTCGCCGGCGGTTTATGCGACCGGCGACGCATCGCTCGAAATCCGACGAACTGGGTTGTCATCGAACCAGTCTTGTGATACTGTTCGATTATGATCGAACACACCGACAACGATCGAGGAGAACGATGATGACCGCCAGGCCTCGCGTGAGGGATCTGACCGAGGCACGCCAGGGGCTCACGGTCGAGGTCCTCGCCGCGCCGGCGTTCGAGATCCTCGCTCACGTCTTCGTGTTCATGACGGGGCGGGAGGAACCGGGGGACTACGGCGTGGGGCCCGCCTGGTTCGAACAGGTGGCCGAGGCTGCCGGGCCGGACCTCGTCGAGCGCCTCGATGCGATCTCGCCCTGCGGCGAGGCCTGGCTGGCGTTGCTCGGCGATGCGTACGACGCACCGGGCGAGCGGACGGTCGAGGACCTCCTCACCGCGATCCGGGAGGCCGGCGGCGAGGAGATCCGGGAACGGTTGCTGTGGATGCTCCGGCGGGAACCCGCCGACGAGGCGAGTGAGAAGCGGCAGGCCCTGCGGTTCCTCGAGGACATGGATTCCGCGGCCGTGCCGGCGTTGCTGGCCGACCTGCTCGAGGAATACGACCGGCGGGTCTTCCACGGGGGCCTGGAGACCGTCGAGGTGCTCGCCCGGGATGCCGAGGAGAAGCGGGCGATGGCACGCACGATGGCGCCGGAGCGTCTCGTGGAGCAGGCGACCAACGGGATCACCTTCTCGGCGACGCCGGACACCGGCGGCATCGTGCTGATCCCGTCGGTGGCCATGCGGCCCTGGGTCACGATCACCGAGCACCGCGGCTTGCGGATCTTCCAGTACGGGGTGTCGGAGGAGGTCCTCAGCGCCGACCCGCTGGCCCCGCCGGCCTGGCTCGTCAATTTCTACAAGGCGCTCGCCGACGAGCGGCGCCTCCAGATCCTGCGCATGGTCAAGGATGGGTCGATGACGTTCACCGACCTCACAGAACGGCTGGGGCTCGCCAAGTCGACGGTCCACCACCACATCCGGACCCTCCGGGGTGCCGGTCTGATCCGGGTGATCGTCGGCGAAGAGCATCGCTACGAGTTGCGGACCGATGCCGTGCCCGAAGCGGGCCGGCTGCTCGAGGGATATCTCGGGGGTCCCGGGACGGAAGGGACATCACGATGAACCATGGAATGGTCGATCTCGACCTCGCCGATGCCATGGTGCGGGCATACCGCCTCGAGGCGGCCGCCCGCCGGCCGCTCGGCATCTCGCCCAGCCGCAACGGTCCGTCACGACGGGCCCGGCGCCTCCTCGGCCACTGGATGGTGGCCGTCGGGCAGCGGCTGGACGGGTCTTCCGCCGCTCCGGTGGCGGGGGACCGCTGCCGCTGAGGCTCTCAGCGACTTCCTCCTCGACCGGGGGCCTGCCGGAAGGCGGGCCCCCGGGTCGCGTCGGGGTTCACCCGCCCTACCCGGTGCCGTCACACAGGGTTCACGAAGCAGTCGTAGCGTGGCGGTGCCACGAGGTTCGGCTTTCGAAGCGCTCCGAGTCCCGCGCACAGACCGAACCGGCGGCCGCCGTCGGCCCTCCCTCGGCGGTGGCCGCCTTTCCCCGGGGGCGCCCGAGGGGAAGCGGGGGCCGGCGCCGCAGTCCGGATCCGGGCTGCGGCGCTTTGCGTCGGTCACTCGTCGCCGTCGCCCTCGGCCGCCGACCCTCCCGACGGGATCCCATCGAGCGCCTCGGGAGGGGTCGCCGGCTGTTCGGTGACCCGGCGTTCGGCCGGGACCTGGTGCATCCACACGGTCCGCTGCGGGAAGGGGATCTCGATGCCGGCCTCGTCGAAGGCGACCTTGAGGCGCTTGCGGATCTCCCGGGACACCGCCCACTGCTCCCCGGGCTCCACCTTCACCACGAGGCGGATCGAGATGGCGTCCGCCCCGAACCGTTCGACACCCCAGATCTCGGGCTCCTCGAGGACCGTGGCGATGTCCAGGCCCTCCCGCCACACCGCGTCGGCGACCTCCTTGATCACCGCGGCCGCCTTCGCCAGATCGGTGTCGTAGGCCACGTCCACGTCGAGCACGGCCCGGGCCCAGTGCTGGGACTTGTTGCCGACCCGCTTGATCTCCCCGTTGGGGACGAACCACACCGTTCCGTGGACGTCACGCAGGCGGGTCGTGCGAAGCCGGATCTCCTCGACGACCCCGGACGCCTCCCCGACGTCGATGACGTCACCGACGCCGTACTGGTCTTCGACGAGCATGAAGATCCCGCTCAGGAAGTCGCGGACCAGGGTCTGTGCCCCGAAGCCGAGGGCCACCCCGACGATGCCGGCACTGGCGATCAGCGGCCCGACGTTGATCCCGAACTCGCTGAGGACGATGAAGGCCGCCAGTGAGTAGATCACCAGTCCGGAAATGCTGCGCAGCACCGTCCCGAGGGCCTGGGCGCGCTGCTTCGATCGCTCCGCTTGCTCGTTGATGTGCTGGACCTTCTGCATGGCCCGCGAGAGCGCTGCGAAGCGGCCGTCCTCCGCCTCGGCCCGGCGGCGTTCCTCGGCCTTCTTCTCCCGGTCCCTGATCATGGCGTCGACCAGCGACTGGATCCCCCGCCTGGCGATCCGGTTGAGGACCCAGGCGATCCCGAGGATGAACAGCACCGTGAGCGGTTTGGCGATCACCCAGTCGAGGATCCGGGCCACGGTGTCGTTCTCGGTCACGTCGTAGAGCCATTCGCAGACCCAGTTGGGCGAGTCCCCGCAGGCGTTCGTCAGGCCGGGGTCCGCCTGGGCCAGCAGGCCGGTGAGGGGGGTCATCGATCCTCCGGGTCGCCTCAGCGGCACGCTAGTCGCGGGGAGATCGCGGCACCGAATCGGTAATGCTACTTTTACTGTAAATGGGAAGTTACGGAAGGGCCCGCACCGATCTCGCTCTCGATGCGCTCGGCGACCCGACCCGGCGGCGGCTCGTCGATTTGCTCCGCGAGGGCGAGAGCACGGTCGGCCGGCTCGC
>Ga0316576_10000955_pt1 | contig 14806 bp, 6 predicted proteins | sample S0NA_FD_203075 | JGI IMG/M metagenome (GOLD analysis project Ga0316576, IMG submission 203075) | Rhizosphere microbial communities from salt marsh grasses in Alabama, United States - S0-2_050615r3r5 | ecosystem: Host-associated > Plants > Roots > Rhizosphere | place: USA: Alabama | collected... | reverse complement strand
GAGGTCGAGGTCGCCGTCAGAGTCCCAGTCGCCCCACGCCATGCCACAGGTGTCTTCAGCCTCCGGGGAGGTCCAGGCCAGGGCCAGGGCGCCGCCGGTGTTCTCGTACACCCGATTGTTCTCCATATTGGCGACCGCGAGGTCGAGGTCGCCGTCAGAGTCCCAGTCCCCCCAGGCCACGATCCGTGCGTAATCGGACTCGATGGATTCCCAAGCCGTTGTCAGGGTTCCGCCAGAGTTCTCGTACACCCGGTGATGGCCGAGGTTTCCGGCAGCGAGGTCGAGGTCGCCGTCTCCGTCCCAGTCTCCCCACGCAACACTCATGTTTCTGTCGGGCTCTATGACGGTCCAGGCCAAGGCCAGGGCGCCGCCAGAGTTCTCGTACACCCGGATGCTGTCGAGCCCCCCGGCGGCGAGGTCGAGGTCGCCATCGCCGTCCCAATCGCCCCACGCCACGCTACAGGTGCTCTCTGATTCAGCAGAGGTCCAGGCCGAGGCCAAAGCACCACCGGTGTTCTCGTACACTCGGTCGTGCTCGTTGTTGCCGGCGGCGAGGTCGAGGTCGCCGTCTCCATCCCAGTCACCCCACGCGAAGCTGCGAGTGACATTGGAGTCGGCATTGAGCCAGGCCGAGACCATGGTGTCGCCGGCGTTTTCGTACACCCGGTTGCTGCCGATGTTTCCGACCGCGAGGTCGAGATCTCCGTCGCCGTCCCAGTCGCCCCACGCCGCGCTCATGGTCGCGTCGGACTCGGCAGAGGACCAGGCGAGCACCAGGGTGCCGCCGGCGTTTTCGTACACCCGGTTTGTCTGGTAGTTGCCGGCGGCGAGGTCGAGGTCGCCATCGCCGTCCCAGTCGCCCCAGACCACCCGATAGGTTTGATCGGATTCTGCAGAGGACCAGACCGGGGTCAGGGTGCCACCGTCGTTTGCGTACACCCGGTTTGGTTGAAAGAAGTTTCCTGCAGCCAGATCGAGGTCGCCATCCGAGTCCCAGTCCCCCCACGCCACGCCGTAGGTTCGATCGGACTCGGCGGAGGTCCAGACCGAAGCCAGCGCGCCACCGGAGTTTACGTAGACCCGGTTCGGCTCGTCCTCGTTGCCAACGGCGAGGTCGAGGTTGCCGTCGCCGTTCCAGTCGCCCCACGCCACGTTGCGGGTCTGTTCCGACTCGGGCGAGACCCAGGCCGAGCTCAAGGCCGCGCCAGAGTTGGTGTAGACCCGGTTCGGCTGAGCGAAGTTTCCGGCAGCCAGATCGAGGTCGCCGTCTGAGTCCCAATCCCCCCATGCCACGCTGAGTGTATGGTCGGACTCTGGAGAGGACCATGCCAGGGACAGTGCACCACCGGAGTTTTCGTACACCTTATTCGGCTGATTGTCATTGCCGACAGCGAGGTCGAGGTCGCCGTCTGAGTCCCAGTCCCCCCACGCCACGCTGAGAGTGTTGTCGGGCTCTGAAGAGGACCATGCCAGGGATAGGATGCCGTTCGAGTTCTCATAGACCCGGTTGCTGGCCACGAAGTTCCCTGCGGCGAGGTCGAGGTCGCCGTCTGAGTCCCAGTCCCCCCATGCCACGCTGGCGGTTGTGTCGAGCTCGGTGGAGGACCAAGCCGCGCTGGACAGTAGGGGATCCACCACGAGCGGGTACTCGGCATCAGCGTCGTCAGCCACGATTCTCAGCCGCCGCTTCCCATCGCTTGGACCTTCGGCGACCTCGAGCCACGCCTCGAGCTTCCGCCCTCTGTCGTCCACAACCTCCAGCTTCGAGTAGGTCAACGCCGCGAATCGTTCGCCGGGAGGCAGCAGCGTCACCGATTTGCGGTTCTCCTCCGGCAGCGCGAGCAACCCTCCGCTCAGAGCCAGCTCCAGCACCAGCGGCCCTTCGCCCGACGGGCGTTGGAAGACCGTAAACCCCTGCTCCAACCCCCGGTCGCTGCTGACATACCACTCCACGAGTGGACCGCGATGCAACTCGGCTCTGTTGGCTCTCGCCTCGACCCCCGCCGCCTCCACCTCACCGAGATCGCCCGCCCGCCCGAGCTTTGCCAGAGCGAGCTCGAGCTGCCAGTCTCCTTCAGGGGGACGGACCCTGATCCCCTCTGCCCCGATCCAGGCGTCAAAGCCCTGGGAGAGGTTGGTGGCCTTGTACCCACCCTCGTCTGATACCAGGTCGAAGGCGCCGGGCTCGGCGGCCCAGACCGTGGCGCTGAACCCGATGGCCGCGACGAGAGCGAAACCAGTTGCGTGGATTTTCTGGAACATTCGTGCCTTCCTTTGGTGCGGGATCGTGCACGGGCGTGACCCTGCAGAGATCGCTTCCAAGGTAGTCGCCGAAGGCACTCGAGAGGTTATGAGGATCTAATGGAAAGGTCCGGAAGATGCCCATCCCGTTCCCATCCAGAAAATCTAGATGGTTCCCGTTCTGAAACTCTGGTGGGAACAGCGTCGTTCCCGATCCAGAAACGAGCGGTTTTCGAGCAAGGTTTAGAAAACCAAGGGTTTGCGCGGAGGCGTACTTCGGTACGCCGCACAAGGAAACCCGCCGGTTGACGCCAAGATTGCCGAAAAGCGCCGTTTCTGGACGGGAACGGGCTAAACGACGCCGTTCGCCCCCGTCAGGGAGTCGGTTCCGGGGGAACGGATTCGGACCAGGCAACCAGGTTTCCCGACTCGAAGCCGTCGGCGAAGACGCGATCCGAGAAGATCGACACGACCCCGAATGCGGTTCGAAACGCGTCGCAACCGGATGGGCTCACGGTCAGACCAAAAGGTGAACCGAGGCCGATGACGCCTCCTTCGCCATCGAAGTCGGCCTGGAGAAAGGCCAGCGCGCCGGTTGCTGGATCACGGCTGAACACGGCGAGGGAGTTGAGCGCTGCGACGAACAGGTAACGGTCGTCGGGAAATACGGCAAGCTCACTGGGCCCCATCAGACCGACCACGCCGCCGATGCCTTCGGACACGGTTCCGTCAAAGGTCAGCAACCCGGTGCCGGGGTCCCGGTCGAAGACCGCGATCGTCCGAGAGTCTGATGCCCGTGCCGTCGCGGCAGCCGCCCAGGATCATCGTGTGTCCGTCCGGTGCGTCGACCGTGGCGGGCATCTCGTCGAGGGCACGTCGTTGACGGCGAACTCGAGGGTGATTTTGCCGCTGTCAGCTGGAATGTAGTCGCGAGGGACGTCGGCGATCCAGATGCGCTGGAAGCCGTCGTTGGGAGGACGGAGGGCCGATGGGCCGATCGAGAAATTTGAACGCGTGAGCGAGACGCCCTTTCCTACTGGTTCGCGCTACTCCATCGATCCAGGTTTCCGGACTCGAAGTTGTCCTCGAAAATCGGAGGCTCGGAATCATCCAGGCCCCAGATCTCCACGTCGTCGATGTTCCAGCCTGAGTACCGCCACCCACCGTCGGTCTCGCCCATGGTCCAGCGCAGATAGACGATGGGCTCGCCGTCCGCGACGTCGGAAATGTCGTACTCCACCTGGGTCCACTCGGAATCGGTGACCTCTGAGCTGTTCTGCCACACATTGGACCAGGTGGACCCGTCTGTGCTCACCCGCAGATAGGCGTGGTCGTACAACGGTTGCTCGACGTTGAGATAGCGCCAGAACTTGACCGACACTCGGATGAGGTTGCTGCAATCGATAGCAGGAGTCGTGAGGTGGGTCTCGGGGAGGTTGTTGATGTAGTCACCGTCGAGATCGTACCCGTAGACGTTGGGCCCGGTGTGACCGCTGGTGGGATCGGGGTGGCCATACTGGCCGCCACCGCCCGTGGGGGTCCCGTAGGCCCAGAGGCCTTCGGTCGTCCAACCCGGATCGCTGCTCAAATCCCACGTGCTCTGCATCGTCGCCACACCCACCTGAAGGTTGACCGTCCGAATAGTGTCGCCGTCATGGTTGGTCGTGTTGGCGAAGCTGATGGTGTCGGAGTAATCACCGTTGGCCAGAGAATCCGCCGCCGAGTTGATGGAGACGGTGACCGTTTCCGAACCGCCGGCCGGCAGGTAGCCGCCGGTGGTCGAGAGATCGATCCAGCTCTGGGTCTTGCTCACCGTGAAGTCGATCCCGGTGGGGTCGACGTTCTCGACGGTGTAGACCTTGCTCGAAGGGGTGAACGGGCCGCCGCTCATCCCCTCAGAATCGAAGGACTCGCTGGGGCTGACCTTCATCCCGGTCACCTCGGCGCCCTTGATGATCGTCGACGGGTCACCGAAGAGGTTCAGCTCGTAGGTGCACCAGCGCATGGCGGGCTCGTTGACCCGATAGAGGTTGTCCTCCTTGGAGTCCTGGTTGGCCTTGCCCAACTCGGGCATCCCCTCACCGAAAACAGCGTCCCAGAACTCGCGGTTGTATCGCTGGGAGGCGCCGTCGGTACTGTTGTTCTCGCCCCATCCGTAACGGGCGTTCATGACCACAGCGAACGCGCCGTGGTCGGTCTTGATGTTGATGGTTTCTGCCCAGCAGTCGGTGCCGTCGAGATGGCCGGCCAGACAGGTCTGTGAGTAGACGAAGAGCAGGTCAGTGTTGTTCAGCAGACTCATTACGTCCGAGTTGTAGAACTTCATCGCATAGTTCGTGTCGCCGTGACCGAGGTGGTCGAGGATGTGCACACCGCTGTTGATCGAGGCGGCCAGATCCGCCTGGGACCAGTTTCCGTCCCGCTCGAACATCTCGTTGATGGTGTACTCCGTGGAGGGGATTCCCGTGGTCGTGTAGCCGCTGGAGCTCGACCCGTCAATCAACTCCTCGAGGGCGGGGGCGGCATAGTCCGAGACCCCACCGAACCCGAGATACTCGCCCACCAGCAGCACCTCGGCGGGCAGGCTGTGCGAGCCGCTCATGTACCAGATCGTCTTGGTCACGAATCGATCGACCTCGGTGGTATTCCCCGCCGAGCAGCGGCCGACGAAAACCTCGGCGAGCATGTCCACGTCACCGCCGCCTTCGCCGTCGGTCGGCTCGCCGATGCGGCTGTCGCCGTCGCTGTTCCACGTGCCGTCGAGGCAGCCGAAGTAGATGTCGCCCGGCATGTTCGATTCAACGTCGCCGTACAACGAATCCACATACAGGTCTTGGGCCGGGATGATGTCGTCGTCGGCGCCGATCAGCACGTATTCGATGCCATCGTTGAGGTACGCGTTGCGGATATAGTCGCGGACGTCTGCCGGATCGTTGCTCCCCACCTCGGTAATGGTGTGGATCTCGGTCGCCAGACCCTGGCTGTCGTGGTAGGTCTTGAGTGGGGCGAACGAGCCGGCGAACGCGTCTGTCGTAAGAATCAGCATGTTGTAGGCCCGAGGACCTCTCTGACCGGCTGCGGCGTAGGTGTCGACCACTTCGGGGTTGTCCACACGGGACCGCGCTTCGGAAGCATCGGTTGGGAACCCCCGGAACATGGCTGGGATCTTGTCCGTCTCTTCCGTCTCCACCACCACTCGAAGATTCGGGCTGTAGGACAGCTCTCCCGAAGCCGGAATGTAGTCCACTGGTTGGAGCCGGAGCACCAGGATCCGGTAACCGCGGAACGGTTGGATACCGATCTCTTCGAAGTCCGCTGCGGGATACCTGTCGCCGGATGAGTAGATCGCCTGATCAGGCGTCGGAAGTCCCACCGAGTCCGGTCCGTCCATCAGCCGATAGGGCGGGCCCACAGGTTCCACCAACAGGTTGGAGCCGAGGGAAACCCGCTCGCCGGCGATCACATGGACGCTGGTCACTCCTGCGCCCAAGGGCAGCAGGACCCGCGCCCCCCTGACCGGCAGCGCCGGGCTGCCGACAGGGCCGCCGTTGCTGGCGCCGTCCATGGTCACCCGGTGATACGTGGTTTCGCCGATCCGCACCGCGGTGATCTCCGGGCGGTCGAAGGTGTAGTTCAGGGTCAGCTGCCCGGCTCCGGCGATGGAGCTTGACGCCAGAATCACAGTCGCAACAGCCAGAAGACACCGCGGAATCGGTTGGCGCATGGGACCTCCAGGATGCTGATTGATTCGCTCATCTGGAGTTCCTCCCGGGCGCCAGATGAGAGCGGGGATGGCGTATCCCCTGTCCAGCAGCCAAGACTCTAGCATGCTCGGGATCAAAAGTAGACCAATGCATGATTGCTCAATCTCATCATCAACAATGCTGACGTGTGAGCCTCCTGCAAGAGCTGTGGTTCGGCGTCGATTGCCTGTGATTCAGTCTTTCCTCGAGGCTCGCGTGTCACATTGACGGTTTCAGGGGACGGAGGCCGACCAGCGGTCGACGTCGCCGGACTCGAAGTCGTCCTCGAAGACCGCGCCATCCGCGTGCTCGAAGACATACAGGTAGATCGTTCCGGGTGGCATGCCGCCGGCCACCCCGCCGCTGGCCTCGTCGATGACCAGGTCCCCAGCGCACAGGGCCGGATCGAGCGCCACCGACGAGATGATGACGTTCTCTTCGTCGATGTTGTTGACCCGCGGATCGGCCGGCGTCCCGTCGGGCGCGGTGAGCTTGACCAGGGTCAACGACTCGCACGCTGAGAACGGCAGCGTGACGGTGACCGGCATGACGCCGTCGCCGAAGTTGACCCCGTGGTGCTCGCCGTCGAGCATCCGCGACAGGACGAAGACCGACGTGCTCGTTTCACCCTGGATGGCATAGGCGGAGGCCAGGGGAACGTCCTCGCCCTCCCGCTCGAAGGTGGGAACGCTCGAGAACGTGGTCTCCAACATGGTGTCGCCGTCGGCATGGAGGTTCCGCATCATCAGGGCGAGCCACCCGGTGTGGCGACGGAAGCCGCCCGCCCTGGGCATGGTGTGGGTGGACCAGTTGTCGCCCGACGCGAAGCCCAGAAAGCACTGGTGCCGGTAACCGTGCAGGCTCGAGTACAGCCAGGCGTCGAGGGCGGCGACACCCATCCCGAGGCTCTTGCCATAAAGCTGCGAGATCGCCACCTGGCTCGGTGTTCCCTGGCCAGGGACGTAGTAGCCGCTCGGTCCACCCTCATAGGCGATGAGCTGGTAGTCGGTGCCGGCAGTCGCCGCGAGAAGGTCGCGGGTGGCGGCCGCCTGCTCGATGAGCGCTTTCATGCCGGTGTGCATCCCGATCAGCGTTTCCTGCATCCCGACGTCGTCAAACACCTGATACGGCGTCTGGCCGGTCTCCCACTTGGGTCCGACGTAGTTCGCGTGGCCGACGTAGGCAGTCATGGTCGGCGCGCCCTGGGCGGCCGCCTCACCGTAGTCCCAGGTGTCCGCCGAGTAGTTGGCGCCCAGCGCGAAGTGGATCTTGGACCCGAGATCGTACTGGCCCCACCACGGCATGGCCGCCACGTGCTGGGTGAAGTAGTGGTCCGCAAACAGCCCGTACTCGGTGCCGCCGTCGTGGACCCAACCCGGTCGTCCGAACCCGTGCCAGCCGTAGCCACCGGCGCCGTTGTGCCAGGTCTCGTTGCCGAGCTCGAGGACGATCTCGCGGAAATCGTCGGTCCATGGGCTACCGTGGCCCCGCTGGAGGTAGCGCTTGTAGGCCCACGGCTTGCTCGTCTGGGTGTCGTGGACAGGGTCATACGGCACGCCGAGGTACTCGATGACGGCCTTCCACTCGACCTCGGTGTACTCCTCCGACAGGGTCAGAAAGGGAACCGCTCGCTCTTCCGGCGTCGAGCCCGTTGCCAGGCACCACTCCATGGCGTGCGGCACCGTCACCCGCCCGGCATCCGCGCGGACGTTGTAGATGAAGTCCGCCACGCTCGACGCGTAGTTGCCGAGCAGGTGGTCGAGACTGGAATGGCCCGGGTAGTTGACCGGGTAGAAACGTACCGCGGGCTTGCGGCCGGTGGTCGGCGACGCGGCCAGGAACTCGTCGAGGGAGAGGTGGTGCGGCGTGAACGGGCTGAACCCGTGGGCCCCGTCGTTGCGGTAGACGACGAAGTTGTCGATCCAGACAGTGCCGGGGCCGGTGAGCTCGAGACCGAAGTACTGATGCCACGGATCGGACAACACGTTTGGGTATGGTGGTCCCGCGAAGTCGTAGCTGAAGTGCTGCCACTGGTCGGTTACCGTCCACGGTGTGGTCTGGCTGAGGGAGGCGTAGTCGCCGCCTGAAACGAAACGCACATGGCCGTCGGCGAGCCCTTCCTGTCGGAGCCACACCTCGGCGCGATACGGCGCTCCCGGCTCGAGCTGGCTGTACCACTGACCCTCTTCGTCATCGTATCCGTGGAAGATGTACTGCCCGGCCCAGCTGGTCTGGCTGTCCGCGGCGATGACCCGAAGGCAGCTCTCACCGGGCTCGGAGAATGACGGCGGCAGGGTGCCGGGATGGTCCACGAGCTCGGCGTCCCACTCATCGGGCAAGGTGAGAATTCCGACGTTGGGGTCGAACCACTCGAGAAGGCGCGGGTGCACCTCTTCGGCCCGCAGCCGGCGCTTGACGACGGTGATGATGGCGTAGTCGCCGAAGGCCAGTCCGAGTGCCGAGGAGTCGAGGTACACCCGGTTGACCGAACCACCTGACCCCTCCGCGATCCAACCGCCCTCGGGGTGCTGGGCCGACGGCATGGGCACGGTGGTCTCGCCGAGAAAGACCACGTGGTCCGCTCCCGTCTCGTCCTGGAGCCCATCGGCGAACGATAGCGGGTCGCCCGCGGCGTCGACGATGCGAAAAAAGAGCACGGCGGCGCCGTTGCCCCATCCGGTCGCGTTCTGGTCCCACATGTGGACACCGCCGAAGGAGTCCCACTCCATCCAGTCGTCGCCGAACCGTTCGACCCTGATCAGGTAGCGGTTGATGGCTGGTTCCATGCCGGAGCCGTTGATGAAGTTGTTGGTGGCGAAGTTGGTTCCGCCGGTGATGGTGGTCAGGTTGACGCCGACGGGCTCGATGCCGGTCATCGCCACCGTCTCGCTGACGTGAATCACGGCCGGGGCAGAGGGATCGGCCGCAAACGCCGGCCAGGCGATTCCCAGTCCAACGGCAAATGTCGTCAGCGTTGTCCGGACCGACCGCAACACACGCGCGTTCTCACCCTCCATCACCTCACCCCTTTCGCATTCCCCTCGATCTTCGGCCAGCCGGCCCGACATGAATGAGCGATACCTCACTTCACCCGTGGGAGAACCTGGACGCAGTGACAGGAATCACCGGTCGTTGGACGACCCTCGTCGGGGGTGGACCCTGGTCACACATTGTCAGTGGGGCTGCGGTGTCACACCTTCGCGACGAACGGCGGTGGTGTGCGCGGGCAAGGGTCTTGGCGCCACCTTCGGCGGCGAATGGATCCCAACCTCATGAATAATCCGGGCGAACATGGCGCCGGTGACGCGGGGCGCGCCGGCCGGCGCGCCCCGCCCGTGTCGGTGATCGATGAGGTATCAGTCGGCGAGCTTGAGAATGGCGTAGAAGGAACGCCGGGCTTGCGGACGGTACATGTACAAACGCAGGTAACCGCCGTCGGGCACAGACGTGATCTGGTGGTCAAGCTCGTCCGGTGTCGCGACCGAGGCGCCGTTGGCTTCGATGATGACGTCGCCGGGGGCGAGCCCGGCGTCAGCCGCGATCGAAACCGGACTGATCTGCGTGATGACGACCCCAGCGATGTTCTCCCCGATCCCGTACGCCTGACGCAGCTGTGGCGTGAGCCCCTGGACTGCCAGACCGAGCTGAGCCGCCTCGCCGTTCTCGCCGGATTCTCCGCTGGCCGCCGTGGCCTGACCGCTGCCCGGCCGCTCCTCGAGCTTGACCTCGAGCTCGCGTCGTTTTCCGTCTCGGATCACCGCGAGCCGGACCTTCGTTCCCGGCGGCTTCGTCGAGACGGAGTCGATCAGCTCGCGCGGGTTCCTGACCGGCTCACCATCGACAGCTATGATCGCATCGCCGTGCTCGAGACCCGCCTTGTCGGCGGCGTGCCCGGCCTCGACCTCTTCGACAAACGCGCCGTCGCGGCTGTCGAGATTGAAGGCCGCCTGGATGTCGGGGCTGATGTCCCGAATCTGGGCCCCGAGGTATCCGCGGACCACCTTGCCGTTGTCGCGGAGCTGCGGGAGGATCCGCTGCGCGGTGTTGATCGGAACCGCGAAGCTGAGGTTCTGGCCACCGGCGTTGATCGCCGTGTTGATACCGATCGCTTCGCCTCGGATGTTGACGAGCGGACCGCCGGAGTTGCCGAAGTTGATGGCGGCATCGGTCTGGATGAAGTTCTCGAAAGCATTGTCGGCGACGCCGAGAACGCGGCCCTTGGCCGACACCACCCCGACGGTGACCGTGTGATCCATGTTGAGGGGGTTGCCGACTGCCATCACCCACTCGCCGACGCGAAGCGCCTTCGAATCGCCGAGAGGGAGAACGGGGAATGTTCGGTCGGGATCCTTGACGCGCAGGATGGCGACATCCGTGGCCGGGTCGCGGCCGACGACCTCCACATCGTAGGTCGTCTGATCGTTGAGCTGGATCTGGATCTTGTCGGCGTCCTCGACAACGTGGTTGTTGGTCAGCAGCTCACCGTCAGACGTGATGAAGAAGCCTGACCCGGCCGACTGGCGAACCATGGGCTCGTTCGGTTGCTGCATCCGTTGCTGGAATCCGGGTCCGAAGAAGAACTCGAACGGGTTCATGGGCATCTGCCGTTGTTGTTCCTCGGGTTGGATAACGTCGGTCGAGTAGACCGAGACGACTGACGGGACGACACGCTCGGCGAGGACGGAAAAGTCGAATGGCTGGCCGATACCGGGGACTGCCGCCGGGGAGGTCGATGGTTCGGCTGATGCGCCCTGCGTGATTCCGGCGCCGCCGGCGATGAGCATGCCGGCGAGCAGCGCCGCGACGGCAATGGCTGCAATCGAGAACGTGAGTGCTGGACCGCGTGTCTTCATTGTCTTTCCTCCGTGCCGGGCGGTGTTCTTTCGCGCCCGTGTCAGGGGTCAATGCCAATCACGTGCCAGCCTCCCCGGCGGCACGATCCCGACCGGCGATCGCCGGTCGCCCGAGCTGGAGGATCGTCACGACGCTTGATTTGAAAGGGTTCCCGTCGGCAGTGCTGCTCTCGACCGCCCGGCTATCAGCTCCCCGGTGGTGACGGTCATGGGTGGCTGATATCAGCCAACACAGGTCGATTTGAACCAACTGGCCCGGGCGGATGCCCGCCCGGGCCGACCCGATATCCTTCGCGAATCTACGGACTGGACGCGAAGAAGGCGGGGATCTCGCCTTCGGCGAGAATGATCGCGTCCGGGGCATTGGCACTTGCGTAGTATTGATCCAAGTCCTTCCAGTTGTAGGGCTCGTGGGTGGCGAGCGACCAGAAGTTGGTCTGGGGGGTCGTTGTCTTTTGGACGGAGCTCCCTGTGTTGCTGACGCACGCGGGAATGCACATCGTTTCGAGGTTTTCGCCGCTCCCCTGCGCCGCCATCTCGACGGCGACGAAGAGGTACTCTCCGTCGTGCAGCTCGACCGGATCCGGCAGCACGACCTTGACATTACGATCGGTCAGGGAGAGAGGGGCCGGCTGAGGCACCTGAATCGAGGCCACGAGATGTGGATTCGACTGTGGCGTCGACTGCGACGGCGAGTTCGACGGCTCCTTCGAGGTGCCGACGTAGACCTCGACCCTGTGCGGGAGATTCGCATTGCAGGAGAACGCCATGATGGTACTACCGACCATCTGAACAGCAGTGCCCTGGATCAGCGGGTAGTGTACGGAGTAGACCTTCATGGGATAGGCGGTTGGTGTCAGCCTCACCGCGAGAAGTTGGCCGAGCTCATCAGGAAGGGGGAGGTAGCTCCACGTTGAACCGATCGGGCACTTGCCCTTCGCAGGGTCGTGAACTGCCAGACCGGGCCGCCAGAGGTCGAGCAGGACGTCCATTTCCAGGGGCCTGATCGGCTCGAACGAATAGCAGTTGAAGCCCTCACAGTGCTTCAGGTGACCCTCCAGAATGTACCAAGGACCTTCGTCGGCGGACGCCGTGCGGACACAGGGAAGCGAGCACAGAGCAGCGGCGAAGAGAGCTGTCAGGACCAAAGCGTTCACTCGAGTGGACATTGCAGTTTCCTTTCTTGGCAGACAGGGTTGGCCCGGGTCACCCTCGGGCGATTGATAATCGGTTTTCGGAACCCTCGACACGGTGACTGCGAGCCCGGACCATTCACCAGACCTCTGCTGCGGTCGACGATGCACAGCGCCCATCGGAGCTTGTTCACCTCGGCGTGCTCGACGACCTGTCAAGGTTGCCTCCGCGCGCCTCGGCTCGAAAACACCACTGCTCACTGCACCTCGCCATCCTCGCGACGAACCCCGGCGAATCGTCCGGGCTCGATCCGCTCGTCGAAGGCATCGCCTCAAAGGTGATGAACGACCTGACCCGCCGACTTCCCTCACCCGGCTCTCGGAAACCGGGCTCGTTCCAGTCCAGAGCCTTTGGAAGGGAACGGGTCCGGATCAGTCATGAGGGTTCGTCGCAAAAGGCGGGAGGCGCAATCGTGGAGGTGTTTTCTTGCAGGAAACGGGAGCGAAGGCGACCGTGCGGTCCGTTGAGCAACCGTGTCGGGAAGGCGCCGATCCCGGGAGGAACGAATCGCGCAAACCTGACTACGTGCCTGGCTCACTTTCTTGGAGCCCGTTTTCCGGCACTCATCGGGACGCACGACCATCGATGCGGAATCGGCGGAGCTGGGATGGGAGGAACCCATCGTGAGTTGGTATTCTGGTTCCTGTGATGGGCCACTGTTTCGGTCTGACGTACGGGCGATGAGCGTGGCTGCCACCGTCCTGGTTGTCGACGACTCTCAGACGATCCTCAAGGTCTTGAGCAAGATCCTCGGCGCCGAGTACGAGGTCCTCGTCGCCACCAGCGGGCGAGAGGCTCTGAAGATCGCTGCGACCCACAATCCGGACTTGATTCTGCTCGATGTTGAGATGCCTGGGTTGGACGGCTTCGAGGTCTGCGTTGCCCTCAAGGCCTCACCGAAAACCGCGGGGATTCCGGTGGTGTTCGTGACCGGGCTCGACACCGAGGTTGACGAGGCCCGAGGTCTCGATCTCGGCGCCATCGACTTCGTCAGGAAACCGATCAGCCCGGTGATTCTGCGTGCACGCGTCCGCAACCAGATCGAGCTGAAGAGGATGCGTGACGAGCTCGCGAGCATGGCCCGTCGGGACGGGCTCACCGGGATTGCGAATCGACGGTGCCTGGATGAGACGCTGCCCCAGGAGTGGCGGCGCTGCGAACGTTCCGGAGAGCCCATCTCCCTGGTGATGGTCGACATCGACCACTTCAAGCGGTTCAACGACCGTTTCGGTCACGTGTCCGGGGACGTGTGTATTCAGCGAATCGCACAGGCCATGGAGAAGGCCGTGTCGCGTCCTGGTGATCTGATTGCCCGTTACGGTGGCGAGGAGTTCGCGTTGCTCCTGCCGCGCACCGATCTTGACGGGGCGAAGAGCATCGCCAAGCGCATCCATGGTGCGATCGCAGCTCTCGCCATCTCCGATGTGGAACGTGACTCCACGGTCACCGTGAGCCTTGGTGTGGCGACGGTGATACCAGGCCATGATCAGCTTCCCGACACCCTGATCGCGGCAGCGGACGCACTGCTGTATGAGGCAAAACGTCAAGGCCGTGACCGTGCGGTAGGTGGTGGTTCAGCGGCCGAGGTGCTCTGGGTGGTGCTCGGTTCGAGAGGCGGCGATTCGTCCGAAACGAGCTGAGGTTGGACCCGTCGGCGGTACCCACCATCAGTCCGGTTTCCGCTGGACCAGGTGCTCGTCGAACCGCTCCAACACCTCAGGCAGGTTTTCCCGACCGAAGCCGATACGCAGGTGGCGGTCGCCGAAGCCGAAGACCGTCGAGGGGACGAGCATGATCCCGGCACTCGCCACCACCTCTTCGGCCAGAGACGAGGCGCCCTCTGGGCCGAGATAGCGAGCGAGGCACACCGAGCCTCCTGTCGGCCGGTTGCAGGTGAACAGCCGCTGGCGCCGATCGAAGAACTCGTCGAGGACCGCGACATTGCGCCGTACCCTCTCGGTCTGCCTGGCGATGATCGGCTCGAGGTTTCGCATCGCAATGAGCGCCAGGATCTCGCTAGGCGCGGAGGCGCAGATGGTGGTGTAGTCCTTGAGCGCGAGCATACGCTCCACGATCGACCGATCGTGGGTTGCCACCCAGCCGACACGAAGCCCGGGCAGGCCGAAGCTCTTGGACAGACCCGAAAGTGAGACAGCGCGATCGGACAGCTCGCAGGCGGCTGGCAGACCCGAGCTCGGCACCACGTCGAGCAGGCGGTACATTTCGTCCGACAGCAGGTAGGCGCCGTGGTGCTCGACCATCTCGACCAGCTCGGCGAACTCATCTCGGGTCGGCGAGAAGCCGGTGGGATTGTGGGGAAAGTTGACCACCACCAGTCTGGTCGTGTCTCGCAGCTGTGTCCGGAGGGCATCGAGATCGAAGCGCCAGCCGCTCGTTTCGTCCGGCGACCACGCGGAGATCTCGCACCCGATGGACCGCGCGACCTCGTACAGGGACTGGTAGGCCGGCGCCACACAGATGATGTGATCGCCAGGGCAGAGGAGGGCATGCATGAGGAGGAAGATTCCCTCCTCGGGTACCACCTCCAGCACCTCGACTGCGTCGACGTCCCGGTAGTGGCCGGCAACCGCCTCGCGCAGCAGGGGATGTCCTGGGCTTTCTGTGTAGCCGAGTCCAAGATCGTCCCACAAGGTTCGGGTCTCGTCGTCGGCCATTGCCAACAGCTCGGCGAGGCTCAGCGGTTCACAGTCCGAGCTCGAAAGCAGGTGCCGAGCGGAGAACTCATAGCGCGCAAAGTAGCGTTCGAGGGCGAAC
>Ga0316576_10000954_pt1 | contig 14810 bp, 12 predicted proteins | sample S0NA_FD_203075 | JGI IMG/M metagenome (GOLD analysis project Ga0316576, IMG submission 203075) | Rhizosphere microbial communities from salt marsh grasses in Alabama, United States - S0-2_050615r3r5 | ecosystem: Host-associated > Plants > Roots > Rhizosphere | place: USA: Alabama | collected... | reverse complement strand
TTGGGGCAACTCAAAGGCAGTGGCCTTGTGACGGCCAAACGGGGTTATCACGGAGGATACAGTCTGCTCAGGGAGGCGGACCAGATAACGGTCGGCACGATAATCCGGTTTCTGCAGGGGGAGCCGGATCCCAAAGATTGTCAAAATTGTGTCTTTAAGCTGCAATGCCCGACCGACCGCGAGTGTGCTTTCGCTTCATTATGGAACCGGGTCAATGAGGCCGTATTCACCATTTTCGACGAGACGACAATTCAGGATCTTGTTGAAGACGAAAGAGTTGTCGAATCCTGAGAGCTGTTTGTTTCATTCACTGGTACATCGATAAGGATTCAGAACATGGAGAAAGGAAGAACGCTTCGACGATGGACAGCGGTTATCGCCGTGTCGGCCCTGCTGCTGGTATTCGGTGCCGCCGTATACGGAATCGAGCAGGCGGATGACAAGGAGATGATGCAACGCGCCGACCTTATCGTGATTGACACGATGCGCAGCTTCGGCCGTCTGGATCGTCCCCCGGTGGTTTACTGGCATGACAAGCACACGGAAGCGCTGCAAAAACAAGGCAAAGACTGTGAGGCATGCCATCTCAAAGATGAAAAGCAGCAGCTTTCACTTCAATTTCAGCGCCTGAAAGATGGGGATCGCGATGCCACCATGCAGGTTTATCATGACAACTGCATTGCCTGTCATACGGAAATCCAGGCGAGTGGTGAGAAAAGTGGCCCCGTCACATGCGGCGAATGTCATGTCAAATCCCCTGACGCAGTCTCTTCCTGGCAGCCTATCGGTATGGATAAATCCTTGCACTACCGTCATGTCAAGTCACAGGAGCAGGGTAAGAAATGCGCTCAGTGTCATCATGAATACGATGAAAAGACCCAGAAACTGGTGTATGTCGAAGGGAAAGAAAGCGACTGCCGTTATTGTCACAAGGAACAGCTTGAAGACAAACGCATTCCTTTCCGCGAAGCTTCCCATCAGGCCTGCATCAGCTGCCATCGGGAAACTTTGGCCAAGAAGAAGGATGCCGGACCCATTCAGTGTGCGGGATGCCACTCCGCCGAGAAGCAGATGGAAATCGCCACAATGGAAAACGTGCCGCGAATGAAGCGCAATCAGCCCGACATCGTCTTTGTTAAAACCGGCGCCAAGTCCAGCCTGACCCCTGAAGGGGCATTGCGGGCTAAGGCGGTGCCTTTCAACCATCGGGAGCACGAGGTTTACAATGACACATGTCGGGTCTGCCATCATTCTAGCCTGAACTCTTGCGCCGAATGTCACACGGTCAACGGCATCAAGGAAGGGAACTTTGTACAACTGGAGCAGGCCATGCACGAAGTTCGCGCAGACGCTTCCTGCGTGGGGTGTCATACCCAACAGCAGGCGGATCAGAATTGCGCGGGCTGTCATGCTTTTATTCGCAAAGGTCTCAGGAATGAAACGGATGCCTGCCTGGCCTGCCACGCAGAAGGTGCCCCGTCCGGCTCCGAGATTAGCGGCAAGCCGGAGGAGGCCATGTTGGCCACCATGCTGCTGAATTCGCGCGAAAAAGTTACCGGCACCTTGCCGATCGAAGACATTCCCGAAAAGGTCGTCATCAACAAGCTGGAAAAGAAATATCAGCCGGTAGAAATGCCCCACCGCAAAATTGTCCAGAACCTGATCAAAAGAATCGGAGACAATAAGCTGGCGGCATATTTCCACAAGAGCCCCGGCACCCTGTGTCAGGGGTGCCACCACAACAGTCCTATATCCAAAAAACCGCCCCAGTGCGGCAGCTGCCACGGGAAGCCCTTCAACGACAAGGAACTGAACACACCCGGTCTCTATGGCGCCTACCACATTCAATGCATGGGTTGCCACAGTGAGATGGGGCTTGAAAAGCCCGTCGGCTGTACGGAATGCCACAAGGAAAAGTAATCATTAACCGGCTGCAACTGCTTGAGGGAATATCATGGCTATTACGCGGAGAAAGTTTTTAGGATGGATGGGCGCAGCGGGCGTTGGGGTGACGGTAGGCAAATCCGCCCAGGCTGCAACGAATAAACATTTTGCCGGTTATCCGGGCAGCAAGGCCGTGCTGCACGATATTGCGCGGTGTGTGGGCTGCCGTTCCTGCGAAGCGGCCTGCAACGCTGTCAATCAGTTGCCGCCGCCCGAGACGTCTTTCAAAGATCTGACGGTTCTGGATCGCAAACGGCGCACCACGCCTGCCGAGTATACCGTGGTCAACCGTTTCGACGGCGCAGGCGAAACATCGAAGCCGATTTATCATAAGAATCAATGCAATCATTGCCTCGAGCCGGCCTGCGCCTCGGCCTGTTTCGTCAAAGCTTTCACAAAGACGGAAGAAGGCGCGGTCGTCTATGATGCGTCGGTGTGCGTCGGATGTCGCTATTGCATGATTGCCTGCCCCTTTGAGATCCCCACCTACGAATACGACAAGGCGCTGGCTCCCCGCATCATGAAATGCACCATGTGCCACCCGCGCGTTATGGAGGGGAAACTGCCGGGGTGCGTCGAGTCATGCCCCACCGAGGCTCTGTCCTTCGGCAAACGGGAGGATTTACTGAAAATTGCCCGCGAACGGATTCGTAATTCCCCGGACACTTACATCGACCATATTTATGGCGAAAACGAAATGGGGGGTACAAGCTGGCTCTACATTTCCAACGTGCCTTTTAAAGAGGTCGGCATGCGAGAGGATCTGGGGGTGACACCGGCGCCAGCCCTGACGGCCGGTGCTTTGGGTTCCGTCCCCATCGTGGTGGGCGTGTGGCCCGTTCTGCTCACAGGTATCTATGCCATTTCCCAGCGCAAAGACAAGATCGCTGAGGAAGAGCAGGCCGCAGCCGTCGAGGCGGCCCGCAGCGCCACCAAAGAAGAAGCCGCGGCAGAGTTGAAGAAAACGCTGGAAATGAAGGAGAAGGAAAAGGAAACCGCCATTAACATCGCGGTCAAGAAGGCCTTGGAGGATGCGGCCAAGGCTCAGGAGGAAGCCGCCCAGGCGCAAGAAGCAGCCCCTGAGATAAAAGACGACAAGGATGAGAAGCAAACGGAGGAGGATTCCTGATGTCCGATACAAAAACCGCAACAGGCGGCACCCTGTTGACCCCATTTAACATCGTAGCCGGGCTGATTCTTCTGGTGGGAGCGGTGATTACGGTGCTGCGGTTCACCGGGGGCTTGGCTGCAGTCTCCAATCTTTCCAACTACAATCCCTGGGGCATTTGGATCGGCTTCGACCTGCTGGTCGGCGTCGCCCTCGCCGCGGGAGGTTTTGTGACGTCTGCAGCCTGTTATATTTTCGGTTTAAAGCGGTACCACTCAGCTGTGCGGCCGGCCATTCTGACGGCCTTTCTTGGCTACGCACTGGTGGTATTTGCGCTGCATTATGATGTCGGCCGTCCCTGGCGACTGCCCTACCCCTTCATCGTGCAACCAGGCACGACATCGCTCCTGTTTGAAGTAGGCGCCTGTGTGGCCCTGTACTTAACGGTCCTGTTCATCGAGTACACCCCGGCGGCGCTGGAATGGCTCGGACTGAAAAGAGCCCGCAACATTGTCGTCAAGCTGACGCTGCTCTTGACGATTTTCGGGGTGGTGCTCTCAACCCTCCACCAGTCATCATTGGGGGCCCTTTTCCTTATCGCGCCATCTAAACTCCACCCGCTCTGGTATTCGAGCTATCTGCCGGTCTACTTTTTCATTTCGGCTATCATCGCCGGGCTTTCCATGGTCATTTTCGAAAGCAGTCTGGCACACAAACATTTCCACGACAAAATGGACCAGACCCATCTGGCCGAAGCCGACGGCGTGGCCCTGGGATTCGGCAAGGCGGCCTCTTTTGTTCTTTTCGGCTATTTCGTCATCAAAATGGTCGGCCTGGCGGTGGACAACAACTGGCATTACCTGACCACAGGCTGGGGGGCGTGGTATCTGGTGGAAATCATCGGGTTCGTGTTGCTGCCTTGCTACCTGTATGCCGTTGGCGCACGGGACAAGAACGTCAAGCTCATTCGCCGAACGTCGCTCCTGGCCGTGTTGGGGATCGTTCTCAACCGATTCAATATTTCGCTCATTGCGTTCAATTACCATTTGCCAAGCAGCGAACGCTATTTTCCGCACTGGATGGAAATCGGCATTTCGGTTTTTGTGGTGACCATCGGTGTACTGGCCTACCGGTTCATCGTAACGCATATGCCGATTCTGTATGAACACCCGGACTACAGGGAAGACCACTGATCATCACCTGAGAGGACAACGTCATGGAAGGCCAAATTCTTACTTTGCAGGATTTCATGTACACCACCAAGAGCATTACGTATCTGGTCATCATAGCCGCGTTGATCCTATTCCCGATCTTCTGGCGGTTTCTGACCAGTCGTGATGATTAAATTTACGCGGCCCTCGGGTCGGTCTGTGCACCGACGCGAGCCGACTTAATCTTTTTTGTTCAAGGAGTCACCCATGTACGCATTTGTCACCGGACCGCTGGCATGGCTGTCGTTTACGGTCTTCTTTGTTGGTATCATCGCCCGCATCATATGGTATTTCAGGGGGTTGAACTGGCAAATGGACCGAGTCGCCTATAAAGAGTTTATGGCATATGGTATCAAAGGCGCCTTGCGCTCGATTTTCTTCTGGTTGATTCCCTTCGGAACCCACAGCTGGCGCTTTTATCCCTTTTTTACCATATGCGTCTTCACATTTCATATCGGTTTGCTGTTCACACCTTTGTTCATATACGGGCACAACGTGCTTCTACTAGAAAGGTGGGGTTTCAGCCTGTGGGCCATGCCGGAAGGTATGGCGGATTTCATGACGGTTGCCGTCATTATCGCCGTTATCTTCATCATTCTGCGCCGCAATGCGTTGCCCGAGGTCCGTATCATCACGAAACCTTACGACTATCTGGTCCTCACCATCGCGGTGGCCCCATTCATCACGGGTGTGTTGGCACATCACCAGGTTGGAAATTACAGCTTTTGGCTGATAGCCCATATCCTGGCGGGTGAAATTTTTCTCATGGCGATACCACTGACCAAATTGTCCCATTTCATCGGATTCTTCCTGTCCCGTGCCCAACTGGGCATGGACTATGGGATCAAACGCGGCGGGATGAAAGGCAAAGGTCTGGCCTGGTAGTTAGCATCAACCCATTCGGTAAGGAACGCGAGTCATGCCTGAAGGAAAGCTTTGTAACAAACAGACGGTCGACACGGAAGAGCAACTCCAAGCACTTCTGAACGACAAGAGTGGTAAGCAATACTACGAAGAGATGAATCAGCTCGATGTGGACCCCAAAGCGCTGTATGCCACAATTCAGAAGACCCTCAAATCCAGGCTGCGAACTTGGCTGGAGATCTGCGCCCATTGCGGTATGTGCGCCGACAGCTGTTTTTTCTATCTGGCCAACAAGAAAGATCCCACTCAGGTGCCGTCCTACAAGATCCAGGGCACTCTTGGGGAACTGGTGCGCCGCAAAGGCAATGTAGACAATGCCTTCATGCAGATGGTAATGGATACGGCATGGGCTAAGTGCACGTGCTGCAACCGTTGCGGCATGTACTGCCCCTTCGGTATCGATATGGGCATCATGTTCGGCTATCTGCGCGGTCTTTGTTTTTCACAGGGCTTTGTGCCCTGGGAATTGAAGATCGGTTCCGGAATGCACCGCATCTACCGCGCGCAGATGAATGTGACAACCGAAGATTGGGTCGATACATGTGAGTGGATGGCCGAAGAGTACGAGGAAGACTGGCCCGGGCTCACCATCCCGATCGATAAAAAGGATGCTGATATCATCTATACGGTCAACGCGCGGGAACCCAAGCACTATCCGGAAGATCTGGCCGAAGCGGCTATTTTATTCCACTTGGCCGGAGAGAACTGGACGGTACCCAGCGAAGGATGGGAAGAGACGAGCCTGGCCATGTTTGCCGGTGACTGGGCGGCCTGTAAGATGCAGGTGGAAAGTGTTTATGACGCCATGCACCGGCTTAATCCGAAACGCATGGTCGTCACCGAATGCGGCCACGCCTACCGGGCAACGGTCATTGAAGGTCCCTATTGGGCCGGACGCAAGAACGGCCAACCACCCATACCTAGTTTTCACTATGTTGAATGGGTGGCCGAAGCTCTGCGGACGGGCAAGATCAAGATCGATCCTGCCAAAAAGATCAAGGAACCGGTTACCTACCAGGATTCGTGCAACTATATCCGCAATGCAGGGCTCAAGGACGTTGCCCGTGAAATCATGAGCTATATCGCGGAGGATTTCCGCGAGATGAAGCCCAACAAGGAGCACAACTTTTGTTGTGGTGGCGGCGGGGGGCTCAACGGTATCGGCCGCTATCGCGAACAGCGCAATATCGGACTAAAGGTCAAGCGGGACCAGATTTTAGCTACGGGCTGTAAACTGGTGATTGCCCCCTGCCACAACTGCTGGGACGCTATTCGCGATCTGGAGGAAGAATTTAAGATCGGCATCCGGTGGTCGTTTCTTAAACCGCTTTTGATCCATATGGCCGTTGTACCTGACCATCTCAAACCCGAGGAATAGAGATGGGCACACGCTTCGTGAATGGTCCCAGATGAATACAGTAACCCTAAAAACCAATGGCGCGCTTTTTTGCGACGGTAAGCCCGTCGGCGATGAGGCTCTCATTTGTCTGGGGATGAAGATAGCTCTGGATGAGGACGCGACCCTGCGCAGCGTATTCCAGATGGTTGAGAAATATCCATTGATGGGCCGTTTAAATGCGTTCTTTCCTACCTACATGGAACAGTATCGCAAAGCACCGGCGGAAGGCTGCACCTGCGAGGATTTCGATTACATCGGTTTCGACAAAACCGTGGAAATGATCGGCTACCCTGGCGAGCCGCGACTGGAAATCTACAGTTCGCTGAAAGGTGAGGGAGGCGAAAAGTCCTGCGAGATTCGCAATTACGAACTGGAGCAATTGCTCGATATGCCCCTTCGCCTGGGTAAACTCCGCCATATCGTTTTCGGCGACAAAGTGGAGGAGTTTGCCTTCGGAACGGTATTCAATCTGTTTGAATTCATTGACGGCATCGTGTGGGAACTGAGTTTCCACGGTACCCTTCGGGCTTGTGCACTTAGGAGGTGAACATGTTTGAGAAAATTATCTTCGCGACGACCGGAACGCCCACATGCGACCACGCCGCCCACGTCGCTTTCGACCTGAAGAAAAAATACAATTCCGAGCTCACCCTGTTCCATTCCATGGGAATGCCATCCCGCGGATTCAGTCAGTACATCAAAGACTCCCGAACAGGAGAGGATGAGTATCTTGACAATGATTACGCTGACTGGATCAAGGAAGAAATCAAGACCTATTACGCTAAACAGTTAGCCGAAGCGGGCGATGTTGCCATTGAGACGTCGGCCGGAGAATCCCATCGTGAAATTCTGCGTGCCGCCCGTAAAAACGATGCCGATCTCATCATCATGGGCGCCCATTCCAGGGAGGAAGAAGCCGGTGCGACCCGCTACCGTAGCGTCGTCGGCAGCACCATGCAGCGCGTCGCCAAAGGCTCCAAATGCCCGGTTCTGATCGTCAGCCGGCCGTGCACGACCTGCCTGTGGTACTTTTCCAATATCATTTTCGGTACCGATTTTTCCAAAGCCTCCTATTCAGCCTTCCTGTTCGCTTATCAACTGGCCAAGGAAATCGGCGCCAAACTGCACCTGTTCCATGCCATGGATATGAGCAGCATTCATGCCGGCAAAACGATTTCCCAGGATGAGATCGAAACCCAAATCGCCGAAGCCCGCACCCGTATCGAAAAGACTTACGTCGCCAAGATGGAAGACTATGACAATTACGATATAGAGGTGTGGGAGGGTGTTCCCTATGTGGAAATCCTCAAGTTTGCTAGGGAACGCAACGGCGATCTGATTGTCATGGCCCATCATACCCGGGAGGTGGATCCTGAAGACGCCGTCCTCGGTAGCACGGTGGAACAGGTGGTGCTACGTGCCGCCTGCCCCGTGGCAAGCGTTAACCGCCCGGACAAAGTCTCCTGAAGTGGGAACTCCCGGAGGGTTTATCCTGGCTGCGCGGAGGCCCGTTGACGGTGGTGGATAGCGATGGGAGAAAAGACAATCCTTATAGTGGATGACGAGATGGACATGCGGCTATTCTTGTCCACGCTGCTTGAAAGCCACGGCTACCGACCGGTAACCCGTAGGGACGGCAAGGACGGAATGACCAGCGTCTGCGAAGATCGTCCGGATTTGATTCTTTTGGATATCATGATGCCGGGGGACGGCGGTGTTGCCATGTACAGCCGTTTGAAGAGTGACACCGCCTATGCTGATATTCCCGTCATCATGCTTTCCGCCGTTTCAGCGTCTTCTTTTCGCCATTTCCTTGCAATGCTGAATGCGCAAAGACCCCGCCCCATTCCGGAACCTCTCGCGTACCTTGAAAAGCCGGTGGATCACGACCAACTGATGGCGCTTGTTCACGAGACCATTGGATGAGCAGGACGCCTAAGCATCCTGAATCCCGCTTTTTCGAAGCTCCATGTGCCGCGTTTCGCCGAACGCCTTCACTATCCGCCTTTTCATGACTCATGACGATCTCAACGGGATATCGATGGCTAAACGAATTTGCAGCTGGACCGTCTCAAACAGGAAATGCCGAGGTCGTATATGAGCGCCGACAAACGCATATTGGTCGTCGATGACGAAGAAGATCTGCGGGATGTTCTGAAGATTTATCTCGAGGCCCTTGGCTATGAGGTCGAAACAGCCCCGAACGGTCAGGAAGGTTTGGAACGGTTTCGATCCTGGCAGCCGACCATCGTCATGACGGATATAAAAATGCCGGGTTTAGACGGCATCGACCTTCTGAAGTCGATCAAGAATGAGGATCCCGAAACCGAAGTCATCATGATCACCGGTCATGGCGACATGGACCTGGCCATCAAAAGCCTCAAGCTGGAAGCGACTGACTTCATTACTAAACCGATCAACGAAGACGTTCTTGGGATCGCGCTGAAGCGCGCCCATGAGCGGATCGAGATGCGGCGCCAAATTCGACAGCATACTGAAAACCTGGAAACACTGGTGGAAGAAAAGTCCTCCCAAGTCGTTGAACTTGAACGACTCACCGCTTTGGGACAGGCGGTGGATTGCTTGTCGACGGCGTTTCTCGATATTGCCGGCGACGTTACATCGGGCATGGAATTTTTCAACGAAGTCCCGTGTTTTGTGGCGCTGCATAACCGGGAGCTGAAGGTGGTGACCTGCAATCAGCTCTATCGCGAACGGCTCGGCGATATGGTCGGGCAACCGAGTGCGGCCATCTACGTCGGCCCCTTCGAGAAACCGGTGTACAGTCCGGTCGGCAAAACTTTCTCACAAAAGAAACAGCAACGTTGCCGGGAAATTTTGCGGTATAGCGACGGCCAGACCTATCCGGTGATGGTGCACACGGCACCGATCCGCAACAGCCGCAATGAAGTGGAATTGGTGCTGGAGATCATTGCCGACATTTCCGAGGTGACCCGGCTGCAGGCCGAGCTGCGTACGACACAGCAGCGCTACCACCAGCTATTCGAGGAAGTTCCCTGCTACATCGTCGTATTGGATTCGGCCTATCAGATTACCGCCGCCAACCGCCTCTTTAGGGATACCTTCGGAGAGGCAGCCGGGCCCACCTGCCATCAGGCGTACAAACAACGTTCGACGCCCTGCGAAGACTGCCCGGTGGCAAAGACTTTTAATGATGGCCAATCTCACCATAAAGAGATGGTGGTGTACTCCCAAACGGGTGAGCAGCTCAACGTTTTGATTTGGACCGCACCCATCGTCGATGCCGCCGGCGATACCACCCAGGTGATGGAAATGGCTACGAACATCACCCAGATGCGGAAGTTGCAGGATCGTCTCAGCACTCTGGGGCTCATGGTCAGCTCGGTATCCCATGGTGTCAAAGGGGTCCTGACCGGAATGGATGCCGGTCTCTACCTGCTGAATTCAGGCTTGCAGAAGGATGACATCGAACAAATCGTCGAGAGCTACGATGTCATGAAACTGATGACCGATCGAATTCGAAGCCTGGTTCTGGATGTTCTCTACTATGCCAAAGAACGTACCTTATCAGTGGAATTGTTGGACGTACTAAATTTTGTCAATGATGTGGCTTTTATCGTAAGCCCAAAAGCCCAAAAACACCGGATTGAATTTCGCTGTCGGTTTGACGGCACGCTGGGTCATATCGAGGCGGATCCGGTTGCCTTGCGATCCGCTCTTGTCAACATCCTGGAGAATGCCATCGAGGCCTGCCTCGAGGATGATGCCAACGGGCCCCACCGGATTGTTTTCAGTGCTAGTGGTGATGAAACCAAGCTTGAGCTGGAGGTCTGGGACAATGGGGTGGGGATGAGTGAAGAAACTCGCCAAAACTTGTTCGGGCTCTTTTTTTCTTCGAAAGGCCAAAAGGGCACCGGATTAGGTCTTTTTATCGCACGTAAGACCATCGAAGAGCACGGCGGCCGTATCTCGGTTGTTTCGGAACCGGGTCATGGGGCCTGCTTCAGCATTGTGCTGCCTCGCACCAATGTAAGGGAAGAGGATAGCGAGCATTCCGATGTTGAAATTGCGGAGAACGATTCGTGAGCGAGAAGTCCCTGAAACGGACGAGTTTGATTACCTCTTTGATCCTTGCCGTGGGGATTACCCTGCTGATTTGTATTGCCGCTTGGGCTTTTTTCAGCATTCGCTATCAGAAGCAGCGCATGATGAGCGAGACGGTCATGCTCAGCGATCGCCTGGGGAATACGATCAAACTGGGTACCCATTATGCCATGATGCTTAACTCAGGCGAAGATATCGACCGCATCATCCACAATATCAGCCGTCAAAAGGGCATAGAGTATATTCGGATCTACAACAAGGAAGGCTTGGTGCGGTTTTCCAACCGGGAGACGGAAATCGGTCGAAGGACCACCATCGATTCCGTGGCCTGCCGTATCTGTCACAATCAGGACCCGCCTCCCATGACGTTACCCTTGAATGCGCGTGCTCGACTGCTGCCGGTTGACACCAATGGCAGTCGCATGATGGGGCTCATCAGTCCCATTTTGAACGAGCCGGGATGCACGGGCGAATGCCACGTGCACGACCCCAACACCAAGGTGCTGGGCCTTTTGGACGTGGTGGTATCCCTCAACGAAACCGACGCCGAGATCCGGGTGGTTCAGAATGGCATCATCGGACTGGCCGTGCTCATTTTTATGTTCACCTCTCTCCTGATTGGCCTCTTCATTCTGCGTTTCGTCAACCAGCCCATTCGAAAACTGATTCACGAGACCAGGCGCATTGCCCAAGGGGATTACTCGCGCTCCATTGATGCGGAAGAAACCTTTGAAATGGAGCAGCTGGCCGAGGCCATCAATGACATGGCCAAACAGATAGAGACCAAACAGGATGAGCTGAACAAACAGAAAGATCGATTCCGCCAGCTCTTCGAACAGGTGCCGTGTGCCATTACCGTTCAGGATCGCAGTTATCGCCTGATCGAATACAACCAGGAATTCGAGGACACATTTGCCCCGAAACCCGGTGATTTCTGCTACTACGCATACAAGGGACGCACCGAAAAATGCGAGAACTGTCCGGTGGAAAAAACCTTTCTAGACGGTGAAACGCATTATAGTGAGGAAGCGGGTTTGACCAAGGCAGGCGAGCCTGCTCACTGGATTGTAAGGACATCGCCTATCCGCGATGAAAAGGGGGAAATTGTGGCGGCCATGGAGATGTGTCTTGACATAACACACAGCCGCTTGCTGGAAAATCAACTCAGGGAAGCCGAAAAGAATTATCATGACATTTTCAACAACATCCCCAACCCGGTGTTCGTCCTGGACGGTGAAACGCTGAATATTTTAGACTGCAACCATAGCGTCAGGGCGGTCTATGGACTGGTGCCGGAGGAGCTTCTGTCCAGCAGTTTTTTGGATTTGTTTCTTGAAGAGGATCAACCGAGTTATGCCGACCAGATTCGTAAGGGACACGTGATCAACCAGGCCCGGCACCGCCACAAAGACGGCCGGACCATCTACGTCACCATTCGGGTATCACCCTCTAAGTACCGTGGTCGTGATGTGCTGCTCGTTACGACCGGTGATATCACCAAGCGTCTGGAGGCGGAACAACAGCTGATTCAGGCCAGCAAAATGGCCACCCTGGGCGAGATGGCCTCCGGGGTTGCTCACGAATTGAACCAGCCCTTGGCCGTCATCAAGACGGCCGGATCTATTTTATTGAAAAAGCTTAAAAAAGGCGCGTGGGCCGAAGATGAAACGTTGATCAAGGTCTCCACCAAAATCGATGCCAACGTGGATCGGGCGGCCAATATCATCGAACACATGCGGCAGTTCGCGCGCAAATACGACGCCAGGCTGGAGGCGACCCAGATCAACCAGGTGATCGAAAAAGCCTTTGACATGTTCGAGCAGCAATTCAAGGTGCGCGGGATTACCGCCGACTGGGATTTGGATCCCGCTCTGCCCGTCATCATGGCGGAACCCAACCGTCTCGAACAGGTCTTTGTCAACCTCTTCATCAACGCCCGGGATGGCATTGAGGCAAAAGGGGATTTGCAACTTGACGGGAAAAACGATAAGAAGGTGCGTATCGTAACACGGCAAGAGGACGCCTCGGTGGTCGTGGAGATTTGCGATTCCGGGATTGGTATTCCTCCCGCCATCGCGGAAAAGATCTTCGAGCCGTTTTTCACCACCAAGGAGGTTGGTAAAGGTACGGGACTGGGTCTCTCCATCAGTTATGGCATTGTCAGCGAGCTCGGTGGGGAAATTTTTGTCAAACCCAGGACCGGCGGCGGGGCCTGCTTCGTCATGCGCTTCCCCCTCAGGGCCGGGCAAAATGGAACACACGATACTGCTGGTTGACGATGAACCCGATATTCGAGACGTACTTGAGATTTACCTGACCGAACTAGGCTATACCGTCCATACGGCGGAAAACGGCGAGGCCGCTCTCCGCACCTTCCATCGCGTTCTCCCCACGATTGTGCTCAGCGACATCAAAATGCCGGGAATGGACGGCATTGAGCTGTTGCGTCGCATCAAGTCCGATTCCCCGAGTACCGAAGTCGTCATGATTACCGGCCATGGCGACATGGCCCTAGCTATTGACAGCCTTAAACTGGAAGCCACGGATTTCATCACCAAGCCCATCAATGATGACATGCTGGAGCTTGCATTGCGCCGGGCCGAAGAGCGCATCGAGATGCGGCAGCAGCTGAAGGCCTATACCGAAAACCTGGAACAGATTGCCGAAGAGAAATCCCGCCAGTTGGTCGAGGTCGAAAATTTAGCTGCCGTTGGTCGTGCCGCTTCAGAACTGGCACACACGATCAAGAACATTGCCGGGGCGCTCAAGGGCGGGATCTACGTTATGCAGCGGGGCATCGAAGATGACAACCGCGAATATCTCATGCGTGGGTGGCAAATGGTTGAGGGGAACATCGATAAGATTAAAAACCTCGCCATGGATTTACTGGATTTCGGAAAGTCGGGCAATCTCCATTTCCGTCCGGACACCCCGCTGCGGCCTGTTCGGGAAGCTCTGGAACTTCTTGGCAGCCGCGCTGAGGAAAACGGTATCATGCTGAAGGCACGTATGCCGGAGGATATCGCTCCCCTGTGTATGGATTCCGAGAGTCTCTATCGCTCCATGGTCAACCTGGTCCAGAATGCCATTGAGTCCTTCGAAGAAGAGTCGGCGCGCAGCAACGGACGAGAAATCGTGGTGGAGGTCGCGCCAGCCCTTGACGGCGGCGTCATATACAAAGTCAGTGACAACGGTCCGGGAATAGACGCCGAAACACAAAAGCATATTTTCAAGGGGTTTTTCAGTACCAAGGGCACCCGTGGGACCGGGATCGGGTTGATGATGACGAAACGGATCGTCGAACGTCACGGTGGCCGGATTATGCTGACGTCCGGCCGGGGTGCCGGAACATGTTTTACCATTCAACTGCCCGATCATCCGCCTGATCATCAAGTTTGAGGATCAATATGACGGCCTATTTCATCCGCCGTGCGCTGCTTATCATTCCCACTTTCATTGGTATTACCCTGCTGGTATTTGCTATCACGCGTTTCGTACCCGGCGGACCGATCGAACGCATGATTGCCGAGGCGCAGCGCATGCAGGTGGAGGGTGGCCGTGGAGGGACAAATGTCGGCGCAGGCGTTCAGCGTCAACCCCTATCTGACGAGCAGATCGAATTCCTGAAACAGTATTACGGATTCGACAAACCTCTGATTAACAGCTACCTGGCCTGGTTCGCGAAGGTGATTCAGGGTGACCTCGGCATCTCCACGCGCTACCAGGATCCGGTGTGGGAGATGATCCGTTCGCGGGTCCCGATTTCCCTTTACTTCGGGGTAATAACGCTGGTGCTGACTTACGGCGTTTGCATCCCTCTGGGCATCGTCAAGGCCATCCGCCACAAAACGCCATTCGACAATGTTTCTTCGATCATCGTCTTCATTGGCTATGCCATACCTGGATGGGTCATCGGGATTTATCTCCTGGTATGGCTGGCCGGATGGTGGGATGTCTTCCCGCTCGGCAACCTGGTGAGCGAAAATTTTTATGACTTGCCGCTGGCGGAAAAAATCGCCGATCTCGCCTGGCATTCCGTTCTGCCTGTCATCGCCTACATGATCGGGGCATTCGCTTCCATGACGTTTCTGATGAAGAATACCCTTATGGACAACCTGGCAGCCGATTACGTGCGTAC
>Ga0316576_10000953_pt1 | contig 14812 bp, 14 predicted proteins | sample S0NA_FD_203075 | JGI IMG/M metagenome (GOLD analysis project Ga0316576, IMG submission 203075) | Rhizosphere microbial communities from salt marsh grasses in Alabama, United States - S0-2_050615r3r5 | ecosystem: Host-associated > Plants > Roots > Rhizosphere | place: USA: Alabama | collected... | reverse complement strand
CCGGACGGGGCTCGTCCGACTCGGCCCTCGTCGGCGCGCCCATGCTCACACCGGAGACGCTAGCGCCGGCGCACCGGTCCGGGGAGCACGAAGTCGTACGGCCGGCCCAGCCGGCGGTGCACGGCCCGGTCCAGACGGCGCACCCGCAGGTAGAACTCGAGCAGCCGCACGTCCGCGCGGTCGTAGCGGTCGACCTCCCGCCGGGTCACCGGCGCCGGCGACCCCAGCTCGTCGGCGTTCTCGGCGAGCCAGGTGTTGACCGTGACCAGGCCGTCGTCGATGCGGTCCGCGGCCCCCTCCTTGTGGAAGTTGGCCAGCAGGTCGGTCGTGACCAGCCGCGGGTCGAAGTAGTCGTCCCAGTAGCGCTCCACGGTGTGCGCCCGCCGGAAGAAGGGCCGGATCGGCGCGGGCCCGGACTGCAGGATGAGATCCGGCTCGAGGTCCTGGACGCCGTCGGTGCGCACCAGCGGCCAGCCCACGTCGACCAGGGTCGGCAGCGCGTCCCGGTCCGCCGGGAACCACCAGTTCGACAGCTGGGCGTCGACGGTGACCTCGACGAGCGGAGGGCCCGGACGTTGGGCCCGCCGCAGCCGCAGCAGGGCCTCCAGCACCCCACCCACCAGCTGCTCGACGCCGGCGCCCGCCGCGAGCAGGCGGTTGCCCAGCTGCTCGGGGGGCAGCAGCGGCTGCACGAGGAACACGACCGGGGGTCGCGGGTCACGGCTGACGGGCACGACCTCGGTGGGCGCCGTGGCCACCCCGGCCTCGGCCAGCAGCGGCAGGTAGCGCCCCAGGCACTGCTGGTACCGGTCCACCATCGGGGTGTCGCGGAAGCCGGACATGCGCTTGAGCACCCGGCCGGGCAGCCCCTCCCAGGTCAGCGCGACGCTGACCTCGCCGTACCCGAGCACACGCAGGCCGTCCATGCGCTGCGGGTCCGCCGGGTCGAGCATGCCCTCGAGGTTGGAGAGCGCCTCGGGGACCGTGGTCACGACGCCCGCGCCGAGGCGGCCGTGCAGGCGGCGTCGAGGGCCTCCAGCGCGCGGTCGGTCTCCGCGTCGGAGAGGAGCAGCCCCGGCTTGACCTGCAGCACTGACGGGTCGAACCCGGCGTAGATGGCCCACACCCCGGCCTTCAGCAGGGCGCCCGTCATGAGCATCCCGCCCTGCGGGTGGGCGAACCGCAGCCCGATGACGAGTCCGGTCTGTCGCACCTCGGCCAGCCAGTCGGGGTAGCGCGCGGAGAGCACCGCCAGGCCGGCCCGGAACCGCTCCGTGACGACGGCAGCCCGCTGCACGGTCTGCGGCTGCAGGGTGAGGTCGAGCACGGCCTGCGCCACCCGGCAGCCCACCTCGGCGCCCCCGAAGGTCGACACGTGCGACCATCCGTCGGTCTCCAGCCACTCGCCGAGGCTCTCGCCGAGCAGCGTCGCCGTGATGGGGTAGAGCCCGCCGGAGAGCCCCTTGGCCGTGACGAGCGCGTCCGGGACGACGCCGAAGCGCTGCACCGCCCACAGCGGTCCGGTGCGGCCGAGCCCGGTCTGCACCTCGTCGACCACCAGCGCCGTACCGTGGACGTCGCACAGGGAGCGCAGGCCGGCCAGGTAGCCCTCCGCCGCGATCGGGAAGCCGACGGTGGCCGGGATCGCCTCCACGACGACGGCGGCGACGTCGTCGCCGGCCAGCGCCGCGCCGGTCGCCTCCAGGTCGTCGTAGGCCACGTGGACGAACTCCGGGCTCTCGGACAGGAACGCCCGCGCGGCACGCTCGTCCCCGGCGGCCAGCGCCAGCCCGGTGTGCCCGTGGTACGCGCCGGTCACCGAGACGACGCGACGGCGGCCCGTGGCCCGCCGGGCGCTCTTCACGGCGAGGTCCACCGCCTCGCCGCCGCTGCTGCCGAAGACGGCGTAGCGAGCGCCAGGGGTCAGGTGCACGAGGCGCTCGGCCAGGGCGGCCCTCTCGACGCTGGGGAAGTGGTGGTTGCCGATGTCGAGGGTGTCCAGGGCCTCCCGCAGCGCTGCCAGCAGGTCCTGGTGCCGGTGGCCGAGGTTGTAGGTCCCACCGTTGAGGTGCAGGTCGAGGAGCTCGGTGCCGTCGACGTCCCAGATGCGGTATCCCTCACGGCGACCCAGCACGATGCCGGCCCCCAGCGCCGTCAGGGTGCGCACCCGGTCCGGGCACAGGTACGTCTCGGCCCGGTCGAGCACTGCCTGCTTCGCGGTCGTCACGACCGGCCCGCCTGCTCGTCGTGGTGCCGCCAGGCGCGGGCGTGCAGACCCCCGGGGGCGTCGGACCGCATGGCCCGCACGTCGCGAAGCCAGCCGCCCTCGGCAGCGTCGGCGTCGGCGAAGCACGCCGCCGTCTCCTCGGCCCGGTCCGGCGCCGTGCCCGCAGCCGCCTTCTCGGCGCGGGCGAGGAACTCCCGTTCCATGGCGTCCCGTGCCCCGGCGTAGCGGGCGTGACGGGCCGGGTAGTCGCGCAGCGTCTCCCGGTGCAGGTCCTCGTGCCGCCACCACAGGGTCGCGGGGTCGTAGCGGCCGGTCGGCGACGGCTCCTCCGGGAGCCCGCCGTCGAACCAGACCGGTTTGAACACCGCTGTGCAGGGTGCCGCGGTGGCCGTCACCCACGCGGTGACCAGCCCGTCGGCGAGGTGGACCACCATCGACCCGGTCGTCTGGCTGATGCGCACCGGCCCGAAGCCGGCGTGGGCGCACACGTCCTGCCCGAGCAACCCCGACGCCGGGCTCCATCCCGGGCCGACGTCGCCATGGTCTCGCAGCAGCCGCATCGCGGTCGGCACGTCCATGCAACCGGACGCGCCTGCCAGGGCCGCCTCGGTGCGGCACTGGCGGCGTCGCGAGTCGCTGAACCGCGTGTACACCCGGTCGGAGTACAGCCCGGCGAAGTCGAAGTCGTCGTCTCCCCGGCACCAGCCCCGGCGCACCGCGTCGTCCACCAGGCCCGGCGAGGGCATCTCGGGGGTGCTCTGGGTGATCGCGTTGGAGATCGACGCGTACCCCTCCACCCTGCTCGCCCCCCACTCCCGACCGGCCGTCTCCAGCACCCACGCCTCCCGCGGGTCGGCAACGAGGAAGCTGTTGTGGTAGGCGATCGGGTGGGTGAAGCCGCAGTTGCCGCTCTGCCCGTACCGGGCCAGCAGGGTGACGATGACGTCGACCGCCTCGTGCGCCGTCGCCGCCCGCTCGAGCCCGAGCCGCAGCAGGTCCAACCCGATGAGGCCGGGCTCCCGCTCGTGCGGGACGCGGGTGAACACCGCCTCGTTGCCGATGACGACGCCGTGCTCGTTGACCCCCATCTCCGCGCCCCAGGTCCAGAACGGCTTGGCCAGCAGCACCGCATGGGTCCGGGCCACCTGCGGGACCTCGACGTAGGTCGCGGCCAGCCGCTCGTCGGCGGCGTGGTCGGCGGCCGGGACGAGAACCACCTCGTGGGCCTCGTTGGGGTCCCGGTCGCTGTTCTTGCCGAGCAGGACCGAGCCATCGGTGGTGGCCTGGCCGGTCGCGACGAACGTGTCGCACATGGCATCGCACTCTAGGACCCCGGGGGCGGGTCCTCGCCGCCCCCGCCGTGCGACGTGCCCGCGACCGACGTTCCTGTCCCCGAGCCGGGCCCCACGCGCTAGGTTCGACGCTGCGTCGCCCACCGCCGGAGGTCCTGCGTGAGCATCCTTCAGTGGTTGACCGCGCTCATGCCGGTGCTGGCGGTCGCCATCCTGCTCGTCGGCCTGCGGATGCCCGCCTCGCGGGCGATGCCTCTCGCCCTGGCCGTCACCGTCGTGCTGACCCTCACCGTCTGGCAGGTGCCGGGGACGTACGTGGGGGCGGCCGTCATCGAGGGCCTCATCATCGGCGGCGGGGTCCTGTTCATCGTGCTGGGGGCCATCACCCTGCTCGAGGTGATGCGGGCCAGCGGCGGCCTGGCGGCGATCCGGGTCGAGTTCCAGCGGGTCTCCCACGACTCGCGGGTGCAGGTGCTGCTCATCGCCTGGCTCTTCGTGTCGTTCATCGAGGGGGCGGCCGGGTTCGGCACGCCCGCACCCGTCGTCGCCCCGTTGCTCATCACGCTGGGCTTCCCGCCGCTCGGCGCGGCGGTGCTGGCGCTCGTCGGGGACTCCAGCGCCGTGACCTTCGGCGCCGTCGGGACCCCGATCATCGTCGGCATCGGCGAGGGCCTGAACCTTCCCCCCACGGCGGAGGAGACCCAGCAGACGCTGCTCGACGTGGCGCTGACCGCGGCGGGCATCGACATCCTCGTCGGCCTGGCGATCCCGCTGTCGCTGCTGGTCCTGCTGACCCGGGTGTTCGCTCGACGGCGCACTCCGGGGGCGGCCCGCGAGATGGTGCCGCTGACCGTGCTGGCCGCCCTCGCCTACAGCGTGCCGGCCTTCGGCTGGACCTGGCTGCTCGGGGTGGAGTTCGGGGCGATCCTGGGAGGGCTGACGGGGCTGGTGATCCTGGTGCTCGTCGTCAAGGCCGGGTTCCTCGTGCCGCGACGGACGTGGAGCGTGCGCTACGGCTACCTCGACAGCAGCGAGAACACCGGCTCGATCCCCACGGTGACCGAGCGGAGCATGCCGGTCTGGCAGGTGTGGGCGCCCTACCTCGTGCTGCTGGGCCTGCTGCTGCTCACCCGGCTGGTGGGGCCGGTCAAGGAGGCGTTGCAGGGTGTCACGCTCGAGGCCGACGACATCCTCGGCACCGGCATCACCGGGTCGTTCCAGCCGCTGTACTCCCCGGGCGCGGTCTTCCTGATCGCCGCCGCCGTCACGGTGCTCGTCCAGCGGGTACCGACGTCGGACCTCCGCGCGGTCACCGGACGCGTCGGACCCGCCGTGCTGGGCACAGGCATCGCCCTGGCCGCGTCGGTGCCGCTGGTGCGGGTGTTCCTCAACTCCTCGGAGAACTCGGCGGGCCTGGACTCCATGCCGGTCGAGCTGGCCGCGGCCGGGGCGGCCGCGCTCGGGGCGGCCTGGCCTCTCGTCGCCCCGGTCGTCGGCGCCCTGGGCTCGTTCGTCTCGGGCAGCGCCACCTTCTCCCACCTGATGTTCGCCCAGCTGCAGAGCGACGTGGCCACCTCCATCGGGGCCGACCCGACCGTCGTGCTCGCGCAGCAGGTCGGCGGTGCCAACGCCGGCAACCTCGTCTCGGCCACCAACGTCGTCGCGGTGGCCGGGGTGACCGGCCAGCTCGGCAAGGAGGGCGCCATCATCGCCCGCACGTCCGGGCCGATGGCCGTGTACGTCGCCGGCTTCGCCCTCCTCGGGTTCGCCCTGGTGGCGTGGCTGGGGTGACCCGCCCGGCCGGGCTCAGGGGTGGCTGGGGCTGTCCGCCGCCTCCGGCATGTGCAGCGTGACCTCGTCGACGAAGCACCACACCCAGTCCTGCCCGGGCTCGAACGACTGGACCAGAGGGTGCCCGGCCTCCCGGGCGTGCCGGGACGCGTGCCGGTTCGGCGAGGAGTCGCAGCACCCGACCTGCCCGCACTCGAGGCAGCGACGAAGCGTCACCCAGGTCGACCCCATGGCCAGGCACTGCCGACACCCGTCGGCGTCCGGGGGTGCTCCCAGCACTCCGTCACGGATCGGTACGGACGCGATGTGCTCACACTCGGTCATGCCGCGACCTTAGGCCGGGACGAGGGACCCTGACCAGGGGCCGGCTCGAGGCGGATGCTGAGGGACATGGCACGCATCATGGTGGTGGCCAACCAGACCCTCGGCTGCGCCGAGCTCGACGCGGCCCTCGACGAGGCCCTGTCCACGCAGCCTCCGCCCGAGGTGGTCGTCGTCGCCCCGGTGACGACGACCGAGGGCGAGCACCAGTGGGACTACCCGCCCACCGACCGATACATCCCCCCACCCGAGGTGATCGCGCACGCGCTGGCGAGTGCCCGGCTCGACCGGCAGCTCAAGCGGCTGGCCGAGCGCGGGGTGTCAGCCGAGGGCGAGGTCGTCGACCACGACCCTCTGCACCGGGTCGAGCGGATGCTGGCGGAGCAGAGCTATGAGCAGGTCGTCGTCTGCACGCTTCCGGAGCGGCTGTCCCACTGGTTGCGGATGGACCTGCCCAGCCGGCTGGCGAGGGCGACGACCGTTCCGGTCCGCCACGTCGAGGGCACGTCCGGCCCGTCGCTGTAGTCAGCGGCGCAGCAGGACGGCCAGCGAGGAGAGGTCGGCTGCACCCAGTCCGGCGTCGATCGCCTCGGCCACGACGGATCGGTTGAGCGCCAGCTGAGGCATGCGGGCGCCGACCCGCTCGGCCAGGTCCGCAGCGAGGTCGAGGTCCTTGGCGACCAGGTCGAGGGCGAAGGCCACCGGGGAGTCGTCGGGGTGCTCGTAGGACTCCCGCTTGTACAGGACGAACGGGGCCGCGACGGCACTGGAGGCGATCACCTCGTACGCCGCGCTGCGCTCGACCCCGGCCTTCTCGGCCAGCACCAGCGCCTCGGCGAGGGCGGCGTTGAGGGCGTGCACCATGCTGTTGACGACGAGCTTCATCGTCGCCCCGGCTCCGAGGGGCCCGAGCGCGACGATGCGCCGGGCGAAGGACTCCAGCGCCGGACGGGCCGCCTCGAGCGCCGCGTCCTCGCCGCCGGCCATCACCAGCAGCTGCCCGGCCTCGACCGTGGCCACGCTGCCCGACACCGGCGTGTCGAGCAGGTGGGCGCCGGCGGCTCGCACGCTCGGCTCCAGCTTCTGCAGGGTCGCCGGGTCCACCGTGGAGGTGTCGGCCACCACCGCGCCCGGGCGCAGGCCGGCCACCAGCCCGTCGGGGCCCTGGTAGGCCGCCCGCACGGCCACGTCGTCGGCCAGCGACACCACGACCACCTCGGCCTGCTCGGCGGCCTCCCGCGGGGTCGCCGCCACCCTCGCCCCGTGTGCGCCGGCGACCTGCTCGGCCCTGGCGCGCGTCCGGTTGTGCACCACCACGGGGAACCCGGCGCCGACGAGCCGGCCCACCATGGCCGCCCCCATCCGACCGGTGCCGACGACGGCGACGTTCACGCGATCAGCCACCCGCCGTCGACGTAGAGGTTGACCGCGTTGACCGCCCTGTTGGTCAGCAGGAAGTCCACGGCGCCGGTGATGTCCGCCATCGTCGCCAGCCGTCCGGTGGGGGTCCGGGAGCGGTAGCCCTCGAGGACACCGTCAGGCTTGTCGGCCCAGAACGGGCTGTCGCCGACGATGCCCGGGTGGATGGCGTTGACGCGCCGCGGGGCGAGCTCGAGGGCCAGGGCGTTGACCATGCCCACGACGGCCCCGTTGACGGTCGAGACCGTGGTCGACCCGGGGTAGGGACGGTCCTTGGCCCGGCCGCCGAACAGCACGATCGCGGCGTCGTCGCCCATCCGCGGCAGCAGCGCGTGGATGACCTCGGTGTACCCGACGAGCTTGATGGTGGCCAGGCGGGTGGCCCGGTCGATGTCGTAGTCGGCCACGGTGTTCGCGTCGCGGTCGATCGCCGCGATGACCAGCCTGTCGACGTCGTCGACCTCGGCCAGCGCCGTGGCGATGCGGTGCGGCTCGGCGAGGTCCAGACCGAGCCCGCCGGCGCTGGGGCCCAACGATGCGGCGATCTCGCTGGCCCTCTGCGCGTCTCGCCCGGTGATGACCACACGGTCGCCGGCGCTGACGCGGTGCCGCGCGTACTCCAGCCCGAGCCCGGCTGTTCCTCCGATGACGACGGTGGTCATGAGCGTCCTCCTTGGACCTGTCGCAGGTAGTCCCAGTCGCGGGCGAACCGGTAGGAGTGCCGGCCGGGAGGCTGGGGCGCCTGGGTCTCCAGCCAGCGCACCGGCCCGTCCCCGACGTTGCGGAAGCCGTGGACGCACCCCACACCGGCCCAGGCGACGTCGCCGGGCTCGAGCCGGTAGGCCTGGCCGTCGAACGTGGCCTCCACCGAGCCCTCGAGGATGAGGTAGGCCTCCTCGAACGGGTGGTCGTGCGCCCCGGCCAGGCCGTCCGGCTCGTAGGCCACCATGAACATCGTCGACAGCGTGGCGCCGAGGTCGGAGTCGACCATCATCTTCACTGTGATGCCGCTGTAGACGAGCAGGGCTGTGCGCATGCTCGCCGACACCGCGAGCCGGTCCTGGGTTTGCTGGCTGGGGTCCATGTTGACCGGGTCGATGTGCCCGTAGCGCCGGGTGCGAGGGTCGCGGACGTCGACGGGCACCGCCCCGGTGGTGGCCAGCTCGGGGACGAGCTGGGTGTCCATGTCGTGCTCGGGACGCGGCGTCGGGGCCGCCATGCGGGCGAAGGTGGCCTCCGTTGCGTTCTCGTTGCGCAGCGCGTGCGGTACCCCGACGGGGATGAGCCCGTAGTCGCCGGGGACCAGCCGGGCAGCCTCCCCCGGGGTCTGCACGACGACCTCGCCGGAGAGCACGTACAGGCTCTCCTCGTAGGAGTGCACGTGCGACGGCAGGGAGCCGCCGGGGTCGAGGCGTCCGAGGCCGAAGCCGGTGTGCACGGCGGCGGTCGTGGCGTCCACCACGGACCACGTGGCGTACCCGGACGCCCCCGCCAGCGGCCCGCTCGCCGGGGCCCAGACGACCTCTGAGCCCCGGCGCACGACGTGGTGGGTGGTCACGACGCGGGGCCCTCCACGAGCGCCTCCTCGGTCTCCTCCAGCGCCTCGGCGTCCGCCGCCGCCCTGGCCTGGACAGCAGCGTCGGCTGCGGCTCGGGCCAGGAAGTCCCGCGAGTCGGTGACCAGCGACATGGCTCGCGACACGTCGGCGAGCAGGCGGAAGTCGCGCTTCCGGAACTCCCCGTCGACGAGCACGTGCTGGACGTTCGACACGTCCGCCGACAGGGTGACGGCCGCCACCGGGTCGTGGATGGGAGCGACGTTGACCGCGGTGGCGTCGATGACGACGACATCGGCCTTCTTGCCCGGGGTGAGCGAGCCGACCCTGTCCTCCAGCCCGGCGACGTGCGCGCCGTGGATGGTGGCCATCTCCAGCATCTGCCGGGCCGTCGGCATGGTCTCCGGGATGTCGACGTCGAGGTTCCAGCACACCTCGTTGACCCGGGCCCGCTCGGCGCCGAAGGCGGCGCGCATCTGCGTGAACATGTCGCCGGGGACGGTCGTGACGACGTCGATGGACAGGCTGGGCCGCAGCCCGAACTGGTAGCTCTTGGCGACGGGCGGCCAGCCGTGGCCCATCTGCACCTCGACCTGCGGGGCGATGGAGATGGTGCCGCCGGTGTCGGCCACGCGCTTCCACTCGTGGTCGGAGAAGTAGCAGCAGTGGATGAAGGTGATGTCCGGGCCGAGCAGGCCGAGCCGGTCCAGCTGCTCGACCATGGCGTACCGACCTGCGAGCCGGCCCATGCCCACGTGGACGGTGAGCGGGATACCGAGGTCGCGAGCCAGCTGCCACTCGGACTGGACCACCTGGTCCTGCGTGAACCCGGGGCCCCGGGTGGCCAGACCCATCGTCAGCAGCCCGTCGTCGGAGGAGAAGTAGGTGTCGCGGATGCGGCGCACGTCGTCACCGGGGATCTCGATCGGGCTGAAGAACCAGTAGTCGGCGAGCGAGGTGTTGGCGCTGCCGTACGCGTACTGGGCGCGGATGCCGGACTCCGTCAGGCCCTGGATGCCGGCGTCGGGGTGCTCCGGGGTGTTGTTGATGTGCGACCAGTCGACCAGCGTGGTGATGCCGGCGTTGAGGCACTCGAGGGAACCGGCCAGGTTGGAGGCGTAGACGTCCTGCGCCCGGTACAGCGGCGCGAACGTGTCGAGGACCTCCACGAAGTAGTCGTCGAGGGTGGCGTTGGGTGCGCAGTTGCGGATCGCGGCCTCCCACGTGTGCCGGTGCGTGTCGACGAAGCCCGGGATCACGATCTTCCCGGTGCAGTCGACGACCTCGGCGTCGGCCTCGATGCTCGGAGCGACCGCGGCGATGCGGTCGTCCTCGATGAGCACGTCACCGACCGGTAGGTCCCCGACGTCCGGGTCGACCGACAGCACGGTGCCGCTCTTGAGGAGGATCTTTCCCATGTGCTGACCCCTTTCTGGTTGTGCTGCCGCCGCGCCGTTCGCGACTAGTACGCAGCGAGCTTCTCCACGGCCGACACGACCTTGTCGACCGTCGGGATGACCTGGCCCTCCAGCGCGTCCGCGAACGGCAGCGGCACGTTGTCCGCCGCCAGCCGCCGCACGGGCGCGTCCAGCAGCTCGAACCCCTCGTCGGCGACGATCGAGGCGACCGTGGCCCCCCAGCCGCCCTGGTACGGGTTCTCCTCGACCACGAGCAGCTTGCTCGTGCGCTCCAGCGAGGTCATGACCGTGCTCACGTCGAGCGGGATGAGCGTGCGCAGGTCGATCACCTCCACCGACACGCTGTCGGCGGCCAGCCTCTCGGCGGCCTTCAGGGCCATCGGCACCGTCGAGGCGAGGGCGACGACGGTGACGTCGCTGCCCGACCGGGCCACGTTCGCCTGGCCCAGCGGGACGACGTGGTCCGGGGGCGCGGGCTCGCCCTTGCTGGCATACAGGCCCTTGTGCTCGAAGAAGACCACGGGGTCGTCGCTGCGGATGGCCGAGGCCATCAGCCCCACCACGTCGGCGGGGGTGGACGGCGCCACGATCTTCAGGCCCGGGATGGTCAGCGCCCAGTTCTCCACAGCCTGGGAGTGCTGAGCACCGAAGCCGAGCCCGCCGCCGTTGGCGGTGCGCACCACCAGCGGCATCGTGACCTGCCCACCGGTCATGTAGCGCGCCTTGGGGATCTCGTTGGCCAGGTAGTCCCAGCACACCGCGAGGAAGTCGCTGAACATGATCTCGGCCACCGGGCGCATGCCGGTCATCGCCGCCCCCATGGCGGCACCCATGATGGCCTCCTCGGAGATCGGGGTGTCCCTGACCCGCTGCGGCCCGAACTCCTCGAACAGCCCGACGGTGGTCTTGAACACCCCACCGGCGGCGCCGATGTCCTCACCCAGGCAGACGACCGTGGGGTCGCGGCGCATCTCGCGGGCGATCCCCTCGGCGACCGCGTCGCGGTAGGTCAGCTCCGCCATGCCCATCCTCCGTCTGCCCACACGTCGGTGTACGCCTGCGCCGGGTCGGCCGGTGGGGCGGCCTGCGCCGCCTCGGAGGCGGCCGCCACCACCGCGGCGGCGCGCTCGTCCGCCGCGTCGACGTCGGCCTCGCTCACGTCCTGCTCGACCATCCGTTGCCGGGAGACCAGCAGCGGGTCGCGGGCCATCCACTCATCGACCTCCTCGGCCGGCCGGTACTTGGCCGGGTCGGTACGGCTGTGCCCGAAGTGGCGGTAGGTGAGGGCCTCGACCACCGTAGGGCCGCCCCCCGCCCTGGCCCGCTCCGTTGCCTCGGCGAGGGCCTCGCGCACCGCGAGCACGTCGTTGCCGTCGACGATCACCCCCGGCATGCCGTTGGCCGCGGCCCGGTCGGCCGCCGGGTTCGGCACTGCGGTCACCGACGAGATCGGGGTGTACTCCATGTACCGGTTGTTCTCGCACACGAAGATCGTCGGCAGCTTCCACACCGCGGCCAGGTTGAGCGCCTCGTGGAACGCGCCGATGTTGGTCGCCCCGTCCCCGAAGAAGGCGACCGCCACCTGCTCGGTGCCGCGCAGCTGGGCCGACCAGGCGGCGCCGTTGGCCATCGGCAGGTGGGCCCCGACGATGGCGTAGGAGCCGAGCATCCCGCGGTCGGCCTTGGTCAGGTGCATGGAGCCACCCTTGGCCTTGCAGACGCCGGTCGCCTTCTGCATGAGCTCGGCGAGGCACTCCTCGGGGGTGGCGCCGCGGGCGATGGCGTGGTGGTGGCCGCGGTAGGTGGCGAAGACGTAGTCGTCGTCGCGGAGGGCGGCGCTGGTGCCGACCGCGACGGCCTCGTGGCCGGCGGCCAGGTGGGTGGTGCCCTTGACCAGCCCACGCATGAACAGGTCGTGCGCTGCTTTCTCGGTGCCCCGGATGACCGCCATCTGCTCGTACAGCGCGAGCTCCCCGGTCGTCGCCACCGTGGTCACAGCTCGCCCCTCCCGGCCGGGGTGTTCAGGTGTGACTGCGACTCGCGCACCGGCGAGAGCGGGCCGTTGACCGTCCAGTACCGCTTGCCGGCGATGAGCAGGTCCTCGGCCGGGAACTTGGTGATGACCTCGCACCCGTCGGCGGTCACGACGACCTCCTCCTCGATGCGGGCGGCCGACCAGCCGTCGGAGGCCGGCCAGTAGGTCTCCAGCGCGAAGACCATGCCCTCCTCGAGCGTCTCGGGATGGTCCAGCGACACCAGCCGGGAGAAGATCGGCTTCTCCCAGATCGCCAGCCCGACTCCGTGGCCGTACTGCAGAGCGAACGCCGCCTCCTCGTCGGCGAACCCGAACTCCTGCGCGGTCGGCCACACCTCCACCACGTCGGCCGTCGTCGCCCCGGGACGAACCTGGGCGATGGCCGCGTCCATGTACTCCCGGCACACCTTGTAGGCGTCCCGCATCGCCGGGGACGCGCTACCTACCGCGAAGCAGCGGTAGTAGCACGTCCGGTAGCCGAGGTGGCTGTGCAGGATGTCGAAGAACGCGGGGTCGCCCGGGCGAACGATGCGGTCGCTGTAGACGTGCGGATGGGGCGCGCAACGCTCCCCGGAGATCGCGTTGACCCCCTCGACGAACTCGCTACCGAGGTCGTAGAGGGTCTTGCTGACCAGTCCCACGCACTCGTTCTCCCGGACGCCCGGACGCAGGAACTCGTACAGCTCCTCGTACGCGGCGTCGACCATCGAGCAGGCCTGGGTCAGCAGGCCGATCTCGTCGGGGGTCTTGATCCGCCGCGCCTCGAGGAACACCTGCTGCCCGTCGACCACATCGATGCCCTCGGCCTGCAGCGCGGCCAGGATCGGCATCTCCGCGATGTCGATGCCCAGGGGCTCGTTCTCCATGCCGTGCTCGCGCAGCAGCGCGGCGACCTTGCGGGCCACCGCGGTGGCGATGCCGGCCTCCGGGTTGAACGCCCCCCGCAGCGTCGAGATGCCGGCCCGGGCGCGCTCGGCCCCGTCCAGCCACGGGTTGAACAGCTGATGGTGCTTGGCCGCGGAGCCGAAGTCCCACAGCACGGGCTCCCCGCCCCGGGGCAGCACCGCGAAGCGGATCAGCTTGTCCAGCGCCCACGTCCCGATGTGGGTCGCGGTCATGTAGCGGATGTTCGCGAAGTCGAAGGCCAGCAGGCCGCCGAGGTGCGAGGCCTCCAGCTGGGTCTTGAGCCGCGCCAGCCGCTGTTCCCGGAGGCGGTCGAGGTCGATGCGCTGCTCCCAGTCGACCGCGTTCGGACCGTACGTGCGAATCGCCATGGCAGTCCCTCCGTCGCTGTGGTGTGAGTCAAGCCACAGTGCGTCCGGCTGTCAAGTGATGATTAACGATTCGTTCAGTCAGGCGCGACGACTCTCCGTTGGCGCACCGAGAACGGGTGTTTCCCGCACGTCCACCCCTCGGGTGTACAGTCACAATTGACAGTTGTGACAAGGAGGCAGCCGTGACCACCGAAGCGGCCGCGAGTCGGAGCGGGACGGGCCTGGGCCCCGCCGTCCGAGCCGCTCGGGAGGCCCGTGGCCTGTCCCTGCGGGAGCTGGCCCGACGCCTCGACGTCTCGCCGAGCTTCGTCTCCCAGGTCGAGCACGGCAAGGCCAACCCCTCGGTGGGCACGCTCTACGCCCTCGTCACGGTGCTCGGGACGACCCTGGACGACCTCATCGGCGACGAGTCGAGCCGTCAGCCGCGCTCCGACTCGACCCTGCCGGTGCCGGGCGGGTGGCCGCGGGTGGAGACACCGGTTCAGCCGGCCCGCGGGCGACGCCGGGTGCAGATGTCCGGGGTGGCCTGGGAGCGTCTCACCCACGACGACGACCCCTACGTGGACTTCCTCCACGTGGAGTACGCGCCGGGCAGCGCCTCCTGTGCGCCGGACGACATGATGCGGCACGGCGGCAGGGAGTACGGGCACGTGCTGTCGGGCCGGCTGGAGGTCCAGGTCGGCTTCGAGTCGTACTCGCTCGGACCGGGCGACTCGATCCACTTCGACTCGACCACGCCACACCGGCTGAGCAACCCGCACGACCAGCCGTGCACCGCGGTGTGGTTCGTGCTCGCCCGGCGCGACTACGACCGTGCCGTCGCGCCGACACCGGCCGGCAGCAGCCACCTACCCGGGCTGCTCTGAGCCTACGGGGCCGGGCACACTGCGGGCGTGACCCTCGAGCGCCTCCTCGGCTTCGCCGCGCTGGCCGCGGTCATCATCGCCGTCCCAGGCCCGAGCGTGCTCTTCGTCGTGGGACGCGCGGTGGCCTACGGTCGACGCACCGCGCTTCTCACCGTGCTGGGCAACGCCGCGGGCGTGGGGGTTGTCGTCGTGCTCGTGGCCGTCGGGCTGGGTGCGGTGGTGGCCCGCTCGGCGACGGTGCTGACCGTCGTGAAGCTCGCCGGAGCGGCCTACCTGGTGTGGCTAGGCATCGACGCGATCCGGCACAGCCGCTCGATGGCCCGGGCCCTGGCCCGCAGCCCCGCGGGCCCCAAGCCGGGCCGCAACGTGCTGGGAGAAGGGTTCGTCGTGGGTGTGCTCAACCCCAAGACCGCGGTCTTCTTCGCGGCGGTCCTCCCCCAGTTCGTCGACCCGGCCACGTCCCATCCCAGCCTTCAGATGCTGCTGCTCGGCGCGGTGTTCCTGCTCATCGCGCTGGTGCTCGACAGCCTGTGGGGGCTGGGGGCGGCCCAGGCCCGGGCCTGGCTCGGACGCGACGAGCGTCGCCTCGCCCGCCTGGGCGTGACGGGGGGGCT
>Ga0316576_10000952_pt1:10000-14818 | contig 14818 bp, 6 predicted proteins | sample S0NA_FD_203075 | JGI IMG/M metagenome (GOLD analysis project Ga0316576, IMG submission 203075) | Rhizosphere microbial communities from salt marsh grasses in Alabama, United States - S0-2_050615r3r5 | ecosystem: Host-associated > Plants > Roots > Rhizosphere | place: USA: Alabama... | reverse complement strand
GCGTGGGGACCACCTACTACCTCCAGCAGCACTACACGGCTAACGCGATGGTCTGCCGACTTCTCGACTCCAGCGGCACGCTTGTCGCCACCAAGTCCGTCGGCCTTTGCACCATGGACGCCTCGCCTAGCAAATCACTGTCCGTGTCGGCCGCCAGCCGCGCGGCGACGATCCACCACGTCCGGGTGTTCGAAGCCCCCTGAGCCCCCTCAGCAAGCAACAACAATCGCCACTCTGGCCAGCCGCTGGTCACCACCCCTGCCACCCCTCTGGCGTGCCGGACGAGAAACGCGATGGAAAATTAACGGGTTAACGCCCGGGGCCGATTGACGACCCTGGTATGGAGATTGCTCCAGAGGGGAGCATGCGGACCCGCTCTCCTGCGATGCTCATCATGGCCTTGAGCATCGCCGTGGGGTCCAGCACCTGGGCCCAACCTCACGGAGACCGCGGGGTCCGCTTTCCACACAGACTGGCCCGTGGAGTATCGATCGAACGAGGGTCGGTCGCTTTCCTGAGCGACCTCCACCTCGCCTATGGAAAGGCCAATCGGAAAACCGACCCCGTCGCCAGGAAGAGCATGGTCGCGATCTCCGACATGCTCCGCCATACACCCGAGGTGTCCGCGGTTGCCTTCAACGGCGACTACTACCACGCCCCGCACTTGAATGGTCTTACTCCGAGGCAACGGTCGGCCGCAGTCGTCAGGGGCCTGGCTGGCTTCCAGCGGCGTCTGGGCAAGAAGCCGCTCCACGTCGTGTTCGGCAACCACGATGTCCCTCGGAAACAGCTGGACGGCAACGCGAACGGCTACGAGCCTGTCAAAGCGATGGCCGATTCTCTGAACGGCAAAGGGATCCACGTGATCGGCACACAATGGGAACGGTCCTACAGGTTCCAGTTGCCCGGCGGATCCGTGATCAACATCGGCCATGCACCAAATGCGAGCTCGGGCGCCATCGCCAGGGCGATGGCGACGATGCGCTTCGACAAGCAACTGGACACCGACCGGGCCCGCGAGAAGATGACCGCGCCGGCTCGACCGAAAAGGGGGGAGTACGTCAGCGGCGATAGCCACGTCGTGGCCTACAGCCGAGGGAAGGCCACCGTGGTCAACCTGGGCACGGCCGGGTCCGGCTCACGGCCCGTGGGAGATCCGTTCATCGTGGCCGTCCGTCAGCCGACCCGTGGCTGGCTCTTCCTCAAGCCCACCCCGGACGGTTGGCAACCCACCCGCCCGCGCGGCAGCGCGTCTGAAGCCCCCTGACCCCGCGACGTTCGGTGGTATAGTGCCCGTCGTGGGTCGGCTGCGCATCAAGCGTCCAAAACAGGAGCCACCGCCCAGGCTCGACGCCTGGGACGCCCTCTTCGCCGGCCTGGTCGCCGTCGCCACGCTGGCGCTCTACCTGCCCCTGGCCCACCGCCTGCCCGGCTTCCTGGGCGGCCGCTGGGGCGCCTACGCCCTGCTCTCCCTCGGCGTGGCCGGCGTGTACCACGCCCGGCGCAAGTGGTGGCCCAGGACCCTGCGCCCGCCCGGTAGACCCCGCCTGCACCGGGCCTCGGTGATCGTCGGCCTCACGGGCCTTTGCGCCCTGCTCGCGCCGACGATCCGCCTGCCACGTATCCACGCGCCGGGCACGCCGCTGCTGTCCCTCTCGGGCGAGCAGGGCGTGATGCTCGTCGTCACCGCCGCCGCCTTGCTGTTGATCCTTTTGGGCTGCGCGCTGGACCTGCCCGCGCGCAGGGCCCGCCGCTGAGGAGGTCTCGATGCTCCGTCTGTCCGTCGTCGCTACCGTCGCCGCCGTCCTGCTCGCTGCCCGGCCCGCGCCCGCCTGCACGACCCTGTGCATGTCGCGCGGAAAGGAGGTGATCGTCGCCAAGAGCTACGACTTCAACGTGGGCAACGGCCTGGTGCTGCGCAACCGGCGCGGCGTGGCCAAGGAGGCGATGCTCGTCTCCCAGGGCAAGGCAAAGCCCTCCCGCTGGGTCTCGCGCTACGGCTCGCTGACCTTCAACCAGTACGGGCGCGAATTGCCCCTCGGCGGCATGAACGAGCGCGGCCTGGTCGTCGAGATCATGTGGCTCACCGCCACGCGCCACCCGCCCCTCGCCGCGGACAAAGAGGCGGTGAACGAGCTCCAGCTGATCCAGTACCTGCTCGACAGCTGCGCGACGACCCGGGAGGCCGTCGCCGCCGCGAAGCGGCTGCAGATCGACAAGGTCCACGCCCCGGTGCACTACATGGTCTGCGACCGCGCGGGCCAGTGCGCCACCATCGAGGACATCGGCGGCAAGCGGGTGATCCACAGCGGCAAGACGCTCCCCGTGCGCGTGCTGACCAACAACCCCTACGCCGCCTCGCTCCGGTACCTGCGCCGCCACAAGGGCTTCGGCGGCAAGGAGGCGATCCCGCACACGCCGGCGTCGCTGGCCCGCTTCGCCCGGGCCGCGACGCACGCCCGCGCGTTCACGCGCAGCAAGGGCGACCGCCGCATCGCCGCCTTCTCCGCCCTCGAGGACGTGCGCCAGGGCGACTTCACCAAGTGGCAGATCGTCTACGAGCCGCTGCGGGGCGAGGTGAGCTTCCGCAAGGCGGGCGAGGACGGGTTCACCACCGCCAAGGTCGAGGCCAAGGACTGCAACGCCCCGGTCGAGGTGATGGACCTCTTCGGCACCTTGATCAAGGGCAAGCGGGCCTTCGTGCCCTACACCTTCGAGCTGAACCGCACGCTGATCCAGAAGAGCTTCAAGGAGCTCGGCGCGCGCTTCCCGCCACCTGTGCTCGAGATGCTCGCGCGCTACCCCGAGGCCCTGAAGTGCACCCACGGCGCCAAGGAACCGAAGAAGCCATGAGCGAGCTCAACGACCGCGTCCGGTATCGCGCCCTTCGCGGCCTGGGGAAGTGCTCGCGCTGCGGCATGCCCCTGCCCTTCCCCGGGCCGGTGCGCAAGCTCTACTGCGCGCACTGCCAGGGGCTCAACGAACGTGACGCAACTTTCTGGGTCGAGGTGCTGCAGTACGCCAGTCGGGAGACGGCGGTCGGGGTCCACGGCTTCGAGGTCAAGGAGGAGCCGCCCCCGGCCGAGCTGGCGAGCGATCCGGTGGACGCCCCGGACTGGCTGGTCGGTGGTGATCTGCCCGGGCTCCGCCTGTTCGGCGCGGCCCTGGAGGGGCCGGGGGGCGAGCTCGGGCCGACGGTCCCGCAAGAGGCGCGGCCCGTGGTGATGAGCTGCCCCAAGTGCGGGGCCGCGCTGGAGGTCACCGGTGAGAGCGAGCGGTCGGTCACCTGCCAGTACTGCCAGTCCGCGGTCTACCTGCCCGACCCGCTCTGGCAACAGCTGCACCCCGTGCAACAGGCCGGTTGGTGGTACGTCGAGTACCGCGGCGGGACGGCCGCGGAGCGCCGAGAGGCCGCGGTCTCGGACAAGCTGCGGGCCCGGGTCGCCCACGCGATGGCGGAGCCGCTTGCACCGCGACCGGGCTCGCCGGCCGGGGAGCCGGAGGAACCGGTCAGCAACAAGGCGACGATCTTTGTAGTGCTCGCCTGCGTCCTCTCCGCGCTCGGCGTGGCCGCCTACTTCCTTCTCAGATGACGTCCGGGCGCAAGGAGCCCGAAAAGCCATGAAGCTGACGTTCCAAGTCTATCGGGGGGACCTGCTCGTCGATACCCGCTCTACGACGAGGACGAGATCACCGTCGGCAACACCCACATCGTCGTTCACGGCGCTCCCGCCCGACCGCCCGAGCCGGACACGAGCGAGGTTGACGCCCGCGTCCGACACCGCGGCCTTCGCGTCATCGGCAAGTGCTCGCACTGCGGGATGCCCCTGCCGTTCCCCGGGCCGGTGCGCAAGCTCTACTGCGCACACTGCCAGGGGCTCAACGAAGGAACGAGCCCGATGGTCACCGCCTGCACCGCGACACCGGCACCGAGCTTGACGTGAAGCTGGAGCCTCCCCCGGCGGAGCTGGCGAGCCACCCGCTGGACGCGCCCCGCTGGCTCGTCTCTGACGATCTGCCCTACACGCTTCGATTGTTCAACGCGACACTGGAAGGGCCGGGGGGCGAGCTCGCGCCGACGGTGCCAGATGACGTGCAGCCCGGAGCTGCCCCAAGTGCGCGGCCGCGCTGGAGCTGCCAGACCCGCTCTGGCAGCGCCTGCACCCGGTGCAACGGGCGAATTGGTGGTTCGTCGAGTACCGGGGCGAAACGCGCAAGGAACGGCGCAGGAGGGAGCATGAAGCCCGCGAGCGGGCCGAGGTTGCCGCGTTCAAGGCCGCTCGACAGAAGGCGCGACAGCTCGCGACCCCACGAACGCCCCCGGCCGCGCCGGTCAGCGGAACGCCATACAACCTGCTGGTCGTCGCCTGCGTCGCGCTCGGCGGGGTGGCCTACGTCCTGCTCGGTAGCTGCGCCAAAAAAAAAGGGCGTCCCAACCGTCAGGTTGAGACGCCCAAAAATCCCGGCAACGACCTACTCTCCCACACGGTCACCCGTGCAGTACCATCGGCGCGGGAGGGCTTAACTTCCGTGTTCGGGATGGATAACGGGTGTTTCCCCTCCGCCATTGTCGCCGGAAACTGAAAACGGATATGTTTGTTGGTTCTGCTGTCTTTTCATGTCCACCAGCCTGACCTCGATCCCGCATGCCGCGTGCTTGGCATCGCGAGCGATAAAGAAAAAAAATGGTCAAGCCTCACGGCCGATTAGTACCGGTTAGCTCCACGCATTGCTGCGCTTCCACATCCGGCCTATCAAACTCGTAGTCTTCGAGTGGCCTTTAGGGACCCGAAGGTCCAGGGATTCCTTATCTTGGAG
>Ga0316576_10000952_pt1:0-5000 | contig 14818 bp, 6 predicted proteins | sample S0NA_FD_203075 | JGI IMG/M metagenome (GOLD analysis project Ga0316576, IMG submission 203075) | Rhizosphere microbial communities from salt marsh grasses in Alabama, United States - S0-2_050615r3r5 | ecosystem: Host-associated > Plants > Roots > Rhizosphere | place: USA: Alabama... | reverse complement strand
CTCACGCCCCGAAGGACGCTTTCTCGTTCGACTTGCATGTGTTAAGCCCGCCGCTAACGTTCGCTCTGAGCCAGGATCAAACTCTCCAGTTAAACTGTTGAGCTTGATGCGAGGTCGAGCCTCGCTTGCTCTTGCATTGAAGGGGAGTCTCGTTTGCCGTCTTGCGACAGACGAGCTCCGGCTCCGCACGTCATCTTGGTTGGTCGCTGACCTACTATTCAGTTTTCAAGGATCAACGTGCCAATCCCCGGCACCCGGCGAGGCCCGCCGAACCTTCAAGTGTAGGAGCGAGCTCCCACAAGTCAAGGGTCGGAAGAGACACTCACCCACTCCCGGTCCCAAAACCCCATCCCTGACCGGCGAGGGCGTTAACTATCACCGGCCCCTGTGACTGTCAAGGAAAATAAACCCTATGCTTTAAGGTGCTTACAAAAAAAGTTGGCCGGCAAATCGCCCCATCTCCGTCGGGGCGCCCAAAAGCGGTTTTGGCCAACCCCCGCCCGATTCCTGTAATGGCGAATAATTTCAATGTATTGAAAACCGGGGCCGCTGGCAAGGCGCGGCGGGATCTTCACGATCCTGACCGGATCCATGACAGCAATCGCTTTTGATGTTCATGGGTTGAGCATCGGCCAGACTAGAGCCGGGTGAAATCCAGCGTTACGACGACAACATTGTACTTTGGATCGGGCTGCGGCAGACGCCACTTGCTCGCTGTTTCGAGCAGGCAATCGAGGATCTTTTCCTCGCGGTTGATCATCCACTCGATGCCCAGCGTCGCCACCTTGCCGCTCGGCTTGAGCCGCACACGCAGGCCGAGCTTGTCGGACATACCCGGGTTGTTCGCCTTCGCCTGCTTGTAGCACTTGGTCAACGTGCCGTGATAGAGGCGCACCATCTCGTGGTAGACGCGGTTCGTGAACTGCTCGAGGGGCTCCATCTCGGTGATCTTGTCGTCGAACCTCTTCATCGCCTGGGTCCGCTTGAGCTCGATCTCGTCCCAGCTCTCATAGGGATTGCCCGTCGTGCCCTGGTCGGTCATCGGCCCACGGAAAAAGCTTGCGCACGTCTTCCCGCCGGCCTTCGCGAAGGCCGCGGCGATCTCCTTGTCGGCCAGCGCTCGCGCCTGGCCGATGCGCCCCTTGATGTAGCGCTCGAGCTTGTCCCGCGCCTCGCGCAACGCCGCCGTGTCGGGCCCCTCGATCTTGGCCAGCAGGTTGTCGATCTCGACGGAGACGTTGGAGCGCGTCTTGCCCTCCTTGACCAGCGCGACCTCCACCTCCTGCGCCGCAGGATCGGTGACGCCCATCTCGCGGAGCTTCCGCGCATACTCCTGGCAGAGCATGTTGCGCTGGACCACGAGCTTCTCGCGCTCCGCGGCGTCCTGCGGCTTGACGCTCTTGAGCAGGATGTCGCCGACGAGGGGCTCGACCTTGCGCTCCCACTCCTTGCGCAGCTCGCACCAGCGCGAAAACTCCGCGCTGTCCGCGGACAGCGTCGACCCGCCGCCGCCCTGCTTCTTCTGCCAGACCAGGTAGCCTCCGACACCGACGAGAACCAACCCCACGACCACGAGACCGATGACGATGATGCCCGTACGACTCTGACCCGGAGGAGATTCGAATTGGTCCATTGCTTGAGACCCCGCTGCTGCTGTCGCTGAACGTTGTTCCGAGGGGCCCAGTATATACAGGCAGGTTTTTTTTGCACAGTGGTGACCGTGTGGGCAAGATGAGCACATGCAGCGTCGCCTCTGCTTCCTCGCGGTGCTCTGGTGCGCACCCGCCGCTGCCGCAACGCCACCGCCGCTGAAGCTGCACGGGACGGTCGCCGAGCTGCCGCCGTCGGAGCCCTGCAACGGGAAGATCTCGCGGGTCACCGTGCTCTACCGCGTCGAGCAGCTGGTCGCCGGCAGCTACGCGGACCCCACGGTCCTCGTCGTCCACCGCTGTCCCGAGCTGGCCCGCGGGCCGTCACGCGTCGGCCGGGGCGACGCCGGGGCGATCAAGGTCGGCCGGACCTACCTGCTCGAGCTGCGGCCGGTCGACCCGCAGGCCAAGCTAGACGTCGTCGATCCGTTCAAGGACGACACGCGCCTGCGCTACAAGCCCCTGCGCACCGATCCCAGCAGCTGGCCCCCGCGGATGGTGGTGGTCATCGAGGGAGGCGGAGGCGCCCGGCACAAGCTCCCCTTCGACAGCCACCACATCAGCGTCGGACGCGCCGCCGACAGCGACGTGCTGCTCGCCGGCGGCGCCGTGGCGCTGCACCACCTGGAGCTGGTTGTCGACGGCGAGCGGGTCGTCGTCCGCCCCCTGGGCGGGGCGCCGGTGAAGCTCGACGGCAAGCCGCTCGCCGGACCGCGCAGGATCACCTTCAAGGACCGCGTCGGGGTGGGCGCGTACACGCTACGGGTGGCGCTGTTCCTCGACGGCAAGGATCAGTAAACGAGCGCTCCCCCCGGGGCCCGTGATAGAATTCCGCCGTGCTGGAATTCGGATTCCGAATCGGTGAGCTGATGGTGGGCCAGGGCTTGCTCGACGAGGCTCTGCTCGAGCAGGCGCTGTCCGCCCAGCTCGTCCACGGTGGACGGATCGGCACCAACCTCGTCGAGCTGGGTGCCGTTGGCATCGATACCCTCGCCGCGGCCCTGGGGGAGCAGCACGGCGTACCGGTGGCCGATCCGACCCTGCTCAACCACATCACCAGCGAGACCCTGCGGATCGTGCCCAAGCAGATCTGCAGCCGCTACGGCGTGCTCCCTCTGCGCTACGAGAGCCCGTCCCAGCTCCACCTGGCGATGCTCGACCCCCAGAAGCTGGACATGGTGGACGAGGTCGGGGCGATCATCGGCGTGGCCGTGGTGATTCCCTACCTGGTGCCCGAGCTCCGTCTGCACCACTTCCTCGAGGTCCACCACCAGATCCCGCGGCCCAAGCGGTTCCTGCGCTACCCCGTCGACGCCCCCGAGGTGCCGGACGAGCGGCGCAACTACCTGAAGCCCACGGTGGGGCCGAGCGTCCTTCCCCCGCTCGACCTGCCCATGGACGAGCTCCCTCCGCCGGAGACGCAGGAAGGCGGCCCGGAGGGCCGCACCACCGGCGACTTCGAGATCACCCTCGCCCTGGACGATTTCGAGGAGGAGAGCGCTCCCGCGGCGCCGGCAACCGCCGAGCCCAACAGCGACGATGACCTGCTCATGGGGTTCGACGAGGCCTTCTCCGACGAGGCCTTCCCCGACCCCGGGCCCCCCACGCTGCCGCCGTCGATCGACGGCAAGGAGGACGACTTCGAGACCGGGTTCGACAGCGCCTTCTCGCAGGAGTTTCACGTCGGCGAGGATCCCGAGCCGCACCACGAGCAGTGGAACGACCTGGAGACCGCCGTCGACCGCATCGAGGAGGCGGCGGACCGGGAAGAGCTCATCGACCTGCTCCTCGAGCCGCTGGTCCCGGAGGCCAAGGTCTCGCTGCTGTTTCTCGTCCGCGATGACATGGCGGTCGCGCTGGGCGCGCGGGGCACCGACCTGTCCAGGAAGGAGGTCAGCACCCTGGTCGTGCCGATCACCATGTCGGCGCCCCTGTGCCAGGCGATGGAGCAGCGCAACGTGGTCAAGCTCGACGCCCGGGGCGACGCGATGCAACAGATCGTCGCCAACTTCCTCGGCCGCCCCTTGCCCCGCGAGGCCTGCCTGGTGCCGATCAACTTCGAGGGGAAGGTCGTCAACCTGCTCTGCGTGCAGAGCGACCTGAGCTTCTCCGAGGAGTCTCTGGAGACCCTCGCCCTGGTCTCGGTCACCGCGTCCCATACCTACGGACGGCTCCGCCCGCGGATGCTGGCGCGCGCCACGACCCAGGAGGTCACGCCGGCGGTCCCGCCGCCCGAGGACTCGGTCTCGACCTCCATCTCGTCGTCCGTCTCGGGCTCGACCTCCATGACCCTGGACGACTCGCTCTCCAGCGTCTCGGACGCCGAGCCGCCGCCTCCGGAGGAGGACGGCTCGCGGCCTGCGAGGCAGCTCCGGTTGATCCCGCCGCGGCAGCGCAAGTTCGGCCGCTACACGCTGATCTGCCGCCTCGCCTCCGGCGGGATGGCCAACCTCTACCTGGCCCAGCTCTCGGGGAAGGAGGGCTTCGAGAAGCTCGTCGCCATCAAGCGGATCCACGAGCACCTCTCCGAGGAGCAGGACTTCATCCGGATGTTCATCGACGAGGCCCGGCTCGTCTCGCGGATCTCGCACCCCAACGTGGCCCAGGTCATCGAGCTCGACCGCTTCGAGGAGACGCACTTCATCGCCATGGAGTACGTGGACGGCGAGGGCCTCCACGCCCTGCTCCGGCGGACCAAGCCGAAGCTGCCGCTGATCGCGCGCATCATCGCCCACACGGCGGCCGGGCTCCACGCGGCCCACGAGCTCCAGGATCAGAAGGGCAACCCGATGGGCGTGGTGCACCGCGACGTCTCGCCCCAGAACATCCTGATCAGCTACCAGGGCGCGGTGAAGGTGGTGGACTTCGGCGTGGCCCGGGCCCGGGGCAACCTGCACGAGACGAACATCGGCACGGTGAAGGGCAAGCTGGCCTACATGTCACCGGAGCAGGTGCAGTCCGGGCCGGTGGACCGGCGCTCGGACGTCTTCGCCCTGGGCATCGTGCTCTACGAGGCCACGACCTTCCGGCGGCTGTTCAAGGGCGAGACCGAGGTCGAGACGATGCGCAACGTCGTGGAGAGCGCGATCACCCCGCCGACAGAGGTGCGCCCCGACTACCCGGCCGAGCTGGAGAAGATCGTGATGACCGCGTTGCAGCGCGATCGCACCAAGCGCTACCAGTCGGCCGAGGAGCTCCAGGCCGCGCTGGAGATGTACATCATGGGCTCCGGCTCGCTGGTGCTGGCCAGCGCGCTGGGCAAGCTGATGAACAAGACCTTCAAGGACAACATCGCCGAGAAGCGGCGCGTGCTGGCGGCCTTCGAGGCCGAGCAGGAAGCGGAAGAGGCCG
>Ga0316576_10000951_pt1 | contig 14821 bp, 16 predicted proteins | sample S0NA_FD_203075 | JGI IMG/M metagenome (GOLD analysis project Ga0316576, IMG submission 203075) | Rhizosphere microbial communities from salt marsh grasses in Alabama, United States - S0-2_050615r3r5 | ecosystem: Host-associated > Plants > Roots > Rhizosphere | place: USA: Alabama | collected... | reverse complement strand
GTGGAGCGGCTGGCAACCGAGCGGATGGGTGCGGCGACCTCCGCCCTGTCGTCACTGGGGGCCTCTCTCGGTGCCACCGGGGAGCCCGGTGGCCTCGGCGGGCTGGAGTCGCTGCTGCCGCCGGGCGTCCTCGGCCCCGCGTCGGCGGATCCGGACGACACCTCGGGCGCCGGCGACGCCGGTGACGACCCGGCGGATCGTTGAGGTGTACGACGCTGCCCTGGGCGAGCTCGTCGAGGAGCTGAACCAGCTGCCGGGCATCGGACCCAAGAGTGCCCAACGGATCGCGTTCCACCTGCTCGCCGCCGACCCGGACGAGGTGGCACGACTCGTCGCCGCCATCACCGACGTGAAGGCGCGGGTGCGGTTCTGCGACACCTGCGGCAACGTGGCCGAGGCGGAGCAGTGCAGCATCTGCGCCAACCCTCGTCGCGACGACAGCCTCATCTGCGTCGTCGAGGAGGCGAAGGACGTCGTCGCGTTGGAGCGCACCCGCGAGTTCCGTGGCCGCTACCACGTGCTGGGGGGTGCGATCTCGCCGATCGACGGCATCGGGCCCGACGACCTGCGTGTCGCGTCGCTCATGACCCGGCTGGCCAGCGGGACGGTCACCGAGGTGATCCTGGCTACCGACCCGAACATCGAGGGGGAGGCCACGGCCGCCTACCTCGCCCGGATGATCCTGCCGCTGGGGTTGACAGTGTCGCGGCTGGCCAGTGGGCTACCGGTAGGTGGCGACCTCGAGTACGCGGACGAGGTCACTCTCGGCCGCGCGCTGGAGGGCCGCCGACGCCTCTAGAGGCCGATCCACGGAGGACGACCATGACCCAGCCGCCCGCGGACGATCTCGACACGCTGGCACGCAGCCTCCACGCGCAGATCAGTGGCTTTCTCCTCTCCCTCACCGAGGTTGCTCGTGGCGACGAGCCCGACTTCGCACTGGCCCACCTGATGCTGGAGACGTCCCAGCTGTGTCTCGCCGGCGGACGACTGGCGGCCCTGGCCGACGTCCGCCTCGACGACGCGTTCGAGGCCGACCCCGGGGACGACGCGGATCTCGACGGGGTGCGCGAAGGCCTGCGCCGACTGCTCGGCGAGCTCGACGTGTACGCCGACGTCGTCGACCCGGTGCTTCCCGACCGGGGGACCGCGGTGTTCCGTATCTCCGACGAGCTGGCCTCGGTCGCCGCTGACCTGCTGCACGGGCTTGCCCACTACTCCGCGGGCCGGGTGGCCGAGGCGCTGTGGTGGTGGCAGTACTCGTACTTCTCCAGCTGGGGCCCTGCCCTCACGTCGGCTCTTCGCGCGATCCAGTCGCTCGTCGCCCACACCCGGCTGGACTCGGACCCGGCCACGACGACCACGGGTACGATGACCTGACCAGTCGCGGTCGCTGTCGGTGACCCGGCTGGTCGTCCATGCAGGGTCGACCCCAGGAGCGCTCGTGGGCCTCGTCGTCCAGAAGTACGGCGGCTCGTCGGTGGCCGATGCCGGTCGTATCCGCGCCGTCGCGGAGCGCATCGTCGCCACCCGCGAGGCGGGCAACGAGGTGTGCGTCGTCGTCTCGGCCATGGGTGACAGCACCGACGAGCTGCTCGACCTCGCCCAGCAGATCAGTGCCGTCCCGCCGGGTCGCGAGCTCGACATGCTGCTGACGGCTGGGGAGCGCATCTCGATGGCCCTTCTCGCCATGGCGATCGCCGAGCTGGGCCACGAGGCTCGGTCGTTCACCGGGTCGCAGGCGGGCGTGATCACCGACTCGGTGCACGGCAAGGCGCGCATCATCGACGTCACCCCCGGTCGCATCCGAGGTGCTCTCGACGCGGGCGCCGTCGCGATCGTTGCCGGCTTCCAAGGGGTGTCCCAGGACACGAAGGACGTGACCACCCTGGGTCGTGGTGGCTCCGACACCACAGCAGTCGCGCTCGCCGCCGCGCTGGACGCCTCCGTGTGCGAGATCTACACCGACGTCGACGGCGTCTTCACCGCGGACCCGCGCATCGTCCCGGCGGCTCGACGCATGCCTGCCACGACGTACGACGAGATGCTGGAGATGGCGGCGAACGGGGCGAAGGTGCTGCACCTGCGCTGCGTGGAGTACGCCAAGCGGTACGACATGCCCATCCACGTACGGTCGAGCTTCTCGCAGCGACCGGGCACAGTTGTCGCCGCGACCTGGGACGATGCCATCGCCGCGACGGAGGAGGACTCCATGGAGCAACCGATCATCTCCGGCGTCGCCCACGACCGGAGCGAGGCCAAGATCACCCTCGTCGGGGTCCCGGACGTGGTGGGGGCGGCCGCGCGCATCTTCGGTACCGTCGCCGAAGCGGGCGTGAACGTCGACATGATCGTGCAGAACGTGTCCGCTGCCGGCACCGGTCGGACGGACATCTCGTTCACGCTCCCGCAGGCCGACGGCCCGGCCGCCCTTGCCGCCCTGCAGTCGGTCGGCGCGGAGTCCGGCGTGACCGACATCCGCTACAACGACCAGATCGGCAAGGTGTCCCTGGTCGGCGCTGGGATGCGTACCCACCCCGGGGTCTCCGCACGGTTCTTCGGGGCGCTGGCCGATGCCGGGGTCAACATCGAGATGATCTCGACCTCGGAGATCCGCATCTCGGTGGTCGTGCAGGCCGACGACGTCGACCGCGCGGTCACGGCCGTCCATACCGCGTTCGACCTGGACAGCACCGACATCGAAGCCGTCGTCTACGGAGGAACAGGCCGATGAGCCGTCCCACGTTGGCCGTCGTCGGCGCCACTGGCGCCGTGGGGACGGTCATGCTCGACCTGCTGTCGACGCGCGAGGACGTGTGGGGTGAGATCCGGCTGGTCGCCTCACCTCGTTCCGCCGGGCGACTCCTCACCGTGCGTGGCCAGCAGGTGGCGGTCCAGGCGCTGGCGCCGGAGGTCTTCGACGGTGTCGACGTCGCGATGTTCGACGTCCCGGACGAGGTGTCGGCCGTCTGGGCGCCTGTCGCGGCCGACCGCGGCGCCGTCGTGGTCGACAACTCCGGGGCCTTTCGCATGGATCCGGACATCCCCCTGGTCGTGCCCGAGGTCAACCCTCATGCGGTGCGTCAGCGGCCGCGGGGCATCATCAGCAATCCCAACTGCACGACGCTCTCGATGATCGTCGCGGTCGGCGCGCTGCACGCGGAGTTCGGGCTGACCGAGCTCGTCGTGTCCTCCTACCAGGCGGCGTCCGGCGCCGGGCAGGAGGGCATCGACACCCTCCACGACCAGATGGCCAAGGTGGCCGGCAACCCCGACATCGGTACCCGCGCAGGTGACGTCCGTCGCGCGGTCGGTGACGAGCTCGGGCCCTTTCCGGCGCCGCTGGCGCTCAACGTCGTTCCATGGGCAGGGTCGCTGAAGGACGACGGGTGGAGCAGCGAGGAGCTCAAGGTCCGCAACGAGTCCCGCAAGATCCTCGACCTGCCATCCCTGCGGGTGACCGCCACGTGTGTGCGGGTTCCGGTCGTCACGACGCACTCCCTGGTGGTCCACGCCGTGTTCGAGAGGGAGGTGAGTCTCGACGCCGCTCGGCGAGTGCTGGCCGACGCGCCGGGTGTCGTGGTGTACGACGACCCGGAGCGGGGCGAGTTCCCCACTCCGAACGATGTCGTGGGGACGGACCCGACGTGGGTGGGGCGGCTCCGCCGCCACCTGGACGAGCCGACGGCCCTCGAGCTCTTCGTGTGCGGCGACAACCTGCGCAAGGGGGCCGCCCTCAACACCGCTCAGATCGCGGAGGTCGTCGCCGCCGAGCTGAGCGGTTGACGCAGAACGGCCGAGGCACGCTCAACCGTGCCTCGGCCACACGTCGGGGTGGCGGGATTTGAACCCACGACCTCGTCGACCCGAACGACGCGCGCTCCCAAGCTGCGCCACACCCCGGCGCCTCCGACGTCCGTCGAAGGCGCGATCAGTGTACCTGTCACGTGGCCTGCGTCGGGTCGGCCGAGGTGCGAGCCGGCGGCGCCGACAGCGCGTGGATCAGCCGACCGCCGGCACCAGCGTCAGCAGGCTGGCCTCGGGGCGGCACGCGAAGCGCACCGGCGCGGTGGGGCTCGTCCCCAGGCCTGCCGACACGTGCAGCCATGTCTCCCCGTCGATGGGGTGCCGCGACAGGCCGCGCGCCCGTGCCGGGTCGAGGTCGCAGTTCGTGACCAGCGCCCGTCCACCGGGCAGGCACAGCTGCCCTCCGTGGGTGTGCCCCGCGAGCACCATGTCCGCCCCGTCCGAGACCATCGCGTCCAGCACACGCGCGTACGGCGCGTGCGTCACCCCGAGCATCACGTCGGCATCAGCGGCACGGCGCCCCGCCACTGCGTCGTACCGGTCGTACTCCAGGTGCGCGTCGTCGGTGCCGACGACGTCGAGCACGGTGTCGCGCACGGCCATCTGCACACGCGCGTTGTCCAGGTCGAGCCAGCCTGCCGAGACGAGCCGGTCGTCCAGGTCGCGGGTCGGCAGCCGGGGTCCGTCGAGGCTGCGACGTCCGTCGTCGGGCAGCAGGTACCGGGCCGGGTTCTTCACGACGGGGGCGAAGTAGTCGTTCGAGCCGCGCACGAACAGCCCGGGCCGATCCAGCAGCCCGCCAAGCGCGTTGGCGAGCGGAGCGACCGCGTCGGGATGGGCGATGAGGTCCCCGGTGGCCACGACCAGGTCGGGCTGAATCCCCGCCAGCGAGGAGACCCAGTGCTGCTTCACCCGCTGCCCCGGCGTGAGATGGAGGTCGGACAGGTGCAGCACGCGGATCGGCCGGTGGCCGGTCGGGAGCAGCGGCACGCGGAAGCGTCGCAGCGTGAACGCCGTCCGTTCGTACCCGGCGGCGTAGGCCAGGCCGGCCGCGCCCGCTACCGTCGCCAGCGCCAGGAGCCGACGCACGTCAGTTCTGGTTGCGGTTGTTGCCGCCCCCGTTGTTGGTGTTCCGGTCGTTGGCAGGGGTGTCGGCCTCGGGCTGCTCGGTGGGCTGTGGCTTCTTCTCGGGCTTCGGCTCCGGCGGGGGCGGCGGAACGTAGCCAGTGGACGTGAAGACCCTCACCGTGCCACCCGAGTAGTACGACGCGCCGGCCCCGGGATCGGTGCTGACGGTCAGCCCCCGCGGCACGGACGAGTTGACCTCCGCGGCGACGTACGCCTCGAAACCTGCGGCCTGAAGCGTGGCGACCGCCTCGGCGCCGCTCAGTCCTCGGACGTCCGGCACGGTCGTGGCGACCCCGGCCACATCGTTCGGGTCGGGGTCGGTGAACGTCTTCACCGGCATCGGCGCCATGATCGCGCTCATCGCCTGCTGCCAGATGGGGCCGGGGATGCACCCACCGCAGACGGTTCCGTAGTACACGCCGTTGAGCGTGTAGCCGCGCAGTGACTCGACCCGCAACGGGTTGGTGATCGCGACCACGGCCGAGCGCTGTGGTGTGTACCCGGCGAACCAGATGTCCGACGCGTTGTCGGTGGTGCCCGTCTTGCCGCCGGCGGGCCGGCCCAGCGTCATGCGTGCACCCGTGCGACCGGGGTCGGGACCGTCGATCGTGCCCTGCAGCACCTGGTTGACCGCGTCGGCGGTCCCGCTGTCGAGAACCTTGGCGCAGTTGGCCGGCGGCACCTTCATCTCCTCGCCGGTGGGCTTGGTGATGGACGTGATGGCGATCGACTCGCAGTGGGTGCCTCGTGCGGCGAACATCGCGTACGCCTCGGCCATCGACAGCGGCGAGACCTCCTGCGAGCCGAGGACGAACGACTTGATCTGCAGAAGATCCTGCCCGCTGGCCCGGGTCAGCCCGCCCGCCTCGGCGATCTTCACGGGGTCGCAGATGCCGGTGCGCTCCTCGAGCAGGGCGAAGAAGGTGTTGACCGACCGCCAGGTACCGGTACGCAAGTCGTAGGAGCCGCCGCTCCCGTCGTAGTTGCCGACCTTCCACGGGTCGGTGACGACCCCGTCGCACACGCGCATCGCCGACGTGTGGTCGAGCTGCGCGGGAGCGTTGATCCGGGTGTTCAGCGGGATGCCCTGCTTGATGGCTGCGGCCAGCACGAACGGCTTCATCGTCGAGCCGCTCTGGAAGCCGCCGCTCCCGCCGCGGTCGAAGTCCGTGACGAAGTTGACGAATGTCCTGCCCGGCCCGCTCCCGTAGTTCATGGAGTGGGTCATGGCGGTGATCTTGCCGGTGCCGGGCTCGACGACGGCGATGGCGGCGACCGCTCGGTCCCGAGGCGCGACGTAGGAGCGCACGGCGTTCACGGCGGCCCGCTGCTCGCGGGGTCGGAGCGTCGTCTTGATGAGAAGGCCGCCCCTTCGCAACGTCCGCTCCCGCTGCTCCACGGTCTCGCCGAGGGCCTTCCAGTCCATCAGCTCTCGGTAGACGTAGTCGCAGAAGAAGGGCGCGTACGACACGGTGCAGCCGTTCGTGCTCGGCGACGGCTTGAGCTGCAGCTGCTTCTCGGCCACCGACGTGGCGCGATCCTCGGTGATGTTGCCGTTCTCCACCATCGCCTCGAGGACGTTGTTGCGGCGTGCCACCGCTCGCTCGGGGTAGAGGTCGGGGTCGTACCGGGACGGTGACTGGACCAGACCTGCCAACGTCGCCGCCTGGTTGAGGTTGAGCCTGGACGCTGGCTTCGAGTAGTAGCGCTGCGCGGCGGCCTCGATGCCGTAGGCGCCCCCACCGAAGTAGGCGATGTTGAGGTAGCGCTCGAGGATCTGGTCCTTGGTCAGCTGCTCCTCCGCAGCCATCGCCAGGCGCAGCTCACGCAGCTTGCGGGAGTAGGACGTCTCCGTCGCGGCTGCGATCTCGTCCTCGCTCTCGGCCTGGGACACCAGCACGTTCTTCACGTACTGCTGCGTGAGCGTGGAGCCGCCCTGCTCGACCGACCCGGAGCTCACGTTCGTGACCAGTGCCCGGATGGTGCCCTGCAGGTCGATCGGGCCGTGCTCGTAGAATCGCGCGTCCTCGATCGCGACCATCGCCTGCTGCATGACCGGTGCGATCTTGTCGAGCGGCTTGTACACCCGGTTCTCGTCGAAGAACACCGCCAGCTCGTTGCCCCTGGCATCCAGCACCACCGAACGCTGGGCCTGGGGGGTGGCCTCGAAGTCGGCTGGGAGGGACGTGAAGGACTCGACGGTCGAACGTGCCGCGACGCTGGAAGCCCCGACCAGGGGAAGCGCCAGACCCGCGACGAGCAGGCCGGCGACTGCGGCGACGACGACGATGCCCAGGATGTGCTTCGTCGCGTTCGCGAGCAGGGAAACGGGGGACTGGCTCACACCACTAGGGTAGACGCGCTGGGGCCTGGTGCCCGACCTGAGCGTTTCATCCCGGTTCGGATCGTGTCAGCGTCTGCGGGCCATCCTCTGGTTGCCGAGGTTTTCGACGTTCGACGCGTTTGTGATCTTGACGCGCCTGGTCGGGGAGCGGTTTGATCTTGAGCCGTTCGGGACGCTCGTCAGCAAGGACGCTGCCGGAGGCATGGTGAGCTGGGTAGAGGACTGGCCGTCACACGCTGCGTGTCGGGATGCTGATCCCGACTCACTCTTCGTCCAGGGAGCGGCCCAGAACCGGGCCAAGTCCGTCTGCGGGGGGTGCTCGGTACGAACCGAGTGCCTGGCCGACGCCCTGGACAACCGCATCGAGTTCGGCGTCTGGGGCGGGATGACCGAGCGCGAGCGTCGGGCTCTGCTGCGCCGTCGTCCGGACGTCGTGTCGTGGCGCCGGGTCCTCGAGTCCGCGCGGGACGCCTTCGGGCCTGCTGTGCCGCTGCAGCGCGAGCCGGGAAACGCCGCCACCCGCTCACAGCTGAGCCACTAGCGCCGTCCCGACCTGCCGCAGACCGTCCAGGTCGTGCACGTCCGTGGGGAAGGCAGGCACCGTCACGGTCGGCACGGACGGGTGGGCGGTGGAGAACCGCGCGGCGTAGCGTCGCTCCCGGTCGATCACCCGCATACGTTCGGCATGCAGGAGCAACGCGGCCGTGGCGAGCGCGTGCTCGGGCGCGTCGGCCAGGTGGTCGGCGGCCGCCACCGCCTGCTCGGCCGTCAGCTCGGGCACCTCGGAGGTGTGCACCCGGTTGAGCACCAGCCCGGCCAGCGGCATGCCGTCCCCGGCAAGTCGCTCCACGAAGTACGACGCCTCGCGCAGCGCGTCCGGCTCCGGTGCGGCGACGACGACGAAGGACGTCTCCGGGTCCTGGAGGAGCGCGTAGGTCTGCTCCGACCGCTCCCGGAAGCCGCCGAACATCGAGTCGAGCGCCCCGACGAAGGTCTGCACGTCGCGTAGCAGGTCGCCGCCGAGAACCTTGGTGAGTGCGCTGGTGAACACCCCCAGCCCCGCCTGGACCACGCGGAAGCCCATGCGCCCGCCGGCGCGCGCGGGGGCAGTCAGCACGCGGATCAGCCGTCCGTCGAGGAACGAGCCGAGGCGAGCCGGTGCGTCCAAGAAGTCCAAGGCCGACCGGGACGGCGGCGTGTCCACGACGATGAGGTCCCACGAGTCCTCCGCCCGGAGCTGGCCGAGCTTCTCCATGGCCATGTACTCCTGCGTCCCGGCGAACGACGTCGACAGAGCCTGGTAGAAGGGGTTGTCCAGCACCGCCGCAGCCTTGTCGGGCGCGGCGTGCGCAAGCACGACCTCGTCGAACGTGCGCTTCATGTCCAGCATCATCGCGTCCAGCGAGCCCCCGCCCGGCGCGTTCACCCCGGTGACGGCGCGGGGCGTGTTGTCCAGCTCGCGCAGACCCATCGACTGGGCGAGTCGGCGGGCGGGGTCGATGGTCAGCACCACGGTGCGACGTCCACGCTCGGCCGCGCGCAGCGCCAGGGCGGCCGCCGTGGTCGTCTTGCCCACCCCACCGGAGCCGCAGCAGACGATGATCCGCTTGGCGGGGTCGTCGAGCAGCGCGTCGACGTCCAGCGCTCGCACGGTGCGCGTGAGTCGGGGGCCGCCCTGGCTCATCGTGCCCCCCGTGCGTCCCAGCCGCGCACACCCTGCGCGCCGAGCCGGTCGGCCAGGGTGTAGAGAGAACCCAGGTCGATGCCGTCGTTGAGACGGGGAAGTTCCAGCACGGGCCGGCCGAGCCCGAGCAGCCGGTCCATCTGCTCACGCTCGAGCGTCACCCGCTCGGCGTGGTCGGCCACCTCACGCGCAAGTCCGGCAGCCCACTCGTCCACGACGCGATCATCCATGTGGGGGAGATCGGCGAGGTCTCCGGCGACGATTCCGGCCCGCAGCGCTGCCTGGTCCACGGCCCCGGCCACCGCGGCGCTCAGGGCATCGGCCGGCAGCGGCGACTGCCTCACCTGGTTCACGAGAACCGCGCCGACCGGGAGACGTGCCGCAGCGAGCTCGGCCACGCCGTCCACGGTCTCCTGCACCGGCATCTCCTCCAGCACGCTGACGACGTGCACAGCAGTCGCGGACGACCGGAACAGCGCCATGATCGAGTCGGCCTGCCGGCTGATCGGACCCACTCTGGCCAGCTCGGTGACCTCCTCGTTCACGTTGAGGAAGCGGGTGACGCGTCCGGTCGGAGGGGCATCCATCACCACGGCGTCGTAGGCGAAGCCGCCACCGGCCCCTCGTCGGCGCGTCGCCTCGTACGTCTTGCCGGTCATCAGGACGTCCCGCAGGCCCGGCGCGATCGTCGTGGCGAACTCGAGCGCACCCATGCGGTCGAGCGCCTTGCCGGCCCGGCCCAGCCGGTAGTACATCTCGAGGTACTCCAGCACCGCGTCCTGCGGGTCGATGGCGAGAGCGAAGACATCACCCCCGTCGGCGGCGACCGCCACCTTGCGCTCCTCGTACGGCAGCGGAGCGGTGTCGAACAGTCCGGCGATGCCCTGCCGTCCCTCGACCTCTACCAGCAGGACCCGCCGTCCGCGCGCGGCCAAGGCCAGTGCCAGGGCAGCGGACACGGTGGTCTTGCCGGTGCCACCCTTGCCGGTGACGACGTGAAGGCGCACCTGGTCCCACTCGAGCATGATCACCCCAGGGTAGTGAGGCGTCGGTGCGGCTGCCGCTCGGCCGTGCGATGAGGCCGCGCGACGCCGCCGTGGGTAGGGTGCTCGGCATGACCGCCCGGTGGGAGTACGCCACTGTCCCGCTCCTAGTGCACGCCACCAAGCAGATCCTCGACACCTGGGGCCAGGACGGGTGGGAGCTCGTGCAGGTCGTGCCCGGGCCCAACCCCGAGAACGTCGTCGCCTATCTGAAGCGGCCGGTGGACGGGTGACTCCGGGCGTGGACGTCCACGCCCGTCTGCGCGGCCTGGGCATCGAGCTGCCGCTGCCGGCTGCGCCGCTGGCGGCCTACGTCCCTGCCGTGAGGGCCGGCTCACTCGTCGTCACTGCCGGTCAGCTGCCTCTGCGGGAGGGCTCGCTGATGGCCGTCGGCCGAGTCGGCGCCGAGGTCGACGTCGACGTGGCGACCGCGTGCGCCCGCCAGTGCGCCCTCAACGCCCTGGCCGCCGTGCAGGCCGAGATCGGCGACCTCGGCCTGGTGCGTCGGGTCGTGAAGGTCACCGGCTTCGTTGCGGCGACGGCCGACTTCGCCGAGCACCCCGCCGTCGTCAACGGGGCCAGCACCGTCCTCGGGGAGATCTTCGCCGATGCGGGGGCGCACGCCAGGAGTGCAGTCGGCGTGGCCTCCCTCCCCCTGGGGGCACCCGTCGAGGTCGAGATCATGGTCGAGGTGGCCGACGAGCCGGAGGGCTCGTCCTGAGGGGCTCGATCTCGCACCCATGCGCATCGTCCTGCCGCCCCCGCTCGCCGAGCGTGCCCGCGCCGTCCGAGCCGGCACAGAGCCGGCTGCGCCGCTCCGCCCGGCCGCGACCGTCGTCCTCCTGCGCGACGTCGACGGGCTCGAGGTGTACCTGCAGCATCGACATCGGCGCCTGAGCTTCGCCGGCGGCGTGTACGCCTTTCCGGGCGGTCGTGTCGACCCGGCGGACGCACGCGCCGCCGACGCGTCGCTGGGGCTGCCAGCGCAGGAGTGGGCTCGTCGCTTCGAGAGCTCGGTCGACGAGGCGCGTGCCCACGTCGCCGCCGTCCTTCGCGAGCTCGAGGAGGAGACCGGGGTCGCGATGGACGGTCACGCCCTGGTCGGCTGGTCGCGCTGGGTCACGCCCCGGTTCGAGCGGCGACGTTTCGACACCTGGTTCTTCGCCGCCGCCCTCCCTGGCGGGCAGGAGCCTCGCGTCGCCACCTCGGAGTCGCACGCTGGCCGATGGATGCACCCGCTCGACGCCCTGCGCGCGCTGGACCGCGCGGAGATGGCGATGCTCCCGCCGACGTGGTGGACGCTGCGGGAGCTCGCCGAGCGCGGCACCCTGGCTCGCGCCCTGGCCGACCCGCCGGCCATGCGCCGCCACACGGTCGGCTGGACGACCGACGGCGAGGACGTCGTCATGGCGCTCCCGGGCGATCCCGCCTACCCCGGCGACGACCCGCTGGAGGGCACATGAGGCTGCCCGACGCGGTGCCCGGCTCGTTGCCCGGCCCGTGGGCCGGTGGCAGGGTCTCGTCCCGGATCCGCTGTGTCCTCGCACCGAACCCCGGTCCGATGGCGCTGGACGGCACCAACACGTACCTGCTGAGCGAGCCCGGGTCGGGCGTCGCCGTCGTCGTCGACCCGGGGCCGGACGACGACGTCCACCTGGGCGCGGTTCTCGACGACCTGGCTGCCCACGACCAGCGCGGGGCCCTGGTGCTGCTCACCCACGGCCACCTGGACCACTCCGCGGGGGCGCGTCGGCTGGCCGAGCGTCTCGGCTGCGCCGTGCGCGCCGTGGACCCCGGGCACCGGTGGGGAGCCGATGGGCTGGACGACGGGGCCGCCATTCGGGTCGGCGGGCTGGAGATCCAGGTGGTCGCGACACCCGGGCACACAGCCGACTCGGTGTGCCTGCTCCTGGAGTCCGACGACGCGCTGCTGACCGGCGACACGGTGCTGGGACGCGGCACCACCGTGGTCGCGCACCCCGACGGCCGCCTCCGCGACTACCTGGGGTCCCTGGACCGTCTCGAGGCCGTGGCGCAGCTGTCGCCGTCGATGCGGCTGATGCCGGGGCACGGGCCTGCCGGCGCCCCGGTACGAGACGTCGTCACCGCCTACCGGGTGCATCGTGCGGCGCGACTGCGGCAGGTGCAGGCGTGCGTGCGCGCCGGCGCCTCCGACGTCCCGTCCATCGTGGCCGACGTCTACGCCGACGTGGACCGAGGTCTGTGGCCGGCGGCGGCGTTGTCGGTCCGGGCACAGGTCGACTACCTCACCGAGACGGGCGCGGTCACGGAGCAGGACGGCCGGCTGGCGGTCAGCGGGCGCGACGCCTGAGCCGCTCCGGGTCCAGCAGTACGACCGACCTCGGCTCCAACCTGATCCAGCCGCGCGCCGAGAAGTCGGCCAAGGCCTTGTTGACCGTCTCCCTCGAGGCGCCCACGAGCTGGGCCAGCTCTTCCTGGGTCAGGTCGTGCGCCACTCGGATCCCTCCCTCGGCCGGTGCGCCGAAGCGGCGGGAGAGGTCCAGCAACGACTTGGCCACCCGGCCGGGGACGTCGGAGAACACGAGGTCGGCCACGATGTCGTTGGCCCGCCGAAGTCGACCGGCCAGCTGGGCGAGCAGGCCACGCGCGACGTCCGGACGGCCCTCGAGCCACTGCAGCAGACGCTCGTGGCTCAGGCCGAGCAGCACCGCGTCGGTCACCGCTGTCACGGTGGCGGCTCGCGGACCCGGGTCGAACAGCGACAGCTCGCCGAACATCTGCCCCGGGCCGAGCACGGCGAGCAGGTTCTCCCGGCCGTCGGCCGCGTGCCGCCCCATCTTGACCTTGCCCTCGACCACCACGTAGACGCGGTCGCCTGAGTCGCCCTCGTGGAACAGCACCTCGCCACGCGGCACGTGGGTCTCCTCCATGGACTCCACGAGCGCTCGCGCGTCCTCGTCACCGAGCCCGGAGAACAGCAGCGCCTGTCTCACCACGGCGTCCAGCATCCGGTCCACGCGTGCTCCCTCCGCCACCGCTCGTCACGGCCGTGACCCATTGTGTCGCATGGCACACACCCCCGGTGACCGTAGGCTGCACCGTGTGCCGATGAAAGCGGGTGAGTCCGACCTTGCCCGCACCCGCCGCGCCCGTCGCATCGTGCGTGAGCTCGCGGCGACCTACCCCGATGTGCGGTGCGAGCTGGACTTCAGCAGCCCGTTCCAGCTGCTGGTCGCAACCGTGCTGTCGGCGCAGACGACGGACCGCCGCGTCAACGCGGTCACGCCGGAGCTGTTCTCGACGTACCCGACGCCGGTCGACCTCGCCGGAGCCGAGCTCGGCGACGTCGAGCGCATCATCGCGCCCACCGGCTTCTTCCGGGTGAAGGCCCGCACCGTGGTCGAGCTGTCCGCTGCGCTCGTCGAGCGCTTCGGCGCGGAGGTGCCGCGGCGCCTGGCGGACCTGGTCACGCTCCCGGGCGTCGGGCGCAAGACCGCCAACGTGGTGCTCGGGGAGGGGTTCGGCGTGCCAGGGATCACGGTCGACACCCACGTCGCCCGGCTGGCCGGCCGTCTCGGGCTCAGCAAGGAGAGCGACCCGGTGGCGATCGAGCGTGACCTCGGCCGGCTGATCGCCCGACGCGACTGGACCCGCGCGTCCCAGCTGCTGATCTGGCACGGGCGTCGACGGTGCCATGCGCGGCGCCCCGCCTGTGGCGCCTGCCCGATCGACCGGCTGTGCCCGGCCTACGGGGAAGGCCCGACCGAGCACGACGTGGCCGTCCGGCTGGTCAGGGCCGAGGGGCGGGCGTGAGCGCCGACCGGCACCCCGAGTGGATGGCTCCGCTGGTGCAGGTGGCGCGGTCCGCGTCACCAGAGGACCTGCAGCGGTTCAGCCCTCCCGACGGGGGGTGGCGTCAGGGTGCCGTGCTTATGCTCTTCGGAGAGACCGACGGACGTCCGGACGTCCTGCTCATCGAGCGCGCTCACGACATGCGCAGCCACGCAGGCCAGCCTGCCTTCCCGGGTGGCGCCGTCGACCCGACCGACGAGGGGCCCGTCGCCGCGGCCCTCCGTGAGGCCGCCGAGGAGACGGGCCTGGACCCCGCCGGGGTGGACGTGCTCGCGGCCCTGCCGCCGCTGTGGCTGCCACCGTCCGGGTTCGAGGTGACACCGGTGCTGGGCTGGTGGCGGGAGCCGAGCCCGGTCGGTGTCCGTGACCCCGCGGAGGTGGCCTCCGTGCACCGGGTCACGGTCTCCGAGCTGCTCGAGCCGGCGAACAGGTTGTCGGTGCGACACCCGAGCGGCTACGTGGGCCCAGCGTTCGCCGTTCGGGGGCTGCTGGTGTGGGGGTTCACGGGCGGTCTGCTGGCGCGGCTGTTCGCCCTGGCAGAGTGGGAGCGACCCTGGGACCACGAGCGGGTGCGGGACCTGCCTGAGCGGACGCTGCGGCAGGCGCTGCGCAGCGAGGCACACCCAGGCTTCGTGGTGGGATCGACAGGCGGACAGGAGGGCTGAGGATGGACGCCATCACCGACCTCCTCGGTGGCTTCGGGGTGCTGGACTGGGTGCTGATCGCCCTCGTGGTCGCGTTCGCCGTGATCGGCTGGGTACAGGGCTTCGTCGTGGGGCTGCTCTCGCTGGTGGGCCTCGTCGGCGGCGCTGCGCTCGGCCTTCTCTTCGTCCCGCGTGCCCTCTCCGGGCTCGAACCAGGCCTCGGGACGGCTCTGCTGGCCATCCTGCTGGTCGTCCTCGCCGCGGCCATCGGCCAGTGGGCCCTGTCGTGGGTCGGGGAGACGGTGCGCGAGCGACTGGGCGGCGGAGACTCTGCCCG
>Ga0316576_10000949_pt1 | contig 14824 bp, 8 predicted proteins | sample S0NA_FD_203075 | JGI IMG/M metagenome (GOLD analysis project Ga0316576, IMG submission 203075) | Rhizosphere microbial communities from salt marsh grasses in Alabama, United States - S0-2_050615r3r5 | ecosystem: Host-associated > Plants > Roots > Rhizosphere | place: USA: Alabama | collected... | reverse complement strand
AAGAACGGCCGCCCGGAAGGGGTGCGGATCGCGCGCTCCACCCTGCATCGGCCCACGATGCAGCGCTGCGTGGTCAATGTGGTCAAGGGGATCTACTTCAGCCGGCCCGTCTCCGGCCGCCCCGTGCGCGTCGAGTACCCGATGAAGTTCCAGCCTTGACCGCCGCTCTTGTCGGCTAGAACTTGACGGTCAGGCGCTGGTTGGGGCGGACGTGGACGTCGCGGTGCGGCGTCTTCTTGCCGTCGACGACGAGGTGGATGCGGTAGGTGCCGGCGCTCACCGTCGGCATGATCACCAGCTTGCCCCGCCCCCGAAACTTGCCGTTGACGAAGACCTCGGCCTTGTCGCTTGAGGTGGCGATCTCCAGCGCGCCGATCCCTTCCACCTTGCGGAGCTTGCGGCCGGCGAGGGCCGTGCGCGCTCTCGAGGCCAGGGTCTCCGGGCGGGCCACCGGCGGCTTGGGCTCGGGGCGCGGCTCGGGCGTCGGCGCGGACGCCGGGGGGGCGGCCCGGCGGACCGGTGCGCTCGCGCGAGGGCTCCTCGGCGGCGGGGGACGCTCGGTCCGGGGCTTCACCGCCGGCCGCGGGGGGATCGGCCGCGTGGGCCGGGGCGTCTCGGGCTCCGGGCTGAGCAGCAGAAGGGTGATCGTGACGCCGCAGGCCGCGACCACGACGGCGAGCACCACGAAGAGCCACCACCGGTTGCGCGGGACCTTGACCGGCGCGAGCTCGGTCGGGGAGGGCGAGGGCATCGAAGGCGGCAGCTCGAAGGCCGGCTCCGGCGCCACGCCGTCGGGGAGCGGGATCTCCTGGGAGACGTCGGCGGTGAGCACGCGGTGCCGGCCCGTGGATGTGAGCTTGGCCCGGAGCAAAGGCTGCTGCCCGGTGACCGCGGTGGGGTCGAGGGCGGCGAGGAGCGCCTCCATGGACGGGATGCGCCGGCGTGGGTCCTTCTCCAGGCCGCGCAGGATGGTCTCCTCGAGCCCGGCCGGCACCGAGAGGATGCGCGAGGGCGGTGGTGGTGCGTCCCCCGTGATCTGGTCCAGCGTCGCGAGGAAGCTGTCGGCCAAAAACGGCACCCGGCCGGTCACCATCTCGTAGAGGAGCACGGACACCGCGTAGACGTCGGTGCGCGTGTCCAGCTCCGCGGGGCTCTTGATCTGCTCCGGCGCGATGCAGATGGCGTGCTCGGGCCGCCAGCTCCAGCCGGCGACCTGGTCCCTGAGCGGGGGGAGCAGGTGGTGCGTGCCGAAGTCGAGCACCTTCACGCTGTACGTCTGGCCGGTCCAGCTCACGAGGATCTGCCCCGGGTGCAGGTGGCCGTGGGGGATGCCGTAGGCGTGGACCGCGGCGAGGGCGGCGCAGATCTCACGAAGCAGCGGGAAGTAGGCTCGCCGGGAGAGCGGGGCTTGCTCGTGGATCAGGCGGGAGAGTGGGACGCCCTCGAACCACTCCATCGTCGTGTAGAGCCGCCCGTCCGCGAACCCGGAGGCGTAGGTCTCGGCGATGTTGGAGTGCCCGATATGGGCCACCGTCTCCGTCTCGTGGATGTAGCGACCGCGGGAGACGGACCCGCCGGGGAGATCACGCCGGAACACCTTGACGGCGCATCGCTTGTTGGCGATGGCGTTGAGCCCGACGTGGACCACACCGAGGAGGCCCTGGCCCACGGGCTCCCCCAGGCGATAGTTGCCCAGCATGGTCCCGGCCTTGGCGCTGTCCTCGTGCGAGGCGTTCTCGACTCGGGTGATCTCCTCTTCCATGCAAAACGGAGTCTACTTCGTGCCGTGAAATGGTTCCAGAGGCTTGCGTAACCGCGCGGTGGCAATCGGTCCTTGCTTTCTTCGCTCCGCTTTGCGATATACGCCCCTGACCATGAATGACGGACCCGTCTTCATTGCCGTGGAAGGCCCCATCGGTGTGGGCAAGTCCACCCTGGCGCACATACTCGCCGAGCGGATGGGCGCGCGGCTGCTGCTGGAGCCGGTGGACGAGAACCCGTTCCTGGCCGATTTCTATCGCGACCGGGAGCGGTTTGCGTTCCAGACACAGCTCTTTTTCCTGCTCTCGCGCTTCCAGCAGCAGGCGGACATCCTCCAGGAGGATCTCTTCGCCCGGGGCGGCGTGGTCAGCGACTACCTGCTGATCAAGGATCGGATGTTCGCCGCGCTCAACCTGAGCCAGCAGGAGATGGTGCTCTACGACCAGCTCTGGGGCATCCTGGGCCCCCGCGCTCCCAAGCCCGACCTGGTCGTGCTACTATTGGCTTCGGTGCCGGTGCTGTTCGGGCGCATCAGGAAGCGCGCCCGGCCGTACGAGAAAGCGATGGATCCGGAGTACCTGGAGGAGCTTATTCGGATCTACACGGACTACTTTTTTGACTATGGCGAGAGCCCGCTGCTGGTGGTCGACACCTCGGAGATCGACATCGTCAACAACCGCGACGATCTGGAGCGGTTGCTAGCGGTCATCCGGGAGCACCGGGGCGGAATCCGCCACTACAAACCGCTTGGATCCAAGAGCGCAAAGGCCGCCCTCGAAGCGCGTGCCTGAGCTCGGGACCGAGACGGACCGGGCCTGAACCTCTCTCTCGTTCGCTGTTCTGGCTTTGGTCCAGCAGGGCCCAGGGGCCCGGGGAGAGACGCATGTCCCAGGCAATCCAGACCTCGACGAAGAAGGTGACCGCGCCGTCCATCGCGCGCATGAAGCAGCGCGGCCGGCGGATCACCATGCTCACGGCCTATGACGCCACCTTCGCCCGCCTCCTCGACGCCTGCGACGTCGACATCCTGCTCGTCGGCGACTCGCTGGGCATGGTGATCCAGGGGCTGCAGAACACGCTGCCGGTGACGCTGGAGGAGGTGATCTACCACAGTCGGGCCGTGGCCCGGGGCGCCAGCCGGGCCCACCTGGTCGCTGACATGCCCTTCATGAGCTACCAGGACTCGCCGGAGCAGGGCCTGCGCAGCGCCGGCCGGTTGATCAAGGAGGGCCGCGCCGAGGCGGTGAAGCTCGAGGGCGGGCAGCGCCACGCCGACCTGGTTCGCCGACTGACCGAGGTCGGCATCCCGGTGATGGGGCACATCGGCCTCACGCCGCAGTCGATCCACGCCATGGGCGGCTACAAGGTCCAGGGCAAGCACGAGGCGCAGGCGCAGAAGCTCGTCGAGGACGCGCTGGCCCTGGAGGAGGCCGGGATCTACTCCCTGGTGCTCGAGGGGATCCCGCAGGAGGTGGCCGGCGAGATCACCGCGCGGCTCTCCGTGCCGACCATCGGCATCGGCGCCGGTCCGCTCTGCGACGGCCAGGTACTGGTGATCTACGATCTGCTCGGTATGGATCCCGACTTCAGCCCTCGTTTTTTGAAGAAGTACGAGAGCTTCGGCGAGAAGATCCGGGCCGCCGTGGGCCGCTACACCGAGGAGGTGCGCGAGGGCGTCTTCCCCGGACCCGAGCACAGCGTGTCGGTGAAGCCCAAGAGCCAGCGGGTCAAGCTGGTCAAGTAGTCCGGTGGGGCGGGTGGGAGGACAGGCAAGAAGAGATGATCGAGCTCGACGATCCGAAAAAGCTCCACGAGACCTGCGAGGCCGAGCGCCGCACGGGCCGGCGCGTGGGGCTCGTCCCCACCATGGGGTTCCTCCACGAGGGGCACCTCTCGCTCGTCGAGAAGGCGCGGGCCCTCTCCGACTTCGTCGTGCTGACGATCTTCGTCAACCCGACGCAGTTCGGCCCGGGCGAGGACCTCGAGCGCTACCCGCGCGACCCGGAGGGGGACCTGGACAAGTGCCTGCGCGCCGGCGTGGCCTGCGTCTTCGCCCCGCCGCGGGAGGCGATCTACCCGCCGGGCTACCAGACCTACGTCGAGGTCGAGGGGCTCTCGCGCGGTCTGTGCGGCGACAGGCGCCCCGGGCACTTCCGCGGCGTGGCCACGGTGGTGGCCAAGCTGTTCAACATGGTCGGCCCCTGCGTCGCCGTGTTCGGGGAGAAGGACTACCAGCAGCTGCAGGTGATCCGACAGATGGCCGCCGACCTGAACCTGCCGGTGGAGGTCGTCGGATCGCCCATCGTGCGCGAGCCCGACGGCCTGGCGATGAGCTCGCGCAACGCCTACCTCTCGCCGGCCCAGCGGGCCCAGGCGCTCTGCCTCAGCCGCGCCCTCGCGGCGATCCGCTCCCACGCGCCGGAGAAGGCCGACGAGGCCGTGCGCATCGCCCGGGACGTCATCGAGGCCGAGCCCGAGGCGCGCATCGACTATGTCGAGGTGCGCCACGCGCGGACGCTGGAGCCCCTCGGGCGGCTCGTGCCCGGCGAGACCCTGGTGGCGCTGGCGGTGTTCGTGGGCAAGACCCGGCTGATCGACAACGCCGTGCTGTAGGGCAACCCGGTCAATAAGAATTCGGTCGCTTCGGCAGCGCTACCTTCGCAAGTGTCTACATTAAGGAATCCCATTGGCCAGTCGGGCGGCCAGGCGGCTCAGCCCCCGAGCGCGTACTGCTCGAGGAGCTCGAGGGAGCTTTGCACCGCCGGTCCGGCGCCGGCGACGTAGATCGGCACGCGCTTGGCCCAGGCGAGCCGGATCACCTCGAAGAGCAGGGTGTGGAGGTAGCTCTGCGTGGCCACGGGCAGGTTGGTGAAGACCAGGGCGAGGGGCCTCCCGGAGAGCACTGCCGGCTGCAACACCTCCTGGGAGTAGCGCTCCGCGGCGACCGTGTCCTCGGCCGCGACGGAGACGACCAGACGCCGCGCGTCGGGGGGCGGCTCGTCGTCGAAGCGGAACCAGCGGTCCACGGCCCGGGCCGGTGTGCGCGCCCGCGCCCGGTCGGCGATGACCCGGATCAACCCGTCGTAGTCCGGAGCCGCGGTGGCGAAGGGGAGCTCGAAGACGACCAGCGTCCCCGGGAAACCCAGGCCCCGCGGCCGGAGCAGGCGTTCGTCGTGGCGGTCAATGTCGTCGGGGTCGCCCTGCACGAAAACCCCCGCGTCCCGGGTAGCGATGAGCAGCCGGCTCGCCGTGAGCTTGGCCATCTCGGTGATGAAGAACAGGCCCATGCCGGCGTTCTGGCGCGAGCCGGTCAGGCCGCGCTCGAAGGCCCCGGAGACGAAGGGCCAGCGCGCCTTGTCCAGGGCCTCCTCGGCCGAGGCGATCTCGGGGTTGCGGGACCGCAGGGAGGCGAGGATCCCCACGCCCCCGTCGGCGACGGCGACCTGGATCGCTGGCGAGCGCGCGTAGGGTCCCTCACGCATCACCTGCGCCGCAACGACGCCGCCGCTGGAGGCCCGGCTGTGTTGCACGACGTTGCGCAGCAGCTCGACGATGACGTAGTGAATGGTCCGGCGCACCTCGCGCTGGTCCTCTCCGCGGAGGAGCAGCCGAGTGATCTCGCGTGCGGTGGGCTCGACCTGGGGGAAGGCGTCGAGGGCGCGCAGGGGAACGGTGCGCTCGGGCTCAGATGGCGTGGTCGTCGGTGTCCCGTTCGTGAGCTCCCTGAAGCCGACGGCGCTGGCGAAGCGGGACGCGCCGCCGGAGCCGAGGGCAACGCCCACCCGCGGCTCCGCCGGCTCGCGGCGCAGCGCCGCGAGGGCGACGAGGCCCCAGATGTCCACTCCCTCGAGGTCGTCGAGGTCGAGCTGTCCGCCGCCGTCGGCGATCCAGCGCAGGAGATCCTCGGGTCTGTGGAGGGAGATGCTCAGCGGCATGACGTCTCGATGATACACCACGGTCCGGGCGGCGCCAGCCCGGGGCCGACCGACAACGTCCGCGCCGTGGGTCGCGCCGCGCCGCCCGTCAGGCCTGCCCGCCTTCCTCGCGCCACAGCCGGAGCGCGCGCCGGTTCTGGGGCACCTCGCTCAGGTAGCTCTCGCGCACCTCCGGGTCTCCGATGCGCGCCGCCCGGGCCTCGCAGGTGGCCCGGGCCCGGCGGAGCATGTCCCGGGCGCCATCCTCCTCCCCGCTGGCGCGGAGGGCATCGCGGGCCGCGAGCAGGATCGCGATCTCGTCGTCCTCCTGGCCGCCCAGCCGGTCCATCACCGCCACCGCGGCACGGGCCTGGCGCACCGCCTCCGCGGCCCGCCGCTGGGCCAGGCCCACCTCGGCCAGCGCCAGCCGCGCGCCGGCCTCCACCGGGGGCGCCTTGTCCCGGGCCAGGGCCAGGCCGCGCTCGGCGAGCTCGACGGCGCGGAGCCGTTCGTCGGCCCCGGGCCGGCGCGCCCGCGCCCGCGCCTCGCCGACCAGGGCGATGGCCAGGGTGCGCTCGTCGCCCAGGCGTCGGGCCAGGGCGGCCGCGGCCACGAAGTGCCCCACCGCCTCGTCCACCCTGTCCCGGGCGAGGGCGATGCGGCCGAGGCAACAGCCGATGCCCGCCTGGTGGTGCGGCGTCTTCAGGCGGGCGGAGAGGGCCGCGGCCCGGGCCAGCGAGGCCTCGGCCTCGGCGTATCGGCCGACGAGGTCCAGCGCCGAGGCGTGGGTGATCCAGGCGTCGACCTCCCGGTGGAGGTGCCCAACCGCGTGGGCGGAGCCGGCCGCGTCGCGGGCCAGGGCGATGGAGCGGGAGAGGTCGCCCTCGACGACGTTGAAGTAGGCCGAGGTCAGCTGTGCGGCGCAGAGGTGATCACCCCGTCCCGAGCCCCGGGCTTCCTCGGTGAGCCGGGCGGCGATGTCGCCGGCGTCGCGGTAGCGCCCCCCGGCCCAGGTCACCGCGAACAGGGTATTCCAGGCCTCGACGGCGCGGCCGTGGTCCCGGAGCGCAGCGAAGCGGTCCGCCGCCTCGCGGAGCGCCTGCTCGGCCTCGACGTAGCGCGCGCTGCCGTAGAGCACCCGTCCGCGAAGCAGCTGGACCTCGGCGCGGCGGCGATCATCTCCATCCCCGGGGACGACGGGCAGGCGATCGAGGGAACCCCAAGCCTCGGCGTAGCGGCCGAGGAGGATCTGCGCCCGCGTCAGGCCGATCAGGCGGTCCGTTCGGGCCTCGGGGGTGGTCTGCGGGTCGTCGAGCGACGCGCGGAAGTGCTCCACGGCGCGCTCCAGATCACCGTCGCAGAGCGCCCGTTCGGCGGCCCGGGCGAAGTGGTCCGCGGCCCGGGCGTGGTCGCTGCCTTCGCGGAAGTGGTGCGCCACACGGGCGGGGTCGTCGCCGTGGACCTGCTCGAGCCAGCACGCGGCCTGCAGGTGCAGCCAGCGCCGGCGGTCTCCGGGGAGCATCTGGTACGCCACCTGGCGCAGCAGGGCGTGGCGGAAGACCCACTCCCCGCCAGGGCCGGGGACGATGCACTCGTTCGCCTCCAGGCGGGGCAGCCGCGCCCCGGCCTGCGCGAGCCCGAGCGCCTCGCACCCGGCGGCGCTGAAGGTCTCGCCGAAGACAGCCGCCCCCTGCAAGAGCTCCTTCTGGGCCGGGTCCAGCCGGTCGAGCCGGCCCTGGATCGCCGCCTCCAGGCTCGCCGGGAGCTCCAGCTCGCCGAGGTCACCGCGGGCCAGCCAGCCCCGGTCACCGCGGGCGACGACCTCGTGCGCCACGAGCCAGGAGACCAGCTCCTCCGCGTGGTACGGGTTGCCTTCGCTCCAGCTCAGCACCAGATCCTCGAGCCCCTGCGCCGTGGCGCCGAGGATCGCGTGGAGCAAGCGCTGGAGCGGTCGCCTCCCCAGGGGCTGGAGCTCGAGCCGCGTGGCGTTGGCCTCGCGCAGCAGCCGGGGCCGCCGCTCGGTGAGCTCGGGGCGCGTGGTGGCGAGGAGCAGCAGCGGCGTGGTCTCCAGCGCGTCGACCAGGCGCTCGAGCGTCCCCACGGCCTCGTCGCTGGCCAGGTGCAGATCCTCGATGAGGACCGTCACCGGCCCGCGCCGCCCCGCGGCCGTCAGGATCGTGGCCAGCGCGTGCGTCGTCTTCTCGCGCATCAGCCTGGGGTCGGACCGCGCGGCCTCGAGGACCGGACCCGGCGGGGCCGGGGCGAGCCCCGCCGCCTCGGCGAGGAACGTGGCGGTCTCGTCGTCGTCCCCCGCGTCGTCGACGAACCGGCGCACCAGGGCGAGCAGCGCGGTCCCGGGGGCCTCCTCCGGCGCCCCGGAGCGGGCCAGCTCGACGATGGGGCCGGCGAGCAGGTGGTACGGACCCCTGGTGCGCGAGGCGCCGGCGCGGGCCTCGACGCACAGGGACGAGGCCCGCTGCAGCTCGCCCCGGCTCTCCCGCAACAGCCGGCTCTTGCCTATCCCGGGCGCTCCCTGGACCAGCACCACGCGGGGCTCTCCCTCGTCCGCGGCCAGGCGAAACGACGCGCGGATCGCCGCCAGCTCGGTCTCCCGCCCGACCATCGGCGTCTCGACGCCGAGCACCAGCCGCCGCTCCGGCGCGGCGGAGCGGAGCCCGCGCGCGACCTGCCACCCGCCCACCTGTCCCAGCTCGACCTGGTCACCGACCAGCTCGGCGGTCACCCGGTCCAGCGCCAGCTCGCCCGGCGGGAGCTCGCCAGGGGACTCGCTCGCGCGATCCAGATCGCCGGCGTCGAGGCGCAGGCCCTCGCCGACCTCGAGGTGCACGGTGGCCACGCGGAGCCGGGCCCGGTCGCCCAGCGCGTCGCGCAGACGCAGCCCGACCTCCACGGCACAGATCGCCTCGTTCCCCTGGGTCTGCTCGAGGCCGAATATCCCGAGCTGCTGCCCCCCGAGCAGGCGGTAGACCAGGGCCCCGGCCGCCTCCATCGCTCTCCTCGCCCGCTCCGCGTGCTCCCCCGGCGGCCCTTCCATCGAGAGCAGCGAGACGAGCCGTCGCTCGCGCAGCGCCGTGCTGCCCGGCGGGGGTGTCTCCGGGGCCACGGAGACGCCGGCGGTCCGCGCGCCTCCGTCGAGCGCCGCCCGCATCTCCGCCGCCGAGGCGAAGCGTCGGGCCGGGTCGCGCTCCATGGCGCGCAGGGTAACCTGCTCGAGCCAGTCGGGCAGCTCGGGCCGCAGGTGCCGGGGACGCGGCGGCGTCTCGGTGAGGATCTTGATCAGGATCGCCACCGAGCGATCGGCGTGGAACGGCAGGACGCCGGTGAGCAGCTCGTAGAGCACGACCCCGAGAGAGTAGAGGTCGGACCGCCCGTCGACGGCGACCGCGCCCTGGGCCTGCTCGGGCGAGAGGTAGCTCAGCGTGCCCAAGATCTCTCCGGCCCGGGTCACCCGGGTGGTGTCGCCCAGAGAGGCGAGGCCGAAGTCCACGATCTTGACGCGCAGATCGTCGCCGTCGACGAGGAACAGGTTTCCGGGCTTGATGTCACGGTGCACGATCCCCTGGCCGTGGCAGGCCTCGAGCCCGTCCAGGGACTGCCGGATCAGCTCGATCACAAGGTCGAGGGTCAGGGGCTCGCGGCGCTGCCGCTGCGCCAGATCCTCGCCCTCCAGCCACTCCAGGACCAGGTACGGCTGGTCCTCCGCGTCGAACCCGGAGTCAAGGTAGCGCACGATGCGCGCGTGGCGCAGGGCGGCGATGGCCCGGGTCTCGCGCACCAGCCGCTCGCGCAGCCACCCGGCGGGGGCCACCCCGTGCAGGCGCTTCACGGCCACGACGCCGCCGCTGCACAGGTCCCGGGCGCGCCAGATCTGTCCCATGCCGCCCCGGGCCACCGGGGCGATGAGCTGCACGTCCCCGAGAAGGAGCGGGGCGCCGCGCTCCGCGACGTCGCGCACCATGGCGGCGACGAGCCCCCGGCATTCGGGGCAGCGGTCCAGGTGCCGCTCCATCTCCTCGAGCTCGTCGGCCGGCAGCGCGCGCTGGAGGTAGGCGGCGACCTGGTCCTCGTCGGGGCAGCCCATGTGCCTCAGTCCTCCCGGCTCGGGGCGAGGTGGGTCCGGATGCTCACCTCGAGCCGGCTTCGCACCAGGCGCAGGATGCTCTCCAGCTCGTCGGGATCCACCACCAGGTCCTCCATCATCCGGGCGCGGGTCTCGCCCATCAGCGTCTCCTGCGCCTTCTTGATCCAGCGGGCGACGGTCGCGCGGTGGACGCCGTGGATCTCACCGATCTGATCGATGCTCAGCCCTTCGAGGTAGCGGTAGCGCAGCATGTTCCGCTCGCGGCCCGTCAGCGCGGTCAGGGCGCCCTGAAACGCCGTCCTGAACTCGGAGCGGTACAGCCGCTTCAGGTGGGCGATCTCGGCGTCGTCGGCGGGGCTGGCGAGCTCCGCGAGCCACCGGTCGTCGGCGAGCTCCGGATTGCGCCGACGTCCCCGGCGCTGGACCGCGCGGACCACGATGACGCGGAGCCAGCTGAACAGGCTGCCCCGGCCGCTGTAGGTCTCGAGCTTGGGCGGATGACCGGCGACGCCGACGAGGAGCCGGACGCGCTGCTCCTGGCGGATGTCCTCCGCCGCGGCCGGCTCGCAGCCCGTGGTGCGGAAGGCGAGGTCCGCGGCGGAGACCAGCTCCTGATCGAAGCGCTCGATGGCTCGCCGGTCACCCTGCAGGCAGGCGCAGGCCAGGTAGAGGTCGGCGATGTGCAGTTGATCGATGCCCCCGGGGAGCGCGGCATCGGCGGGGACCCACCGCGCGAGAAACGGCACGAAGGCCTCTGCCGCCAGCTCGACGTCGGGCAGGGCCCTGCGCGCCTCAGCGAGCCGCGCGGCCAGCAGCGCCTCCAGGTCCTCGTCGGGAGACACCGCCTCCCCGACGGCACGCGAGGCGAAGAAAAGACGAGAGAGGCTGACGTCCATCACCACACCTTCCGCCCCCGCCGCGGATATAACAGACACGGCGGGGGTCGGCCAGGGGGGGCCATGTGGTGCGCTTGAGAACCACTCGCCCGCCTGCTATAGCGCCCCCGGGACACGTTGTTGGGAGGTGGAACATGGAACGGTGCTTTGGGTTGATCGGGCTGGCGATGGTGATGACGCTGGCCTTCGCGTGCGACGACGGCAAGGCCCGCCCCGGCGACGACGCCGGGCCGGTGGACGCCGCACCCGATGTCGGGGTGATGGACAGCGCGCCGTCGCCGGACGTGATCTGTGGTCCGGGGTTGACGCCGCACGTCTCTGCCTGTGTTCCGACCCTCGATAGCTGCAAGCAGGGTGAGGTGCCGGTGCCGGGAGGCGGGTGCAAGGCGGTGGGCGTCGAGACCTGCAGCGGCGGGCTGAAGGGGCCCGCGGAGCCCTCTTGCACCTCCGTGGGCGTGGAGGAGTGCACCGGCGGGCTGAAGGGGCCCGCGGAGCCCTCTTGCACCTCCGTGGGCGTGGAGGAGTGCCCGGGGGGGCTCCTGGGCGCCGACGGCTCCTGCACGCCGCTCGGCCCGCCCACCACCTGCTCGAGCGGCTGGGCCACGACCAGCGGGGGCTGGTGCGAGCCGGTGCTCCCCACCGCGGCGTGCCCCGGCGGCACGCTGGAGCAGATCGGCTCGGCCACCTGTCAGGCCATCGGGGACTGCGGCAGCGGGACCTACGGGGCGATCCAGACCGGCGCCAGCACCATCTTCGTTGACCAGGGCTACGCGGGCCCGGACTCGGACGGGAGCCAGGCCAAGCCGTTCAAGACCATCGGCGCCGCGCTGAAGGTCGCCGCCGCCGGGGCGCAGATCGCGGTCGCCGCCGGCACCTACGCCGAGAGCCTCTCGGTCCAGACGCCGCTCGCCCTCGAGGGACGCTGCGCCGAAAAGGTCGTGATCCAGGGGCAGGCGGGCGCGGGCGCGGCGCCGGCGCTGGCCATCGGCGCGAAGGTCACGCTGCGCGGCCTGTCGGTCACCGGCCCGCAGGTGGGCATCCGGCTCGACCAGGCCGAGGCGTTGATCGAGCAGGCGGCGGTCCAGTCGTGCGGGGGCCTCGGCCTGCTGGCGACAAAGGGCTCGAAGCTCACGCTCAAGCACTCCGTCGTCGCGGGCAACCACGGCGCCGGAGTGGAGATCAAGGGCGCGACCGCCGACCTCGACCACGTGGTGCTGCGGGACAACGAGTCCGACTCGACCAGCGGCCTCGGGGGCGAGGGGGTCCGGGTCTCGGCGGACAGCCAGCCGTCCACCGTGACGATCACCGACAGCGTGGTCAACAAGAACCGGGGCAGCGGCGTCTCGGCCGCCGGATCCACGGTGACCATCGAGCGCTCGGTGGTCAACGGTACACGACCCCGCGCCAAGGACAACACCGAGGGGTCGGGCATCGGCGCCGCCTCGTCGGCCCTGCTCACCGTCAAGGACAGCGTGGTGTCCAACAACCAGCACCCGGCTGTCTCCCTCGTCGGCGCGGAGGCGACCCTCGAGCGCACGGTGGTCCGGGACACCCGCTCGAGGGACCTGGACAAGCTCGGGGGGACCGGGATCCAGGCGGTCTTCGACGCCGCGGGGCCGGCCAAGCTCACGCTGAAGGACTGCCTGCTTCACGGCAACCGGAACGTCGGCGTCGCCGTCGCCGGCTCGGACGCGACGCTCGAGCGCACGGTGGTGCGCTACACCAAGCCGCAGGACAAGGACGGCAAGTACGGCATCGGCCTCCAGGCGGGCTTCGGCGTCCCCGGCGAGACGGCCTCGACGGTCACCATCGACGACTGCCTCTTCGCCGACAACCACGGGCAGGGGCTCAGCCTGTGGGGCGCCAAGGCCACCGTGCGGCGGACAGTGGTGCGCGGCACCGAACCGCAGTCCGCGGATGGGAAGTACGGCACCGGGATCAAGGCCGGGCCCCTGGGGCAGCAGCTGCTCCAGGCGGACCTCACGGTCCAGGACTGCCTGGTCCAGGACAACAGCTCCTTCGGCGTCGAGCTCGACGGCGCCAAGGCCCTGCTCGAGCGGACCGTCGTCCGCGACACCCGGGCGCGCACGGACAAGAAGTACGGCATCGGTGTCCAGGGCTACAACGGCGCGGACATGACGGTGAAGGAGTGCCTGGTCGTCGGCAACCGGCAGATGGGGATCAGCCTGATGGGCTGCACGGGGACCGTCGAGCGCAGCATCGTGAGGGACACCGCCCCGCAGCTCCTGGACAAGGCCGCGGGCTACGGCATCGCCGCCGAGTTCTACAAGGTGGGCTCGGTGCTCTCGGTCAAGGACAGCCTGGTGGCGAACAACACGACCGTCGGGGTCTCCCTCGAGGACGCCAGCGCGACCATCGAGGGGACCGTGGTGCGGGACACGCGCCCCAAGGCCCTGGATCTCACCGCAGGCGACGGTATCCAGGCCATCGGCGAGGGCCAGGCGCCTTCCGTGCTCACCGTGAAGGAGTGCCTGGTCTCGAACAACCGGAACAGCGGCATCTCCGTCTACGGCACCAAGGCGAGCATCGAGCGCACGATCGTTCAGGACACCGGGCCGAGGGAGAGCGACCGCAAGGGGGTGGCGGGGGTCGAGGTCCGGGCCTGGCTCGAGGTCTCCTCGGAGCTGACCATGAAGGACAGCCTGGTCTCCAACAACCGGGGCGTCGGCCTGCAGCTCTGCGGCTCGAGCGGGACCGTCGAGCGAACGGTGGTCAGGGACTCGCTGCCGCGGGCGCTGGACGGGATCGGGGGCCACGGGATCGTGGCCCGGCGCATCGAGGATCTGCCCTCGACGCTGGAGCTCGCCGACTGCGAGGTGGCGAGCAACCGCTCGGTGGGGATCGCCGTGCTCGCATCGACGGCGACGGTCGATCGTACGGTGGTGCGCGAGACCCGGGCGGACGCCGCCGACAACCGGTTTGGCATCGGCATCCAGGCCAGCCTGTTGCCCGACGGCGCGGGCGCATGGACCGGGGATCCGTCGAGCCTGACCCTGCGCGACAGCCTGGTCTCCGGCAACCGGGCGACCGGGATCTCCGTCGCCTCCTCGAAGGCCACGGTGGAGCGGTGCATCGTACGCGAGACCCAGGTGGATGGGGCCGGCAACGGCTACGGCGACGGGATCCAGGCCGTCCTGCACCAGAAGGGGGACACGGCGACCCTCGAGATCTCCGACACCCTGGTGGAGAGCAGCGTGCGGTCCGGGTTGTTCTGCGTCGGGACCGGGGGCCAGGTTCAGCGCTCGGTGTTCCGCAAGAACGTGTTCGCCGTGGTGCTGGACAAGGGCGCGGACCCGACCGTCACCCCGGACGTGGTCTTCGAGGACAACAGCCAGAACAAGATCGTCTACGGCCAGGACCTGGACGAGGCGCCGCTCGTCGGGGTGCCGTCCGAGTGAGGCGGGTCAAGGGATGGGCAGCGGCAGCGCGCTGACCACCGCCGTGGGGTTCAGCAGGTAGGGCGTCGCCGGGTTGACCGGCGTGACGGGGCCGCCGGCCCCCGAGAGCCCGCTGAAGCTCTGCTGGGCCAGGGAGGCGTTCTGCACCACCAGCGCGACGTCGCCGCCGTCGATGGTCGTGTTCGAGGCGCTGGCCCGCGCGTTGTCGATGATCAGGCCGATCCGCTCGTTGTCCTTGAGGGTCACGCCTGATATCTGGACGTCGGACTGCCCGAGGACCTGGATCCCGTCCCCCACCTTGCCAGTCTTGCCCTGCAACATCACGTCGAGCTTCTTCGTCCCCTCGATGCGTCCACCCGTGATGGTCACCGCGGTGCTGTCCGTCGCGCCGAGCCCGGCGCGCTCGTTCGCCGTGATTGTGTTCTGCGTGAGCTTCAGGCCGGGGGAAGAGATGTGCTGCAGCCAGATCCCCCGCTCCTGGTTCCCCTCGACCGTGTTCTGCTCCAGCGTGCCCGTCACGCTGTCCAGCACGATCCCCTGGCCCACGCCGTGGTGGACCCGGTTGCCCCTGAGCACCACCGCGGCCCCGCCCTGGATCTGCACCCCCCGCGCGAACCCGGCCGCGTGGCGGGTGTCGCCGATGTCGTTGTCTGTCGCCTCGAGCTTTGCGCCAGTGACCAGGAGGCCGATCCCCTGGCTCGCCGTGATCATCGTGCCGGTGATCCTCGAGCC
>Ga0316576_10000948_pt1 | contig 14832 bp, 11 predicted proteins | sample S0NA_FD_203075 | JGI IMG/M metagenome (GOLD analysis project Ga0316576, IMG submission 203075) | Rhizosphere microbial communities from salt marsh grasses in Alabama, United States - S0-2_050615r3r5 | ecosystem: Host-associated > Plants > Roots > Rhizosphere | place: USA: Alabama | collected... | reverse complement strand
CGGCGTTCAGCGGGACGGTCACCGGGGTGAGCGTCCCGGGCGAGGGGCGGGGCGCCGGCCGGAAGGGCAGGCGCAGGCGGCGGCCGGGATCGGGGCGGTCACCCGCCAGCCGGGCCACGCGGCGCTTGGTCTCGGGGGGAAGGCGCATCGCGAAGCCCGCGTGGTCCGGGCCGCGCGCCTTGCGCTTAAGCAGGTCCATCATGTTGTGGATCGGGGTGATGCCGGCCACGGGCTCGGAGGCGAAGCGCCAGCCGTAGGCCAGCGCCCCGGCCAGCTTGCCCTGCAAGTAGATCGGGCTCCCGCTCATGCCCCCCACCACACCGGTCTTGCGCACGCGCGGGTGATCCACCCGGACCAGGAACAGATCCTGCTTGGGCAGGAAGTTGTGCAGCACGTCGATCACCGTGACCTTGAACCGCTCGATCTTGAACCCCGAGAACACCGTGAGCCCGTAGCCGGTCATGCCCGGCTTGATCTTGTCGAAGGGGAACAGGTCACGCCCCTGGCCATGGGCGGCAGCCGCCCCCCCCAGCACGGCGACCATGGCCAGTAGCTGGCAGATTTCTTTGAGCTTTTTTGTCACGCTCCAAGCATAGAGTTCGGGGGGGCAGAATTCAAGAAAATCGTCGAGTCCCGGTGGCTTGTGCGCCCCTGGGCAGCGTGTTAGACGCAACGCACTTGCTCGAGGGGGCACCATGAAGATCATCACGACTGTCGTTCTGACAACCCTGCTCGTTGGTTGCACCGAAGAGGATCCGCTCTACTGCGGACCGAACAAGCTCTGCGGACCGGGCTACTACTGCGACTACCCCAACAACACCTGTCGCCCGACCGAGGCCGGTGTGGTGGACGCACGGACGGATGGGAGCAAGCCTGACCTGAAAGGGGACGGTCCGCGGACAGATGTTCCGTTGACGGACACCGGTCCGCTCATCGACGTGCCGGGTCCCGACGCCCTGCCGATCGACGGCCCCAAGCAGCCCAACGGCGCGACCTGCGCCGGCGCCGACGAGTGCTCCAGCGGCTTCTGCGTGGACGGCGTGTGTTGCGACGCCGACTGCACCGGGGTGTGCAAGAGCTGCGCGCTGAGCGGCAGCGCCGGCACCTGCACCCTGTCGCCCAGCGGCGACGACCCCGACGGCGACTGCGCGGGGAGCGTGGCCGCCTGCGGCGGGGCCTGCGACGGCAAGGGTGGGTGCGCCTTCGCCCCCAGCACGACGAGCTGCGGATCCCCGACCTGTTCCGCGGGTCAGCTGACCACCAAGCTCTGCGACGGAAGCGGCGGCTGCAGCTCGAGCAGCACGAGCTGCGGGGGATACGCCTGCGACGCAGCGGGCACCGCCTGCCTCACCTCCTGCGCCTCGGACGCTCAGTGCACCGGCGGTTTCCAGTGCATCGGCAACAAGTGCGTGGCCGACCTCTCCAACGGCTCGGCCTGCGGCACGAACAACAAGGCCTGCGCCTCGGGCTTCTGCGTGGACGGCGTCTGCTGCGCCACGGCGTGCAACGCGGCCTGCCAGGCCTGCAACCTGACCGGGAAGGCGGGGACCTGCAGCCCCGAGCCGGACGGCACGGTGTGCGGCCAGACGGTGTGCACCGGCTTCACGCTCACGGCGCTCGAGTGCAAGAGCGGGTCGTGCTCGCCGAGCCCGGCGACCTGCCCCGGCTACTACAAGTGCGACGCGGCTGGCCAGAAGTGCCTGACCTCCTGCGCGAGCAACGGCGACTGCGATCCGGCGGCCTACTGCGAGGGCACCGCCTGCACCGCGAAAAAGACCGACGGCGCGACGTGCAAGAACGCCCTCGAGTGCGTGAGCGGCAACTGCGTCGACGGCGTGTGCTGCAACAGCGGCTGCACCGGGACCTGCCAGAGCTGCAAGGTGACGGGCAAGGTCGGCACCTGCAGCAGCATCCCCTCGGGCCAGGACCCGGACCAGGAGTGCCTCGGCACCGACGCCGCCTGCAACGGAAGCTGCAACGGCGCGGGGGCCTGCACCTACCCGGGGGCGACGGTGACCTGCGCCGCCGCGACCTGCAGCGGCTCCACGCTCTCGACCTACAAGTGCGCCGGCGCCGGCGTCTGCACCGTGACGACCTCGAGCTGCGGCCTCTACACCTGCAACGCCGCCGGCACCGCCTGCCTCACCTCGTGCACCGCGGACGCCAACTGCACCGGCGGGCGTTTCTGCCACGCCGGCAAGTGCATGAAGTGGACCGCGGTCCCCTCCACGGTCACGGTTCCGCTCTGGAGCATCTGGGGCACCGCAGCGAGCAACATCTGGGCGGTTGGCGATGGCGGGACAATCCTTCACTACAATGGGACATCCTGGTCCAAGGCAACGTCGAACACCACGGACACGCTGAAGCGTGTCTGGGGCACGGCGAGCGGCGACGTCTGGGCGGTGGGGGCGAATGCCCGGGTCGTGCACTACAACGGCTCGGTCTGGTCACCGGCTTCGGTTGGGTCCGGGGTTCTCAACGGTCTCTGGGGGAGCGGGGCGTCGGACGTGTGGGCGACGGGCTCCGGGGTTCACCACTACACCGGTAGCTGGAGCTCCAGCACCGCCGCCGGCGGCCACTCGGTTTGGGGTAGCTCGGCCAGCGACGTGTATCTGGTCGGATATGCCCCGGCGTCAGGGAGCTGGGTCCACCACTACAACGGGTCGAGCTGGAGCGCGCCAACGACGCTGTCGTCCGAGGGACTTCGCTCGATCTACGGTTTTGGCAGCTCGAACATCTGGGTCGTGGGCGGAAATGGCACAGTGCTTCGGTACAACGGCTCGACCTGGAGCCCGATGACGCCAGCGCTGGCCACCACGCAGACCCACGAGGCGGTCTGGGGCGTCTCGGCGGGCGATGTCTGGCTGTCTGGACAGGGCAGCTCGATCTACCACTTCGATGGCGCAGCGTGGAAGACGACCGACTCGGGTACGGGCAACCACCTGTTCGGCATCTGGGGCAGCTCGACAGCCGACGTCTGGATAGTCGGGTGGGATGGGACGATACTCCACCTGCAATGAGCATCACCACGCCCCCACCTCCACCGCGCGATCCACGAAACGCCCCACGCTTCATGGATCCGCCGTGCCGATCACCGTGGCAGACGTTTGCGCGGTGGGCCGCCGCGGGGCGACGAGTTGCCGAGGGGGGCCTGCACCTGTGGATCAGCGGGTGCCAGTGTCCGGTCTGTGGCAGCCGCAACCTGGACCTCGTTCAGATTGGCGACCGCCCCTGTCTGTACTCCTGCGAAAGGTGCCGTCTGGTCTTCCACGACCCGCGGCCGACAAACGCCGAGCTGCGCGGGTTCTACGGAGGGTCACGTCAGGTGCCAGGGATCGGCATGTCTCCGCAAGAGGCGGAGATCTATCGCTTTCATCGCAACTACTGCTACCAGGCGATCGGGCTCGGGCATCACGAGACCCAGCTTGGCGCGGAACAGCGACGGGCGCTGGATGTGGGTTGCGGAAACGGCGTCAACCTCGATGTCCTGCTCGAGCGTGGATGGGACGCGGAGGGGATTGATCCCAACCGAGAGCAGGTCGATGTCCTTGTCTCCCGGGGCAAGTCCGCCGCCGTGGCCGACCTGGAGCAGGCTGTCGCGGAGCCCGAGCGGCGGGGACGCTACCTCCTGGTCACGATGCTGCACGTCATCGAGCACCTCAGCGATCCCCTGGCGCTGATCAGAGCCACCGCCAACCTCCTCGCTGCAGGCGGTGTGTTGGTGTTCGAGACACCGCTCTGCTGTGACCTGGCCAACCGCGACCACCTGTTCTTCTTCTCCGGCACGAGCCTGTATATTTTGCTGGAGAAGGCCGGCTTCTTCTGGCAATCCCACTTCATGTACGTTGCCCATGGCCACGCGCACGACAACATCATCGTCTTGGCCAGCCGGGCCTGAAAACATACGACGGGCTTGGTGTGGCCCTTTGCTCACTATCGGTAGCTTGTCTAGATCTAGAGATGCGCCGAAGTTGATGAGCCCAAGGCCACACTAGCTCCGGCCTATCCCATGCGGCCATTTCGCCGAGGCTATTGGAGTTGCCCCGCGATTTCGACCGCCATGCGGCCATTTCGCCGAGGCTATTGGAGTTGCCCCGCGATTTCGACCGCCATGCGGCCATTTCGCCGAGGCTACTCGAGTTGCCTCGCCGTTTCGACCGCCATGCGGCCGTTTCGCCGAGGCTACTGGAGTTGCCCCGCCATTTCGACCGCCGAAGAGCCCTAGGCCACCACCACGCGGTTGCCCCCGGCGCCGGACGCCTTGGTCCGGGTGGCGTTGGCCCTGGCCAGCAGGTCCTCGGGGGTGACGCGCTCGCCGTGGACGCAGACCACGCCGACCGACACCGTCGGCTGGATACGGGCGCGGCCGAAGTGGTAGGCCTGGGCGGCGACCGTGCGGCAGATGCGGTTGCCGACCAGCGCGGCGCCCTCGTCATCGGTGTGCGGCATGAGGACCAGGAGCTCGCGGCTGGAGATGGCGGCCGAGATGTCGATGTCACGCAGGGTGGCGCGGATCGCGCTGGTCAGCGCTGGGCCCAGCTGGTCGTCGAGGGCCTTGCTCCAGACGCCGACGTCCTCGGGGAGCGGGTCGACGCCGACATCGAGCACGCTCATCGGGAAACCGTAACGGTCGACCCGGCGCAGCTCGAGGCCGAGGAAGCTGTGGAAGATGTCCAGGCTCACCATTCCGGTGGGCTTGCCGGCCTGCTTGGTCTCGATGCGCACCGAGGCGGCGACCTCGCGTTGCAGCCGGCGGAGCTGCAGGGCGGCGCGGACGCAGAAAAGGAGCTCCGTGCGCTTCAACGGACGGATCAGGTAGTTGTCGGCCTTGGCCTGCTCGGCGATCTCGTCGGCCCGTCGGTTCTCCTCGGAGAACATCAGCACGACGGGGAGCGTCGGATCGACCTGGGTCTTCAGCCGCTGGCACACCTCGGCGCCGGGGATCGTGGGCAGGTCGACGTGGAGCAGGGCGGCGTCCGGGAGATCCTGCTGACAGAGGCTCACGACGCGCCCGCCGTTGGTCACCGGAATGATCTGGATCCCTGCCTCGGACAGTATCTCACCTGTCTTCTGCAGGAAGCTCTCGTTGCGATCCGCCACGAGGATCCGGTTTCGGGTCATTGGGGCTCATTCTACCAGGGAGTCGCGGGAGGTACACCCCGTTACTGGCGGGGCAAACCGGGCGGGAGCATCGTGACGTCCAGGGCGGCCTCCCGCTCCACGACGACGGTCAGGCGGGCACAGGACCGCGCGGTCAGCGTGCCGACGGCGTGGCCGTTACCCTGGGACCAGGGCTGCAGGGGCAGGCGGGCCGGAAGGTGCGTGGTCGGCAGGTTCTGGAGGCAGAGCGCGGCCGGGTAGCCCCGCCGTGCGCGCTCGAGCGCGCGGTGGCTCCGGGTGAAGACCGAGAGCACCGTGCAGGGGCGGGCGCTCGCGCGGATCGTCTCGGTGCCCTGGTCGAGGTCGTCGAAGGTCGAGACCACGAGGAGGGGACCGAAGAGCTCCGGGTCTCCAAGCGGGCCGATCGCCTCGAGAGAGAGCGTGTGCAGCGACGGGGTGACGTAGAAGCCCCGGCGGCGGCTCGAGAGGGGGGCGCCGTGCACCAGCTCCTGGCCCCCAAGGTCACCGATGCGCTTCAGCTGCGAGAGGTAGCGCTCGACGGCGGTCGAGCCGATCAGCGGCCCCATGAAGGTGTCGGGGTCGGTGGCGTATCCCACGCGGAGCTGCTCGAGCAGGTGGACCAGGCTGTCGGTCAGCTGCGGGGCGACGCGGCGATGGACCAGCACGCGGTGGACGCTGGTGCAGCGCTGGCCCGCGGAGGTGCACGCCGCGATGACGATCTGGTACGCCGCCTCGACGAGGTGGGCGTCGTCGAGGACCACCGCGGTTGCGTTGCCGGAGACCAGCGTCCGCACCATCTTGGGGCCGCCAGAGAGCGTCCTGAGCAGCTGCTCGCCGTTGGCCAGCGATCCCGCGAAGAGCACACCGTCCACGTCCGGATCGAGCGCGAGCGCGTTCCCCACCGACGCGTCGCCCTGCACCATGTTGAACACGCCGCGCGGCAAGTCCGCCTCGTGGACCACCTCCGCGTATAGCTGGGCCGTCCCCGGCGTGAGCTCCGAGGGCTTGCAGACCACGGTACACCCCGCGGCCATGGCCGCGACAGCGTCGAGGTGCATGAGCATCGCGGGCTGGGGGTAGGGCGAGAGGACGGCGATGACGCCCACGGGGTGGAACTCGACGCGGCTCTCCACGGGGGGCAAGCGGCAGAGGGAGAGCTCGGCGAGGCAGTGCTCGATGTAGCCGTCGAGCTCCACGTGCAGGGCGAGCACCTCCTCGCGAGCTTCCCACAGCGGTCGGCCGGTCTCGGCCGAGAGCAGGGCAGCCAGCTCATCACCGCGGTTGCGGAGCTCGGCCCGCAGCTTGCGCAGGGCGGTGGCGCGGTCCGCGGTGGGCAGAGCGCCCCAGGCGGGCTGGGCCGCGCGGGCGGCGGCGATCGCCTCCTCCGCGGCGGCGGCGTGGACCGGAAAGTCGCCGATGATGGACTCGCTGTCCCCGGGATCCACGGAGGGGATCTCGTCGTCCGGGTGGCGCCTGCGCACGAACCGCCCGCCGATGTAGTCGCCCTTGGGTTTGATCGTGACCAGTGCTCCGCTCCTAGTGTTCCTTGACGCCCTTCCAGCGGAACGGCTGTTTCATCAGCTGTGACAGTCGGGTCCGCCGCTGCTCGCCCTTTCCGTTGACCAGGACGATGTCCAGGTCGACGCAGAACTCGGCCATGAACTGGAGGCACATGCCGCATGGAGGGGCCGGCGGCGACGCGCCGGTGGCGATGGCCATGGCGCGGAAACGGACGTGTCCGAGGGAGACCGCCGTCGTCATCGCGTTGCGCTCGGCGCAGAGGCAGAGCCCGAAGGAGGCGTTCTCGACGTTGCACCCCGGGACGACCACGCCATCCTCGGTGAGCAGCGCGGCGCCGACCTTGAAGCGGGAGTAGGGGGCGTAGGCGCTGCGGCGGACGGCGAGGGCCGTCGAGGCCAGGCGGTCCCACTCCGACCGCGAGGCGGCGGTGCGGCGCGCCATCTCAGAGCACCTCCTGCCGCAACAGCGAGACGGTCCGGTTGAGCAGGGACGTGAAGGCGTGCTCGACGCGCTCCGCGGTCTGCTTCACCTCATCGTGGGAAAGCTTGCCCCCCAGCCCGGCCGCCATGTTCGTCACGCAGGAGATGCCGAGCACGCGGGCGCCCATGTGGTTGGCCGCGACCACCTCGGGAACGGTGGACATGCCGGCGAGGTCTCCTCCGACGACGCGGAGCATGCGGATCTCGGCCGGGGTTTCGTAGGACGGGCCGATCATCCAGCCGTAGACCCCCTCCTTCAGCGTGATCCCCTCGGCGACGGCCGCACGGTGTGCCAGCGAGCGGAGGTCCGCGTCGTAGGCGTTGCTCATGTCCGGGAACCGGGGGCCGAGCTGCTCCTCGTTGGCGCCGATCAGCGGGTTTCGGCCGGTGAGGTTGATGTGGTCGGTGATCGCGACGAGGTCACCGGGTGCGAGGCTGTTGCGGATCCCGCCTGCGGCGTTGGTGATGATCAGCACCTCGCAGCCGACGGCGACCAGCGCCCGGGTGGGGAGCACCACCTGCGCGATGGGGTGGCCCTCGTAGAGGTGCACGCGCCCCTGCATGACCAGCACCTCGACGCCCTGACAGTTGCCCGCCACGAGCTGTCCCGCGTGCCCCTTGACCTTGCTCGCGGCGAAACCCGGGATTTCGTCGTAGGGGACCTTGATCGGGTTCTTCAACGTGTCGGCGAAGCTCCCCAGCCCGGACCCGAGCACCATGCCGATCCGTGGTTTACGCGGCGTGATGGCCTGGGCGATGGCGGCGGCGGCCTGCTGGACCTGTGCGGCAGCGCTCATCTTGTCTCCGTGGTTTCCAGGATTGTGAGGCAGATGGCGCCGCCGGGCAAAAATGTGGACCGTGGGGGTGGGCAGGCAGACAGAAACCCACTCCTGCGTGAGCTAAACCACGATGCCCGCGATGGTGCCGGAGATGCAGGAGACCATGGCGCCAGCGAACATCGACCGGATCCCGAGCCGGGCGAGCTCGCCGCGGCGGGAGGGGGCCATCCCCCCGATGCCGCCGATCTGGATCCCGATGGATGCCACGTTGGCGAAGCCGCACAGGGCGTAGGAGGCGATCACCGCGGTGCGCTCGCTGAGCACGGCCTGCCCGCCGCTGACGATGGCCTTCAGATCCAGGTAGGCGATGAGCTCCGTCAGCACCAGCTTCTCGCCCAGGAGCTGGCCCACGCGGGTCGCCTCGTCCCAGGGCACCCCCATCGACCAGGCCAGCGGCGAGAGGATCCAGCCCAGGATCTGCTGCACGCTGGTGCCGAACAGGCCGAGCAGGGCGTTGACCATCGCCATCAGGGCGACGAAGGCGATCAGCATGGCGGCGATGTTGAGCACCAGGCTCATGCCCTCCGAGGCGCCGCGGGCCGCCGCCTCGATGGCGTTGGAGTCCGGGCGCTCGACCTCGACCCGCAGCGTACCGCCGGTGACCGGGGTCTCCGTCTCGGGGTACATCAGCTTGGAGATGGCCAGCGCGCAGGGGGCGGCCATGATCGAGGCGGTGACCAGGTGGCCGGCGATCCCCTGGATCCCCTGCAGCATGGAGACGTAGATCGCCAGCACTCCGCCGGCGACGGTGGCGAAGCCGCCGGTCATCACCGCCATCAGCTCGCTGGTGGTCATCTTCTCGACGAAGGGCTTGACCAGGAGCGGGGCCTCGGTCTGCCCGACGAAGATGTTGGCGGTGCAGGAGAGCGTCTCGGCGCCGGAGGTCTTCATCATGTAGACCATCGCCCGGGCGATCCCCTTGACGACCCACTGCATGACCCCCAGGTGATAGAGCAGGGTGATCAGGGAGGAGAAGAAGATCACGGTGGGCAGGATCCAGAAGGCGAAGGACTTGAGCACCGGGCTGATGTGGCCGACGAAGATCTCGGTGACCAGCCGTCCCTCGGAGTTGATGTAGCTCACCTGGTGCGGGACGGTGGACTGGAAGACGAAGTCCATGCCGGTCTCGGCGAAGCCCAGCAGGCGCCGGACGCCGACGTCCACCACGTCGAAGAAGAAGCGGCCGACGACCGGGTTGAGCACGATGAGGGCAAAGACGGCCTGGAGGCCGAGCCCCCAGGCGACGGCCCGCCACTGGATCCGGTCGCGGTGCTTCGAGAGCAGGTAGGCGATGAGCAGGATCAGCCCGTAGCCCAGCAGCCCGCGTAACCGCACCACCCCCCGCACCTCGCTCGGCTTGAAGCTGGAGCCCATGCGGGCGGCGGCGGTCCCGGGGGCGTCTCCCGCTGAGAGGGCGCCCGTCCCCTCCGCGGGCTGGCTCGCGGGGGCGGGCCCCGAGCCGGCCCAGGCCAGGCAGAGCAGGGCGAGCAGGATGGCGAGGGGAAGGGCCCGGCTCACCTGAGGACCTCGTGGACCAGAGGCGGGGGCTGGACCGCCTCGTCCTCGATCACGAAGGCGGCGCGCAGGGTCTCCTCCGCGGCCGCCGCCGATGTCTCGTCGGTGATGTGCAGCGTGGCAAGGGGATCGCCCGCCGCCAGCCGGTCGCCGATGCGGACATGGACCGTCAACCCCACGCCGTGGTCGATGCGGTCCTCGACGCTGCGGCGCCCGGCGCCGAGCAGCATCCCGGCGACGCCCACCTGCTCGGTCTCGACCCGCGCCAGCACCCCCGCGCGGTCCGCGCGGACCTCGCGCCGGGTCCTCGCGCCGGGGAGGAGGCTCGTGTCGTCGCAGACCCGGGGGTCACCGCCCTGGAGCTCGACGCAGCGCCTGAGCCGCTCGAGGGCGTCACCGCTGTCGCGGGCCCGGGTCACCCGGGCGCGGGCCGCGTCGTGGTCGGCGGCCACCTCACCGAGGACGAGCATCTCGGCGCCGAGCTCCAGCGTGATGCGCCAGAGGTCGTCGGGGCCCTGGCCCCGCAGGATCTCGATCGCCTCCCTGGTCTCGTTGGCGTTTCCGACCTCCCGGCCGAGGGGCTGGTTCATGTCGGTGAGCAGCGCGGTGACCTGCTTGCCCGCCCGGCGTCCGATGCCGCACAGGGTCTCGGCCAGCTCCCGTGCGCGGTCCAGGTCCTTCATGAACGCCCCGCTCCCCACCTTGACGTCGAGCACCAGCGCGTCGATGCCCTCGGCCAGCTTCTTGCTCATGATGCTGGAGGCGATCAGGGGGATCGACTCCACGGTCGCCGTGACGTCGCGGAGCGCGTAGAGCTTGCGATCCGCCGGCGCGAGATCGCTGGTCTGACCGATGAGCGCGAGGCCGGCGTCAGCCACCGTGGCGATGAAGCGGTCGACGTCCAGGTCGGTGTGGAATCCGGGGATCGCCTCGAGCTTGTCCAGGGTGCCGCCGGTGTGGCCCAGGCCGCGGCCCGAGATCATCGGCACGGGGACGCCGCAGGCGGCGACCAGGGGCGCCAGGCAGAGCGAGACCTTGTCGCCGACGCCGCCCGTGGAGTGCTTGTCGACCTTGATCCCCGGGACCGAGGAAAGGTCGAGGACCCGGCCGGAGCGGAGCATCGCGTCGGCCCAGACCGAGAGCTCCTGCTCGGACATGCCGCGCAAGAAGATCGCCATGAGCAGCGCGGCGGCCTGGTAGTCGGGCAAGGTGCCGTCGGTGACGCCCGCGATGGCTTCACGGATCGCCGCCTCGGGCATCTCCCCGCCGTCGCGCTTGATGCGGATCAGGTCCTGGGGCCTCATGTGATCTTCTCCAGGAAGCTCGAGCCGTGGTCGCCGCTGGAGAGGCCCAGGGCCTCGGCCACCGTGGCCGCGACGTCGAAGAACCCATCCCGCAGCCCGAGGTCCGCGCCAGCCGCGCCGGTCGGGCCGTAGGCCAGCAGCGGGACGCGCTCCCGCGTGTGGTCGGTGCCGTGGTGGGTCGGGTCGTTGCCGTGGTCCGCGGTGAGGAGCAGCAGGTCGTCTGGCCCGATCTGCTCGAGCAGACGCGGCAGGTAGCCGTCGAATTCGACCAGGGACCGGGCGAAGCCCTGCGGGTTTCGCCTGTGGCCGTAGAGCATGTCGAAGTCGATGAGGTTGACGAAGATCAGCCCGGACTCAAACCGCCCCAGGCGCGTCAGGGTCTTCTCCATCCCGTCCGCGTTCCCCTCGGTGTGGATCGACTCGTCGATGCCGCGACCGGAGAAGATGTCCCCGATCTTGCCCACGCCGACGACCGGGACCCCGGCGGCCTGGAGCCGGTCGAGCACCGTGGGCGAGGGCGGAGGCATGCCGAAGTCGTGCCGGTTGTAGGTCCGGTTGAAGGCGCCGGGCTGCCCCACGTAGGGCCGCGCTATGATCCGCGCCACCTTGAGCGGGTCACAGAGTTTCCGCGCCACCCGGCAGGCGGCGTACAGCTCGTCCAGGGGGATCTTCTCCTCGTGCGCCGCGATCTGGAACACGCTGTCCGCCGAGGTGTAGACGATCCATGCCCCGCTCCGCAGCTGCTCCGGTCCGAGCTCCTCGATGATCACCGTGCCGGAGGCGGGCTTGTTGCCGAGGACGGGCCGTCCGGTCTCCTTCGCGAACGCATCGAGCAGATCCCGCGGGAACCCGCTCGGGTAGACCTGGAACGGCTGCTCGGTGAGCAGGCCGGCGATCTCCCAGTGGCCGGTGGTCGTGTCCTTGCCCACGGAGCGCTCCTGCATGCGCCCGAAGGCCGCGGCGGGCCGCGCGGCGGGATCCACCCCCTCGATGCTGCCGATGTTCCCCAGGCCGAGGGCTTGCAGGTTGGGCAGGCTCAGGCCGCCGACGGCCCGGGCGGTGTGGGCCAGGGTGTCTGCGCCCTTGTCGCCGTAGTCCGCGGCGGCGGGGTCACCGCCGCAGCCGCAGCTGTCCAGCACGATCAGAACAACTCGTTTCACCGGGTACGCTCCATGGGTGGGGGCGAGGCTCAGTAGCTCGCGGTGCTTTTCTTGCCCGTGACGATGGCCACGCCGGCGCTGCAGCCCAGACGGTTCGCCCCGGCGCGCAGCATGTTCACGGCGTCCTCCTGGGTCTTGATCCCGCCCGAGGCCTTGACCCCCATCCCGCCGCCGACCACCCGGCGCATCAGCGCCACGTCCGCCGCCGTGGCGCCGCCCTTGCCGAAACCGGTGGAGGTCTTCACGAAGTGGGCCCCGGCCAGCTTGGCCAGCGTGCACGCCGCGACCTTCTCCTCGTCGGTGAGCATCCCGGTCTCGAGGATCACCTTTACCTTCGCGGGCCGGGAGGCGACGACCACCTTGCTGATGTCCTCCTGCACCAGGGCATAGTCGCCATCCTTGAGCGCCCCGATGTTCATCACCATGTCGATCTCGCTCGCGCCGTTGCGGACGGCCTCCCGGGCCTCGAACGCCTTGGCGCCCGGCGCCATCGCACCGAGCGGGAAGCCGACCACCGCGCAGACCATGACCTGGCTGCCGCCGAGGTGGGCCCGGGCCCTGGGGACGTGGGAGCTGTTGACGCAGACCGAGGCGAACCCGTACTGCCGGGCCTCCTCGCAGAGCTTTCGAACATCCTCCGGAGTCGCCTCGGGCTTCAGCAGGGTGTGGTCGATCATCCCCGCCAGGTCCGAGGCGACCTGCGTGGTGCCGGCCGACGCCGAGACCCGCGCCGCGCCGCTGTCCACCATGGCCCGGACGTCCTCCGGCCGCTTGGACACGCAGTGGCCGCAGCTGGTGCATGACCCGTCGGCGCTGCACTGGACGTCGGAGGTGCAGTCGTTATTGTGGGCCGTGGCGATGCCGGAGCCGATCTGCGCCCGGATCCGCGCCGCCACCACATCGGCGATACGGTCGAGCTCGTCATCCAGTCGTGAGGTCATGAGGGACCGAGCTTATCGCCGCGCCGGGGGCGGCGCAAGCCCACAGGAGGTCAGCACTCGTCGAAGTTGAACGAGATCGTGTAGCTGTCGCAGCCGCCGGTGGCGTCGAGCTGCTCGACCCAGATCTTGGCGTAGGTGTCGTCGTTCAGCGCGCAGGTCCCGTCGACCTTGTACTGTACGTCGAGCTGCACCGGGCCCGGCGTGGAGGCGTTGTCGGCGCAGGTCGGGCTGGCCCCGCAGGAGTCCCTCATCAAACAGATCTTGAGGTGGCGCCCGACCGGGACCTGCAGCCGGGCCTTGAAGTAGAAGCACTGGCTGGTGCCGGGGAAACAAAAGTCGCCCGACTCCTCGCCGTCGGCCGTGAACCAGTCCACGTCCCCTGCCGGGTCCGACGTCGCCGTCTTGCTGACCCAGCTGCTCCCCTCCTGCGTCGAGCCGAGCGACTTGCCCGCCGTGCAGGTCTCGTTGGGCTCGAAGGGGTCGGGGCATGTCGCGCCGCTGTCGGGCTGGGCGTCCGTTGGGCCGGCGTCGTGCGGGCCGATGTCGTCCTGTGTCGGGATGTCCGGCAGACCGTCGGGCCAGATGAAGGCGTCCGGGGGCGTCCCCAGGTCAGGCCAGACGTAGCCGTCCACGCCGGCGTCCTGCGCGAAGCCCCGCTCCGAGGGGGCCACGCCGTCCGGGCCCAGAGACTCCCCCCCCGTCGCGCAGGCGAGAGGGACCAACGCGGCCAGCAAGGCCAAGACACGACGACTTGCCATCTTCTCCCAATAGTACTCCGCCCGCCGGGGAAAGCGAAGCCGTGTGCTAGACTGCCTTGCTCATGAAGGTCTCCACCCTGCTCTGGGCAGCCCTGGCGCTGGAGCTCGGCCAGTTGCTGGTCGTGCTGCTGCTGCCCGCGCCGCCGGCCTGGCTGCCCGGGGAGACCCTGCCAACGGTGACGATGTTCCTGCGGGCCTGCCTCGCCTGCCTCGTGCTCCCCGCGGCCGGGCTGCCTCTTGCCCTGCTGCTGCTGCGGGCCGGCCCCGGACAGGCCCGGGTCGGGCTGTTCAGCCTGGTCGCCCTCGGCCTGGCCAGCGCCCTCGTGCTCTTTTTCGTTGTCGCCGTGGTGGTCCGTCTGTTCCATCCGGTCACGGCCACGCCCCTGGCCCTGACGGCCGCGGCGACCGGTGCGCTGGGCCTCGTGCTGGCCGGGCGCTTCGAGGGGACGCGCCTTGGGCTGGAGCGGGGGCTCTCGGGACGGGTGCTGCTCGCGGGCCTGGTGCTCGTTGTCGGGTTTGGACTGTTCGCCCGCGTGCGCCTCTTCGGCGGCCCGCGGAGGATGGTGCAGGTCAGCGAGGCCGAGCGGGCACGGCTGACCGATCTACCCCGGCTCCCGGGGGGCCTGCGCTACGTCTCCGGCGTCCGGCGGGTCCACGGGATCCGACGATACGTGGTCCAGGCGGATCGCGTCGTCTTCGCGCTGGAGGGCGCCGACGCGCCACGACAGGTCGACCTGGCCTTTGTCTACGCCGCCGCCCCGGGGAGCATCGCCGAGCTCCACCAGGTGCCCGGGGGGCGCTGCGGCCTCGGCGGGGGCGGTCCGGCTCCCCGGCAGCTGGCGCGGGCCGAGGTCCCCCTCGAGGTGCTCGGTTTTCCCATCGCCCCGGTGATCCCGCGCTTCAACGCCCTGCTGCTCGGCCGCGGCGAGGTCCCTCCAGGGGGCGGCTGCTTCGAGCTCAGGCTGCACCCGCGACCCGGCCCCACGGGCGAGCTCGTCGATCTGAACGGCATGGAGATGGACCCGCGCGTGCTCTTCAACGGGTGGATCGTCTTCGGGCGCGATACGGAGATCGAGTGTCACGTGTCCGACCTCGCCCACCACCAGGAGACGCTGCGCAGCAACCGGGTCAACCCGTTCATGCTGCTCTGGGGCTGCTTCACCCAGACCGTGGCCGAGGTCCTCGCGGGCGCCC
>Ga0316576_10000947_pt1 | contig 14833 bp, 11 predicted proteins | sample S0NA_FD_203075 | JGI IMG/M metagenome (GOLD analysis project Ga0316576, IMG submission 203075) | Rhizosphere microbial communities from salt marsh grasses in Alabama, United States - S0-2_050615r3r5 | ecosystem: Host-associated > Plants > Roots > Rhizosphere | place: USA: Alabama | collected... | reverse complement strand
ATCAGCAGTGCGGCTCTTCCATGGCCGGCATTCAGATTGGATTCATGGAAATCGCCCAGGATTTTGCCGACATCGTACTGGTAGGTGGGTATGAACACATGACACGCATCCCCATGGGCGGGTACACTACGGACAGAGGCCTCCTGGCCCCGAGTCTGAGCCTCTTTACCGACCCTGCATATCTCCACTGGGACATGCAAACGGTTATGAACATGGGGCTGACCGCGGAGAAACTCTTCTCCCAGACTGATTTTACCAAAGAAGATCTGGATAAATGGGGAGTGCGCTCGCACCAGCTTGCCGCAAAGGCCCTGGCCGAGGGCTTCTTTGATGGAGAGATCCTGCCGATAGAGGCCGAGCAGGATGACGGGAGTGTGCTGACCGTCAAGAGAGATCAAGCAATCCGGGAAGACACAACCCTCGAAGGTATGGCCACCCTGAGGCCCTCCTTCAAGAAAGACGGTGTCATAACGCCGGGCAATTCCTCGCCCTTGAATGCGGCAGCCACCTCCATGATCCTCATGTCCAAGGAAACCGCCAGGAAGAAGGGAATCAGGCCGCTAGCCACCCTTCGGTCCATCGGGTTTGCCGGAGTCGATCCGACGGTCATGGGAGAAGGTCCGGTGCCGGCAAGCAAGATGGCCCTTGAAAAGGCCGGTCTTCAGGCGGGTGATATTGATTACTGGGAGATCAACGAGGCGTTCTGCATCGTGGCATTGAACTGTATCAAGGAACTCGGTATCGAGCCGGACATCGTCAATGTTATGGGCGGCGGCACAGCCATTGGTCATCCCCTTGGGGCGACCGGCATTCGTCTCGTGGGAACACTGGCCCGTATCCTTCAACTGAAAGACGGTCGATACGGATGCGCCAATGCCTGCGTGGGTGGTGGTCAGGGAGTAGCGACCATCATAGAAAAGGAAGACTACGACTGGTAGAGTTTGGAGGGAAGCATGGGTATCAATTATTTTCGTCGAGATGCCAGAGACCTGAGGTTTGTGCTCGCTGAGCACATGGACCTTGAGAAGATCCTCAGCTATGAACCGTACCGGGAATTCTCCCTGGATGATTTTACCATGATCATTGACGAGGCCCTCAAGGTGTGCCGGGAAGAACTCGGCCCTGCCATGCAGGACGGGGACAAAGAAGGTGTTACCTATTCCGAGGATGGCAAGGTGGCCGTGCCCGCCTCCTTTCATCGGTGCTGGAAGGTCATGGCCGAAAATGGCTGGACAGCGGTTTCCAGTAGTCCCGAGTTCGGAGGACAGGGCCTGCCTGCTACACTGGGCGGACTGCTGGGGGAGCTGTTCACCGGTGCCAACATGGCCTTCATGACCTACCCTGGCTTGGCCGTGGGGAACGGCAGACTCATTGAACACTTCGGCACGGACGAGGATCGGGCACTGTTTGTTGAAAAGATGTACACAGGGGTGTGGGGAGGAACCATGTGTTTGACAGAGCCTGATGCGGGCTCTGATGTGGGCTGGCTGCGGACCAAAGCGACCCCCGACCCTGAATCCTCTGATCCGCGTATGTACAAGATAGAAGGAACGAAGCGGTTCATCACGTGCGGCGAACACGACCTGACGGAAAATATCATCCACCTGCTTCTTGCAAGAATTGAAGGTGCACCCATGGGTACGAAGGGGATCAGCCTCTTTATTGTGCCCAAGATCTGGGTGAACCCGGATGGTTCACTGGGGGAGGCAAATGATGTATTTTGCGGCGGAGTGGAGCACAAAATGGGAATCCACGGCTCCTCAACCTGCACCCTAAATTTCGGGGAAAACGGCAGGTGTCGGGGCATACTGCTCGGCGAGCCCCACTCCGGCATGGCAAAGATGTTCCAGATGATGAACGAGGCAAGAATGGGGTGCGGCGTTCAGGCCCTGGGTCTGGCGGCGAGCAGCTATGACACGGCCCGCCAGTATGCCCGAGAGCGAATCCAGGGTCCCCCGTTTACGAACCGGAGGAGCGACCGCATTCCCATCATCCAGCATGAGGATGTACGCCGGGCCCTTATGACCCTGAAGGCCGGTACTGAAGCCATGCGCGCCCTCATAGGAAAAATCTTCAACCTTATTGACAGGGCAGAATACGATCCTGATTCCGATATTCGAAAAAAGGCCGGCGACCGTGTGGAATTATTCACGCCTCTTGTCAAGGCCTACTGTACCGACTTCGGGTACCTTCTGACCCGGGAAGCGATACATGTCCTGGGCGGGGTAGGCTATTGCAGCGAATTTCCGGTGGAACAGTACGCCCGGGACATTCTGATCGCATCCATCTGGGAGGGGACCAATTACATACAATCTCTTGACCTGGTGGGTCGAAAGCTGGGCCTGGAGGGCGGCAAAGTCTTCCAGGATTGGATTCAGGAGGTCATGACCTTTACCGGTGAGCACAAGGACGACGCAGACTTCGCCCCGGACTTCAAGCTGCTCTTCAAAGCAAGCCAGGCAACGGGTGATTTTGCGATGCGGTATATGAAGTACTTCCAGGAGCAGCGATTGCAACTGATCCCGTTGACCTCGAAGCGTTTTCTTGAATGCTTTGCCGAAACGCTCATGGCCCAGCTCATCCTGGAGCAGGGGCTCATCGCCCGCCGGAAATTCAAGGATGTGAGTGCTGATTCGACGGACGGTATTTTTTACCGGGGAAAAATGGAAACAGCCAGGTTTTTCTGCCGGAATATTCTGCCCAATGTCTTCTCCCGGCACATGGCACTGCAGCAGGAAGACACCTCGGCGCTGGACATCCCTGAGGAGGCTTTTTGAGTCCTGAGAGGAGACGGAGAAATGGCGGTCAAGACCTTCGATGAGTATTTCAAGAGAATCAAGAAGATGAAAAGGAACCTTTACATGAACGGGGAGAAAGTCGGGCGGGATGATGAAAGGCTCGCAGGACAGCTCCGCGTGATAAGGGACACCTATGACCGTGCACAAGACTCGAAGTTTCAGGATCTCTGTACAGCGATCTCCCACCTGTCAGGGGAAAAAATTAACAGATTTACTCATATCCATCAAAGTATAGATGATCTTCTGCGTAAACAACTCATGACCAAAGTCTTATCCCACGCCGTTGGGGGATGCATCATGCGATGCATGGGGATAGACGCGATGAATGCGCTCTCCGTGGTAACCTACGAGATGGATCAGATGCTCGGAACTGATGTCTATAAGAATTTCACAACGGTCCTCAAATACTGGCAGGAGAATGATATTACCGCTAATTGCGCCCAGACCGACTGCAAAGGGGACAGGCTGAAGAGACCTCATCAACAGGCGGATCCGGATCTCTATCTGAGAATAGTCGAGAGCAGAAGCGATGGTATTGTGGTGAGGGGAGCAAAAGTGGACAATACAGTCGCGCCGGTTGGTGATGAAATAGTCGTCATTCCGACGAGATTCATGACGGATAAGGATAATGACTACGCAGTCGCCTTTGCCATTCCTGCAGATGCAGACGGCCTAAAATTGCTCACCAGGCCGGCGTATCAGTATGCCAGGAAACGTCTGGAAGCACCCATAGCGGAGATGGGTGATGCCGAATCCTTTACCATCTTTGATAATGTCTTTGTGCCCCGGGAACGGGTGTTCATGGATGGCAAGGGGGATTCACGGCAGACGGCATTTGCCGGTTTTCTCGCCCTGCTTTTTGCTCACTATCACCGGCATTCATATACCGGATGCAAGCCTGCAGTATCAGAGGTCCTGGCAAGCGCGGCCGCCCTTGTTGCGGAATACAGCGGTATTGAAAAAGAGGATCACGTGAGGGAAAAAATCTCACATCTTATCGGGACCGCCGAACTCGTATTTGCTGCAGGCCAGATGAGTGCATACAGGGCGGAGAAATCAGCATCGGGAACGTGGATTCCGGATGAAGTGCTGACAAATGCGGGCAGGAGACTGGCGGGGGAAGAGATCTACAATGAGTATAAAATAGTGGCTGACCTCGCAGGAGGCCTGTGTGCTACCATGCCGTACGAGGAGGAGTTTTTTTCTGAGGCTACGGGAAAGCTGGCCAATAAATACCTCATGAGAAACCCGAAGGTACCTGCTGAAAATCAACATAGATGCTTCAGGGGCTTGGAGAATATGCTGGTTTCAGATTTAGCCGGTGTTGCACAGGTGGCCGGCTTGCACGGGGGAGGGTCTCCCCAGTTGGAAACGATCACCATGATGGCGCGATACGACATTGAAGCACTGAAACACATAGCAAAATATCTGTTTGGAATTGAAAAGCAAGCGCCCCGGTACGAGCGGCCTCCCGTAACCCCGAGAAAGCAGCTGGAAAGATTTCAAAAAATGTACGGAACGAAGAACAAATGACAGAACATGGATCTCTTTGGCCGTCCGTTGTCCCAAATCAAAGGAATGGTTATCGGAATTTGCCTATTTTATGTAATTCCAAAAGGATAAATAGCTCTTTAAGATCAACAGGCCATCTTGACATTCCAGCCTCCATACCCTATGGTTGGAACCAGGAAGATACGGAAAACCAATTACAGCCACACACACTAATCAGTCCTTGAAATCATGCCGCAGTAATTGAAGGTCTTTAATAACTGGTTCTTACAGCATTAGTTTTATGAGGCCACCTTCACATGAAACGCTCGAGTATCATCACAACTAGTATCAACATGCCTGAATATTGGGCCGAGAGACCATATTATTCCCCTATGGTGTGAAGAAACCAGCTTTCTGGCACTGTCAACCTTTTTGCATTTTCACCACATTTTTCACGATCCCTCGCACGAATGAAAGTGCGTGAAGGAATAATGAGTGGTGTAAACCCAACAATGTCCGAAAGGAGGAAACAGGTATGAGAAAGAACAGCTTGGGATGGAGCCTTTTCTGGGCTATTTTTCTGGCATTGGCCATGTGTTTTCCGGCCTGGGGCGCTGACGTCATCAAGATAGGCGTCATCGGGCCCATGAATTTCGTGCAGGGCAAAGGTCACTGGAATGGTGCCCTCATGGCTGAGGAGGAACTGAATGCCAAGGGAGGAATTCAGGTCGGCAGCAAGAAGATGAAGATCCAAATCATCAAGGCCGATTCCAATGAATTCCTGAGCATCACCGACGCCACGAACGCCATGGAACGGCTCATAACCCGGGACAAAGTGGACTTCATCGTGGGTGGGTTCAGGTCGGAGGCGGTCTTGGCCATGCAGGACATCGCCATGGACTACAAAAAGATTTTTATTGACTGCGGGGCAGCTCATCCGGAACTCTGCTTAAGGGTTGGCAAGGACTACAAAAGGTATAAATATTTTTTCCGACAAACCCCGTTTAACTCCAATTATCTGGGAAAAAGCTGCTTCATCCAGTTTGCAACTGTGGCGGCAATCCTCAAGAAGACGCTCAACCTGCCCAAGGTAAAAGTTGCCATCGTGGGTGAAAAGGCCATGTGGGTCGAGCCGATGATCGGTGCCGCCAAAAAGGTGCTGCCCCAAATGGGGATGGAGATCGTCGGGACCTGGAGACCCTCTCAGGTGGCAACGGATGTCACGGCAGAACTCTCCGCTATCCAGCGTTCAGGGGCACAACTCATCTTCACTGTTTTTTCGGCTTCAGTAGGCATCACCTTTGCCCGGCAGGCCGGTGAACTCAAGATTCCCGCCGTACAGGCCGGGATCAATGTGGAGGCCCAGAAGGACGGTTTCTGGGACGCCACCCAGGGAAAGGGGGGCTATGTAGGTACGCTCAATACCTATTGTCGGGGTGTTGAAGTTAATGAACTCTCAAAACCGTTTATGGATAAATATGTGAAGAAATTTGGAGAAACACCCACCTATACGGCAGGCACCTACGATGCTATTGTCTATGCGCTCGCACCCAGCATTGAAAAAGCCGGAACGCTTGACGCCGACAAGGTGGTAAGCGTGCTGGAAAAAAGCGTGTACAAGGTGCCGGTAGGCACCATTGCCTATTTCAATGACGAAAAAGGTAACCCTCTCCATGATATCAAATGGGGACCTGGGTTTGTCACGGGTATTATGGTGCAGTGGCAGGACGGTAAAATGAAAGGCGTCTGGCCGAACCACTGGAAGGCCGCGAAAGGGGTGCCCGAAGTAACGTACAAGGGCATTGTTCCTTTCAAAATCCCACCCTGGGTAGTCGCCAAGTATAAGAAATAAGGGCTTGTTCAACCTTTGTCTCCCGCCCGTACCCAAAACGGATGCGGGCGGGAGGTTCCACCGTCTCGAGGTCCTATGCTGCTGGATATTATTGTAAGCGGGCTGATAAGCGGAAGCATCTATGCCCTTCTTGCCATTGGCTTTTCCCTCATCTTCGGTGTGGCGCGAATTGTCAACATAGCCCACACCGCCTTTTACATGGTTGCTGCGTACTGCATCTATTTTGGAGCTCAAAAGCTGGGCTTTCATCCTGTCTGGTGTATGCTCGCGGCAGTTGTCTTGGTGACCGTGTTCGGTCTCATCTGCTACAAGCTCTTTATCGATCCCATACGTGAGCATGAGGCCGCCGTCCTGATCGCAACCATCGCCCTTGCCATGGCTCTGCAGGAAATTATGCTCAATGTCTTCACCGGCACCTTTCTGAGCGTCCCTTCTCTTATCAAAGGATATTTCTTATTTTTTGGAGTAAAGGTCTTCTACCAGCAACTGCTTGTTTTCGCTGCAGTAGTGCTCATATTGGCTGCCCTCTGGCTCCTGTTGATGAAAACCCGAATGGGAATTGCGATCAGATGCGTTGCCGACGACCGTGAGGTGGCAAATCTGATGGGGATCAATGAAAGCAGAGTTGCCATGATTACCATGGGCATATCGGTGGCCATGGCCGCACTGGCAGGGGCAATCATTGTTCCTCTTGCCACGCTCAATCCCCTCATGTGGATGCATCCGCTTATCATGACCATGGCGGTCGTTGTTCTGGGAGGCCTGGGAAGTATAAAAGGTAGCCTTCTGGGTGCCTATATCCTTGGTTTTACCGAGGCCCTGGTGGTCTTCCTCGCCCCGGGAGGAGCCTTTTTGAAAAACGCTGTCGCACTTTCCATCATGATCCTGGTTCTGCTGATCAGGCCTGAGGGGCTTTTCGGCGTTTCTTTCGAGGAAGAGAGGTAGGCATGGGTGCACTTGCCTATTATGTGCGAAAACTCTACACCATCTTCAAGGGAGAGGTGCTGGTGCTGCCCAGCCGTGTGGCGGTGCTCCTTTTTTTTCTGGGTATTTTGTTGCTGCCCGTCATCAGCCAGGATCCCTACCTGCTGCGGATCCTGATCCTGACCAGCATTTTCGCCATTTTCGCCGCCAGCTGGGATCTCCTTTCCGGTTTTACCGGCCAGATGAATTTCGGGCATGCCCTTTTTTTTGGAGTCGGCGCATACACCGCCGCTTTTTTGAGTCTTCACGCCCACATCCCGCCCTGGGGCAGCATTCCCCTTGGCGCGTGTGCTGCGGTCCTCGCCGGTCTGGTTGTCGGAATCCCCTGCCTCAGGCTAAGGGGAACCTACCTGGCTTTGACCACCCTGGCATTTCCCGTCATTCTCATGGGCATTGTCTTTGCTCTGCCCGATCTCACCGGAGGCGAGCTGGGTATCTCAGGCCTGCACCGCCTCTCCGGCTCACGGCTGTCCGACTATTACATCTGTGCAACCCTCATGCTTGGCCTCTGTTCAGTCATGTGGAAGATTACCGATTCCAACACCGGCATCATTCTGCATGCCATCAGGGAAGATGAGGTGGCCGTGCGGTCCGCCGGTATCAACACAACCCGTTACAAGCTTATTGCTTTCTGTCTCAGCGGGTTCTTCGCAGGAGTAGCCGGGGGACTCTATGCGCATTTCATGAGGATTGCCGGCCCTTCCACCCTGGAAGTCTCAATGTCATTCGCGGTGGTCATCTGGTCGGTGTTCGGAGGCATGGTCACCATATACGGGCCGGTGGGGGGCGTGTTTTTTCTTTTTCCATTGTTGGAATTCCTTCGCTTCTGGCCCGAATACCGCACACTCTTGTTTGCAGGCATCATCCTGTTTATTCTGCTCTATATGCCGGACGGCCTCTTCCCCTGGATACGGGACAAGATCGAAATTGAGTGCCCCAGGTGCAAGGTAAGAAACATCGCAACCAGAAACACCTGCCGTATCTGTACGGCGCCGCTGAAGTTGGGAATGACTGGCGAAGGAGGTTAACAATGGGCGCAGGAGAAACCTATCTCTCGAAACCATGGCTCGCATTCTACCCGAAGGATGTTCCTGAACAAGCGGAGATCCCCGACGTATCCGTCCCCGAGCTGTTCGACCAAACTGCTGAAAAATATGCAAAAAAGAATGCCTTGATATTCTACGGCAGAAAAATCACCTATCAGAACCTCAAGGAATTGGTGGACCGGTTTGCGACAGCCCTGGCAGACCTCGGGGTCAAAAAAGGTGACACCGTTTCTCTCTATCTCCTGAACTGCCCCCAGTATGTTATTGCGTATTACGCTTCGTTGAAACTCGGCGCCAAGGTCACGCCCATAAGCCCGGTATACACGAGCAAAGAGGTAAAACACCAACTTGAGGACAGTGAGGCCGGAACGGTCATCTGCGAAGACATCCTTTATGACAATGTGCATAAGACCGGAGTGAACCTGGCGAATGTCATCCTCACCAGTATTGGAGATTATCTCCCCGCCCTCAAAAGGGCATTTGGGAAAAGCGCACTCGCAAAGGCATACCAGGGTATGGAAATCCCTTCCTCTGCACACATAAAAGAGGCGGGACTGCACGTCTTCAGCGACCTTATTAAAAAATACCCCCCCAACCCTCCACAGGTCAGCATAGACCCCAGAGAAGATGTCGCTGCCCTGCCCTACACGGGCGGGACCACCGGTCTTCCGAAAGCAGCGATTCTCACCCATTACAACATGGTTGCGCTGCAGGCCCAGGTGAACACCTTCTGGCCTATATTCGAAGAAGGTGGAGAAACCGTCATGGCTTTTCTGCCCTTCTTTCATATATACGGGCAGGTCGTGGTCATGCTCAGTGGACTGGTTCAAGGGGCCACTCTGGTGCTTTTCACCACTCCGGATATTGATGACATCCTTTCCGCCATGGACCGCTACAATGCGTCGGCCTTTTACAGTGTGCCGACCATGTTCGAGTATCTCAAGGAGTATGAAAAGACAGATCGTGTGAACTGGAAACGGTTGAAGTTGATTGTCTGCGGCGCCGACACCCTCCATGAAAATACCATCAACGAATGGGAGCGGAGGACTGGTTCAAAGATACTGGAAGGGTACGGCATGACCGAAACCACTGCGGTCAGTCACAGCACGCCCTACGACCGCCCGAAACCCGGTTCTTTCGGGGTGCCGCTTCCAGGCATGATCGCCGGGATCATTGATGTGGAAGGCACAGAATTCATGCCGGTCAATGAAGTCGGGGAACTTATCCTCCACGGGCCCAATATTATGAAGGGCTACTGGAAGAGGCCGAAGGAGACGGAAGAATCACTCATTGAACTTGAAGGGAAGAAATGGCTGAGGACCGGGGATCTGGTCAGGATGGATGAAGAAGGGTATTTTCACTTCTTCGACCGCAAACGGGACCTCATCAAGTATAAGGGCTACTCCGTGTTTGCACGGCACGTGGAGGAAGTGCTCCACAACCATCCCAAGATCAAGGCCGCAGGAGTGGTCGGGGTGCCGGACCCCGCGGCAGGCCATTTGATCAAGGCGTATGTGGTGCTCCAGAGCGAGGCCAGGGGCAAAATTTCTGAAGAAGAGATTATTGCCTTCTGCCGCGAGAACCTGGCACATTACAAGGTCCCCAAAATCGTTGAATTCAGGGGTGAACTCCCCAAGACGGACGTGGGAAAGGTTTCCCGGCGCGAGTTGCGAGAAGAGGCAGAGGAAGGCTGATATGGGGAACAGTTTCCTGGAAATCGAGTCGCTGAGCAAGTCATTCGGAGGCCTCCATGCCGTCGAAAATATAACCTTCTCCATGGAGCGAAGCCAGATGGTCGGACTTATCGGCCCTAATGGAGCCGGCAAGACAACCCTGCTGCGGCTGATAAGCGGCATTTTGAAGGCCGATGCAGGGGACGTTCGCTTCAAGGGCAAAAGCATCCTGCACCGCAAGACATGGGATATCGTGAACCTGGGCATTGCCTGCACCTTCCAGAACATGCGGCCGTTCCGCCGGCTGCCCATCATCGCCAATGTCATGGTTTCCTGCCTTTCGCCCAGGGCCATGAAAAGAGGCGAGTGGATCAAACGGGTAGAAGCAAAGGCCATGGACGCCCTGGAGTTTGCCGGCATCTCGGATATGGCCCTGGAAAAGGCGTCCACCCTTTCCCAGGGTGATCTCAAGCGATTGGAGGTTGCCCGGGCCATCGCAACGGAACCCGAACTGCTGCTTCTGGACGAGCCATTCGGCGGCTTGAGTCCCGCCGAGACCGAGCTTATGGGCAAATCAATAAAGCGGCTCCACAAGGGAGGGCGTTTCGGCCGGCTCCACAGTGAGGGACCGGCCATGATCATCGTGGAACACAAACTCCAGCAATTGATGAAGATCGTGGACCGGATCATTGTCGTCAACTTTGGCGTCATCATCGCGGACGGAACACCCGACGAGATCATACACAACCAATCTGTCATACAGGCATATCTTGGTCAGGAGGCTATTTAAAATTGCTGCTTGAAGTCGACCATTTGACCGTGTGCTACGACAAGGCGATGCTCATCAACAATCTGAGCATGGGAGTGGACGAAGGCGAGCTCGTCAGTCTGGTAGGCCCCAATGGAGCGGGAAAATCGACGCTTTTGCGAGCGATCACCGGATTGGTGGCATGGGAAAGGGAAATCACGCGCAGATCCACGGGTGGCGACGTGGTTCTTCAAGGGACCGTAGTCTTTGATGGAGAAAGGATAGATCGGATTCCGGCACACAAAATTGTAAACAGAGGTCTTATTCACTGCCCGGAAAGGAGGCGGCCTTTTCGGGAAATGACCGTCCAGAGGAATCTCCTTGCCGGGGCCTATCTCGTGAAAGAGAAGATGGATATTGAGGAGAACCTGGGGAAGGTCTATGATCTCTTTCCGGTGCTCAAAAAGAGAGCACGTCAGATTTCCGGGACCCTTTCCGGCGGAGAGCAGCAGATGCTTGCCATCGGCAGGGCATTGATGGCCATGCCCAAACTGTTATGCATCGACGAGCCTTCAACCGGTCTGGCGCCTATCCTGCGGGCGGAGGTTTTTGAAAAGATAAACCAGATCCACAACCTGGGCATCACCATACTGCTGGTGGAACAGGAAGTAAGCACAGTGTTCAAGATGGCCTCTCGCAACTATGTCCTTTCTTCCGGGAAAATCATCGCCGAAGGATCCGGCGAAGATCTCCTGAAAAATGACGTTATCCGGAAGACCTATCTCGGCCTGTGAAACTCCTCCCCTAGACCCGCCGGCATCATGAAGCCGACCTACAGAGACTGCGCGAGAAAGCCTTTATTTCGAAGCATCTGCTTCAATTGATTTGCGCAGGCGAGTATAATTTTCCCTGAAGAGCTTGCGGTAGACATGGTAGAAATAGAGGCTCATGACTTCCGTGAACTTGCTCCCCCGATCAAGAAAATCTTCTGAAGACAGCGGTTTCATCTGGGGCTCATAATAGGCCTTTTGGGTGTCTATGACGTATTCACGGACAAAATCGGCGATGCGCCTCAGATCCTCGGGGTCCGTGCCGTCCTTCGGGCCGAATCCGAGCTGATCCATCTTGACAATCAACTTCCCGATAATAACGTCGTCCTGGGAGTAGGCTAAAGCGTCGTCACGCTCTTCCGGGGTAATGACCCCCCATTTTTCGTACATAGCAAGATATTTTCGCCCGAGACCCGTGACCTTCCGAAACGCCTCTCTGCCCGAGATTTCTGTAGTAAGGAGGCGGTCAAGAGGCCTGAAATAGTCACTCAGGAGAAAAAACGCGGATTTTTCCGATGTGCTGAGTTTTTTCACCTGCCTGAGCACTTTTCTGATAACCGAGAGCGGCAAAAAATAGTCGTCCTGCAACGCCTTGACAATCTGAATCTGCTCCACATAGTTCTCGTTGTAATCCGCGGTATTTTTGCCGGTTTTACGAGGTTTTCGGAGAACGCCCTCGCGAATATAATAGTGAATGGTCTGCTTTGCCACCCCTGTTCGTTTAGCCAGCTCACTGATTTTCACAGGTGTGCTCCTTTTTTTCAGCTTGATTCGGTTCCTGAACCGGATACTCTATCCTAGGAAAAACAGAGGAGCTTGTCAATTTTTTTGAATATTAACACATCAGTGCAACTTTATGATCTGTATGAATTTATAATGCTTATCCAGGGTGTTATAGAACCTTTGAAGACCGAAAAGAGGTGTTGACTGTACAGTTATACTATATAGTATGGGAGCTGAACAAAAAACCCCGGAAATGAACACCGCATTTCTTTGATGTATGCTGAAGCTTGATCAGTATTCGCCGATGGCTCTTTTCAGTTTTGCCATGGCCAGGTTTTGGTTATAGAGGGCGTCGTAATACGTTGACCGCGCGCGGGTGAGCAGGGTCTGGGCATCCAGAACCTCGGTGGTCGTGGTCGCCTGCACCTTGAACCGCTCTTCACTCACCCGCAGATTTTCTTCCGCCTGTTCCACGGCCTTTTTCGTGGTGGGAATATCTTCGCGAGCAAGCTCAAGGTCAAGGAGCGCGTTTTTTACATCAAGAAGTATGCTGTCTTCAAGGGCCTTTTTCTGATTGAGGAAGCGCTTTTTCACACTCTCTTTTTCTCTCACCGCGGAACGGGTTTTTCCCCACTCCCAGAAGGTCCATTTCAGGCCCACGGTGGCTTCCCAGCGACTGGCATCATGATACTCATCCCCGGAAACCGTCATATCATCCCCCTCCTTGATGTAGTCATAGGTAAAGGCAATCTCCGGGTATTTTTTGCTTTTCGCCAGCCGGATTTGCTGGTCCGTCTGTCTGATTGCCAGATCGATGGTCTTTATCTCCGGACGGTTTTTGAGGGCCTTGGGGAGGTAATCCTGCAGATCGCACCCTACCTCCTGGTAAACGAGGATATCTTTCACCTGAACCGGGGCCTCGATGGACCTCGAAAGAACCGTGTTGAAAGAAGCGCGAGCGAGGCGCGCACTGTTCCGAGCCCGCATGAGCTCATGCCGGGCGTTGGAAAGCTCCACCTCCGCCTTCAGGAGTTCATTGATGGGTATCATTCCCACATCGTAGAAATTCTGAGCCACCTCCACATGTGACGCAAGGGACTCAACGGCCTTTTTTGCAACCTCAAACGCCTTGTCTGCCTTGAGAATTCCGAAGTATGCCTCCTTCACCTGAAGCGCAAGATCCAGTTTTTCCAGCTCCACTTCGAGCCGGGCCTGATCAATCCCCAGCTTGGCCAGATCATAGGAACTGATGAGGGCGAATCCGGTGAAAAGGGGTTGAGTAATGGTGCCCTTCCACTGGTAGTTGTTTCTGGTACCCACCGGGAACTCGCCGCTCGGTGCCGGGGGCGGAAGCATAACATCAATGGTCGGTGTTTCACTCAGTCTGCTGTAGCCGTAGGAGGTGCTCAATTTTGGAAAGAATTCCGCCTTTGCCTGTCTTTTCACCTGCTCAGATTCCGCAATCTTCTCGGTTTTTGCTTTGAGAGACCAGTTATTTGCTAAGGCCTGTTTAACGCTTTCATCAAGGGTGAATATTCCCTCTTCGGCCACTGCAGAAGATGCGAACACTAGAAACAGGCTGAGCAACGCCAGGGCAACACAGGCGTATAGGTTGCTCTTTCTCACTTTTATTCCTCCTTATACTTTTAACGCGACTGGTTCCCTGTTTTTGAAGGAGGGCCCCTTCTTTTGAACCGGAAAATCCTCCCTTCTCATACCACCGTACCGTCAGTTCGATTGACCTATGCTTTCAACGTCTTTCCCACATTGAAGGCCTTCGCGACAACACCTCCCAAGCGGCGGTATTCCTGCGAGACCGTTGTGTATATGAGCGGGTCTATCTTGACCGGGTCCGGTTTTCCTTCGCTCAGGCAGTCTTCGCTGACATGGGTTTCCACGATCTCTCCTACCACCAGGATGTGGCTGCCCACATCCACGGTCTGGATGACCCTGCAGGCCAGATTGACCGGACATTCCTCCAGGAGCGGGGCCTGCTCAAGCGCACCGTAGAACACCTTGAAAAGGTCGGACTTATCCCTTTTTCTGCCGGAATAAATCCCGCAATAGTCCACCTTCTCCACCAGATCCGTCGACGGCACGTTAATGGAAAAGACCTTGTGCGTTTCGATCCCTTTGAAGGTCTGCCGTTCCCTGCGCAGCCCCACGGTGAGAGCAGGCGGCTTTGATGCGGTGATGCCGCACCATGCTGCCGTCATAACGTTCGATTTTCCCTCCACCATCGCCCCCACCAGCACGGCGGGCATGGGGTAGAGCAGTGTATCCGGTTCAAGTTTTGTCTTTTTCATTGTTTCTCTTCTCCTCTTTCTCATTTCTAGAACTTCCGGCAGCGTGGAGAGCAAGGTCGGAACGCCGGACTTAAAAGGCCCTTATTTTATAGCGGCGCGAAGTATTTCGGTCTCTTCCCGTTTCAGGTCAAGGGTTTCAGGGTCAATCACCACGCCGTAGTCGACCCTTGCCCGTTCCACGCTCACATATCCGTTGCGAACATCATCGAGCACCTTTTCCGTATCCCGTTCCTCGGGGACGCCATAGCCGCCTCCCCCCGCAGCATCCATGACCACCGTGTCACCGGGCTTCATCTGGGTGAGGCCATAGGGATTTCCGTCCTTCCCGTTGACCTGAAACCGTGCCTTTGCGCCGGGATGGCCGCCGAACAGCCCTTCCGGC
>Ga0316576_10000945_pt1 | contig 14835 bp, 14 predicted proteins | sample S0NA_FD_203075 | JGI IMG/M metagenome (GOLD analysis project Ga0316576, IMG submission 203075) | Rhizosphere microbial communities from salt marsh grasses in Alabama, United States - S0-2_050615r3r5 | ecosystem: Host-associated > Plants > Roots > Rhizosphere | place: USA: Alabama | collected... | reverse complement strand
TCAGATAATACATTTCCAGCGCTCATGAGGCCCCTTTCATTTCCTCCCTATTTTCACAAAGCCGCTTCTCTCTTTCAATTCACGGGGAAAAACTGCGCTCCTCGAGGAATGCCCGCCCGTGCAACCCTTGGGAACAGCGGAAGCGCATTCCCTACGATCCCAGTAAAAACAGACCGTATTTTCTGCAAGTATTCTTTCCGAGTCGAATTATAGAAGATCAGGATGAGGCTGGCAAGTGACCAAAGCGCACTTATTCACCCAGATAGGCCTTCTTCACCTGCTCACTTTGCAGAAGCGCCTTGGCATCATCTTCCAGCACGATTCTGCCGGTTTCCATGACGTACCCGATATTTGAATTTCTCAAGGCCATGTGGGCGTTCTGCTCCACCAGAAAAATGGTGGTGCCGCTCTTGTTAATGGTGCGAACGGCCTCAAAGATCGTATTGACCAGTTTCGGGGCAAGTCCCAGCGAGGGCTCATCAAGAAGCAGGAGTCGCGGTCTGGACATGAGTGCCCTACCCATGGCCAGCATCTGCTGTTCACCGCCGCTCAAGGTTCCTCCCAGCTGGGTACTCCGCTGTTTCAGGATGGGAAAAAGAGTGAAAACCCACTCCCTGTCTTTGGAAATCTCCGCTTTGTCGGATCGCAGAAATGCCCCCATCTCAAGATTTTCAAGGGCGGTCATGCGGGGGAAGATCTGCCGTCCTTCCGGTGTCTGAGCGACTCCTCTGGCAGCCACCTGCTCGGGTCTCAGCTTCTGAATCGGCTGACCGTCAAAGAGGATTGTTCCTTTTGCTGCAGGCTGCACACCGAAAATAGTCAGGAGGGTCGTTGATTTCCCCGCGCCGTTGGCGCCAATGAGACATGCGATGCCGCTGCGGGGAATAGACAAGGTGATGCCCTTCAGTGCATGGATATTCCCGTAATAGGTGTGGACATTTTCAAGTTGCAGAATCGAGTTATTGCCACTCATGATTTCAATCCTCGGCGCCTCCCTGTTCGGCCGCATGGAGTTCTCTTTTTCTCCTCGATGCAGGGATCAGCCCTTCCGGCCGCAAAACCATCATGACGGCCATGGCCAGCCCGAATGCGAGCATCCTGTACGCCTGAAGCTCACGGAATACTTCAGGAACGGCTATCAATACCACCCCCGCAAGGATCACGCCCGGGATGCTTCCGACACCTCCCAGTACCACGATACAGAGCACGATACAGGATTCCATGAAGATAAAAAAGTTGGGATTGGTATAGCTTAATTTGGCGGCAAAAAAAGCCCCGCCCACTGATGCAAACGCCGCTCCCATGGCATAGGCAAGGAGTTTCAGCCACGTGGTAGGCACACCGGAGAGTTCCGCGGCCACCTCGTCCTCACGGATGGCCACCCATGCCCGTCCGATCCGTGACTTGTCAAGCCTGTTCACCGCAATGATCGTCAGCACGGCAAGAACAAAAATGAGATAGTAGAGTGCCGGCAATGACTTCAATTCAAAAATCCCCCAGGACAATCCGCCATTCCCGAAGGAAGGGTAATAAAGGGCCGGTTTGTGCATGCCCAGCAACCCGTTCGGACCGTGGGTAAGCTTATCCCAGTTATTCAGGACCAAGCGGATAATCTCACCAAATCCCATAGTCACAATAGCGAGATAGTCACCACGCATTTTCAACGTGGGATAGCCGATAATACACCCCAGAATGGCACCCAGGCCGACACCGATGGGCAGAGCGGCCCAGAATGAAAGGCCGAAATGGAGATTGAGCAGGGAGTAACTGTACGCCCCTACCGCATAAAAGGCGATATACCCGAGGTCGAGCAGTCCGGCGAGGCCCACCACAATATTGAGACCAAGGCCCAGGACCACATAAATGAGGCAGGTAATGCCCACATCAATCATATAGCGGTCTGCCACCAGCGGATAGATGAGCACGGCGAGGGAAAGCATGCCCAGGGAATAGGTTCTGGGAATTGCCTTCACTCTGGTCGAAACAGGGCGGTAAAGAGAAGACAGACCGGAGGCAAACTTGCCGTACCCGCCTGTTCCACGTACGCCCTTGGAAAGGAGCCCGATTGCCATAATCGCGACAAAAACTCCCCACACACCAAAGGCCCGCGCAGCATGAAACGTGGTGTTGGGAAACCCCACCATAGGAAGGATGAGGATCCCCAGGAACAGGGTATACACAAAAAATTTCTTCACGTCGCTCTTCGACATTTTACACTCTCGTCTCTGCTACATCTTCGCCCAGGATACCGCTCGGCTTGAGGTAGAGCACAAGAATAAGCACAATAAAGGTGGTCACATCCTTCCACTCACTGGGAAGAAAGGCCGACCAGATCACTTCCACCCCCCCAATGATCAACCCGCCCAGCATGGCTCCGGGGATGGAGCCGATGCCTCCGAGGATAGCGGCAGCAAATGCCTTGATCATGTAAATGAACCCCATGTCAAACCTCACCGAACCGTAATAGAGACCGACCATGACACCGGCCGCAGCTCCCAGGGCAGGTCCAATCATGAAGGTGAGTCGAATGGTCTTATCAATGTTGATACCGCACATCCTCGCCATGGTCCTGTTCTGGGCCGTTGCCCGCATTGCCTTGCCCAGTTTGGATCCCTTCACAAATACGTACAGCGCGGTCATCAGTGCGATGGAGAGAAGGATGATGAATATTTGTCCGTAGGTAATTCTAGCGTCGAATATGGACAGCCCTTTGAAAGTCAAAAGCGGCGGATAGGCCCGATCCGAAACGCCCTGGCTGAGCATCATCCCGTTTGACAGGAAAATGGACATGCCCAGCGCGCTCAGAATTGCGGCCAGGCGCGAGGCATTCCGCAGGGGCTTGTAGGCCACCTGCTCTATTGCCACACCGAGGACGGCCACATAGGCCATGGCAAGGCCGAAGGCGAGAACCATGGTGATAATGAAATGGCTCTCGACAAAACCAAACTTCTGGAGAAGAGCCAGGACAATAATTCCTATGAAGGCACCGGAGGTAAACAGTTCACCATGGGCAAAATTTATCAACTCAATAATGCCGTAGACCATGGTATAGCCCAGGGCGATTAAGGCATAAATGCTCCCGAGAAAAACGGCATTGATCAGTTGTTGAATAAGAAAAGATTGTGTATCCATGATGGCCCGGTACCCTCGATAGCGCTCAAAAGTGTCTGGGGTGTGCTGGAATTTCTTTTAATAGGGAAGAAAAGAGGGCAGAGCCGGGAGAACCGGCCCTGTCCCTCATTCCTGATTTAGAAGTACTTTTCGGTCAAGGGGTTCCAATAGGGAACGAATTTACCGTTCTTCACGATCCAGATGACGTGGGCCAGTTTTCGGTCACCCTTCTCGTCGAACTTGACGTCACCTGATACCATCCCCTTCCAGGTCGTTCCGCGCAGGACCTTTACCACCGGGTCCGTCTTGGTCGTTCCGGCCTTTTTCATGGCCTTGAGAAGGACCATGGCCGCGTCGTACGCGTAGTAACCGTAGGAACCGATACTCTTCACGTTCCACATTTTCTTATAGGTCTTTTCAAAATCCTTTCGTTCCTTGCTTTCGGGGGCCTTTGCAAAGGTCAGATAGACTCCCTCGGTAGCCTTTCCTCCGACCTCGAGGAATTTGGGGTGATAGACTGCATCTTCCGAGATCAGTTTTGATTTGAGACCCAGGGCCTGGACCTGCCTGACCATCAGGGATCCTTCGGGCTGGTACACGCCCATATAGATAACATCAGGATTGATTTTCTTGAGTTTTGTCAGGACCGCGGTGAAGTCCTTGTCACCGGGAGTAATGTGCTCGAGGGCCACGATCTTCACCTTTTTATTCTCGTTGACGAACTTTGTAATGTTTTCGGTGAGCCCAACGGTGTAGGTCTGCCGGTCATCAATGAGTGCTAGGGTTTTCGCCTTCAGTCCGTCCTCGATAAATCTGACTGTTGACCAGGCCTGCACATCGTCCCGGGGGGGCATTCTGAAGATCTGCTTGTAGCCCCGGGCCGTGACGTCCGTGTGCGTGGACGCCGGGGTGATCTGAATAATATTTGCTTCGTGGAGCGGAACGGAAGACGGGATTGTTGCTGAAGAACAATAGGCCCCTATGACTCCCACGACCCCACTGTTGATAAGCTTGTTTGCGGCCATGGTTGCCTTGCCGCCGTCGCAGGCGCTGTCCCCGGGCAGTACCTCAATCTTGTCATAGCCCGGAATGCCGCCGGTCTTTTCAAAAACCGCAACTGCCGTTTTAACACCCTGCAGGATGTCGGTACCATCCTGGGCATACGGACCCGTGAGGGGACTCAAGGTACCGATCTTCAGGGTTTTCCCCAAAGCCATTCCACTCATTCCCGCTACAAGTGCCACACACAGACAAAAAATACCTATTTTTTTCATGCCATACCTCCCTCTAAATGTTAATCAAAAGCGCCATTTCCTTTGTCCTGAAAAAGAAGTGAATCCGTAATGGCACGTCACTCTCCGGTTTCACTTCCCAAATATGCTTCAATGACCTTCTCATCCTGCTGTATCTCCGCAGGAGACCCTTCGGCGATCTTTTGCCCGTGATCCAGAACCGTGATGATCTCAGAGATGCCCATGACGAGTTTCATGTCATGCTCCACCAGAAAGATGGTCAGGCCCGTCTCGCGCAACTTCAGGATGAGGTCCATCAAATCCTGCGTTTCCATGGGATTCATCCCGGCGGCGGGCTCATCCAGCAGCAGAATTTCAGGTCCGGTCGCAAGTGCCCGCGCTATCTCGAGTCGACGCTGGTCCCCGTAGGCCAAATTTGCTGCGTATTCATTATGGAGTCCACCCAGGCTCAAAAAATTAAGCACTTCCATCGACTTATCGTGTATCTCTTTTTCTTCCCTGGTTTCAAAGGGTGTCTTCAAGAGCGCCCGAATCGCCCCACTCTTGGTGCGGCAATGCATGCCCACCTGGACATTTTCAAGGACGGTCATGGATTTGAAGAGGCGTATGTTCTGAAACGTTCGGGCAATCCCTTTGGAAATAATGCGGTTGCTTTTCAGATGGTTGATTTTCCTGCCCCGATACCTGATGCTTCCCTTTGTCGGAGGATAGACGCCCGTGATCATATTAAAAACCGTCGTCTTTCCTGCACCATTGGGACCGATCAGACTGGCAATCTTTCCCGTGGGAATTTCCAGGGTCAGATCTTCAACGGCATGCAGTCCGCCAAACCATTTTGAGACATTTTCTAGAACAAGTTGACCCGGCATTGAGAACCCATAGTGTTTTATTCTGTGCGGCCGACCTGGAATGAAGGTCATGGTGCTTCGCTGGTGAGAGGCTCTGTTTTATTACCTGTTTCGCAGCGTCATTGTCAAGGCTTTTTTGTTTTTCCAGACGGTCTGCCCTCTCCGGCAACCCGTAGAAATCAATCAGGGAGTTGCGGAAACCTGTTCTTGACCAAGCCTGCCATGGCATACAAGGCCATCCAGGCGGCCACATGGCTGGAGATGTTGTTGGTATCGTTCAGGGGATACACCTCCACAAAATCAAATCCGGCGATGCCTGCAGAGGCAAACTGATACAGCAGCCGGGACAACTCAAAAGTGCTCAGGCCGCACGGGTCAGGGGGCCCCCCGGGGTTGTGAGCGACATCCAGGATGTCGCTGCACACCGTAACATAGACCGCGTCGGTATTTTTTTGAACGATATTAAGCGTCCTTTCCGCGACGGATTCCAATCCTTCACGTTTGACATCGAAGCTTGTCAGGATCGTGGCTCCCCGTTCCCGGGCACACGCAACCTGATCCTTATTGTTCCTCGGTCCCCTGATTCCCAGGTGGACGATATTAGCCGGATCGATATTTTCGATTTCATAGATCCTGTGGAGCGGTGAGCAGCGTGCATACCGTTCCTCTCCATACAGATCAATGTTGTCCAGATGTGCATCCAGATGAATAATTCCCACCTTTCCTTCACTCTTGCCGGCGAGGGCAGCGACTACAGGGACCGTAATGGAATGGTCGCCGCCGAAGGTGAACGGCACGGCACCACCGGATACAACGGCTTCAGCCTTCTCCCCTATCTTTGCAAGGGTCGCCGGGATGTTGCCGGGCACTGTCTCAGCATCGCCGTAGTCGCCGACCGACAGGTAGTCAAACACATCAAATCCCATTTCGGGCAGGAATCCCCCGTAGCGGGCACTCGCATTTCGGATTGATTTGGGCGCGAGTTCGCACCCGGTGAAGGACCCCCACGTTACGATTCCTTCAAAGGGAGCACCCATGACCACCGCATCGTGGCCTGCAATTTCTTCCTTCTTTCGAATTGCGGGCAACCCCATAAATGTCGGGGTGCCACTGTAGATTTCCGGAAATGTTCTTTTCGGATCAAAGGTCTTTCTCCGTTCTTCCATGTTCACCTATTCTCCTCTTTTTCCTTTTGACTCGCTGTGTCAGGGGTTTCCAGCCTGACCGCAAGCATGCTCCTTCACCGTCTTCCGTTACGAGTGAAGAACATCATCAGGGAATACATTCTCCTTGTGCACTGTTGAACGCTGGTGTAAAGGAGTATTCTGTTGCAATCAGGGAGCACCGTCCGTAAAACTTTTTCCGTTGGGAGACGCCAGCCCATGACCAGAGTATATGCGCTGTTGCTGACCGGGGTCATTATTGCGGCAACCAGTTCCATCCTCATTCGCTGGGCCGGTGCGGTGCCGTTTGCCGCAATCGCCTTCTATCGGCTCAGTATCAGTATGGCAGTGTTGATTCCGTTTCACGCCTTTCAACAGGGCTCCGTGTTCTCAGGGTTCCGGCGTTTTCAATGGCAGTACCTTCTGGCCGGTTTTTTCCTTTCCGCCCATCTGATTGCCTGGATCGCCTCACTGCAAATGACCACCATTGCCCATTCCATTTTCCTGGAAGGAACCCATCCCCTTTTTGCCGCCCTCTTTTCTGCCATCTTTTTGAAAGAGTTTCCCAAAAAGGCTACCATTCCCCTTTTTTTTCTTGCCGGAATAGGCATGTTTTTCATCGTTTCCGCTGATTTTGGGCTGAAAGAGTCGAAGCTGTTTGGTGACTTCCTTGCCATCTCTTCTGCTGCAGCTATCGCACTCTACCTGATGATTGCCCGTATGTACAGAACCGAGCGTGATTTTACCAGGTACCTCATCCAGGTGTACGGGACCGCCTCGGGTTTCTGCCTCATCTATCTCCTGCTGAAGGGGGACAATCTCACAGCATTTGGGCCTCTGAGCTGGCTTATGATCGTGCTGCTCGCACTGGGGCCGAACCTCGTGGGACATTCTCTCCTGAACTGGGCTTCACGACACCTGGAGATCTATAAAGTCAATCTTGCCCTCCTTCTGGAGCCGGTTCTCGCAACAATCGGAGGCATCATTCTCTTCGCTGAATTTCCGGGAATGCACTTCTACGGGGGGGCCGGACTGATCATCCTCTCCGTGGGCCTGCTGGTTTATCTCGAAAACAGCAGAAAGGGTGCATGACGAAGGGCGGCTAATGAACCATTACCTTTGCAAGGAGTTTTCCCACTCTTTCGAGGCTTGCCAGGCTGTCCGCCGGCAGGAAATGGTCAATATACGGTAAGGCGATCCGCATGCCCTGACACACGGGCCGGTAATCAGGATCCCCGGCGAGCGGATTCAGCCAGATCACGCTGTGGGCCTGCCTGCTGACCGCCGCCATCTCGCGCCTGAGGAGGGTTTTTCCTCCCAGGTCCCACCCGTCGCTCATGATCACCACGACCGTTCTTCTGCTGAGCATTCGGGATCCATGGGACTCATTGAACTGATGAAGGGAGTAGCCGATCCGTGTTCCTCCGGACCAGTCAGGAATCTCTTCGGAAATGCGCTTCAAGGTCTTTTCGATAGGAAGATGCTGAATGAGTTGCGTTATCCGGGAAAGGGACGTGGAAAAGACGAACACTTCCGCCCGTGCACCCACACCCCGCAACCCCAGGAGGAACGGCATGACAAACCGCGCGTAACGGTCCATTGAACCGCTGACATCCGCCAGGATCACCAGCCGTTTCAAACGCTTCCGTTTTTCCCTGAAAAAGAGCTCGAGCGGAATGCCGCCACCTTTGAGGCTTTTCCGCATGACCCTCCGAAAATCAATGTTCCCCTTTTTCCTCGACTTTTTCAAGCGCCGGGTGAGAGATACATGGAACGGTGCGATCATTTTTTTCAGGGCAAGCTGCGCGATCTGGATGTCCTTCGGGCCCAGATGAAACAGGTCTTTCTGCTCTATCCGGGATATGGGGCTGTACGCAATTCCTTCCCGTTCTCCCCCATCCTCTTCTTCCGTATCTACGATTCCCTCGGCCCGGGTCTCGCGGAGCACGTACTCCGGAACACCCTCTTTACGCTCGTCCATCCCCGGCGACGGGACGGGTTCCTCATCCTCCCGGACCTCCTCTTCTTCCATGCTGAAGAATGCTTCAAAGAGACCACGAAACTGCGCCCATTCAAGATCACTGGAAGCAAAGTTCACGCGAAGAACATTAAAAAAATCCTCCCTGCTTGAAAGAGCAATAGTCTGGAGGCCCCGCAATGCGTCAAGGATGCTGCTCTGATAGACCTTGAAGCCGCGTGCCTTGAGAAACGTGGCGAACGCTACGATTTTTGCGGTGATGCCGGGAGGGAGCGTGTCATCCTGCCGAAGAAAGGTATCGGGAACGTTCCTCACCATTGTTCCATATTTCCTGTTTGAATTTCTTGATGTCTTCATGGTACTTCAGGATGCACCCGATGGTTGCGTCTACGACTGCTTCCTCCAGAAAGGTATGGTGCATGGTCAAGAGTGCGCGGCCCCAGTCCAACGTCTCGGAAACACCGGGTTTCTTGAGAAAATCAACACGCCTTATTTTTTGCATGAACGCGGTCACCTGGCGAGCAAAATCTTCCTCGATATCGGGAAGACGGGTCATGACAATGCGATATTCCTTCTCAAAGGACGGATAATCAATCCAGTGGTACAGACAGCGGCGTTTCAGTGCGTCGTGAACATCCCGAGTCCGGTTGGATGTTACTACCACCAGGGGCCGTTTGTTCGCCCGCAGGGTGCCGATCTCAGGGATGGTGATCTGAAAGTCGGAAAGGACTTCCAGCAGGAACGCCTCGAACTCCTCGTCGGAACGATCGATTTCATCAATGAGAAGAACGGGCGGTTTTTCATCCGCACTCATGATAGCCTCCAGAAGAGGTCTTTTTATCAGAAACTCAGGACGGTAGATGGCCCGCTCAATCTCTTCTTTCTGCTCTCCCTGCTGCTCTCCCAGACGGATGTGGAGAAGTTGCTTGGGGTAGTTCCACTCGTAGAGCGCGGTGGTCGCATCCAACCCCTCATAACACTGGAGCCTTATCAGCGGGGCTCCAAAAAGTTCGGCCATAACGAGGGCCACCTCGGTCTTTCCCACTCCCGGCTCACCCTCGAGAAAAAGCGGCTTTTCCAAGCGGTGGGCCAGATAGAGTACCGTTGCAAGCGGTCTGTCCGCGATGTAATGGGCCGCTGCCAGTTTCTCCGCCACCTGGTCTATCGAATCAAAATGATTTCCCACTACCCGGTTCCTCCTCGTTGAAAATATGGGTCGGCTGTGCTATAAAGCCACGACAGTCTATAATCCGGCGGCGCATATCATGACACACCAAAGGAAAAAAGAAAAGGTCCTCTCAGGCGCTGAAGCCAAGCTTGCCCGTTTGGAGGAAATCGCCCTTGAACAGGGCATTCAGGTTCACTATGACCGCCTTGAGGCAGCCGGCCTGAAGCTCCAGGGGGGCATCTGCACCGTGCGGGGGGAACGCCATCTTTTCATAGAACGAAGAAGGCCGGTCGCTGAAAAGGTGCATCTCCTCGAGGAATATCTTGAACACAGCCAGAGTGCACTCACCAGGGAAGATGCTCCTGATCAGAACACGATTCCCCGGACGGACACGTAGCATTGCTGCAGACGCACCCTCTTTTCTTTCCTCTGAAGGTTCGCACGACAGCCCGCACGGAAAAGAAAGCGGCAGCGCCCACGATAGCCCAGACCAATAGTGACTCAATGATATGCACAAAAATCTCCTCTCCTCACGCCGAGGTATGATTTTATCTCATCTACCATTAAAGATAAGGATAGTGAAAAACATTGCCAAGAAAATGTTTCGAAGTAAACGAGTTGTGTCATCCTCTGAGATGGAATAGTTTCACAGCGCCGAAGGGCATTGTCGCAGGGGTCCTCATGTGCCTGTTTTTCCTTTCCATCCTTTTCCGTCCCTCAAGCGGATTTGCGCGAACGGAGCTTCCCTGCCTCGAGAAAATCCCGGGCAACGCGGGGTTTCTGGTGGTGGATAGCGACGGCACCATTCTGGCACAACAACATCCCGGGGACCAATTTATTCCGGCATCCACCCTGAAAATCGTGACAGCCCTTGCGGCCATCCATTATCTGGGGCCATCGTATCGGTTCAAGACTCTCTTTTACCTCACCCCCGGCGGTGATCTCCTGGTAAAGGGATACGGTGATCCGTTCCTCATTTCAGAGTACTGGCAGGATATTGCCCGGCACATTTCCAAAAGCGTGCACTCCTTCAGGGATCTCCTGCTCGATGATTCCTTTTTTTCCCCCGCCATCAAGATTCCCGGCCAGGGCCGCTCCAAAAATCCTTATGATGCTCCACCAGGCGCCGTCTGTGCCAATTTCAACACGGTCTTCTTCGCCCGCGATGCGCGGGGCCGGATTGTCTCGGCCGAACCCCAGACCCCCATGATTCCCTTTGCCCGGGAAAAAATAAGAAAACTGGGTGAAAAAAAGGGCCGTTTCGCCTTTTCCCATGACCGGCGGCAGGCGCTGCTCTACGCCGGTGAACTCTTCTCGTTTTTCCTGAAGAAAAATGGCGTGCTGAGAAAGGGAAGCATACGATCCGCGGTGCTCCATACCCAAGACAGGCTTATCTACACCCATGCTTCTCCGCTCACCCTCCGCGAGGTCATCAGGGAAATGTTCAAATTCTCCAATAATTTTGTGGCCAATCAGCTTCTCCTCGCAGCAGGAGCAACCACGTACGGGGGACAGGCCACTCTGCAAAAGGGTCTTGATGCCTTTCTGGCCTACGTCCGCAAAGAGCTGGGACTCAGGAGTCTTGAAATGGTGGAGGGATCCGGAATTTCAAGGAGGAACCACATCTCTCCCCGGGATATGCTCACCGTCCTGCGCCGGTTCAGCGCCTACCGTGATCTGCTCCCCCGGAATGGTTCGTTTCACTACAAGACCGGAACGCTCAGGGGCATTCGAACCCGGGCGGGCTATTATGAAAAGGGAAACGGAAAAACGGGTTTCATCGTGCTCTTTTTGAAAAGCAGTCGCCGTGATGTGGATATGCTCGTGCGCTGTTTCGAAAGGCTCTTTTGAGAAAGGTTTATTTTTTGAAAAGCGCGTCAAGGGCCTTTCTTGCTTCAACCTTTTTGTTGATGCTTCCTCTCGTGGCGCCCCTGGGGACAAAATAGTCGCAGAAATTCGACCGTTCCTTATCAACGACCCGCTCTGCAGAGACTTCCCGACACTCATTGTAGGCGTGGGAATCATAGAATTTGCACTGCATGCAGCATCTGAGCGCCCGCCCGCAATGGGGACACTCTTCATCCCGCCCAATCCTCTCGCTCGTCTCGATTTCACCCTTGCAAAAATAGCAATGCATGTTTAGTACTCCTCCAATTCCAAAACCGGTTCGAGGCCGGCCCCCTTTTTTCCTTCTCTGCTTCCCGCAAAAACGGCAGTGCCCTCTATCCTCTTTTTCTCTTCTTTCGGTGAACCATTTCGCCGTCTGTACCGTACGAAAAAACAATCTGAACCCGCTCTCTCTTGCTGATGACAACAGGAGACGGATCAGGTATCATAGTGCTGTGGATGCCCGTGAGCCGAAATACTCCGTTCTTGAACACACCGCAGACCTTGGTCTCCGCGTGCGCGGGGAGACTCTTGAACAGCTCTTTGTCCATGCTGCCGAGGCCATGCTTCACTGCATGATCAGGGTAGAACCTTTCGAACCCGTCAAAACGGTTCCTGTCGGTTTGGACGGCAGGGACTGGGAGGATCTCCTGGTACGCTGGCTGGGCGAAATCCTTTACTGGTTTCAGGGAGAGAAGCGCGTGACGATTCGCGCCCGCATCTCTTCACTCTCCTCCCGCCGCCTGGAAGGGATGCTCGATACCATTTCCTATGACCCCACTCACCAGGAAATCCTTTGTGACATCAAGGCCGTCACCTACCACCAGATCGCGGTTCTTGAACAAAACGGTGTCTGGGAGGCAACGGTCATTCTTGACGTTTGATCCGCAATAAGAGGAGCGTACCCTTGGCGATTCCATTGGAAAAACTTGATTCCTGCCGCTGGCTCATCCCCAAAAAAGGGTCTATGCGGGTGCCTGGTCTCCTCTTTTCAACCGAACGCTTGTTGCAGGACATTCGAAACGATCAAAGCCTCGTGCAGGTTTGCAACGTGGCCGCCATGCCGGGCATCGTCGGGTACTCCCTTGCCATGCCCGACATACACTGGGGATACGGTTTTCCCATAGGAGGCGTGGCCGCCTTCGACGCCGAAGAGGGTGTGATTTCTCCGGGTGGGGTCGGGTACGACATTAACTGCGGCTGCCGTCTTATGACCACCTCGCTCCGTGCTTCCGACCTCAGCGGTCTCATGCAGACACTGGTAACGGAGCTCTTCAAGAATATTCCCACCGGCATAGGGTCAACGGGTTCCGTTCGTCTTTCAAGAAAGGACCAGGATAAAGTCGCCGTGGAAGGTGCCGCCTGGGCCGTGAAAAACGGCTACGGTGAACCCGGGGACCTCAATCACACCGAGGACCGGGGGACCATGGATGGCGCTGACCCATCGGTTGTAAGTGAACGTGCCCGCAAACGGGGCATTGACCAGTTGGGAACCCTCGGCTCCGGCAATCACTTTCTGGAAATTCAGGTTGTCGACACGCTTTACGACGCACAAAAAGCCCGTGCTTTCGGTCTGTTTGAAGGCCAGGTCACGGTATTCATCCACTCAGGTTCACGGGGCTACGGTCATCAGGTATGTGATGACTTCCTCAAAGAAATGGGAAACATGTTCCCCATTGATACTTTTCAGCTTCCAGACCGCCAGCTCGTCTGTGCACCCCTGTCATCAGATCTGGGTCGACGGTACCTTTCCGGCATGGCCTGCGCCGCCAACTATGCATGGGCGAACCGGCAGATACTCATGCACTGGACCAGAGAAGTTTTTCAACGCACCCTTCAAGTCACCCCAAGAGATCTCGGCATGCACCTGCTTTATGACGTATGCCACAATATCGCGAAGCGTGAGCAGCACATCCTGGAGGGCACAGCAATGACGCTCTGTGTCCACCGCAAAGGCGCCACCCGTGCGCTTCCCCCGAAGCACCCTCAACTCCCCGACACGTATCGTACAACCGGCCAACCGGTCCTCATCCCCGGGGACATGGGCACCTACTCCTTCGTGCTGGCCGGAGCTGCTGCTGCCATGCAGCACAGCTTCGGCTCCAGCTGCCACGGAGCCGGTCGTGTTCTGAGCCGTTCAAAGGCCATCAAGTTGTCAAAAGGTCGATCCATTCACCGTGAATTGGAAGACAAAGGAATTCTCGTTCAATCCCGGGGCAAAACGACACTCAAAGAGGAGATGCCGGATGCCTATAAAGACGTATCCCAGGTGGTGGGGGCGGTCCACGATGCCGGGCTGGCAACCAAAGTCGCCCGGCTGAGACCTCTGGGTGTAATAAAGGGATGAATCTTCTGCGAACTGTAGCAACTCAAAATACCCCAGTCAATAAAAAATCACCCTTCTATTTCTGCACTCCCACAGCAATCTTCACCACCAGCACTCACATTCTCTTCCGCATCGCAATTTCAAGATTTCATTCCTGCCCGCCGGGCGGACCCCTGCCGAGTGATTTGAAGGTGAGAGCGGCCAGGAAAATGGGTGTGCGGAACTGAGACACCGTTTCCCCCAGGACCGCCGGAAGGCGGCGACTGAGCAACCCGCGCAAATGGTTCCCCAGAGAGGAAACCGAAAAAACCATGCAGATGCGGGCTTGGCGACTGATCCGGGAAAGTGCTTGCCTTACCGCCTACAATAGCTTACAACTACGTCAAAATACAAAAGAGCGCCCTCCTCTCCCGCAGAATACAAGGCATCAGATCGCCTTTCGAGAAAATCGAAAAACGCGCCCTTTCGGATTCCGCATCATTGGTAATCATCCAATTCTACCACCGGGGGAGTGTGAAGGGCTTTGGGCAGATTCCATCTGCAACGAAAAAAAAGGAGTCGAGCTATGTCTTACGAACTGAGTGAAGAACAGGTCATACTGAAGGAAACCGTATCCCGTATCGCGAAAGAGCAGATCGCTCCGGGAGCTGAGGAACGGGACGAGGCACAAAAGTTTCCGTGGGATATGGTCACTGTGCTTAGGGAAAACGGGCTTTTTGGTGCGGATTTTCCAGAGCAATACGGCGGCTCAGAGATGGGACTCTTTTCTCTCTGTATCGCCATTGAGGAAATCGCCAAGGTCTGTGCCTCCACCGCCGTTATCCTCCTCGTTCACGAACTGGGATCCACTCCCATTTTTCTGGCAGGAAACACGGAACAAAAGGAACGCTATTTCCCCGGGCTCGCAGCAGGGGAACACCTCATCGCATTCGGCCTGACAGAGCCCAATGCGGGCTCCGACGTCTCGGGGTTGCGGACAAAAGCGGTGAAGGACGGAGATGCTTACCTCCTGAACGGAACCAAGATATTCATTTCCCATGCTGACGTGGCAGAAGTCATCTGCATTGCAGCCCGCACAGATGCCAATGTCCCCGGACAAAA
>Ga0316576_10000944_pt1 | contig 14852 bp, 14 predicted proteins | sample S0NA_FD_203075 | JGI IMG/M metagenome (GOLD analysis project Ga0316576, IMG submission 203075) | Rhizosphere microbial communities from salt marsh grasses in Alabama, United States - S0-2_050615r3r5 | ecosystem: Host-associated > Plants > Roots > Rhizosphere | place: USA: Alabama | collected... | reverse complement strand
CTATGGGAGGAAAGTTTGGCAATTAAGCGGGAGGAGGGGGATCGTCGTGGTATGGCCGAATCACTGGCAATGCTCGGTATGCGTGCCATGTCTCACAACAAGACCGCCGACGCCCAACGATATGCCCAGGAGTGTTATGACACTTATTGCCGTATCAGTGATAGGGCCAGCCTGGCCGAGGCAAATTGGAACTACGGCGTGATTATGGCCTGGTCGGGACAATACACGGAGGCCAAAACCAGTTTGTGGGAGGCCGAGGAACTTTATATTGGTCTAGGCCTGCGCCCGCCTGCTCTAGTGCTTGGAAATGTACTGGCGATGTTAGGTGAGTACGATGCCGTCGCTGAATATGTAGAAATTTATCAAGCGCGGAGAAGGGATAGTGACGATGTGCCAAATGATGCCCGGGCTTATCATTGGTTAGCATACGTTGCAATGGCACGCGGTAATTTACTCGAAACAAAGCGGCTGTGCCTGAAAGCTATCACAGCTTATGAGGCTTGTGGATTGATAGGTTATGCGGGACTTGCCTATGGCCTATTGGCCCTGGCGGCCTGGCGATTGGGTGACACTGCTAAGTCCTGGTTCTACCTACAAATGGGGCTGCGCGACCAATTTGTCTTTCTTGGTAACTGGTTATGTGCACCCTTTGCGGCCGTCTTGCTGGCGAACAGTGGTCGTTATGAAGAAGCCGTCACGGCTTACGCCTCTGCCACCAATCACCCTATGGTAGCCAATTCTGTTTGGTATAAGGATGTTGCCGGAAGAGTTATTCAAACAATCGAGTCCAAGCTGGACTCACGGGCTGTTGAAAATGCACGCCGGCATGGCCTGGAGAGCGAACCCGCGCAAATGGCGGGAGAACTGCTAGAAATTGTTGACGCGATTACTGCTGAATTCACTCAACAGGATTAATATCTGGAATTCAATTGGGTTTAATTTCTGCTTGCTCCTAAATTCCGTCTCTCAGGAAGGGGCAGGTCATGTAGTGGCCGCCGCCGTGACCAGGGCTGAGTTCAAAGCCGTCGATTTCCAGTGCCTCAATGCCGGCATCATGGAAAGCCTGGTTGGTGTGGGTGTTTTTGCGATAAGCGACAACCCCACGGTCAGAGGCGTGATCACGCCTCTGACGATGCGTTGCTGCGCCTGGGGATGGCTTTGCAGCGCTTCGACCATCAGCTGTTCCAGGTAATAAACCTCAACGCTACGCTCGTGCACGATGGCCGTGAAATTGTCATGCTCGATTTGCGCATGTTCCACCCACAGGAGGTCGTCAAACAATAAGGAATCATGATTAGCGGGCGTCAAACGGTGCAGGCTGAGATCTGGCTGGTGCACCAGCACCTTTCGCAGCTTGCCTACTTCGGAAGTGATACCGAAAGGAATACCGGATGCCGGATGTGGGATTTCAGGGGTTTGATTTGTCATATCGAGCAGTATATTCCCAAATCTGCAATCGGCAATCTGCTTCTTTTGCTTGGAGTTAAAATCTAGTAGAATCACCCTACACGTAAGTAAGGCGTATCCAATGGCCAAACATATTCTGATAGTCGATGATGATGCACTGCTGCGGCGCAGCTTGAGTCTGCAGTTGGAGCAGGTTGGTTATCGTACAAGCACGGCTGCTTCGGCCGAAGACGCACTGGCGCTGGCTAAGCGAGACCGTCCGGACCTAATCCTGCTTGATGTTGGTTTGCCGGGCATGGACGGCCTGGAAGCTTTACGCCAGTTTCAAATGGATGATGATGTTCCCGTTATTTTTGTAACTGCGCGCCGGCGGGAACTGGATACGATTCTAGGCCTGGAACTGGGCGCCGACGACTACATCACCAAGCCCTTTAACCCTGATGTGTTATTGGCACATATAAAAGCAGTTCTGCGCCGGACCGAGCGCCAGTCCGGCACTCCCTCTGTGCCGGAAACTTTGGTGGTGGGTGATATGGTGGTCAATCCAGCTGCGCATACGGTAACTGTGGGCGGCGAGCCGGTGGAACTGGCGGCGCGTGAGTTCGCTTTGCTGCATACGCTGGCCCTGGAAGCAGGTAACGTGGTATCGGTGGATGATATCATTACCCGAGCCTGGGGCGCCGAGTTTCTTGGCGAGCCGCAGGTGGTCTATGTTCATATGCGCTGGCTGCGCGAAAAAATCGAAGAAGATCCTAATAACCCGCAGCGCCTGGTGAATGTGCGCGGAGTGGGGTATAAGCTGGTGCCGCAAGACTAGAAATAATATTTCGGATGTCGGATGTGCGACGTCGGATTGAACGAATTACATCCGATATCCCACATCTACCATCCCACATCAACTAATCCATGCGATCGCTGCAATCTCGTTTCATCATTAGTCATATTCTACCGGTACTCGTTGTTGTACCGCTGATTGGCCTGATCCTGATTTATCTACTGGAAACGCAAATTATCCTGACCCAGGTGTCGCAGGATATCAGCGATAAGGCGCATCTTATCGCGGAGACAGTAAATGGCCGTCCGGAAATGCTGCAAGATGCGGACGAGGCGGAAACTTTTATCGACGGTGTGAGTATTTATATCGAAGAGAAAGTTTTTCTTTTCGGGCCGAACGGCGAGATGCTTGCTTCTAACGAATCAATTATTGAGCCTGATGTCCAGGACCTGGCTAAAAAATCCATTTCGGAGATGGCGGCCGAGGGTGAAGATAACCTGGTAATTACCTATGGCCTGGCGGAACAGCGAGCCATCGTTCTCGTACCCGTGCAGGATATTAACCGCCAGCTGGTGGGTATGGTGGCTGTTACCGATACCCTGACCAGCACGGCCAACCAGTTCCAACGACTGCGCTATATCATCGGCGGGGCCCTGATCCTGCAGCTCGTGCTCGGTGCTTTGATTGGTTGGCTGCTGGCGCGGCGGCTGGAACGGCCGATAAATCAAGCGGCGTCGGCCGTGATCGCCATCGCCCACGGCCGGCAAATCGAACCCGTACCCATCCAGGGACCGGAAGAAATTCGCGAACTATCGGAAGCGGTGAATGTACTGGCTGAGCGCCTGCGCCTGCTGGAAGAGACACGGCGGCGCTCGCTGGCCAATATTGTGCATGAATTAGGACGGCCGTTGGGGGCGATCAATACGGCAACCTACGTGCTGCGCCAGGGGGCGGGGGAAGATTCGGAAGTGCGCGACGAGCTGCTGGCAGGCATCGAGAGCGCGGTGCTGAATATGGAACCGCTGCTCAATGATCTGTCTCAGCTGTACGGCCAGGTAGAGGGCAGTGTGCAGCTCAATTTGCAGCCCGTCGATCTCAATGAATGGCTGCTGCCCACGTTGCTGCCCTGGCGCACGGTTGCCCGCGAAAAAGAGCTTGAATGGCAGGCTGATGTCGCCGAAAATTTGCCGGTTGTTCAGATCGACCCCGACCGCATGAACCAGGTGCTGGGTAACCTGATCAGCAATGCCATCAAATACACGCCGCCAGGGGGTGAAGTGATAGTGACTGCCGATGCCGATCGGGAGCAGATCCATATCGGAGTTTGCGACGACGGCCCGGGCATTGATCTCCATGAACAGGAACGCATATTTGAGCCGTTCTACCGCAGCCAGGTCCATCGCCGTTTCCCGCAGGGTTTAGGTCTGGGGCTGACCATTGCCCGCGATCTTGTGGAGGCGCATGGCGGGACGCTGGAACTTGACAGCGAATCAGGGGAAGGGAGCTGTTTTACGGTTCATTTGCCAAGAAAACAACAATTAAGAGCCAATTATTAATAGCCAGCTGCCACTAAGCAGTGTGGAGATAAGGAATATTAGAAGTGATGTTCGTAAAGGGCAGCGTACGTGGGTTGTATTTGAAATTCCTGTTGCTAATCATGGGGGTTTTGCTCGTAGCCGCGCCGCTTACTTTGTTTGCGCAGGGAAATGAGCCAGTAAGCCGGGTCCAGGTCTTGGAAGGCCGTTTGGAACCAATTGACACCATGGAGATTTACCTCCTGGAGGGATTGCAGGCAGGCGACACTCTTTATGTAACCATGCAGGCTATTTCCGGCGACCTTGATCCGATTTTGAGCGTTCTGGACGGTTCGACCGATGTCGCTGCAGCCGAGGTTGAATATAAAGCTCAAGTGCAGAATTTACTGGCCACGGAGGAAGATCTGACTCTGGCCTTAAATGATCTGCGCGATCGTACCTTTTTGGGATGGGATGATGACGGTGGCGAGGGCTACGGGGCGGCCCTTGAATTTCCAATTCCTGCCTCCGGTGACTATATGTTAGTTGCCGGCTCGGCTCTTTCATCCGTAGGCCGCACTACGTCAGGAGATTATAGATTAACAATCGGGATCAACGCGCCGGAGGTCCTGACCGGTGATGCGCAGCCGGCAGGTGAGCCTTTCGCCTCTCTCGATCGCCACGAGCTGGGTTTCGTCGCCAGCGTTTCCGAGGAGACTGGTGTGTTAACGCCCGAGCAGCCGCTGGCAGTGCTGGATCTCGTCGATATGCAGCCCGGCGACACCTTTTACGCCTTTGTTGAAGCGGTGGAGGGCGACTTTACGCCGCAGGTGATCTTGCGTGACTTCGGCGATAAACCTGTACAAGCGGCAAACGTCGGTGGAGAGGAACCGGCAGCTGTTTTGGAATTTACCATGCCGGAAGAGGCAGTTGGCTACACCCTGGAGATCGCAAGCGCATCCGGCAGCGACCAGTTAACATCGGGCAAATTTCGTGCATTGTTAGGTCTAAACGCCTCCGAGGTGCGGACGGGCCAGGCGAGTGTGAGTGGATCTCCGCTTTTGAAGAAAGCGGCTGAGGTTCAGGTAGGTGTCAAGATAGACCGCATCAGTGAAGTTGATTCGGCCGGCGAAAATTTCACGGTCATCGGCAGCGTGCGGATGGACTGGCAAGACCCGAATCTGGCCTTCAGTCCGGACAGCTGCAATTGTGATATGAAGCTCTACACGGAGAAGGAGTTCGATGACTTCCTGGCAGAGGCGTCCAGCCGTTGGCCGGATTTCTCGTTCTTCAACCAGCTGGGTAACCGCTGGATCCAAAACCGCGCGGTGGCCGTCTGGCCGGATGGTCAGGCCCGCTATGTGGAGCGCTTCTCCACTACTTTCCAGGCAGACTTTGAATTCCAGAAATTCCCCTTTGATTCGCAGCAGTTTCCGGTCATGGTAGACATGATCCTGCCTGAGGATGTTTACAAACTGGTCGAACTGCCCGGTTACAGTGAAATCAGTCCCGACCACGGCGAAGATGAGTTCATCGTGGGAGAATTTAAAAGCGCGCCGTATACGGTAATCGACAGCGCCGGTGCAGACCGCCCGGTTTCACGAATGACCTTCTTCTTCGATGCACCGCGCCATCTAAACTATTACGTGCTGCAAATCTTCGTCCCCATTCTGCTGATCATCGCCATTTCCTGGTTTACTTTTTTCTTGAAAGATTATACGCGGCGCATCGAAGCCGCAGCGGCTAATATCCTTCTTTTTATCGCCTTCAACTTCAGCCTGGCCAGCAATTACCCGCGCCTGGGCTATATCACCTTCCTGGACGCGATCATGGCCGTGACCTTCATTGTCAACGTCCTGGTGTTGCTCTATAACGTGCAGATGAAGCGGCTGGAGATGGCAGGAATGAGCGAGCGCGTGGAAAAAATAGATAATGTCCTGGATTGGGCTTATCCGGTGACCTACCTGGTTCTTATCGGCGTGGTGGCATACTTCTTTTTGTTTACGTCTTGAAAATCAACGGCTGGCAGCCACTAACAAATAATGATAAATAGCGCCTATAACGTGCTCCTAACAGAGCTCTTATCAAGATGAGGGGTGGGGCAGGCAATTAAACCGTTAATTGTCTTCGCATAGCAAGTCTATTAACTGACAAGTTGTTGCAGCGACCAGCCAATTAGCATTGACAATTACCGATTCCTCTGGCATAGATCAGCGGTCTATGAATTCGGCCGTATTAGCTCCTTATGGTCGGGATGTTGGTTGCAAGTATGAGTGTGCAGACGGTAGATTTCTCGCGCAAGTGGTATGTGATGGCCGCCGTGTCGATGGGCACGCTGCTGGCGACGATTGACGGCAGTATTGTCAATGTCGCTCTGCCGACTCTGGTGCGTGAACTAAACACAGATTTCGCTACAGTGCAGTGGGTTGTTTTGGCCTACCTGCTGACTCTGGCGACGCTGCTGCCCAGTATCGGTCGTTTGGCGGACATGATCGGCAAGAAGAAAATATATACCCTGGGCTTTGTGGGTTTTACCCTGGGCTCATTTCTATGTGGCCTGGCTTCTTCCATCCACCTCTTAATTGCCTTTCGCGTGATCCAGGCTGTTGGGGCGACGATGATTCTGGCCTTGGGTTCGGCGATTGTCACTGAATCATTTCCGGCCAGCGAAAGAGGTCGCGCGCTGGGCATAACGGGCACAATGGTCTCTATTGGCATCGTGATCGGCCCGACGCTGGGAGGCGTGCTGATCGATCTCTTTTCCTGGCATTGGATTTTCTTCGTCAATATTCCCATCGGCATTTTGGGCGTGTTGATGATTATGCGTTTCGTGCCTGATATCAAGCCGAAGGGTAAACAACAGTTTGATTTCAAAGGCGCCCTAACACTCTTTTTCAGCCTGTTGGCTTTGTTATTCGCGCTCACACTAGGCCAGAGCGCGGGATTCGGCGACATACGTGTCTTGGGCCTTTTTACGCTTGGCATCTTGCTCCTGGCTTTGTTTATTGCTGTGGAAAAACGCGCCAGCCAGCCGATGATTGATCTGACCTTGTTTCGCAATCTGGAATTCAGTACCAGCCTGGTTACGGGTTATTTGACCTTTGTGGCCGTTGCAGGGACGTTAATTCTGATGCCTTTCTATCTGGAAAATGTTCTGGGTTACAACACGCGTCATGTCGGCTTGCTGATGGCGGTGCTGCCGGTGGCGATGGGCATTATCGCCCCAATCGCCGGCGCGACTTCCGATCGTTTCGGCACCAGAATTATTACTGTGATAGGGCTCGTGATCCTGCTGATCGGTTATGGAGCTATGAGCAGACTGACTGTCCAGACAAGCGCCTTGACCTTCGCACTTTTGTTCTTACCGGTCGGCGTGGGCATGGGCGTCTTTCAATCGCCTAATAACAGCGCGATCATGGGTGCAGCCTCCCAAGACAAGCTGGGGATCGTTTCAGGGATGCTGGCTTTGAATCGCACGCTGGGACAGACAACAGGCATTGCCATTATCGGAGCTATTTGGGCGGCGCTCACTATTTATTTCGCCAGACCCACCATCATAAGTGATGCCGCAGAGGCTGCTGCGCCGGCGCAGGTCGCCGCGCTGCAGTATACGTTTATTATTATCGCCGCTGTGATCCTGGTCGCTCTTTTCTTAGCGATCTGGACCTTGATAAAAGAATCTCCGCACCGCGGCCTGGCGGACTAAATTTTCTCAAAGAACCGGCTAGAGCCCAATCGATGATTGGCTCTAGCCAGAAAAATTATAATACAGCAGCCGTCCGTTATTTGGAACTGCCGGCGCGAATATCAGCTCCCTTGAAGGGATTGCCGAAAAGAGGGGCGAAAACACAGAAATCAAAGAGGCCGGCCAGTAGCGGGACCGCGCCAATAACGGCGACAATGATACCTACCGTGCCGCCGAGGCCCCAAATGCCCCAGGCGATCAAGGCGATGCCGGCGACGACGCGAATAACGCGCCCCCAACTCGAAGCTAGAAAAGCGATTAATGGATTCATGACTATCTCTCCTTATCAATATTTTGTTTACGTATAAGGATAGTATAAACGAAAAGAAATCCGCTGTCTGTGACTAAGTCACATTTCCGCATGCGCGTCCAGCGCCTGCCGGTCGATAATTTCTATCCGGCCGCGCATCATGTTAATCAATCCTTCATCGGCGAAGTCCGCGAGGAGGCGGCTGATTACCTCGCGGGAGCTGCCCAGCTCAGAGGCCAGCTCCTGGTGCGTGGCCGAGATCGGATTTTGAACCTGGCTGCGTCGTAGGAGGAGAGTAGCCAGCCGCGCATCCATGCGCCTGAAGGTTACCTCATCGACAACAACGAGCATATTGGCCAGGCGCTGGGCGAGCAGATCGAAGACAAAGCTTCGCCAGGGCTGGAAACGATCGATCCAGTCGCGAAACACGTCCGCGGGGATCATTACCGCTTCGACATCGGACTCAACTGTAGCCAGGGCGGGGAAGGTCTGGTGGCTTAAAATGGCGTTGGCGGTAAGCACACACGATTCACCGGACCCGAAGCGATAGAGCGTGATTTCACGGCCGTTTTCACCGATTTTATAGACGCGCACACGGCCGGACAGGAGCAGGGCGATGGCGTGTGCACGGTCCCCTTCGGCGAAGATATCGCGCTCGGCGGGGATGCGCGCGTAGTAAGCGTTGGCCAAAAATTCGCGCACCATTTCCGGCCCGGCCTCGCGCAGGATAGGCAGCGATCCTTTAACACGTTCAAACTCTTCTTTGGTAATCATAGCTTCCAGGCAGCAGCGTCACTCTACCAGATAAAAGATAACAAAATGTATGAAATTGGGCTATCCCATCATTGATTAGGGCTAACTATTTAATAGGCGCTTTCCGGCTGTGCTTTTTGTCAGTTGGATTTGAAGTCCAGACCTTCTGCCTCCAAGACGGCCTGCAGTTTAGGAATTGAGCTGGGGCCCAGGCCGTGAAGGGCGAGCAGTTCTTTTCGCTGTACATGGCAAGCTGTTCTAAAGACGTAATACCTTCTCCCTCCAGAGCGCGCCGGGCGGGAGCGGGGATCAGGGCCAGAAAGCCATCCTTAGGTTTTCGTTAGGCCTCGCAAATGGGGCAGGTGGGGCAGTCGCTGCTTTTATAGTATTCGTGCCCGTTGGGGCAGACCCTTAAGCTTTTCTTTGATGTTGTCATGGTCTTGGGACCGCATCGAGCAGAGGGATTATTTGTTTAACTGTTCCGTGACCCGGAACTGCACGATCTTGCTTACCAGGTCAAAGGGGATGGGTTGGTCGAGGGGGAACTGCACAGCGCCCTTGGAAGATTTGTAGGGAGCCAGGTCTTCTTTGAAGGCCTCAATGCCAGAGGGCGCGGGATAAAATCCGATGTGGCTATTGTAAGCGGCAAAATGGACCAGGTTGCCGTTTAGCTTAAAGGTAGGCATCTGGTAGCTGATCGCTTCTTGTGCCTGGGGAGCCGCCTCCTTGATCGTCTGCCTCAAGTCCTGAAGAATATGCTGTACATTCTCGGGAAAGGTACTGATATATTCATCAATGGTTTGGAATTTCTTCTTTTTTTCGTCCATGTCGTTTCCCTTATGGTTGCTTAACTACCTGACAGCGTCACCAAAATCATACCTGCGTTATAACTTTAGCAAGTTATGATGTCCAAAATCTTAACCTTGATATCAAACATGGCCTTTAAAAACGGTGACCAGATCAACGGCCGGTTAATGAGATTTGTGATGGGCTGGGGTCCTATTACAATTATCCCTATGTATATTGTGGCTGCAGCAGTGCGTAAGATTAGCCGTTATTTGCCCTTAGCGGCAGTCATCTTCACCTGTTGGCTGCTAGCAAGCCGGCCGGCTGATTCTTTAGCGAGCCAGACAGGGTCCGGGCTGCTGATCAATGAGATCATGGCCGCCAACATGTCAACCGCAATTGACCCCGACTTCGGCGCTTTTAGCGACTGGATTGAGATTTATAATCCTGGCGAGGAAGACGTCGATCTCGGCAATTTTACACTGACGGACGATATTCGGAATCCTGTGAGATGGTCTATTCCGCTGGGGACGGTCGCGCCGGCAGGGGGTTATATCCTCTTCTGGGCCGACGGCCGTGACAGCGGACTGCACAGCAACTTCCGTCTCAGCCGCGACGGTGAGGAGGTCGCCCTCTATAATCCCGAGGGCCAACTGGTCGATATGGTTCGTTTTGGCGACCAGACCGAAGACGTCTCCTACGGGCGCATGACCAATGTGGCGGCGGAGTGGGCCTTTTTTCAACTGCCGACGCCGGGGCGAATGAACGAAGGCTTGGCCTTGGAAACCGTGACCCGGGCGGCTGTCCCCCATTTTTCTGCGGCCGGTGGGCGCTATGAAGGTCCTGTCGAGGTGGCATTGAGCGCAACGGAACCGGCGGCCCAAATCCACTACACGTTGGACGGCTCGCAGCCAACGGCCGATTCCACACTCTATCAAGCGCCCATCCATCTTTCAGAAACAACTGTCGTTCGCGCGCGTGCTTTCATCGACAGCGTGCTGGCCGGTCCCGTAGGCACGCAAACATACTTGATTGGCGAGCAAACAAAGCTGCCGATCGTCTCGTTGGCAATCGACCCGCTCTATCTTTGGGACCCAGAGATCGGCATCTACGTGGACGAAAGTATCAATTCACGCAAGGATTGGGAGCGGCCTGCAACCATCGCCCTTTATGAACCCGACGGATCTTTGGGCTTTCAAGCGGAGGTCTCCATCCGCTTGTTCGGTACGACTGCCATTTACCTGCCGCAGAAATCGCTGGCTGTTTTCATCAAGAATTCCGGCGACGGCAATGATCAGATCCTCTACGAGCTCTTCCTGGATCGCGACCTACAAAAATATGCATCGTTCCTGCTGCGCAGCGGCAGTGATGACTGGGCGGGTACGATGCTGCGCGATGCCTTTGGCCAGAAAGCAATTGAAGGGTATATGGACCTGGGCACACAGGCCTTCCGGCCGGTCCTGCTGTTTATCAATGGCAGTTACTTTGGCATCCACAACATTCGTGAGAAAGAGAATGAGGATTATCTGGTCACGCATTATGGCGTGGATCTGGACGAACTCGATCTGCTTTTTGTTGGCTATCATCATGACGATAGCCCCACCGAACTGCAGGTTCTTTATGGCGACGCCTCCGACTATGAGGCGTTAGAAGCGTTTGCCATAAGCCATGACTTGAACGCGGCGGAAAACTACGCTGCCGTGCAATTGCGTCTTAATACGGATCATTTTGTCGATTATATCATTGCCGAAAGCTATGTCGGTAACACAAGCTGGCATCGTAACCGCAAGGTCTGGCGAGCGCAGCCCCCATTCCAGCGTTGGGATTTCCTCGTTTATGATCTCGATCGCGGTTTTGGCCGCAGGTATGTTAATACACTGCAGGATATTCTGAATTACGATCCGCTGTTCGGGGCACTGCTGGCGAATGAAAGCTTCAAGAACGAATTTATTCAACGTTTCGCCCATCATCTGAACGTGACTTTTGAACCGGAACGCTTACTGGCGATCCTGGATTCTCTCCAGGGTGGGATCGCGCCGGAAATTGAGCGCCAGCGCACCTATTGGCATGTGGCCGACTGGTGGGCGGATAACTACAAAACAGAGGCTCAAGTCACAGGGCGCAGCGAGAGGCCGGAGCTGCCGGCCTGGCAGGATGAGATCGCCCATCTGCAGGATTTTGTACGCGAGCGGCCGGATGCCCTGCGCCAGCATCTTGTCGAAGCCTTTTCGCTCAGTGGTACCCAATATTTGACCTTGGATGTTAACAGGCCAGAGGGCGGGACCATCCTGGTAGAAGGACAATCGCTGCCGGGCACTCCCTTTACGGGCGTTTATTTCCGCGATGTCCCGCTGCGGCTGACGGCCGTCCCCGAGCCGGGTTATCGCTTTGTAGAATGGCAGGGAGCGGTGAGCGGCGGTGAAGAAACAATAGCGCTCACACTCACGAGCGATGAAACGGTTACGGCCGTTTTCGAGCCCATCATATTGCCTAATGGTTGGCGCGATCCAAGCCGTCCGCTGGCCTGGGCCGGCGGACTGACTTTGCTCCTGGTCTTAGGCGGTGTTTTCTTCTTCGTCCGTTGGCGCAAAGGTCGCTGAGAGTTTACTCGAGCGTTTTCTAGTCCGTTAATTCGCGCCGGCGCTCCAGAACAGATCGCGCTTCCTGCAAATCACGTGTTTCAAACCCTTCCGTGAAACTGTCGTAGAGATCGGCCAGAAGACGGCCGTTTTCGCCTGCTTTGCCTTCCTCTACTTCCAGCTCGGCCAATCTGGAGACTGCCCGTAGGACAAAAATTTTGTAGCCCATCATCTGCGCTAGTTCCAGGCCTTCTCTGAAAAGTTTGGTTGCTGCGGCCGTATTGGACGGGGATTCCTGTAGTAGAAGTTCCCCTTTGAGGATTAGGATATCGGGCAGCTGTTGGCCATCTTGCAGCAGATCGTCGAGCATGTTCAGGCCTTCCGCTGCTTTCCCGGCACGGCCGTGGGCTGCAGCGCGAATCGTAGTGATCATGGGCCAAAAAACCGGTGGCGAAATGTGCCCCATATAGGCGGCGAAGCCTTCTTCCAAACGCGCTAAGCCTGCTTCCGCCGCGCCTAAACCGCTTTCGGCCGCGCCAAGAAGGATCGTGGCCATGGCATACCACAGATGATACTCCTGTTCGGCGGCAATTTCTCTCATCGTTATAGCACGGCTGCGCGCCTGCTGCATTTCACCCGACCATAAATACAACACACCGGTGTGAAAACAGGCATAGGCCATGGTGTAAGGATGCTCTAAACGGGTGGCGATATCGAATGCTTTTTGCGCGCGGGCGAAGGCCTGATTGGCGAAACCTTGCCACCAGAGGTAGATCGCGGAAGCTGTATAGCAAACAATGCCCGGGTTGTTGCCGACCTGAAAGGGCTGCAGGCGCTGCCGGTCAGGATCGAATAAAGCGATGCCTTGTTCCAACCAGGCCAGTTCCTGATCCAGGCCGGATATCAGCCCGACATTTGACCCTATCAGCAGATAAGCATGAATGCGCATCAAATCATCGTCTTTACTCTCGGCCAGGGCAAGGATTCTTTCCCCCAATTCGAATGATTTATCGAACTCCATGCGGAACTGGTAATAGGTGGACAATCCGCGCAGCACGGGGAATAACTGCGGCAGTTCTCCCTGCTTTTCAGTTAAAGCCAGCGCTTCCTTGAAGGCAGCTTCGACCTCGGGCGTAAAGCCTTTTAGGGCCATCAACCGCACACGCAGCGGGCTGGTCTGAGGCCATGATTCCTCGACCAGCCTTTTTTGGGGCCGTGATACAGGCCTTTAAGCCATCCGAGACGTTTTCAAAAACGGCGTAAAAGCCGTCTCCGGTTGATTTGACGATACGGCCGTCGGCACTTTCAACGGCCGTGCGCAAAACCTCGTCATGCCGCTCCAGGGCGATCTGCATGGCCAACGGGTACTGCTGCCAGAGGCGGGTGCTGCCCTCTAAATCTGTAAAAAGGATGATCAGTGTTATGGACGTTGGCTGCCCCGAGGTTGGATCCATCATACCTTCTCTTCGGGGCATGGAGAATTTCTCTGTTCTAGAAAGTCTGCTTCACTGGAAATATGCACGAGCGTAATAGTAGCATATTATATAGGTGTCAGGCACTTTGCAATTTCTTTCTGAAGTATAATACCGGTGAAAGTGCCTGACACCTGGTTTAGTGCTCTGTGCCCGAAGCGCTGCAGATCACACTGGTCAGCATCTAGCTGCAAGGGGCACGCCCTCTACTTTTGGCTTTGCAGGTGAGCCTGGTACGCTTTCCAGCCGGGGCACCAGCCGGTATGCCAGCGCCAAATCCTGGCCATGAAGCTCTTGGGATTTTCTTCGGCCTTTTTGCGCATCGGGCAGGTTTCGCAGGCGAAGGTCTTTTCAGCGGATTCTTTATTTTGTGCGCTCATTGTTTTTTCTCCTTACCGCGCCGCCGCGGCAGTTGCACCATTATGACTGATGCCTGGCTGTTGTGATCGCCCAGTTATTGGCATAATAGTTCTTAATTCTTAATGTCTGGCACCATTTTAACGCAGCTGTGAAGGCATCCACATCTGACAAAAGTTATATCTTTGGTTTATTCTTGAAGTATAGCTATGTGCTTTGTTGTTCCTCGTTCACCTCATTGATGAGACCTCGTCAATGAGGTCCAGCATCTCCTGCGTGGACGGGATGTCGCGCATGGAATCGCCGTAATGGACGAAGCGGACAATGCCCTGCTTGTCGATCAGGGCCTGGGCGGGCATACGGCCGAGTTTGAAAATCTTGATCTCCTGGCCGTAGCGCTTGAGCACGCCGTGTTTGGGATCGGGTAGGCCGGTGAAGGGCAGGTCATTCTTGCTGAAATAATCAGCGAACTTTTGGGCGTTTTCAGGACCGACAACGAGAACGGCCGTGTCGCGTTCGCTGAACTGCTCATAATCCTGGCGCAACTGCGCCATGTGCGCGCGGCAGAATGGTCACTGGAAGCCGCGGTTGAAGACCAGCAGGACGTTTTGTTTTCCCTTGTAGTCGGAGAGCGTAATCGAGTTACCCCGATAATCCTCCAGCGTGAAATCGGGCGCCGGGGCGTTGATAGAGACTTTGGACATATTTTACTCTTCTTTTTTCCCTATTTTTTCTTCCAGGCGCGCGCGTACATCATCAGCAACTCCATCTTCCTGTTCAGCGGTTTCTCTTTCTGCGAGAAATTCCCTTGTTGTTTCAAGCGAGGCTGCACCTAAACTGTCGAGCAGTTTTTCATAGCTTGCTTTTTGTTCACTTATACGTGCTTCAGGAAGCAGCTGTATTGTATAAGTGGAAGCTACCTGGCGTGTTAATGCGTAGACAATATATTGATTGAGTGAGACGCCTTCTTGTCGGGCGCGAGACTTGAGTTCATCGTGTAAAGTTTCTGGAAGTCTTAATGTAAAGCGTCCCATAATTATCACCTTGTTTGGTCAGCTAAGATCATGGCAAATTCTAATGGCGTTAGGACTTGTAAACCTAATTCGATTTGTGCTTTGCGAAAATCTTTGACGTTAGTCGTTACGAGAAGAGCATTCGCATTCATCACACAGTCAATAACTAAATCATCACCCGGATCGGGTGAAGCTGGCCGC
>Ga0316576_10000943_pt1 | contig 14864 bp, 10 predicted proteins | sample S0NA_FD_203075 | JGI IMG/M metagenome (GOLD analysis project Ga0316576, IMG submission 203075) | Rhizosphere microbial communities from salt marsh grasses in Alabama, United States - S0-2_050615r3r5 | ecosystem: Host-associated > Plants > Roots > Rhizosphere | place: USA: Alabama | collected... | reverse complement strand
GCATTCATGGCTGGAGCCAACGAAATGGCTGGCATACCTGGGAACCCCTGATGGAACCCTTAGCTGAGGCGGGCTACTGCGTTGTCTCGGTCGATATGCCCGGTTGGGGCGACAGTCCTGCTCTCGATAGTTTACCATTAGGCGGTTCGCGTGCCGTACAGGTTGTAATCGATATTCTGGACGGTTTGCAAAAAAGCACGGCCGTCCTGATGGGCAAAAGCTGGGGCGGCGGCGTGGCGGTAAAAACCGCTGTCGCCTATCCCAACCGAGTTAGTAAACTGATTCTAACGGCACCCGCACTGCGTAATCTGGACCAGCTGGCGCAAATACAACAACCCGTCTTGCTGACCTGGGCGGAAGACGATCCCGTGATCCCCTTCGTCATGTCTGAACCGATTGTTTTCGCTGTGCCCGATATCGAATTTGTGGCCTATCCGACCGGAGGTCACAGCGCGGCCCAGAAAAATGCCGCCGATTTTGCACCCAGGGTGATTGAATTTCTGGCAAAGAAAGAAAGTGCCGGGCACTTTTAAAATATCTGGCACCTGATGGAGAACTATGAACGAACCATATAATCCGCAAGAATTAGAACCTAAATGGCAAAAAACCTGGAATGAGACAGCTTTGTACCGCCAGCTCATCGACGAGGAGCAGCCCAAACATTACGCCATGACTATGCTCCCTTACCCTTCCGGCGATCTGCATATCGGCCACTGGTATGCCATGGCACCAAGCGACGCCCGTGCTCGCTTTATGCGCATGAAGGGTTTCAACGTCATGTTCCCGATGGGCTTTGATGCCTTCGGTCTGCCGGCTGAAAACGCGGCTATCAAACAGAATGTGCATCCCAAAACCTGGACATATGCCAATATCGATCGTATGCGTGAGCAACTGCGATCAATGGGTACGATGATAGATTGGGAGCGCGAGGCGATTTCCGCCGACCCCTCCTACTATCGTTGGTCTCAGTGGTTTTTTAAGAAACTGATGGACATGGGGCTGGCCTACCGCAAGATGTCGGCCGTTGATTTCTGCCCCCATTGCAACACGACCCTGGCCCGCGAACAGGTCTGGGGCGAGGACCGCCATTGTGAACGCTGCGGCACCCCGGTAATTAAAAAGGACCTGGAACAGTGGTTCTTCAAAATCACCGATTATGCTGAAGAACTGCTTGACTTCAGCCAGATTGACTGGCCGGAACGTGTTATAACCATGCAGACAAACTGGATTGGCCGCTCTACTGGCGCAGATGTTACCTTCCATACCGAAAGCGGAGAATCGATTGAAATCTTCACCACGCGACCGGACACCTTGTGGGGTGCGACCTTCATGGTTTTGGCCCCCGAGCATCCGTTGGTGGATCAGATTACAACTCCGGAGCAGGCGAATGCCGTGTTGGCTTATCGGGAGCAGGCAGCGCGTCTGAGCGATATTGACCGCGAAACGGCCGAACGTGAGAAAACAGGCGTTTTCACCGGGGCCTTTGCTATCAATCCCGTGAACCAGGCCCGTATACCTATCTGGATCGCTGACTATGTCATGATGAGTTACGGGTCAGGCGCCATTATGGCTGTTCCTGCGCACGACGAGCGTGACTTTGAGTTTGCCAGGAAGTTTGGCCTGGAAATTATCGAGGTGATCTTGGTCCCCGGACGCGATGTCAATGATCCGATGACCGAAGCCACGACCTCCAAAACGGAAGGCGTGATGATAAATTCCGATTTCTTCAACGGCACACCTGTTGCTGAAGGAATCGCGAAAGTCACTGCCTGGCTGGAAGAGGAAGGTATCGGCAAGGCGGCCGTGAATTACCGCCTGCGCGACTGGTTGATCAGCCGCCAGCGATATTGGGGAGCACCAATTCCAGTCGTCTATTGCCCTGAACATGGCGCGGTCCCTGTACCCGAGGATCAACTGCCGGTTCTCCTGCCCGTTGATGTGGAATTTATGCCCACCGGCGAAAGTCCTTTGAAATTCCATGAAGAATTTTTGCATACCGAGTGTCCCATCTGCGGCCGGCCGGCGCTGCGGGAAACGGATACCATGGATACATTTATGTGTTCCTCCTGGTACCAGTATCGCTATCTAAGCCCGCAATATGATGAAGGACCGTTCGACCCCAGGGAAGGGGATTACTGGTTGCCCGTGGACCAGTATACAGGCGGTATTGAGCATGCCACCATGCACCTGATTTACACCCGTTTCTTCACCAAGGCTATGCGCGATATGGGGTTGGTGGATTTTGACGAACCGATGATGGCCTTATACAACCAGGGTATGGTCCTGGGTGAAGATGGTGAGAAGATGTCCAAGTCGCGCGGCAATGTCGTCGCTCCTGACAGCCTGGTCGACCAATATGGCGCGGATACGGTGCGTACGTACCTGATGTTCTTCGCCAAATGGGATCAGGGCGGTCCCTGGAATTACGACGGTATTAAAGGGCCGCAGCGTTTGTTGAATGATGTTTGGATGCTGGCCAACGCCGATTATGAGCCTGAAGAAGAGAGTGAAGAAGCTAACCGAGCCTTGCAGCGTAAGACGCACCAGGTGGTGCGCAAGGTCGGCGAGGATATGCAGAATTTCTCCTTTAACACGGCCGTTGCAGCGATTATGGAACTGCGAAACGCAATCCTGGCTGCACAGCGCGACCGCAACGTGAGCATGGCAATCTGGCAGGAAGCGGTGGAAAAAATGCTGCTTGTCCTGGCGCCTATCGCCCCGCATATCACTGAAGAATTGTGGAGCAGGCGTGGAAAACCGTACAGTATTCACCAGCAGCCGTGGCCGGCATGGGATGAAGAAATCGCCAGGGAAGAACAGGTCACATTGATCGTGCAGGTTAATGGCAAGGTGCGCGACCGCATTGATGTGCCCGCGGAAACGGCCGATGAAGCGCTTAAAGAAGCCGCATTGGCCTCCGCCAACGTGGTGCGATTCCTGGACGGCCGAGAACCGCGTAAAGTGATCGTCGTCAAGGGCAAACTGGTTAATATCGTCATCTAAAACATCAATCTTTGCACATCCGGATTCCGGCAAGCAGCTGACTCACCAGAAGAGACTGAGGGCAGTGCTACACCTTGGACCTCAAGGTGTAGTCTGTTTCGAGGTGCATCGTTAAAGAAATGACCGATCCAATACTGCTTGATTTTCCCTATAGTTTTGAAACTAAACGTCTGCTCATTCGCGGCCCACTGCCCGGAGATGGGAAAGCAGTGCACGAAGCGGTGGTGGAGTCCAGAAATGAACTATTGCCCTGGATGCCCTGGGCAGTGAATATTATGGATGAAGTAGCCTATGAAAAACATGTTCGTGAAGGGCAGTTAAAGTTCCTCTCGCGTGAGGATTTATGGATGTTTCTATTCCTGAAGCACTCGAATACGTTTATTGGAGCCGGCGGATTGCATCGCATGGACTGGCAGGTGCCCAGGTTTGAGATAGGCTATTGGGTACGTACTTCCTACGGCCGTCAGGGGTACATTACTGAAGCTGTCAACGGTATTGCCGCCTTTGCTTTTAACACGCTCAGTGCTAAGCGTGTAGAAATACGCTGTGATAAATTGAATGAGCGTAGCGCAGCTGTCGCCCGAAGAGCTGGCTTCGATCTTGAAGCAACCCTGCACAATGACGGTCGCAATCATCTCACCAGCGCCCTGCGCGATACGCTGATCTTCGCCAAATTCCAACCCTGACAAATTCACGCCGCATTCTTAAAATCCCCTCTCTGATTCTCATATAACCAACCCCCATATTAACGTTTTCTAGATTGTGGCTACATTTAGCACACTTGATATAATCACTTGTTTGCTTTTAGATATAAACCGGGTAACCGGCACTTGTGAGAATGTTTTATGACGCGACGTGACTTTATTTGGCTGGTGATCATCATCTTGATCGTGGCCGCAGCTATTTACATCATCCTCAGCCCAGACTACACCATCCACCGGGGTTTAGATTTGCAGGGTGGATTGCAGGTCTTATTAGGCGCGGATGTACCGGAAGATCAGGAGGTGACTTCTGATCAAATGAACACAGCCCGGCAAATCATCGACCAGCGCGTGAATGCTCTGGGCGTTACCGAACCTCTTGTGCAGACGGAGGGTGACCGGCGAATCCTCGTCGAACTTCCCGGGATTGATGACCCCCAACAGGCGATATCCCTGATTCAGGAGACAGCCCTGCTGGAGTTCGTGGATACGGGCAGCCAGTCGCTGCCCGAGGGGATGTGCATTCGCACCTCGCTGAACACAGGACCATCCCGCTGTGAGTTTGGACCGGGTGAGCCAGTGACGGACGAGGTTGCGAACCCGGCTCCGACCTATGAGACAGTCATCACCGGAGCGGACTTGCGCCAGGCGAGTTCGCAGACCAATAATTTCGGTGAGTTTTATGTCAGCTTTGCCTTACAGCCGGAAGCTGCGGATCTTTTTGAAAAGTATACCCGCGAGAATATAGGTAGTTTCTTGACCATCGTTCTCGACAAGCAAGTTGTTTCCAGCCCGCGTATCAACGCTGCCATTTCAGATCAGGGATCGATTACCGGTAATTTCACCCTGGATGAGGCCCAACATTTGGCTTTACAACTTCGTTTTGGTAGCCTGCCGGTACCCCTGGCCGTAGAGAGCACGCGCCAGATTGGAGCTACCTTAGGCGAACAGTCAGTAAACGCCAGCATTCGCGCCGGTGCGATTGGTCTGGTCATTGTTTTGATGTTTATGATCATTTATTACCGGATGTTCGGTTTCTTCGCCGATATCGCTCTCGTCATTTTCGCTATTCTCAACATTGCTGTATTCATGTTCATTCCCGTGACCTTGACCCTACCGGCCATCACCGGTTTCTTGTTGTCTACAGGTATGGCCGTGGATGCCAATATCCTGAACTTCGAGCGTATTAAAGAAGAACTACGGCGCGGCGAATCCCTACGAGAGGCGATCAACACCGGTTATGTGCGGTCCTGGTCTTCCATTCGCGACTCCAACGTGGCCACCCTGGTGATTAGTTTTATATTATGGATTTTTGCCCGTAATTTCGGGGCGAGCACGGTTCAAGGTTTCGCCTATACACTGGCTATCGGAGTCGTTATCAGTATGTTTACGGCCGTTATCGTGACCCGCACCTTTGTACGTATATTTATGGGGCGATCGTCTGGTTGGCTGCAAGACAAAAAATTCTTGCTGGGGTATTAGGAGGAGGATATGTTTAAATTTGACTTTCTCTACCACCTGGTTGAACATCGCCGAACCTATTACATTTTTTCGGGGATATTAATCTCCCTGGGTATCCTGGCTATGATTGTTTCCTATGTAGTAACAGGAACAGTATTCCAACTTGGCGTTGACTTTCGCAGCGGTACGCGCTATGAAGTTCAATTCTCCGAGCCCGTGACAGAAGATCAAATCCGTGCCGTCTTTGTGGATGCAGGCGTGGTCAATCCTTCCGTCATCGCCTTACGCGGCGCAGACTTGCAGAATGCATGGCAAATCCGCGCTGAATTCGCCACGCCTGAGGAATCGGACCAGATCGTGACTGCGTTAGGTGAACTCGCTCCTCTCGTTCCTGGGACTATCAATGTGCAAAGCGTTAGTCCCACCGTAGGAAAGGAAGTGACCCGAGCAGCATTCCTGGCCATCGCCGTGGCCGCAATCGTCATTCTTTTCTACATCATGTATGTTTTTCGCCAGGTGCCCAATTCCTTCCGTTACGGCGCCTCCGCCGTGGTGGCCATGATCCATGATCTCTTGATCATCTTTGGTTTTGCGGCGTTGACCGGGGCTTTTCTCGGATGGGAAGTAGATGCTTTGTTCCTGACGGCCGTGTTGACCGTGACCGGATTTTCCTTGCAAGATACGATTGTTACCTTTGACCGTATCCGCGAAAACATCGCCAAACGGTCGGTAGCTGATTTTGAGCGATTGGTCGATCGTTCCATTCTCGAGACCATCAACCGTTCTCTGGCTACGCAAATGAACGCGATGTTCATCCTCTTCGCTATCCTTCTCTTTGGCGGCCCTTCAATTAGATCATTCATCGCCGTATTGCTGGTGGGTTTGTTAAGCGGTACCTACAGCTCAATTTTCATTGCCACACCTCTGCTGGTATCCTGGGAAGAGGGGGAAATACCTCTGGTCAGTTAAAAAAACCTGAAACATGGAATATTAATAAAGCCACCAAGTTGGTATCTTTTCGAAAAGCGATCGAGAGCTCATTCGCCGGAAAAGATGCCAACTTTTTATTTTCTCCTTGACAAATCTGCCAAACTCTATGTAAACTAGAACATATGAGCTATAAATGGACAAATGCAAGCGAGTTAGGTGAATATCTCTACTGCCACCGCGCCTGGTGGTATAAGAACATACGCAGCCTGAAAAGCGCTAACGCGCGGCGTATGCAGTCCGGTACCCAATTTCATGCCCGGCATGGCCGGCGCGTACGCCGCTTGCCATGGCTGCGCAGCCTGGCTTATGTTTTGATATTTGTAGCCATTCTCATTTCCGTCTTCCAGCTGGTTTCAGGGGGTTGAGAGTACACATATGGCCTGGGGTGGTTTGGCGCTCAGTTTTATCCTCATCTGTACGGCAATCTGGATATTATTGAAATCCAGGCGCTGGCAAAAAGAGTTGGGGATGCCAGGCGGCAGCGTCATCTATGCGGATGATGGGACCTGGTTTCAAAATGATGAAGTGCTCACGGATCCCGAGCTGCGACTGGCCGGCAAACCCGATTATCTGGTTGAGCAGGAAAACGGCCGTATCGTCCCCGTAGAGATCAAATCTGGTCCAGCTCCTGCGCTCCCCTGGCCGGGTCACGTGATGCAGTTGATAGCATACTGCCGCCTCGTAGAAGCCACCTATGGCATTCGCCCAACACACGGCATCTTGCAGTATAAAGACCGCGCTTTTTCCGTCGAATATACCAGACCATTAGAACAGGATTTGTTGGAAACCTTGCGGGATATGAATCAAGATTACCATGCAGTTGAGGTAAATCGCGATCACCATGATCCGCGTCGCTGCGCTTCCTGCGGTTACAGCGAGCGTTGTGATCAAAGCCTGGCCTGATCTGTATTCAAGTACCCTCCCCACAAACAATCGTTATAATAGGCAGTCGAAACCACCCACAGGGAGGAAAATTTGACTACGATACAACGTGTGACCGGTATGCAAGATGTGTTGCCGGACGACCGTCGATATTGGGACTGGATTATTGCCACGGCGACAGAACTTTCCACAACATACGGATTCCAAAGAATAGATCTTCCCATCCTCGAGAATACCGACCTTTTCACTCGCGGCATGGGTACCGCGTCCGACGTCTTTGTTCAAAAAGAAATGTATACGATAGAAGAACCGGACGGCAGCAGTATTACCATGCGGCCGGAATTTACCGCCGGCGTGATGCGCGCTTATTTGCAAAATGGGATGGCCAGCTGGCCATCTCCTCAGAAACTATTCTTGATTGGGCCAATATTCCGCCGCGAACGACCGCAGGCCGGCCGTTACCGCCAACACAGCCAGTTTAACGCCGAGATTTTAGGGGAAATGGACCCTGCCGCCGATCTGGAGGTGATGCTCCTGGCTATGAATCTTTACCGCACACTGGGATATTCTGGTCTGACCTTCCAGTTGAACAGCACGGGCTGCCCTGCATGCAAGCCGGGTTACATGAAGGAGCTAAAGTCTTATTTATCCGCCCATCTGGATCGGTTGGCGGAGATTGATAAGGAACGCCTGGCCAAAAACCCTCTACGGGTATTGGACAGCAAAGAGCAGGGTATGGATAAACTCCTCGCCGATGCACCACACATAGTGGATTATCTTTGCGATGACTGCCAATCCCATTTTGATGATTTGCGCGTCATGCTAGACGCGCTGGGGCAGTCCTACACGGTCAATTTTCGTCTGGTGCGTGGCATTGATTATTACACCAAAACGGTTTTCGAAGTCTGGGCCGAGGGGATTGGCGCGCAGGCAGCGCTTTGTGGCGGTGGCCGTTATGATGGCCTATCAGAAGCGATTGGCGGGCCGGCAACGCCAGGTGTAGGCTTTGGAAGCGGAATCGAGCGCATTGTGATTGGCTTGCAGCAAATGGGCATCGAGCCGCCCGAAGAGGAACAGACGACGATTCTGGTCACTCATTTTGGCGGAGCGACAAAAGACACGGCCATCAAATTAACATACCGGCTGCGCGAGGCCGGTATTGCGGCGCGTCTTGCCTTCGCACGTGAAAAACGCAGTATGAAAAGCCAGATGCGCGAAGCGAATCGCCAGAACGCGAAATTTGTCCTGGTTATTGGCGAATCTGAAGTTGCGGAGGATGCCGTGACCATCCGGCCTTTAGATGGCGGAGAACAGGTAACAATTCCAACAGCCTCAATAGTTGATTGGCTGCGCGGAAAATAATCATGCATATGGACAACATTGGTATTCTCTATCAAAACCGCATTCCTGGCTCAGAAGAATTAGCCCTGGAGATCAGCGACTGGATGGCCAACCGCGGGCTCCGAACCTGGGTCGGCTCAGGGCGGGACGAAGGAGTGCTTGCGGCGAATGCCGCGGATATGGACCTGTTGATTGTCCTTGGCGGTGATGGCACAACCCTGCGCGCTGCGCGGATGCTCTCTCCGTATGACACACCCATATTCGGTATAAACATGGGCCGGGTTGGCTTTTTAAGTGAAGCTCAGCCAGATGAGTGGCCTGAAAAATTGAGCAGTGTCCTGGAAGGTAAGTACTGGATAGAACGCCGTTTACGCATGCAGGCAGACCTCTTACGTGATGGTGAACTGGTGGCTCCATTTACGGCGCTCAATGATGTAGTCGTCGGCCGTGGCAGCCAGGCACGTGTGATTCGCCTGCACCTGCGCGTAGATGGCGATCTGGTCACAACCTATGTAGCCGATGCCTTGATCGTTGCCACACCGACCGGTTCAACTGCTTACGCCATGGCCGCCGGTGGACCACTTCTCCCGCCGCAGTTACAGAATTTTGTGGTTGTTCCGGTCGCCGCCCACCTCAGCCTGAATCGCGCCATTGTGCTGCATGAGGAAGCCGAGATCAGCATTCATGTAGAGATGGATCATGAAGCGAATTTAACTGCTGATGGCCAGTTGGGCAGCCCGGTTGAAAATGGAGATCATGTTACGATTACCAAACATCCCCAACCCTGTAATTTCGTGCGCGTAGAACAGTCCGGCTATTTCTACCGCCGCCTGATGCAGCGCCTGGGATTTAGCTGGCCGCTGAGGTAGACAAAACATATGCCAGGACATGACCCTTGATGCGCAACTAAGAGATTGGGTCAAGCTGGATGTGAACGACTAAAATAGACATATGACGAGTAATGAAACACCTAGAATACGTTCCCTTTTGCGACAGGCGGAACGGAATGTACAAAGTGGTAAAAACGCAGCGGCGGAGGATCTCTACCGCCAGATTCTGGATGAAGCTCCGCAAACTGTCGCGGCCTGGTTAGGGCTAGCAAGCGTAGCCGGGAATGAAGCAGAGCGTGATGAAGCTTATGCTCACGCTGTGGAAATAGACCCCCAGTTCGTCGCCGCCGCCGAGGAAGAGAAAGACGAAACTTCACTTGACGAAGCGCAGCCCGCGGAAATCTCCCCGTACCCGGCCTCAACTGTAAAGAGCAGTGCTTCCACTGCCTCCCCTGTTTCCATATCCGGACCGGAAGGCGTGGCTGCGATCGAAGCTGCGCCGCGTAAGTCGGTGTATGAGGTGGTAGACGACGAGGTTCAGCTTTATTGCTATCGCCATCCCGATCGTGCGACCTCTCTGCGTTGTTATAAATGTAATAAGCCCATCTGTTCAGAATGCACGGAAAAAACGCCGGTCGGCTATCTTTGCCCGGACTGCCATCGCGAGGCGGAAGATGCCTTTTTTAACGCTACACCGTTGGACTATCTGCTGGCATTTTTGGTGGCAATGCCCATCAGCTTGATAGTTGGTTATTTTGTGATGCGTTTTAGCAGCGGTTTCTTTTTCATCATCATCATGTTTTTTGTTGGTGGCGCGGTCGGAGGGTTCATTGGTCGAATTACAAAGCGCGTTATTGGCCAGCGCCGCGGTCGTTATATCCCTTATCTGGTTGCCGCCTGTGTGATCATGGGTGTGGTAATTTGGGCCTTGCCATCCATGATTGCCGGTATCTTGTTCGCACCAGGCGCGCTCTTTTCTTTAATTGGCCCGGGCGTTTATCTATTCACGGCCGTCAGCGCTGCTTACTATTGGGCCCGCTAAATTCAGAAAAGTTATTTCGATCTATGCTCTCGCAACTATCGATTCGTGATTTCGCCATTATTGACGATTTGAACCTTAAATTGGAACCTGGATTTGTCGTTCTCACAGGTGAGACCGGTGCGGGCAAGTCCATCATCCTCGATGCCGTGACCCTCGTTCTGGGTGGTCGCTCGGACAGCAGCATGGTGCGCGCCGGAAGCAGTATGGCCTTTGTTGAGGCAGAATTTGTGCTTAACCAGGCGCTGCAAGAGATTATTAATCCTCTGCTGCTTGAAGATGGGCTCGAGGGAGATTATCCAGGACTCCTGGTGCTGGCTCGTGAAGTTCGTGAAAATGGAAGAAGTATCGCCCGCGTAAACGGCCGAACTGTCTCCCTTTCCCAACTGCGATCCATTGCCGATCCCCTCGTCGATATTCACGGGCAGGGGGAACATCTCTCCTTGCTAAAGCCGAAAGCACACCTGCCGCTGCTTGATTCTTATGCTGATCTCGATGATCAGCGTGAAGTGTATGGCAAGGAGGTCGATCGGCTTCGATCGGTTCAAAATGCGCTGCATGCTCTGCGTAGAGATGAGAAATTACTCGCCCAACGTGTCGATATGTTGACCTACCAGATTGAGGAAATCGGGGCTGCGGCATTAGAGATCGACGAGGATGAAGCACTGCGCGAGGAACGCACACGATTGGCGAATGCTGAGAAGCTGCAGCAGCTCACGTCTGAAATCAGCGCCGGTCTGGTTGGGATCGATGGCGATACACCGGCGGCGATCGACCTGATTGGAGAAGCGGAACGTGCGCTTCATAAATTAGCAGATGTGGATGAAGGCCAGAAGGAATTGTTAGAAGAGCTGCAGGGCTTATCCTTTCAATTGAGCGAGATCGCAGCCCGGATTCAGCAGTACCAGGACAATCTTGAACACAATCCTCAGCGGCTCAACGAGGTGGAAGAACGGCTCGAACTGATTAACAAACTGAAGCGCAAGTATGGGGAGACTATTGCCGAGATATTGGATACTCAAGAAAAAGCGGTCCAAGAACTCGAAACAATTTCCAACAGCGAAGAGCGTATCGCTGCTCTGGAGACGGAACGCGAGGAACTTTTACATTCCATTGGTGAACTGGGTGAGGTGCTTTCTCAAGCGCGCCAGGAGGCGGCGAATAAACTTTCCACAGCCGTGGAAGGACAGCTGCAAGACCTATACATGGAAGGAGCGCGATTCGCCGTTAGCTTTGAGCGTGAGCCGGCAGAAGAAGGAGCCTACGGTTCAAACGGCCGTTTCGCTTTTGACCGCAGCGGGTTGGATCGCGCAGAGTTCATCATTTCCGCCAATCCCGGTGAGCCGTTGAAGCCGATGGCCCGGGTGGCCAGCGGCGGTGAAACAGCCCGGCTTATGCTGGCCTTAAAATCAGCATTGGCCGCAGTAGATGCCACGCCGACCTTGATCTTTGATGAGATCGACCAGGGCATTGGCGGGCGTGTTGGCGATATTGTCGGCCGCAAGCTGTGGCACCTGGCTGCCGTTGGCGAACACCAGGTCGTCATCGTCACCCACCTGCCGCAGTTGGCGGGCTATGGCGACGCGCACCTGCATGTGAGCAAAGCGATTCATGCCGGCCGCACGACTACACAGGTAGAACAGTTGGATAGAGAGGGTCGCGTGAATGAGTTGGCCGCTATGTTAGGAACGAGTCGCGAAACGGCCGTGAACGGCGCCCAATCTATCCTCAATCATGTGCAAATAGCAAAAGAAAAGGGATCGTTAGCGAAAAGTCATTCTACCGCTTAACGATCCCCAATAACGATTAAGAGTCTGTTGCCAGAGGCGCGCTTTCGATGACCGGTTTACCTAATAGAAAATCGATTGCCGCCTGCAACTGTGTGTCTTCGAATTCCTGATCAGGACTGAATTCCGGAAGATCAACGCGATAATCCGGTTCAATACCTTTTTCGTTTACCCAGGTATGGTTTGGGGTCAACCAGCGAGAGATCGTTAATCGCAGCCCGCCGCCATTGCTCAGCGGCTGCCAGGACTGCACGGTTCCTTTGCCGTAGGAAGTATGGCCGATAAGCGTGCCGCGGTCGCGATCGTGAATGGCGCCGGCCAATACCTCCGATGCGCTGGCGCTGCCTTCATCAATCAATACCACCATCGGAATCTTCTCGGCGAGATCGCCATCACCGGTCTTGAACTCTCTTTCGACGCCATCCCCGAACTCCTGGATCAGGACCAGACCATCGGGCAAAAATTGATCGGCGATCTCCACAACAGTGTCTAAACCACCACCGGGGTTAAGGCGTAAGTCAAGGATGAGGCCCTCTGGATTTTGGGCCATGAGATCCTTCAACACTGCTTCCAGATCTTCATCCGTTTGCAAACCAAACTGGCTCAGACGCACGTAAGCCAGATTATTATCATCTAGCATTCTACCCTGGACGCTCTTAATCTTGATCACGTCGCGCGTGACAGTAACCTCGAACGTTTCGCCGTTCCGTTCAATGAGCAGGATCACGTTGGTGCCTTGCGGCCCGCGAACAATCGCCGCCGCCTCAGCGGCGCTCATTCCTGCCAGGCTCACACCATTCGCTTCGCGCAAAATATCTCCCGGTCGCAGGCCGGCCGCAGCTGCCGGGGATCCATCAATTGGCGATACGATAACAATGTTATCCCCATCCTGGCTGACCTCGGCTCCTATGCCCTGTATCTCCTGATCTCCTTCAAATTCTTCACGCTGAGCTGTTTCAAGTTCCGGTGAAAGATAAATTGTATGGGGATCATCCAATGTCTCTAACATGCCGTTGATTGCACCCTCAACAAGCGCATCCTGGTCAATCGGCTGCTTGTAATAGCGAGTCTCAACCAGGTTGACAGTTTCCCAGAAAGGAGCGAACACTTCTCCGACATCACCGGTCGGGAAAGAAGCAGGAAAAACACGATATGGCGCAATCGGTGATTGCCCGAAGACATACCCGCCGTTAAAGGCGAGAAAAAGTGCGAAAACGATGCCTAATAATAACAGTAAACGAGATTTCATTTATTCTTCTCCAAATAACACAATGCTACCCTCGTAGAATTAGAAAGACGTTGGCGTATGTTAAGAGGTGCCTGAGCGACGCATGGTCGAAGGATAGCCGTCTTGGACACGGTTCGCCATTTTGTTAGAATGGTTTTTACCTTATGATTAGCATGAAGTTTAACGGGAGAAGCAGCACGAAGAATTATAGGGTGCTGCATTCACTGGGAAAATGAAGAAGCAGCAGGTACGCACGATCAATACTTTGTCGTTGGTCATCCTTGACGCGTTGATGATCGTTTTGGCCTTCCTCCTGGCTTACTGGCTGCGCATGCACATCGACTGGCCGGAAGAACTGGTAAATGTTTACCCGCTAAGCAGTTACCTTGGTCTTTTGGTTCTGCAGGTGATAGCAGTTATCTTCTTCCTCTTAATTCTGCGCCAATACTATATCACCCGTACCGTTTCCCGAGTCGACCAGTTTTATAATGTAGTTGCTGCGGTTACCGTTGGGACATTAATTGCTATCGCCCTGGCGACCCTCCTCTTTAAGAATGAGGATGCCATAATAAACTATCCGCGGGCTATGCTGATTTATTCCTGGTTTCTGGCAATCGTTTTCATCATGATCGGCCGTCTTTTCCATCAATTTGTTCGCCAGCGTTTAGGCAGCCGCTATCTTTCTAGAGACCGGCTGGTCGTAGTGGGGACAGGCGACACCGCGCGCATCATCATTCAACGCGTGCTCTGGTCGCCAGAACTGGGGTATGATCTGATTGGCGTTGTAGACGGAAATATGAACAGGGCCGAATTTTTCGGTGTGCCAATCCTGGGTAGGCAGGAAGATCTTCCGGAAATAATAGAGCATTACGCCATTGATGAAGTCATCGTGGCTATACCCGAAAAAGGGCATCGTGAGTCGATGCGCGTGATGTCCTACTGCGAACATGGACGGGTTTCTGTCAAAGTATTTCCTGACATTTTCCAATTTGTGACGACACAGGCATCGATTGATGATCTTGGTGGGTTGCCCCTCTTATCCGTTCGTGATTTCGGCCTGCGTGGTTATCTTCTCGTATTTAAACGCCTGATTGACTTTGCAGGTTCAGGACTGGCCCTGATTTTGTTATCGCCAATCATGCTCCTGACGGCGATTGCCATTAAGCTTGAATCGCCCGGTCCGGTCTTTTTTATCCAGCCGCGAATGAGCCTGGACGGTAAAGAATTTCTGCTTATCAAATTCCGCTCAATGCGTTCCGATGCGGAAAAAGATGGGCCTGGGTGGACCACCAATAATGATCCCCGCCAAACGCGAATTGGCACATGGCTACGTCGTTTTGAAGTTGATGAGTTACCCAACTTCATCAACGTGTTCTTGGGGGAAATGAGCCTGGTTGGGCCTCGCCCGGAACAGGCATACTATGTCGCTCATTTTCAAAAAGTCGTGCCCCGCTACATGGATCGCCATAATGAAAAAGCAGGGGTAACCGGTTGGGCCCAAGTGAATGGATTGCGCGGCGACACGTCGATTTCCGAACGAACGAAATATGATCTCTGGTATTCGGAAAATTGGTCAATTTTACTTGATACAAAAATCCTACT
>Ga0316576_10000942_pt1 | contig 14878 bp, 15 predicted proteins | sample S0NA_FD_203075 | JGI IMG/M metagenome (GOLD analysis project Ga0316576, IMG submission 203075) | Rhizosphere microbial communities from salt marsh grasses in Alabama, United States - S0-2_050615r3r5 | ecosystem: Host-associated > Plants > Roots > Rhizosphere | place: USA: Alabama | collected... | reverse complement strand
GCATAGGTGTCCGGGGAGAAGACCTTGTGGGCGGCATCGGCCATGGCGTTGAACAGGCCGCTGTCGGCGTTGTAGACGAAGATCAGCTCGGCGGGACGGTTTGGCGCGGTCATGCCGTTCCTCCGGCACGAAGGCGCTGCGCCGGAGTCGCGGCCGGCTGCAGCGGCAGCGCCAGCAGCCTCGTGATCACCTGCCAGTCCGCGTCGTCGCGGCGGCCGGTGCCGAAGCGGATCGCGGCCAGATCGGGGCGCAGCCGGAAGCTGCCGAACAGTCGGTCCCAGATCGAGAACACGGTGCCATAGTTGGTGTTGGTCTCGTCCGGGACGTTGGAGTGGTGCACCCGGTGCATGGACGGCGGCACGATCAGCCTGCGCAGCGCCGCATCCAGCCGCGGCGGCACGCGCACATTGCTGTGGTGGAGCAGGATCACCGCCAGCATCAAGGCCTTATAGATGGTGAGGGTCGCCAGCCCCATCCCAAGGACAATGAAAACCAGCGGGTTCAGCAGCGACGAGATCAGGAATTCGCCCGGATGGAAACGCAGCGCCGTGGTAGCGTCCATGGCCGTGTCGGTATGATGGACCTGGTGGAAGCGCCACAGGAACGGGATCTCGTGGTTGGCGCGGTGCCAGACATACATCCACAGGTCGAACAGCACAAAACCGGCGGCGCCAGCCAGCAGCGCGCCGGACCAACCGCCTCCGGCGGCGCCGTCGAGCCAGTGGGCGATGCCGAACTGGTGGCCGTCTGCAAAGGCGATCGCCAGCACGGCCAAGGGCGCCAGTGCCGCGCCGACGGCACCGTTGATGGCGGCAAGCGTGCCGTTGCGAAGACCGTGTCGCAGCCGCCGCGTGCGGCCCGTGTAGAACGGCAACAGGCCCTCCAGCACCAACAGCAGGGTCAGTACGGTGATGCCGGTGATCAGGTCAGGGGTCATGGTCGCCTCGCATGGCCGTTGGTGATGATGGCGCCTCCGCCCGCGGGAAGCCGCGGGCTTTTGACCGCCGGAGCCTGCGATTCATTGCAGGCGCCAGCGCGTTGATTGCCGATTCACGCCCGCGGTAAACCGCGGGCTCCTGGCCGGAGCCCGCGATGCATCGCGAGCGTGAGTGCGCTGATTGCCAACCCAAGGCCGCGGTCCACCGCGGCACTTGTCACCTCTGCTCGCGGCCGCGGAGACGCCGCCGATCGTAGCGGGCGAGCAGTGCCTCCGGTGTCGCGCCGAGGGCGAAACGCAGCATCAGCGATGCGTTGAGGACCTGCTGGCGGACCACGCCGTTGTCGACATAGCGCACGGCGGACGTGACGACGGCCGCCGGCAGCTTGCGGATGCGGGTGCGCCGGCGCGCACGGCGCAGAAACTCCACATCCTCGAACAGGGGCCAGTCGGGAAAGCCCCCGAGATGGTCGAACAGCCCGCGGCGAACCAGGATGCCTTGGTCGCCGAAGCTGGTCAGATAAGAATCGAAGCGGGAGAACCAACCATAGACGCCCAGCAACGGGTGCGGATGATCGAAGCGCAGCCGAAAGCAGGCGACGGCCGTATCCGGGTCAGCAAAGGCATCGGCGATCAGCGCCGCGGCATTCGCGGGCAATTCGGTGTCGTCGTGCAGGAACAGCAGCAGCTCACCGCCGGCGGCACGGGCGCCGGCGTTGCACTGGGTGCCACGGCCGCGGGCACCCGTGAGCCGGCGCACGTTGGCGGCGGCCGGTAAAGCCGGCGCCTCCGCGGAGCCGGCGGTCGCGTTCCCCGCCGCCGAGACCGGCACATCCACCGGAACGGGACGCGGCTCGACCACCAGCACTTCGCAGTCCGGCAGGTGCCGCAGCGAGGTATCGATGCGCCGGGCCAGCGCATCGTCCACGCGGCGCGTCGGGATGATCACGGAGAGCCGCGGCATTTCAGCGGGCAGTCGAAACAGTGCGACGGGCGCTGTCGGCGCGTCCTCGGGTCCTCAGCGGCCCGCAGATTCGGCCGTAGCGATGAAAAATCAGTACCCTAGACGCCAAGCGCCGCTACTAGCACGCGAGGCGCCTAGATCAGCCGTCGGGGCCGGGCCGGCGCAGCTGGACCGGCGTCGCGGCCCGGCGCTTGCGCATGCGGATGTTGAGCATCTCCACGGCCACCGAGAAGGCCATCGCGAAGTAGATGTAGCCCTTCGGGATGTGCAGGTCGAGGCCCTCGCCGATCAGCGCGACGCCGACCAGGATCAGGAACGACAGGGCCAGCATCTTGATGCTGGGATGGGCATCGACGAATTCGCCGATGGGCTTGGCCGCGAACATCATCACGCCCACCGCGAGGACGATGGCGATGACCATGACCGGAACGTGCTGGGCCATGCCCACCGCGGTGATGACGGAATCCAGCGAGAAGACGATGTCGATGACGGCGATCTGCCCCAGCACGGCCCAGTAGCGCGGCGCGACCTTCGCCTGGACCTCGTGCTCGTCCTCGGGACCTTCCAGATTCTCCCAGATCTCCTGGCTGGACTTCCACAGCAGGAACAGGCCGCCGGCGATGAGGATGATGTCGCGCCCCGAGATGTCCCATTCCAGCACCGTGAACAGCGGCGCGGTCAACCGCATCATCCAGGCCAGCGACAGCAGCAACAGGATGCGCGTGATCATGGCCAGGGCCAGGCCCTGGATGCGGGCGCGGTCGCGCACCTGCGCCGGCAGCCGGCCCACGAGGATGCTGATGAAGATGATATTGTCGATGCCGAGCACGATCTCCAGCGCGGTCAGCGTGACCAGCGCGATCCAGGCCTCGGGCAACAGCACCCATTCGAACATCGCTCGCTCCCGTGGTCCCGCGGCCTCGGCGCGTCAGTCGGCAAAGCCGTAGATGAAGAAGATGGTCTCCAGCAGCCGGGTCGGTGCGGCGTCGTCACCGAACCAGCGCTCGAAGACTCGGTCCACGTCGCCGGTGCGATAGACCTCGGCTAACGTCCGATTGACGCTGAGGCGGAAATCGGCGTCGTTGCGCGGCACCGCGAAGGCATAGGGCTCGACGGAGAAGTCGGCCTCGACGATCGCAAACTGTTCCGGCTTGCCGGTCTCGGCCACCTGGCCGATCAGCACCAGGCGGTCGCCGGCGACGGCATCGAGCTCGCCGGCCATGAGCCGCTCGCGCCCGTCCCTGGCATCGCGGATCGGCAACAGCTCGGCGTCGATGTCCTGCTCCGTCAGCGCCGGCCGCAGGCGCCGCTCCGTCGTCGTCTCCGGCACCACGCCCACCTTCTTGCCGGCCAGGCCGGCGAGCCCCTTGATGCCGGCGTCACTGCGCACCAGGATGCCGCCGGATTCCACGAAGACCACGTTGGAGAAGTCCACGTACTGCTGGCGGCCCAGCGTCATGGTCGTCGTACCGCACTCGATATCGGCCTCCCCGTTGGCGACGGCGGCCAGGCGCCGCGGCGTGTTGCCCTCGATCCAGGCGATCTCCAGCGCGTCCAGCCCCAGGTCCCGCTCGATGCCCGCCGCGATACGCCGGCAGAGGTCCACGGCATAGCCGCGGGGGGCACCGTCGGCATCCTTGAAGGAGATCGGATAGGCGTTCGGGGCGTAGGCGATGGTCAGGGTCTTGGCGACCCGGATGCGGTCGAGCGCGCCGGTGGCGCCGAGCGCGGCCGACGCGGCCAGCAACAGGGCCAGCGCAGTCATCACAAGCGCGGCCGCGCTGCGGTGCCTGCCGCGCAGGCCTGGCATCCGGCCCATGCTCAGACCTCCCGGCTGCTCTGGCGCTTGATGTGCTCGCGGATCTCGTTCGGCCGCGGCAGGCCTCGGATGGCCAGTTCCGGATCGTCGCCGGTGGTGTAGATGACCAGATCGCCCGCGCCCACCAGGCGCTGGAACAGGGTCTGGGTCACGCGCACCGTGCGCACCGAGGCCATATTGGTTTCGGTGTAGTTCTTGTTCAGCAGGCCGTGTGTCCAGATGATCTCGTTGCGGCGGATCTCCAGTTGGTCCGACAAGGTCGACAGCCACCAGCGCAGCAGCGGCAGCACGCCGATGACCAGGAGTCCGTAACCGATCCAGCGCGGATCGAATGCGGCCGGAAGCGCCAGCTGCGTCTGCGCCTGGAGCGCCGCCAAATAGGGCACCTGCGCGGTGACAGCGATGTAGGCACCGAGCAGGATCAGCAGGATGCAGACGATGGTCCCGAACGGGTGCGTGCGCCAGACGGACGGGCGGGCCTTGTAGAGGATCTCGGACATCGGGGTGGCTCCCTGGAGCGGATCGACCATTGAATCGGGCTGCGGCGGCCGGCGAATCCGTTGGCCGCGGCCGGGTGACAGGGCGGGTACAACGGCCCCGACGCCGGGCCACGGCTGAGGCGCGCCGATGGTAACAGCATTGCCGGTGCGGGAACATCAGGGGCCGGGCTGGAGCCTGCCTGGTGCTTGCCCCGCTCCTGCCGAGCGGCACGCCGCGGCCGGAGGATCAAGGTCTGGCCCTCAGATTGGGGCACCTGCGGGTTGACGCTGCCGCTCCAGAGGGCAATGCTCGCCGACCGTTTGCTCTGACACTTCACGTTTGTCCCACTGATCCGTGCGCCGCTCCATGCGACAGACCGCATCGCAGGCCCTCGTCTGGTATCTGCGCCGCCTGCGGCAAGGCGGCCTACTGCTGCTGGCACTGCTGGCGGCCTCATGCCCCGCTGCCGCCGTGGAGACCTTCGAGGTCGCGGACGGCGACGGGAACACGGCCAGCGTCGAAGTACTGGGCAGCGGCGGCGACTTGCTGGTCCTGTGGCCGAATGCCCTGTCCGGCGGTCCGCCGGGCGTGGAGCGGACGCGGCGGCGCCTGGTCCAGGCCGGCCTCGAGCTATGGCTGATGGATCCGCTGGAGGCACGCTTCCTGCCGCGCTCCAACGAGCAGATCCGGACCCTGCCGGGCACGTTGGTCGAGGCGCTGATCGCGGCAGCCGCGGACCGCGCAGGACAGCGCCCGGTACTGCTGCTGGGCCACGGCCGCATGGCGCTGCCGGTGCTGCGGGGCCTGCGTCGCTGGGAGCAGGCCCGGGGGCCGGCCGCGGCGGCGCCTCCGGCAGGTGCGGTGCTGCTGTATCCGAACCTGTTCGGCCAGACGCCGGCGGCCGGCGACGAGCCGGCACTGGACCCCATCGTCGGCGTCACCGAGACGCCGCTCCTGATCGTCCAGCCTGAGCTCGGCGCATTGCGCTGGGCCCTGCGGCCCGTGCTGGCGACGCTCTGGGCCAACGGCGCCGCGGCCCATGCGCTGCTGGCGCCCGGGGTGCGGGACTGGTTCCTGTTCCACGAGCCGGGCGCCGACCCGGCCGAGGAGGCCGCCGCGGCCCGGCTGCCGGTGCAACTACGCATGGCGGCGCGACTGCTGGCTGCGGCGCCGCGACCTGACGGTCCCGAACCGGCGCCCGCCGGTGCGGCGCCCATGATCCCGGCGCCGCCGCCGCGCACCGACGTGAGCGGCCTGCGCGAGCGCCCGGGCCGGCCGGCAGCGCCCGACTTCGCGCTCACCGATGCCCGCGGCCGGCGCCACGCGCTCACCGACAGCGCCGGCGCAGTGACGCTGGTGAACTTCTGGGCGAGCTGGTGCCCTCCCTGCGTCGAAGAGATCCCGTCCATGAACCGGCTCGCGGCGCACTATGATCCCAGTAACTTCGGCATCGTATCGGTGAACTTCCGCGAGCCGCCGGCCACCATTTTGGATTTCATGGAGCGGGTGGACGTGGACTTCCCGGTGCTCATCGATGCCGACGGCGCCGTCGCCCGTGATTGGCGCGTTCTCGCCTTTCCGAGCAGTTTCCTCGTCGATCGCCGCGGGAGGGTGCGCTGGTCCGTGAACAGCGCCATCCCCTGGGACGAGCCCGCAGTGCTCGCGCTCATCGACCAGCTGGTGGCCGAGCCGGCGCCGGGCACCGCCCCAATTGCGGCCGGCGACGCCACCAGGCACCGATGAAGACCGGCCGGCGCGTCCTATTGCTGTTGCTTCTCCTGGCGGCCGTCGCGCTGGCCGCGACCACGGTGACGCTGACGACCCTGTTCAGCGCGGCCATGGACGAGCAGCGCGGTCTGCTGGCCGAGATCGCTCGCAGCCAGGCACGCCTGATCGAGGCGGTGGCCCGCTTCGACGCGGTCTACTCCAGCAACTTCCCGACCGGAACCACCGATGCCACGCTGTCGCAGATCCGCACCGCCCACACCAACCACCGAGGATTCGGCCGGACTGGCGAATTTACGCTGGCACGGCGCGACGGGGACCTCATCCAATTCCTGCTGAGCCCCCGCCACGCAGACCGGCCCGAGGCCCTCACGCTGCGCTGGGGAACGGAGTTGGGCGAACCGATGCACGCGGCGCTGTCCGGACAATCGCGCACGCTGATCGGCATGGACTACCGCGGCGTCCGGGTCCTTGCCGCCACCGAGCCCATCGCCGCAACGGGCTGGGGACTGGTGGCCAAGATCGACCTCGCAGAGTTGCGCGCCCCTTTCATCCGGGCCGGGGTACTGGCCCTGGTCAGCACCCTGCTGCTGGCCGTTCTGGGTGCCGTGCTGTTCTTCGCGCTGACCAATCCGCTGCTGCGGCGCGTGACCGAGAGCGAGGCCCGCTTTCGCGCCATCTTCACCCATGCCCCTCTGGGTATCGCGCTGGTTGACGAGTCGGGCCGGCCGCGCCTGAGCAATCCGGCCCTGCAACGGCTGCTGGGGCGAGACGCCGCAACGCTGGCCGCGCTGCCCTTTCCGGAATTCACCCATCCCGACGACATCGACAACGATCTGGGCCGGTACCAGGCCCTGTGGGCCGGGGAGATCCCGGCCTATTCGATGGAAAAGCGCTACCTTCGCCCGGACGGCAGCCTGGTCTGGGGAGAGCTGACCGTCTCCCTGATCCGCAATGATACGGGTCGCGTGCTGGGGGCGGTGGGCATGGTCGAGGACATCGGCGAGGAAGTCCGCACCAAGGCCTCCCTGCAGGCGAAGCAAGCCGAGCTGGAACAGGCACTGCGAGACCTGGAGACCGCCTATGACAAGGCCCTACAGGCGGAAAAGCTTTCCGCGCTCGGCACCTTCGTCGGTGGCATCGCCCACGAGATCAAGAATCCGCTGATGGGGCTCGACAACTATATCGAGCACGTTCAGATGGGGCTGGACGAACCCGAGCAGCGGGAGCTGCTGGCCAAGGCCAGGCACCAGGTGGAGCGCATCGGCCGCATCGTCGACGGCGTGCTCACCTATGCCAGCGGCGGCCTGCGCGAGCCGGAGCGGTTCCACCTGGCGGCGCTGATCGACTCCGCGGCCTCGCTACTGGCCAGCGAGGTCACGCGCTACGGCATCGCCCTGACGGTGACCGGCGCCGACGACGCGCAGCCGCTGATCACGGACCGGGGGGTGCTGGAGCAGGCCCTGCTGAACCTGCTGCTGAATGCGATCCACGCCGTCCGCGAGCGTGACGAGCGGCACATCGACGTGAGCGTGACCGACGACGCGGAGCGGGTCGCCATCGCCGTCAGCGACAGCGGGCCCGGGGTGCCGGCCGCGCTGCGCCGGCGCATCTTCGATCCGTTCTTCACCACAAAGCCGCCCGGCGAGGGCACGGGCCTCGGGCTCAGTGTGGCGCTGCGAAACCTGAGCGAGATCGGCGCCACCCTCTCATTGGACAACGGTTACCGGCACGGGGCTCGTTTCGTCATCACGATCGACCGCCTTGCGCCGGCGGACTCACTCGCCGACGACGGTTCTTCGGCATGAGCCATGGTCCTGCCCGTTGACGACGTCAGGGGCGGGACAGGCCCGTCCACCTAGATCCGGCAGTTCGGCCGCGGCGCGAGCCTGGAGTCAGGGATCAGGTCCTTGCGGCTTCGCTTTCCATCATGGGATGGGCGAGTGCCGAAGGCGCGAGACCTCTGCCCAAGCGCCCGATCCATTTGCGTACATTTGCTCTTCCATTTGCGTCATTTGCAGCTGTCCGCTCTTTTGAGGGGCAAGCGGACGGGACAGCGCTCAGGGCTGGGTATCCCTGGCCCAGTTGCGCTGGGCGGCGCGGACCTCCGCGATGCGAGCACTGCGCAGGCGCTGCGGAATCAGCCGCTTGTCGTCGGTGGCGGCGGCCACGGCACCGGCATCGACGCCCCGGGCGGCGGCGGCGCAACGGCGCAGCAGATCGGCCTGTGGATAGGGGCGATTTCCAAACCCGGTTCGGCCGCGGTAGTCGGCCTCGCAGGCGACGAGCATCTGCTCGAAGCGCTCCGGGCGCCGGAACAGGTCCACGGCCTCGAGCATGTCCAGCATCGTCCCCGGCCTCAGCGTCGCGGCGCGATGCACCATGCCGTGGAAGCGGGCCGTGATGCGCGCCAGCTCGCAAAAGCGTTTCGGCACCCGCAGCCGCTCGCAGACGCCGTCCAGCAGCTCGACGCCGCGCTCCTCGTGGCCCTTGTGGCTAGGCAGCATCGCTACCGGCGTCGTGCCCTTTCCCAAGTCGTGGCACAAGGCGGCAAAGCGCACCTCCGGCAGCGGCGACAGCTGCGCGGCCATGTCCAGCACCATCATCACGTGCACGCCGGTGTCGATCTCGGGATGCCAACGGGCCGGCTGCGGCACGCCCCACAGCCGGTCCAGCTCCGGCAACAACCGGGCCAATGCACCACATGCGCGCAGCACCTCGAAGAAGCGCGCCGGGCGCGCCCCATCGGCGCTATCGTCCAGCGCCCGCACGAGCTCCTGCCAGACCCGCTCCGGGACCAGGGCATCCACCTCGCCGGCGGCGACCATGCTGCGCATCAGGTCCATGGTCTCCCCGGCGACGCGGAAGCCGAGCCCGTCGAGCCGGGCCGCGAACCGCGCCACGCGCAGGATACGCACGGGGTCCTCGGCGAAGGCCGGCGAGACGTGGCGCAGCAGCCGCCGGTCGAGGTCGGCGAGGCCGCCGTAGGGATCGATGACGCGCCCTTCGGCATCCTCGGCCAGGGCGTTCACCGTCAGATCACGGCGTTCCAGGTCCTGCTCCAGCGTCACGTCCGGCTCGGCGTGGACCGCAAAGCCGTGGTAGCCGGGCGCGGTCTTTCGTTCGGTGCGGGCCAGCGCGTATTCCTCTTTCGTATGCGGATGCAGGAACACCGGGAAGTCCTTGCCCACCTGCTGGAAGCCCCGGCCGATCAGGTCCGCCGCGGTGGCGCCGACGACGACGTAGTCGCGTTCGCCGACCGGCAGGCCGAGGAGCGCATCGCGCACGGCGCCGCCGACAAGGTAGACCTCGAGACCAGCGGTTGGATCGATGTGGGCGTTCATTCGCACATGCTAGCGGCGTGCCGCCGCCAACCCAAGCGCCGCCGCCAATGCCGCCCGTGGGGCAGCGGCGCAGGCGCGCGGTGGGGCGACATTGATCGCGGACGGCAGACGACGCCGCACTGCCACACCCCGCGCAACGGGCCGACTCCAAGCCGCTGTTCGAGCCCCGGTGCGCCTCCGCTGCGCTCGGCGCGGTCGCGGCTGAAGCCGCTCACACAGCGCCGCGGAGCGCCGAGCCGCCGTTGTCAGCGCCCGTCCGGCGTGCCGGGCAGGGTCGGGGCGGGCAATGTCCGTACAATGGCTGCCGGTTTTCGGGCGCGGCGCAGGCCGCGCGGCCGGTATCCCCCAAGGAGTAGTTCGAATGAAACGCATCCTGATCTATCTGATTCTGTTCGCGGTCCTGGGCTATGGACTGTGGCCCTACTACACGATCTTCCGCCTCGACAACGCCCTGGCCGAGCGCGATCCCACGGCCATCGCACCCTACGTAGACCTGGCCGCGATCCGCGCCAACTACAAGGAGCGCCTCGGGGGCACGATGAATGCGTTCGTGCCGCGGGACAACAGCGACGGCGAGCGTGTCGTCGGCTGGCTTGCCGACAACCTGCGCAAGCTCGGCGACTCGGCGCTGGACCAGGCCATCACGCTGGAATGGGTGCGCAACATGCTGGTCGACGCCGCCAGCCGCGCCTCCGGAGACGGGACGTCGCGGTTCATGGCGGGCATCGATTTTGCGTTCTTCGAGTCCTGGGACCGCTTCGTGATCCGCCTCGGCGAGTTGGGCAATGCGACCCACGTCGTGATGCGCCTGGAAGAAACAGAGTGGCGCATCACCGACGTGGTGCGCTGACGGGCACCCGCATTCGGTCTCGGTCTCGCTATTGCACCCCAAAACTGCCCCCAAACCCGCCCCTCAGTGCACAAGCCGGCTATGATCCAGCAGCAACAGCTGACGATGGGCACAGCGCCAGGCCCTGTTGGCGGCAGGCCGCAGGCGCAGGCTGATCGTGTTGGGCAGGGCATCGGTGATCGGGGCGAAGGTGCCGCGGCGCTCATCGGCTTCTCCACGGGGACACCATCGAGGTCCTACCGCCAGCCGCGACGAGTTTCGGCAGCGAACGGCTTTGGCTACCATTCGCGGCTGTTCTCGGAATCCTGAGGGTCGAGATGAAGCGGCACCGCATTTTCACGTTGCTCGCTCTGGTCCTGGCCGGCGCCGGCGCGCCGGCCGCCGCCTTCCCGTGCCTGCCTATCTATGGCAACTGGTGCGGTCCGGCCCATCCCCGGTACGGATCGCCGCCGCCGGTGGACGCCTTCGACGCCGCCTGCATGCGCCATGACCTGTGCACGGCCGCGGGGCCCGACACCCCCTGCGACATCGCCTTCGTCGGCGAGCTGCGGGGGCTCGCGGCCCAGTTCGGCTATCTGCCGCGACCGCTGCAATGGGCCGAATACGTAATCCGGCTCAAGGCCGGCGGCCCCGCGGGCGGCATGCCGATGCCGAGCCCGGGTGACGCCTTCGGACTGCTGTCCGGTCTCGCCGCGCCGTGCCGCTGACGCCGCCGGTAAGGTCCGGCACGCGCGGCCGCGGGGCTGTGCCCGGCGCGCGCAGGCGTGGTCTGGACCCGCGGCAGTCAGGCCGGGACTGAGCATGGACCCGTTCGCCGACGTCAGCCTGTCGCTGATCCTGCTGACCTTTGCGGCCAGCTTCGCGGCCTGCTTCTTCTCCAGCCTGTCCGGCGGCGGGGCCGGCCTGATCCTGCTGCCGGTGCTGCTGTTCACCGGCCTGCCCTTCATCAACGCCTTGGCCAGCCACAAGCTCGCCGTCGGCTTCATCGGCATCGGTGCGACGCTGCGCTACGTGCGCGGCCGCCTGATCGACTGGCGGGTGTTCTGGTGGACGGCTCTGGTGGGCCTGCCCTTCGTGGTGCTCGGCACCCGCTTCGCGGCGGCCGTTCCCGGCAATGTCATGGAGCCGCTGATCGGCGGCGTCATCATCGCCATGGTGCTGATCACGCTGCTGAAGAAGGCGGCGCCCAATGTCTTCGATCCGGAGCGCCTGTCGCCTCGGCTGCTGCTGATGGGCAGCCTGTTCATGGTGCCGGCGGCCTTCTACTCGGGCTGGATCTCGGCCGGCAGCGGCGTCTTCACGACCTTCATCTACCTGTGGCTGCTGCGCTACGACCAGCTCCATGCCACAGCCATGACGCTGTCGGCCAACGGCATCTTCTGGAACGGGGTCGGCGCCATCGCACACATCTTCATGGGCCACGTGATCTGGCCGCTGGCACCGGGCCTGATCGCCGGGGCCCTACTCGGCAGCTACCTGGGGGCGAGCTTCGGCATCCGACGCGGCAACCGCTTCCTGCGCGTCATGTTCCTGGGCACGGCGGCGGTGACCGGCGCGATCCTGCTATGGCCCTGGCTGTGTGCGTCGTGGACCTGAGGCGGTATGCGGGCGCCGCGACGGCGCGCCGGCCCCGCTGCGAGTCAATGCCGATGCGCCAGGCCGGCCCGGATCAGGTGCTGTGCCAGGCGCCGGTCGGTGTCGAGCAGGTGCCCGAGGAACCAAGCCTTAAGCGCGCGCAGCGTGTCGAGCTCGAGCCGGCAGTCGCCGCGCGCGGCGATCTCGCGAGTGAGCTCGATGAGCTCAGCGCGCATGATCTCGTGCTCGGCACGGTGCTCGCCGAGATCGGGATAATCGGCTGTGCGCATCAGTGCCTCTTCCCGGGCGAAGTGCTCGCGGGTCTCGTCGGCGAGGACGGCGAGCCGGTCCAGCAGCGGCTGCTGCGCCGCCTGTCCCCGAGGGGACTCGGGGCCATAGTCGCCGAAACCCGCGGCGAGTTGGTCCAGCAGCATGGCAAGACGCTGATGATCGCGATCCATGGCCGAAATGCCGAGGCACCAGTCGTCGCGCCAGCGGAAGAACCGTGCAACCGGGGCCGGGGCGACCGCCTCCGGCAGCCGCGCATCGTCAGAAAGGCAGAACCAGAGATCACCCATCGACAACCTCCAACGGGCCCTGCGCCCGTGTATCGGCGGCCCTTACGCCGGCGCATAACGCCTTCCGGGCCGACCCGGCAGAGGACAACGGCGGCAATGTTGTGCTGTGCGTAGGGATGACGGGCATCCGGCCTGTCCGTCGCGCCGCTGATGCACAAGATTCCAGAATAGCATCGGCGGTCGCGGGGAAACGCAAAGCGGTTCGCTATTCTTGCGCAGGTCCAGAAGCTTGGCACCGGCCCGCAATCCCTGCGGCCGAAGCGCCCGGACCGGTTGCGATGAAGGCCGGGACCCCGAATCTCCAATTTATTCAACCAACCACGCCAAAAGGGTTTGTGATGGATACCAATGATGTCATCGACGCCTTCGAGCTCCTGGACGACTGGGATGCCCGCTACGAGTTCATCGGCGAGCTGGCCCGCGAGCTGCTGCCGCTCGCGCCGGACGAGCAAGACGACGCCAATCTGGTCCACGGCTGCAACACCAGGACCTGGCTCACCGGACGGCTGACCGGCGGCGACCCGCCGCGGCTGGAGTTCCACGCCGATGCCGAAACGCCGCTGGTGCGGGGCCTGGTGGCGCTGCTGCTGGTGCCGTTCCAGCACAAGACACCGTCCGGGGTGCTGGACACCGACGCCCGCGGCTACATCGACCGTATCGGCCTGGCCGAGCATCTGAGCCCCAACCGCCGCGCCGGCATGGAACACTTCCTGGACCGGGTGTATCAGATCGCACGCAGCGCCGACGCGACGGCCTGACACGGCGATGCGCATCGTCGAGGTCATCGCCCGTGCCCGCCATGCCAAGGAGCTGATCGGCATGGCGCGCTTCTATGGAGCCGTGGACACCTGGTGGGGCCAGCCCGATGACGACGGCCGGCAAGCGGTGCGCATGCTGGTGCCGGACGGCGCCCGCCAGAAGCTCCTGGACGCCCTGCAAAACCTACTGGACAGCGAAGACAACGCCCGCATCGTCATCACGCCGGTGGACGCGACACTGCCGAGGGAGGAGGCGAAGCCCAACGGCGACAGCGAAAAGGACGGAGCCAAGGATGGCGCCGGTGATGGCGAGGACGACGAGGCCCAAAACCGCGAGGTGCGTCAGACCCGCGAAGAGCTCTACAGCCAGATCGCCAAGGGCGCGCGGCTGGACGGCAGCTTCGTGCTGCTGGTGATGCTGTCGACTATCGTCGCCGCCATCGGCCTGGCCGAGGACAATGTCGCAGTGGTTATTGGCGCCATGGTCATCGCGCCGCTGCTGGGGCCCAACATCGCCTTCGCGTTCGCCACGTCCCTCGGCGACAAGGCGCTGACCGCCGAAGCCCTGGTCACGGACCTGGCCGGGCTCGCCATCGCGCTGGCACTGAGCCTGGTCATCGGCCTCATCTCGCCCATCGACCTGAACACGCCGGAGATCATGGCCCGAACCGACGTCAATCTGGCCAGCGTCGCCCTGGCGCTGGCCTCGGGGGCGGCCGCGGTCCTGTCGCTGACAACCGGCCTGTCGTCCGCGCTGGTCGGCGTCATGGTAGCCGTGGCGCTGCTGCCGCCCACCGCCGTGCTCGGCATGATGCTCGGCCACGGCCGCTGGGAGCTGGCCGGCGGCGCCGCGCTGCTGCTGGCCGTCAACGTGGTCTGCGTGCTGGTATCCGCCAAGATCGTCTTCCTGGCCCGCGGCGTGAAGCCCCGCACCTGGCTCGACAGCGAGCGCGCCCGCCAGTCCCGCACGCTGTATCTCGGCCTGTGGGTGCTATTGCTGCTGGTCCTGGTGGGCGTGATCCTGGTGCGCGGCCCGCTCGGTCCGCCGGTACTCAGCTTCATCCGCGGGCTGCTAAGCTAGCATGATGCGCCGGCTCCGCGCGGATGATCCCTTCGAGCTGCCGCCAGTCGGCGCCACCGTCGCGCTGGAGCGCGTCTGCGCCATCTGCGAGCACTACGGCCTGGAGGACCTGTGGCGCAAGATCGAGGCCGATCCGCCCGCCAAAGCCTTCGCCAGCGACGGCTGCACCGGCTGGGTGGACAGCTGGAACGGCATCAGCATCTACCCCGCCTGCTTCCTGCACGACCTCAAGTACTGGGCCGGCTATCCCGGCGAGGAGGTCGAGCGCCTGATCGCCGACGCCGAGCTGATGGTGGACGTGGCCTGCCTGCTCGGCGGCACCGGCATGGCCGAGACCATGTTCCACGGCGTGCGCCTGGGCGGCCACGAGGCCTTCCGGCAGCCCTTCTCGTGGGGGTTCGGGCGCAACGGGGCTTAGCGCCGGCAACGTGCGCGGCGGCCCTGCGGTCGCGACGTATCCACGCAGCATACAGGATCCGCAACACTGCGGAATTTCAGGCGGCCCCCGCGGGCCCTCCGCCGCCGTGGTCCAGCGCTGGAAACGCCACATTCCCGCAGCTAAGAGTCGGCATTCGATCCAACGTCAGAATCCTTTTGGAAGTCCTCGGTCCGGCGAGCGTCGAACCGACCGAGCCATGCCGCCTGTCTCCCAAATCGCGCTTTTGTCGAGCAACCAAGCGAACAGTCCTCCTGAGCCGGCAACTTTCCCAGTGATCTTCCATCCCATGTCACTACACTGTTACACGCTTGCCGGATTAGGGCGGGCG
>Ga0316576_10000940_pt1 | contig 14885 bp, 15 predicted proteins | sample S0NA_FD_203075 | JGI IMG/M metagenome (GOLD analysis project Ga0316576, IMG submission 203075) | Rhizosphere microbial communities from salt marsh grasses in Alabama, United States - S0-2_050615r3r5 | ecosystem: Host-associated > Plants > Roots > Rhizosphere | place: USA: Alabama | collected... | reverse complement strand
CGCCCCGAGGACCTCCGGGTCTACGATGCGCTCGGCGAGCGCGGGGAGGAGATCCTCCCGGGCTACCGCTACATCTCGATCTGGAAGGACCTGTACACCACGTGGGGCAACGAGCTCGACTGGTTCTACGGCGCCCGCGGGATCCTGACGTTCAGCAACGAGCTGTGGAGCCCGTTCAACTACTTCCGGACCGAGCCGAAGAGGGAGCGCTGGGACCGGACCGAATACCGGTTCGACCGCTACCTCCTGTTCGGGGAGGCGATCGTGCCGTGGACCCCGGTGCAGCATCCGCAGTACGGACCGATCGAGGTGGGCGGCGTGAAGCGCCAGTACACGCGGGCGATCCCGGGCTTCCTGCTCCGCGAGGAGGCGCATCGGAACATGGCGTTCACCCTCTATCAGGCGCATCACCTCCCCCTGGCGCGGGTGGACTCGATCGAGGTCCGCTCCCTCCCCGGGGGGCTCCGGGAGGTCGTGGCGCGCGTCTCGAACCCACGCCTCGCCCCGACGAGGACGGCGCAGGACGTGGCGCGCGGCATCAGCCCCCCCGACCGCGTGTCGATCTCCGGGGGGCGCGTGATCGCGGGCTTCCGGCTCCTCGATCCCCTCAACGGGATCGCGGTCGAGCAGGAGCATCGGCCGGAGCGGATCGAGCTGGAGTCGATCCCGGGGCTCGGAACGGCGGCCGTCAAGTGGATCGTGCGAGGGAACGGCCCGTTCACCGTGACCGTGGAGTCGACGAAGGGCGGGACGCACGCGAAGCGCAGCGGCTGAGGGAGGAGTCCACGTGGGCTGGTCCCTGCTCGCCGACCTCGTGATGACGGTCCATTTCGTCTTCACCGCGTTCGTCGTGCTGGGAGGTCTCCTCGCGCTCCGGCGCCCGCGCCGCGCGTGGCTCCATCTGCCGTTCCTCGCCTACGGCGCCGCGATCGAGGTCTTCGGCTGGACCTGTCCCCTGACCCCGCTCGAGTGGGAGCTGCGGGCCCGCGCCGGCGAGGCGGGGCGCGACACGGGCTTCCTCGAGACCTATCTCGGACCCGTCCTCTATCCCGCGGACTGGGATCGGATCCGCTGGCTGCTCGCGGGAGGACTCGTCCTGTTCAATCTCGTCGTCTACGGAGCCGTGCTGCGCCGGGCACGAGGCGAACCGCCGGCGCCCACGGCGGGGGTGGGCCCGTGAGCCGCGAGAAGATGGGCTTCAACGCCACCTGGGCGATGGCCGTCGGCGGCATGGTCGGCGGCGGGATCTTCTCCGTGCTGGGTGTCGTGATCTCGCTCACCGGCGCCTGGGCCTGGCTCAGCTTCGTGATCGCGGGCGCGATCGCGCTCGTCACGGGGCTCAGCTACGTGGGTCTCGCCCGGCTGTACGGCGAGGGCGGGGGCGCCTTCACCTTCCTGCGGGAGATGGACCGGGACGCGCTCGCGGGAGGGCTCTCGTGGGTCCTGCTCGGGGGGTACGTGCTCACGATGTCGGTCTACGCGGCCACCTTCGGACATTACGTCGGGGACGTGGCGGGCTTTCCCCCCTGGGTGGGCCGGGCTCTCGGAGGCCTCGTCCTCGTGGCCCTGATGATCGTCAACCTGCGAGGGGTCGGCGACGCGTCCGGCGTCGAGATCGTGACCGTGTGGGGCAAGCTCGCCGTGCTCGTCCTGGTCGCCGTGCTCGGCCTCGCGCGCTGGGCACCGGAGCGGCTCTCGCCCACGGGATTCGACGGGGGTCCCGGAACCGCGCTGCTCGCGGCCGCCTCGGTGTTCATGGCCTACGAGGGATTCCAGCTCCTGACGTACGACTACGAGGACATCCGGGATCCCGAGAGGACTCTTCCGAGGGCCGTGATCGCGTCGATCCTCGCCGTGATCGTGATCTACGTGGCGGTGGCGCTCGGCGCGGCGATGCTCGCCGGGGCCGACGAGCTGATCGCGAAGCAGGAGATCGCGCTCGCCGAGGCGGGAAGGGCGGCGCTGGGTCTTCCGGGGCTCATCGCCGTCTCGGTCGCCGCCGCGTTCTCGACGGCGTCGGCGATCAACGCGACGCTGTTCGCGACGGCGCGTCTCGCCCGTCGCGTGGCCGCCGATGGAGAGCTCCCCGGCTGGCTCGCGAGCCGCAACGAGGCCGGGGTTCCCGACCGGGCCGTGATCCTGCTCGCCCTCGCCACCGGCGTCCTGCTCGCCGTGGGTTCGCTGCGGGAGCTCGTGGAATCGGCGAGTCTGGCGTTCCTCTGCACCTTCGCGGCCGTCAACGCGATGGCCTTCTTCGAGCTGGCGGGGCGACGGAAGGCCCTCGCGGCGCTCGGAGCGCTGGGCGCCTCCGCCGCCGCGGTCACCCTGGTCGCGAAATGGGTGAGCTCCGGCCAGTGGACCGCGCTCATCGCACTGGGCGCCCTGCTGTTCCTCGCGTTCGGCGCCCGGCCGCTGCTCCTCCGTTCCGCGCCGACGGAGGACTGACGCCGCCACCCGTGCCCCGCCCTCCGCGCGCGCCGAGCGCGCCTCAGTTCTCGTCGAAGTCGACGGTGGGCGGCGTCTCGACCCCGGCAGGGGCCTCGAACGTCTCCTTCCGGTCGGCCCCGATCACCTTGGCCGTGATCACCTGGGGAAACTGCCGGATGAAGCTGTTGTAGCTCCGGACGGTCTCGTTGTAGGTGCGACGGGAAAAGGCGATCCGGTTCTCCGTCTCCGTCAGCTCGTCCTGAAGGGCCCGGAAGCTCTGGTTCGCCGTCAGGGTCGGATACGCCTCGACCGAGACGTTCAGGAACAGCCGCAGGTTGTCGGCCACGGCGGCGCTCGCGGCGCCGAGCTCGGACAGGTCGGAATCGCCCTCCACGGCGCTGGCCAGCCTCTCGCGGGCGCTCGCGAGGCCCGAGCGGGCCTCGGCCACCTGCGTGAACGTCTCCTGCTCGAACTCGGCCGCCTCGTCCACCGTGGCGACCAGATTCGGAATCAGGTCGTTCCGGCGGAGCAGCTCCGCCTCGACGTTCGCCCGCGCTTCCTCGACGCTCTCGTCGAGCTGCTGGATGGTGTTGTAGCCGCAGGCCGACAGCGGCAGGACGAGGGCCGCGGCGAGCACGCCGAGGCCGGGTCGAATCCGCATTCTCCGCATGGATCCCTCCTGTGTCGGCGCCCGCGGGGCGGGCGCCCGTCCGGTTTCCGGTGGTCGCCGGGCCCTCCTCAGGCTCCCTGCGTCGCGTCCACCCACTCGATGACCCGCTTCACGAAGGTGCCGAACCCGGCCACCACAGGGTGGTCGAGCCCGACCGGAGGCGCGCCGCCCGCCCGCCGCCACGCCCAGGCCTCCACCATCGCCGTCGGGTCCGCTCCAACGACGTTGCCGGCCGCGCGGATCACGTCCTCCGTTTCCACCGGGAGGTCCCGGTCCACCAGGCGGAGCACCGCCCGGCAGTGGCACGCGAAGGTCGGAAGCGCCCGCAGCAGCAGGTCTCCGACCTCGGCGGGACGTCCGGCCGCCATCATCATCCCCTCCCGGAGCTGCGTCCACCGTCCCCGGAGCTCCCGCTCGAGCTGCAGCCGCAGCGACGCCGACCGGATCTCCAGCCCCGGGATCGGGTCGCGCCCGGCCAGGACCTCCCGACGATCTCGCATGTCGGCGAGCTCGATCGCGAAGACATCCGCGGATCTTCGCAGCTCCTCCCATCCGAACAGGAGGGGCGCACAGTTCCCCGCCTCGACCCACCGGCGGGCGAGCCCACCCGCGGCCGCGAGGTCACGGACCTCGACGTCGTCGAGAAGCACGAGCAGGTTCACGTCGCTCAATCCGGGCACCGCCTCGCGCCGCGGGACCGAGCCATAGAGGACCACGGACTCGAGCCGATCTCCGAACGTCCGCCGGAATTCCCCGGCGATCTCGGCCGCCACTCGCCACGGATCGCTCATCGTCCACACTCCCGCATCGCGCCGCGCCCCGTCTGTTTCCCGTTCACCAGCTTCCTCCCGCGCCACCGCCTCCGAATCCCCCGCCTCCCCCGAATCCTCCGAATCCCCCTCCGAGTCCACCGCCGAATCCGCCGCCGAACCCGCCGCCGAACCCGCCCCAACCACCGCGCCGCCCGCCTCCGGTCGGGAATGGGAACACGATCACGTCGCCCCGCCGCCGCCCGCCGCCGCCACGACCTCCACCGCGGCCCCCCCCGCTTCGAGCGACGAGGACGAGGACGAGGAAGAGGACCGCCAGTACGACCACGATCGTGCCGAACGGGATCCCCTCTCCCTCGGCCGAAACGGTCGGCGGCGGGATCGCCCCATCGAGCTGGAACCCGAACTCGGCGGCGTACTCTCCGGCGATGGCGCGCACTCCGTCCAGGATCCCGGACCCGTAGTCGCCCTCGCGGAACGCGGGAATCATCCAGCGGTCGCGGATCCGGCCCGCCTCGGCGGCGGTGATGAACGTGTTCGCCCCGAAGGCGAGCGCGATCTCGAGATGGCCCCGCCCGTCGGACGAGGTCTCCTTCGGCACGACCAGAACGAGCGTGCCCGTGAGCCGGGCGTCTTCGCCCGGGGGGCCCGCCTTGCCCACGCCCCACTGGTTGCCGATCCGGGTCGCGAGCTGGTTCCGCGGCTCGCCACCGAGGTCGGGAAGCGTGACGACCACGATCTCGCCGCCCGACTTCGCACGGACCTCGGCGATGAGCCGCTCGATCTCCTCCTCCCGGTCGGGCGGGATCACATCGGCGAAGTCGTTGACCCAGCCGGTCGGGGGAGGGATCGCGACCTGCGCCCGGGCCGCGCCGGCGCTGCCGATCAGCAGGACCGCGGCGAGGGCGGCGAGGGTCCGCGGGCGGGTGCGGGATCTGGATTCGAGTCTCACGGCGCTTTCGGCTCGAGAGCACGGCACGGGTTCCGGACCCGAGCTTGCTGCGTCGCGCCTTCCCGGGCAAGTCGGACTTCGGTCTCACTCGCGGCCACCCGGGGCGTCCGCTTCGGCTGGACGCTCCCGGGCGCCTTCCGTAGCTTGCGGGCCGCGATCCACCGGCGCCGGTCGGCGGATCCGCGGCCACGCGACGCGCGACGAGGAGCGACGATGCCGGGCATGGAGGTCTTCGGCGACGAGGAGCGCCGGGAGGTGATGGAGGTGCTCGAGACCGGGATCCTGTTCCGGTACGGGCACGATGACCTTCGGAAGGGGCGCTGGAAGGCGCGCGAGCTGGAGGACGCGGTCCGGCGCTACACGGGCGCCGGCCACGCGCTCGCCGTCTCCTCCGGCTCGACCGCGGTCGCCTGCGCCCTCGCCGCGGCGGGGATCGGGCACGGGCACGAGGTGATCGTGCCGCCGTTCACCTACCTCGCCACGATCGAGGCCGTGCTGCTGGCCGGCGGTCTTCCCGTCTTCGCGGAGATCGATGACACGCTCTGCCTGAGCGCCGAGGGAATCCGCGCCGCGCTCACGCCCGAGACGAAGGCGGTCCTGCTCGTCCACATGTGCGGAGCCGCGGCCGACATGGACCCCATCCTCCAGCTGTGCCGGGAGCGCGACCTGGTGCTCGTCGAGGATGCGGGCCAGGCGCTGGGGGCGTGGTACCGTGGGACTTCGGTCGGCCTGTTCGGGGCGACGGGGGCCTATTCGTTCGACTTCTTCAAGATCACCACCGCGGGCGAAGGCGGCGTGTTCGTCACGAACGACGAGACCCGATATCGCCTCGCCGACAGCTACGCGGACCACGGCCACGACCACGTGGGCGCGAACCGGGGGATGGAGAACCACCCGATCCTCGGATTCAACTACCGCATCAGCGAGCTCCATGCCGCGGTCGGCCTCGCCCAGATGCGGAAGCTGGAGAGCACGCGGGCCGCGAAGCGGGCGAACAAGTCGGTGCTGCGGGAGCGGGTCGCGGACCTGCCGGGCCTCGGCTTCCGCCGCATGCCCGACCCGGAGGGCGACTCGGGCACGTTCCTCAACCTTCTGCTTCCCTCCCGTGAAGCCGCGGGCGCGGCCGTGGAGGCTTTGCGAGAGGAAGGGGTGCCGGGGGTCAACTACTGGTTCGTGAACATGTATCACTTCATCAACCAGTGGCACCACATCCGGGACCTGGACGCCGCGGCCCCCCTCGCGATCCACCACATCGGGGCCCCGCAGGACTACCGCGCGCTCGAGCTTCCGGTCTCGCAGGACGTGATCGGACGCCTGATCTCGCTCGGCGTCGGCTGTGCCTGGGACGCCGACCGGACCGAGCGGGTGGCGGACGGCCTGCGCGCGGCGCTCGCCCGCGTGCTCGCCTGAGGAGGCGTCGTGCACCGCAACTTCCGGAACGTCGGCAAGGTCGTCTATGGCCGCGGCGCCCTCGACCAGCTCGGAGACATCGTCGCGCCGCGCCGGAAGGAACAGGGCGGATTCCTCGTCTGGCTGATCGACGACTGGTTCGAGGGACGGGCCCTGCCGGACCGGCTCCCGGTGGAGGAGGGCGACGAGGTCCGCTTCGTCGACGCGAGCCACGAGGAGCCGAAGACGGATCAGGTGGACGCGCTCCGCGACGAGATCCTCGCCGCGCGCGGTCTTCCGGCGGGCGTCGTGGGGATCGGCGGCGGAAGCGTCATGGACCTCGCGAAGGCGCTGTCGCTGATGTTCACGAACGAGGGCTCGGCGACCCTCTACCAGGGCCTCAACCTCGTGAAACGGCCCGGCGTCTGGCACGGCGGCGTGCCGACGATCTCGGGCACGGGAGCCGAGGTCTCGATGACGGCGGTTCTCAGCGGTCCCGAGAAGAAGCTCGGCCTCAAGTGCGACTGGACGCCCTTCGACCAGATCGTGCTCGATCCGGAGCTCCCCGCGTCCGTTCCGACCGACCACTGGTTCTACACCGGAATGGACTGCTACATCCATTGCATCGAGGCCGAGACCGGCCGCCACTACAACGCGTTCAGCGCGGCGTACGGCGACCAGGCGCTGGTCCTCTGCCGCGAGGTGTTCGGAGGGGATCGCGGCGGGCGGAGCCCGGAGAACGACGAGAAGCTCATGGTCGCCTCCCTGTTCGGCGGGCTCAGCCTGACCTATTCGGAGGTCGGCGCCTGCCACGCGATCTCCTACGGGCTCTCCTACGTGCTCGGCATGCGGCACGGAATCGCGAACTGCGTCGCATTCCGCCAGCTGCGGGACTTCTATCCGCGCGGGGTGGACGAGTTCGAGACGATGGTGGAGCGCCACGGCGTCTTCCTGCCGAGCGGGATGTCGACGGACTGGTCGGACGAGCAGATCCGGCGGATGGCGGAAATCGCCATCGCCCTCCCCCACATGTGGGACCACGCGGTCGGACCCGACTGGCGCGAGACGATCACGGTCGCGCGCCTCGAAGACATCTACCGGCGGCTCTGACCATGGCGGACAGGCGGTTCGCGGTCGGCGGGATCGATGTGGGGGGGGACGACCTGTTCCTGATCTCCGGCCCGTGCGTGATCGAGGACGAGGACACCATGCTCCGGACCGCCGGGGAGCTCCGGAGGATCTCGGAACGTCTCGGAATCGGCGTCATCTACAAGTCTTCGTTCGTCAAGGACAACCGCAGCTCCCTGGACTACTACCGGGGGCCGGGACTGGAGGAGGGCCTGGCGGTCCTCGAGCGGATCCGCGACGAGTTCGGGTTCCCCGTTCTCTCCGACGTGCACACCCCCGCGCAGGCGACGGCGGCGGGCGACGTACTCGACGTGATCCAGATCCCGGCCTACCTCTGCATGCAGACCGAGCTCGTCGTGGCGGCGGCCGACACGGGCCGCGTCGTGAACCTCAAGCACGGCCAGTTCCTCGCCCCGGAAAACATGATCAAGCCGGTCGAGAAAGTGCGGGCCCGCGGCAACGAGCGGATCGTGCTCACGGAGCGCGGCTACACCTTCGGCTACAACGACCTGATCGTCGACCCGCGCGCCTTCTTCCACCTCCGGGCGACCGGCTTCCCGACCGTGTTCGACATCACCCACTCGATCCGACGTTACGGGATCCCGAGCGCGGACCCGGCCGGAGGGGCGCGGGAGTTCCTGCCGACGATCGCGCGGGCCGGCGTCGCAGCGGGCGTCGACGGCGTGTTCATCGAGACCCATCCCGAGCCCGCGCGCGCGCGGTGCGACGCGGCGAGTCAGATGTGCGTCTTCGACCTCGAGGCGTTTCTCGGGCCGTTGCTCGAGCTGCACGCGATCGAGGTCCGGCACCGAACCTGACGGACGGAGCGACCATGGAGCTGTACCTGGACAGCGCGGACCGGAGAGAGATCGAGGAGGCGTTCGGCCTCGGCGTCCTCGACGGTCTCACCACCACGCCGACCTTCATGCACCGGCACGGGATCTCGGACGTCGACGCCTACCTGCGGGAGCTCGCGGAGATCGTCCCGGTGCTGCAGGTCGAGGCGCTCGGCGACACGGCGGACGAGATCCGGGCGGAGGCCGAGCGCCTCGTCGGCCTCGGCCTCGACCCGGAGCGGACGGTGTTCAAGGTCCCGGTCTCGCTCGAGGCCGTACGCGCCTGCCGCCGCATGGCGGACGAGGGACTCCGCGTGAACGTGCACCTCGTCTACACGCTGCAGCAGGCGTACATGGCGATGCACGCGGGCGCGGAGTACGTCTGCCCGCTCGTCGGCCGCCTTCAGGACCAGGGACAGGACGCGCTCGCTCTCGTGGCCGACGCGGTGGAGGCCGTGGAGAGGTACGGCTATCCGACGCGCATCATGTTCTCCTCGGTCCGGCACGTGGAGCACGTCCGGAACGCCCTCCAGCTCGGGGCGCACACGATCACCGTCCCGTACCACATCCTCACCCGCCTCACGGAGAACGTGTTCACGAGCCAGGGCGCGGACCAGTTCCGCGTCCACACCCGTCTGATGACGAAGACGGTGGCCGACGTGATGAGCAGCGACAACCCGGTCGTCCCGGAGGGCACGGAGATCCGCGAGGCGATCGTGAAGATGACCGAGCACGGCTTCGGCTGCATCACGGTGGTCGACGAGGCGGGCGGCATCCGCGGCGTGTTCACGGACGGCGACCTCCGACGGCTGCTGCAGAAGGACGGACGCGACGTCCTCGAGCGGCGGCTCTCCGACCTCGCGTACGGGACCCCGGTCACGATCGAGGCGGGCGCGCGGCTCAACGACGCGAGCGAACTGTTTCACCGCCACAAGGTGGACACGCTGCTCGTGGTGGAGGGGGGCCGGGCGGTCGGCATGCTCGACATCCAGGACCTGTGAGCGCGCCGGGAGGTCCGGGACCCGACGACGCGCTTCTCGCGCCCTTCCGCGCCGGAGGCGCGCTCCTCCTCGCGGAGCCCTCGGAGATTCGCGCCCGCTTCTCGGGGGTGCGCGCCCTCCTGTTCGACTGGGACGGCGTGTTCAACGCGGGCGCGAAGGGGGACGGTCCGAGCGGCTTTTCCGAGGCGGACGCGATGGGCACGAATCTGCTCCGGTTCGGGCTCTGGACCCGGGACGACGGACGGCTTCCGTTCGTCGGCATCCTCACGGGGCAGGACAACCCCGCCGCGGTCGAGCTCGCGCGGCGTGAGCGGTTCCAGGCCGTCTATCGGGGCTTCCTCGACAAGGGGGCGGCCCTCGAGGACCTGTCGCGACGCCACGGAATCCGGCCGGACGAAATCTGCTTCCTGTTCGACGACGTGCTGGACCTCGGGGTCGCAGGACGCTGTGGGCTTCGCATCCTCGTCCGGAACGGCGCGGCGCCCCTGCTCGGCCGGTACGTGGGTGCGGAGCGGCTGGCCGAGTACGTGACCGGCCGGGAAGGCGGGGCGCACGCGGTGCGGGAGTCGGCGGAGCTGCTTCTCGGGCTCGCCGGGCTCTACGACGGACTCGTGCGCGAGCGCGCGGTCCACGGCGACGCGTATCGTCGGTATCTCGCGCTGCGGAACGCCGGTGAGCCGGAGGTGCGGGAGCCGGCCGACCTCTGATCCGTCAGCCGCCCACCGCCACCGTGTCGGGACCCGAGATCTTCTCGACGTGGCAGCGGGACCCGTCGGTGCCGAACCGGTAGTCGGCACGGAAGGAGATCCCGGTGCCCGCTCCCTCCACGACCACGGACTCCCCGTCGGACGCGAGCTCCTCGCGCATCCCATCGTCCATGATCCGGTAGGACCCCGCCTCGGACCCGGGCCCGCCGTAGGGAAGGAGGGCGCCCGTCGCCTGCCGGGTCACGTCGACCTCGAGCCCCGCGACCGGCACGCCCCCGTCGTCCACGACCGTGACGGTCCAGCTCCGGAATTCCTCGGTGCAGGCGATCGGCGACGCGATCTCCCCGTCGTCCGAGCAGGCCAGGGCGGCGACGGCGATCGCGACCGGCACCGCGCGCCGGAACGGGGTCACGTCCGGGGCTCCTCCGTCCGGGCGCCGGTCACGCCTCGAGCGCGGCCCGCACGGCGGAGAGCGCGGCGACCGGGTCGTCCGCGGCCGTGATGGTCCGCCCGACCACGAGGAAGTCCGCTCCCGCCGCGCGCGCGGTGCCCGGCGTCGCGACGCGCTTCTGGTCCTGGGCCCCCTGCCCCGCGAGGCGGATGCCCGGCGTCACGACCAGGAACTCCTCGCCGCACGCCAGCTTGATCGCCCGGCACTCGTTCACCGAGGAGACCGCTCCGTCGATCCCGCTCTCCCTCGCGAGGCCCGCCAGCCTCCCCACCGTCTCCTCCACCCGGACGCCCGGACCCGCTACGGCCGCGAGCCCGGCGTCGTCGAGAGAGGTGAGCACGGTGACGGCGAGCAGTCGCAGCCGGGGGTCGTCCCGCCCGGCCGCCTCCCCCGCGGCCTCCGCGGCCGCGCGCAGCATCGCCTCGCCCCCCGAGGCGTGCACGGTCAGCAGCCGTGCCCCGAGGCGCGCCGCGGTCCGGACCGCCCCGGCGACGGTGTTCGGGATGTCGTGGAGCTTCAGATCGAGGAACACGTGCCGCCCCTCTCCTGCGAGCCGCTCCACGATCGGCGGTCCGGCCCGCGTGAACAGCTCCAGCCCCACCTTGTACCAGGTCCCTTCCGGGAGTCGCGCCACGAGCGCGAGCGCCGGCTCCGGGTCGGGGTAGTCCAGCGCCACGATCACGTCGGGAAGCCGGCTCACGTGGAGGTCTCCTCAGTCACGGGGCGGAATCTCGAGGGCGCCGACGAGGTCGCGGAGCGCCACCCCGTGCCGATCGCAGTAGCCGTCGATCTCCTCGTGCACGGCCGCGGCCACCGCCGGATCGACGAACAGTGCCGTCCCGATCTGGACCAGGCTCGCGCCCGCGAGGACGTACTGCAGGGCGTCGGCGCCCGAGCGGATCCCGCCGATCCCGAGGATCGGCAGGGTCGACGCGCTCCGCGCCCGCCACGTGAGGTAGACGCCCATCGGGAGGATCGCCGGTCCGCTGACCCCGCCCGACACGTTCCCGATCACGGGTCGGCGCCGCTCGACGTCGATCAGCATGCCCGGGAACGTGTTGATCGCGCTGAGCCCGTCAGCCCCCTCCTGCTCGCAGATGCGGGCGTACAGCCCGATGTCGGGCACGTTCGGCGTGAGCTTCACGACGAGGGGGCGGTCCGTCGCCCGCCGCAGGGAGCGGACGAGTTCCGCGAGACCGCCCGGGTCTGTGCCGAACAGGGTCCCGTCCTTCACGTTCGGGCAGGACACGTTGATCTCGAAGCCGAGAAAGCCGTCCTCGCCGTCGAGACCCCTCACGACGGCCTCGAACTCCTCGGCCGTGTGACCGACGACGTTGACCAGGACCCGGGCCTTCGACAGGTGGTCCCGCAGCCAGGGCAGCTTCTCGCGCACGAACGCCGCGAGCCCGACGTTCTGGAGCCCGATCGCGTTGATCATCCCCCCCGGCGTCTCCGCCACCCGATGCGGCGGGTTGCCGGTCCGCGGCTCGAGGCTCACGGCCTTCGTGACGAGCCCCCCGATCCGGTCGAGCGGGATCAGCTCCGCGTACTCCGGCCCGTAGCCGCACGTGCCCGAGGCGAGCAGGACCGGGCTCTGCCAGGACGCGCCGAACAGCTCCTGGGTCAGGTCGGCCATGCGAGCTCCCGCGCGTCGAACACGGGCCCCTCGGTGCACGACTTGATCCAGCTCCCGTCGGCGCCCCGCACGACACAGCCCTGGCAGGTCCCGACGCCGCAGCCCATGTGCTCCTCGACCGAGACCTGGAGTGACCTGCCGCGCGCCCTCGCGAGCCGCTCGAGCGCGGCGAGCATGGGCGTCGGTCCGCACGCGAGGAGGGGACCTTCCTCCCCCTCCACGAGACCCTCGAGCACGAGGCCCCGGCGACCGGCCCCTCCGTCCTCGGTGAACAGCTCCGGCTCGACGCCGGTCAGCTCCCGGATCAGGCCGGGGTCGAACACGCGATCGGCCGTGCGTTCCCCGTACAGCAGTCGGACGGCGACGCCCCGGGCCCGCGCCTCGGGAGCCAGGAACAGGAAGGGCGCCAGGCCGACGCCGCCCGCCACGCAGGTCACCGGCTGCCCGGGATCGACCCGGAACGGCCTCCCCAGGGGCCCGAGCAGGAGCGCCCGGTCGCCGGGACGAAGAGCGCCCAGACGTCGCGTGCCGGCGCCGAACTCCCGGACGAGGAGGCCGAGCCGGCCGTCCTCGCCCCGCCACCCCACGCTGAACGGGCGCGGAAGGAACGGGGCCCCCACCTGCCCGAGGCCGAACCCGATCATCACGAACTGGCCCGGCCGGGCGGCGGCCGCGACGGCCGGCGCGTCGAGCTCGACCCACCAGGTGTCGGCGGCCGCGCGGCGGTTCTCGCGCACGCGCGCCCACGCGCGAATCGGCCCGGCGCTCACGGCTCCGCCACCTCGGGCTCGTCGTCCACCTGCGGCGCCTGCCGCGCCGTGTCGGCGGGCTGCGGTCTGTCGGGGACGACGGCCGTGTCCCGTCGGACGCGGACGACGGTCGTGTCGAACAGCATCTGGATCTCCGTGATCCGGGTCCTGAGGTCCACTTCGGCCAGGACGTAGGCCGAGTCCGACCAGTCGTCGGCGACGGCCGGGTCGAGCGCCGCGCGGTACGGGTCGTCGGGCGGAAGGGCTTCGAGCCGCCCTTCGAGCGCGGCGTCCGTGACGGCGCCCTGATCGCGGACCCAGCTGCCGCCCGGCGTGTGACCGGCGTAGGCCAGGGCCCCGTAGATCGCCTTCGCCTCCCAGGGCGAATCCGGCGCGAGCTCCAGGTACTTGAGGTAGAGCCCCCGGGCGACCGCCGGCGATCCGAGCTCCGCGCCCGCGACCTCCGCCGCCCGGAGAGCGGCCTCCGCGGCCGTCCGGCCGCGCGTCGTCCACGCCTCCGTGAGAGCATCGAAACGGCGGGCCGCATCCTCGAGCGGGATCGCCACCATGCGGATTCCGGCCTCCGGCGACCGGACGGCCCTCTGCAGGTAGGGGAGCGCGTCCCGCAACTCGTCCGGCTCATCCGCCGTCCGGATCCGGATCCGGGCGGCGTCGAATGCCGCGGCCGGTCCCCACTGCGTCGCGCCGGCGGCGCGCGAGGCGCTGTCGAGCAGGGCGAGCGCTTCGTCCGTCCGCCCGAGGCTGTCCAGGGCGCGGCCGCGCAGCGTCCACAGCATCGCCCGCTGCGAGGCCGGGACCTCTTCGTCGACGAGAAGGGCGGCCAGTTGCTCTTCCACCGCGCCGGGCGCGGCCGCGCTGAGGGAGTCCACGAGCGCGCGGAGGGCGGGACTGACCGTCCCGAACGACCCCGCGCGAAGCAGCTCGGACGCCACGGCCGCCGACCGCTCCGTGTCCCCGATCCGGAACAGCGCGCGGGCCAGCTCCAGCCGGGCCTCGTCGCTGAGGTCCAACTGTCCCGACGCCAGCTCGAGGTCCGCCGCGGCCTCCGCAGGCCGCTCGAGCCGGAACCGGGCGAGGCCGCGTTGAAACAGGAAGAGGGCCCGATCGTCCGGCGGGATCTCCTCGGCGAGGGCCGCCGTGAGTCGCTCGTCCGCCTCCCCCGGCCGCTCGAGTCCGAGCTCGGCGATCCCGCCGAGGCCCACCGCGACGGCGGAATCCGCCCGCCGGACCGAGAGACGCTCCGCCAGCTCGGCGGACTCCCGCGCCGACTGCCACAGCTGGTTCTGGATCTCCGAACGCGCCTTCAGCATCGCCGCGTCGTCGGCGTACTTGCTGTCGGGGTGACGCGTCACGATCCGGCTGGCCTTCGCGATCACGCTGTCGAACTGCTGGCGGGCCTCGGCGTCGCGACCCTCGCGCATCGCCTCCATGCCGGCATCGTACGCCTGGCCCGCGTCGTACATCGCGTTGAAGTAGACGCAGCCGGCGGCGACGAGAACCAGCGGCCAGACCCGTGCGGCCGAGGGGACGCCCCCTCTCATCCGGCCCCGTTCAGGCGGGCCCGCGCCCCGTCGAAGTAGTCGAAATACTCCTCGATCGCATCGGCGATCGCGGCCGCGAGCCGCTTCTGCTCCTTCGAGCTCGTGAGCCGCCTCTCGTCCTCGGCGTTGGTGATGAAACCGAGCTCGACCAGGACCGCCGGCATGTGCCCGGTGGCCCCGACCAGGACCCAGAATGGTCCCGGCTTCACGCCGCGGTCCGGGCCCTCGATCGTGTCGCGGAACGCGTTCTGGACGAAGCCGCCCAGACGGCCCGACACGTCGCGGTTTCCGTCCCGGGTGAGCATCGCGACGATCTTGTCGATACCCTCATCTCCCGCCCCGTAGGCCTCGTCGCCCTCGAGCTCGAGCACGCTGTTCTCGAGGCGCGCCACCCGTGCCGACTCGTCGTTCCGGGCCGGGGCCAGGTAGTAGGTCTCGAAGCCACGGGCCGATGAGCCTCTCGGCTCCGCGTTCACGTGAATCGAGATGAACAGGTCGGCCTCCGCCTGACGGGCCATCTTCGGGCGTTGCTTGAGCGGAATGAACCGGTCGTCGCTCCGGGTGAGCATCGGCTCGACCCCGGATCGCCTCGCCAGTTCCTCCCGCA